>Ga0316230_1002334_pt1 | contig 16699 bp, 13 predicted proteins | sample TBH18025metaG_FD_206004 | JGI IMG/M metagenome (GOLD analysis project Ga0316230, IMG submission 206004) | Freshwater microbial communities from Trout Bog Lake, Wisconsin, USA - TBH18025 | ecosystem: Environmental > Aquatic > Freshwater > Lake > Hypolimnion/Profundal zone | place: USA: Wisconsin...
CCACGGCGTCCACGCCCGCCGTCGGCTCGTCGAGCACCAGCAGGTTCGGTTTGGCCGCGAGGGCGCGGGCGATGAGTACGCGCTGTTTCTGGCCGCCGGACAGCTCGGCGAAGCGTTGATTGGCAAATCCATCCGCGGCTGTCGCGCACAGGCATTCACGCACAAAGGCGCGCTCTGCATGCGGCACGCGGCGACCGGTGCCGACGCGCCCAAAAGTGCCCATCAGTGCCACGTCGAATCCCGTCAGCGGGTAGAGTGGATCGAACTGGATGGTTTGCGGCACGTAGCCAAACACCGGTGGCGTCGCAAACTGGATGCGGCCGGCGACAACGGGTTGAAGGCCGAGAAGCGTTTTCAACAGTGTCGATTTGCCGGACCCGTTCGCTCCGAGGATTGCGGTGAAACTGGCCTGTTCGATGGACAGGGAAATACCGGCCAGCACCGGCTGGTTGTTGTAGCCGATGGTCAGATTGTCGAATGTAATGAACGGTTCTGGCATGTTGGTTTTGGGTCGGGCCGGCCCGTGCGGGCGAGCCGGCCCGACTCCTGTGGGCTTAGGTTTTGTACGCGGTGACAATTGTCCGGATGATGTAATCCATCATCTCAATGTAGGTGTCTGTGCCCGGCACGCCTCCCGGCATGATCGGGAGCTTTACCAACGTGGCACCGGTCTGCTCCGCAATGAGCCGTGGCACTTTCTCCGGGAACTGCGGTTCACGGACGACGAGCGTTACGTGCTCGTTCTTCATCGACCGGATCAGTTCTTCGATGTGCCGCGCCGTTGGATCGATTCCCGGCTTGAGTTCAATCGTGGCGAAATACTTCAGGCCAAAACGCTCGGCGAAGTACACCCAATGCTCGTGGTACGACACGAACTTTGTGCCTCGGAGGGGGGCGACGGCAGCCTCCCACGCGGCGATTTTTGCGTCGAGTTTGACGAGATAGGCGTCGCGGTTGCGCGTGAACTCGGCTTGATGATCCGGCGCGACACCGACCAGAGCTTTGTAGATGTTCTGAATCGCGGTTTTCGCCAACACGGGATCGAGCATATAGTGCGGGTTGCCGTAGGGATGAACGTCACCTTCGGAGTGATCGGTCGACTTCGGTATGTCGGCCGGGGTAATGCCCTGGGAACAGTCCACATACCCGGCACTTCCCTTCTGAATGCGCGGATTTTTACTGGCTTCCAACAATGCCGGCAAGAAGGCGTGCTCGCAATCGAAGCCTACTAGCACGATCAGGTCGGCCCGGTTCATGACCGGGACGAAGCTCGGCTTCATCGGCACGCCGTGCGTGTCTTCGACGCCGGTCGCCAGACTCCGCACTTCCACAAGATCGCCCCCGACCTCCCGGGTGATGTCGGCTAGGTCGGTGAGTGTGGTGACGACGCGGACTTTTGCCTGTGCCGTTGTCGCAAGCGTAACGGCCATCAACAATAAACGGAATAGTTTCATGATTTTGCCTTTTCTGTAATTAACGTTGCTGCCAGCCGTGCGAGTGCGCGCCGATAATCCAGTCCCATTGCAGGTACACAGCGTCATCGGGCTTCAAGCCGGCCAGGCTGTTGTGGTCGGTGTGCGTGTATTGGAGGCGCAACTGATTCCAATGGCTGAGCGCCCACGTGATGGACGGTGAGTAGGCATGCGTGAGGTTGTGTTCGTTCTGGGCATTCTGCACATAATCGAACAGGAATCCCGCCGACCATTGCCGGTGAAACTTGTAGGTCATGTAGGAGTACAGGCCGAGAGCCCCGACGTTCCCATTGAACTCGTCGCCGCTGCCGGGTGTGCCATCGGGATCGAATGCGAATCGATTATCGCTGTACAGCAACTCGGTGCCCCACGTGAAACTATTGAACTGATTGTTGCGCAACGGCACGTACCGCAACTGGAAGTCCGCACCGACGAGCTGCCGCCCGTGTTCGGTCATCGGCACGCCGCCGGGGCCGATCAGGCCGTCCACGCCGCCACGATCATGCGTTTTGGGATTGATCAGGCCGGACACGCCCGTTTCCGCCTGCCAATCGGATGTCAGGTCGAAGTATGTCGACAGCCGGCTCCAGTAGTTGAACCTATCGATGCCGCGGAAGTTACCGGGATTGCTCGGCGGACTGTCCCCGCCAAATGAATCCCCGACGCCCACTGTCCAACTCACGTAATGCGCGACCGGCAACAGCCAGTTGAGCTGCAACCCATCCGTGCGCGACTCGCCGCCGATGTACTGGTTGATGGCGAGCGGCCGATTCACAAACGGCAATTCGTGATCGTGGATATACTCCAACTTCCCGAACTCGCCGAAGAAGCGGCCCGCCTTCAGTTCGAGATTCCACGGCAGCGACGTCGTCTGCAATGCCGCTTCCTCGATGCCGAACGTGGCTTCACCCGTGGCCGCATCCGCCGAAGCGTTGGCGACCACATACCCTTTGGCGAAGGGATCGACTGACGCCGTGACATTCAACTCGACGGATCGCTGGTTAATATCCCAGCCGCCGGGCCGGTCGCTGCCCGTTGCCTGTGAGCCGCGCGACCGGTACGAGAACACCGTTTCGCCAACAAACCCGATGGCCGGATTGAACTCGGACATCAAGGTCTTCTTCTGCGCTTCGACGACCTTGTCGACCTTCTCATCCATTTCCTTTAACTGCTCCGGTGTCACTGCACTAGCTGGTGCCGTAACAACGGCCGGCGGTGCGGACGTCCGCGCCGTTTCCAGCACTTGGATCTTCTTCACCAACTCCTGCATCTGCTGCTGCATTTGCTGCATCTGCTGCTTGAGCGTGTCAATGACATCGTCTGCCCTGACGGGAACGACTGCTGGCGCGGATAACAATGCCGCTACCAGCACAACAAGACATGATCTGGAATCCATACATTCTCCTGAATTGGTTATTGCCGGCACCGCAATGCGGAGCCGACGGTTTGGTTTGGAAACAACCGGACGTTGGATTAGGCCAACGATTCAGGAGGGGCGCGGCTGGCAGTGGCAGAGAAAAACGGCGATTCAGACGGCAAGCTGGCTGGAATGACAAGTGACCGGTAAACTACCTGCACCACGATCGGAGCAATCTCGCAGACCGGTACATCAGTCGTTGCGCAAGCCTGCCATTGGCAGGCGGCGCAATCGTCGTCATGACCGTCAGCATGGGCGGTTTCGTGGTGATGCTCGTGCAGAACTGAAAACAGAACCGCCACACTCATGTAGAGCAAGGTGATTAAACTGCTGAGGATACGCCGGTTCATGCGACGCTCGGACTATGCTTTCAACTGTCCAGTTTGTCAAACCGTCCCGACTGTCCGACTCGTGAATTTCCACGGTCAACATTGCGGCGTGGTCCACGCCGACCTGAAACCGGGTAACGTCATGCTCGGCAGTAAACGACTGCTGGGAGATCCCATCGCACCGCGAAAAATAAACCCGCACATCGCACCGCAAGCTGAGGAGAACAGCCTGTGGGCCATGCAACGCTATCCACCCCGGCGGTACCCGACCGCCGCAGCCATGCAGGCGGATTTGGACGACCCCGGATCAGGTCCAGGTGACCGGCTTGTGTGATCGGCTGGAGGAGTCGACCCCCGGTCAACGCGGCGGGTCGTTTGTCCGGCAACTTAAATCTGCAACGGGGTGCATCATGATACTGCCGCCATGGATGGTCGGTCACGCGATTGCGTGCCAAACCGGATGGAAAACAAGATCGGTCACGGCACCTCGGTCGGCGCGTGGAACGGCTGCGACATCCGCCGCTTGTTCAGCCGGCCCGTCGCAATGTGGACTTCCGCCGACTGCGACCGGTTGCGCGCCATGACGTTAGCGATCACCGTTTCGACCACAAACACCAACAGAGCCAACAATAGAAACGCCGGCCACAACGGAGTCAACTCACGTTTCTGATCCAGCCACTGGCGCAAACTGTCCAAACCGGTCACGGTCTCGCACGGCGCGATTTTTGCCAGCGCCGCGTCGGCTATCGGCCGCAGATCCGACTCGCGCGGATCGAGATTCACCGCAAATTGTTGCACCACACCTTCACGCGGCGAAGTGACTGTGTAGATGCCGGCTTGCGCCGCGCGTTCCACCACCCACTCCCCCGCGCCCAACGGCTGCGTCACGCCATTAGGCAGCGTCACCGTTAACGCCTCCTCCCGTGGCAGGTTGGGGGATGCCGGTAATCCGTCGCCGACCGTATAATTCGCAAATTGCCGGTCGACTTCTGCCGACCACCGGGCGATTTGTTTTACGAGCGGCAGGAAGGCCGGCGACAGGGGCAGATCGCCCCAGGACCGATCCGCGGAGGCGTTGATGAGCAATACCTTGCCGGGGCCGCGCGCGCCGGCCACAAGGAAGGGGAGATTATCGCCGAGTGTGAGCAATACTTTCGCATCTTTCGCGACTTCGAGATTAAAAAGTTTCTGCTGGGGGAGAGCGGGGAAGGGCGTGCTGGCATCCCACGCGTTGACGAACAACGGATGCCGGGGGTCGAGTGTGCGCACCGCCATCCGTCCGGCAGGCAACTCGTGGACGCCCGCCGGCTTGGCCGGCAGGAATTCAATGTGGGCCAGATTTTCCGCACTGGAATGGTCGCCGAAGAAAAACGCCACCGTCCCGCCGCGTTGCAGCAGCCGATCCAGCCGCACCAACGCCCGGTCACTCAGCAACGCATCCGTGACAAACACCGCCGAGTATCCTTCCAGCGCAAAATCGTCGAGTTCCGCCGGTGTAATAATTTTGGCCGTCATGTCGCCGCCGGCCGCCAGCGCCTTGGCCAGGAAGAAACCGGAGTGCAGCGTTTCCGGGCCGACTTGTTGGCCCTCGACGATCACCACCCGCGGCGGTTGGTAGATCGCGAGCCAGAAGAATTGCCGGTTGTCCTCGATCAGGTGGTCATCCTGGATGTTGACCGTGCCGTGGATCGAATCGCCGGTGACGACGGGCAATGGAAATTCAAACGACACTTCTGCCGTCGAACCCGGCGCAACGTCGGCCGCGCGTTGGGTGACGCGCTGGTCGCCGAGCCGGACTTCCAACAGATCGTGCAGAGCCACCGTCGAAAAGTTCTCCACCGTTGCCGAACCCCGGACGACCGCGCCGGCCGTGACGAATGACGACCGGAATTTCACACCCGTCACCGCGGCGTTGATCGCCCCCAGTCCGTCGGGTCGCACCACGGTCAGTTGCGCCCCGCACTGCCGCCACGTGTCATCGAACACCGTGCCGGGCTCGAACCGCCAGCCGAGCTCCTGGCTGTCGGTGAGCAGGTACACATGGCGGATCCGTTTTTGGGAGCGGGCAGCAATTTTTCGCGCGGCGCGCAAGGCGGGTCCGAAATCGGTGCGAAACTGCGTCGGTTGGACGCCCTGCACGGCTTGCCGGGCAAGCGCGTGATCAACGGTCGGCTCGGCAATGAGCAGTTGGGCCCGGTCGTTGGCCAGGATTACGGCGACATCATCACCGGCCCGCAAATCGTCGAGGATGGCCAGGGTTTGTTTTTTGGCGTCGTCAAATCGGGTGTGATCACCGGCCCGGTAACTCATGCTGAGGGAGTTGTCGAGCACCAGCACGATGGTGCGGGGCACGCTGCCGCCCCACCAATTTACCGCCTTTGGCGAGACGACCGGGCGGGCTGCGGCGAGGATGAGTAGCGCAAAAACCAGACAGCGCAGCAGCAAGAGGAGCAGGTTTTCGACGCGGGACCGGCGGGCGGTTTTCGACTGTACCAGCTTGAGAAAGCGCAATGTGCTGAACGGGATCTGCACGACGCGCTGGCGTTGCAAGAGATGGATGATGATCGGCAAGGCCAGTGCCGCCAATCCGAGTAACATCCATGGGGAGAGAAATTGCATCGAATGGCCTAGTTTCCCAGTTCAAACCCCAACAGTCAATCCTCGGCAAAATGCGGATTAAATCGGCCCTCGGCATATTTGTCACCTGGGTGGAGTTGACCCCGGCACGTGGGATCTCACGCCAAGCTGCAAAGTCTTTGTAGGGCACGCGATTGCGTGCCTGCGGTCCGGCTTTTCGATTTGATTGCCAAAGTGTAGTTGCGGCTTTCCGAGCCGCCGCTGGACCGGCGCGAGCCCGCGCTTGTCGTTCGCACCGAAAATAATTCTTAGCCGAGGATTTTGGGAGTGTGTGTGGAGTTTATCTGTTATCGGCAAACACCAGGATTGACAGGCTGACGCGGTCGTTTCATCATAGTCGTTGGTCAATGGAGACGACCCGCCAACAATGGTCTTGGACCTAGCGAACCATGATGCCTTTTCAATTCAAGTTTAAGCCGGGAATTCCGGTTTTTGAGCAGGTGATTTACGCCGTGAAAAAAGCCCTGGTTTCCAGTCAGCTGGCTACTGGGGATAAATTTCCATCTGTCCGTCAGCTCAGTCAGGAACTGAAAATCAATCCAAATACCGCCCACAAAGCCATCATGGCGCTGGTGGAGGATGGGATCCTGACGGTCCGTCCTGGGATCGGCACCGTGGTGGCCGAAGTGCCTCCCGCAACCCGTCAGCAAAAGCGGAGTTTCTTAACCGAGGATCTGGAGCAGCTGGTGGTGGAGGCCCGCAAGTTGTCGCTGGAGCTACCGGAAGTTGAGGACGCGCTCCGCCAGCAATGGAATCGTTTCACCAAGGAAAAATAATGAACGCAATCATTCAGACGGAAAATCTTGGTCGGAAATACCGAAAGAAAGAGGCGTTGAAGCACCTGACACTCTCGGTTCCGGAGGGTAGCATTTTCGCTTTCCTTGGACCGAATGGGGCTGGCAAAACGACCACCATCAAGACGTTTATGAACATTCTTGGACCCACCGGTGGCCGTGCCTCCGTGCTGGGAGTCGATAGCCGTAAACTTGGTCCCGCAGAATTGGCGCAGATCGGCTACGTGTCGGAAAATCAGAAATACCCCGCTTGGATGACCGTTCAGCAGCTACTGGATTATTGTCGGCCTTTTTATCCAACCTGGGACACGGCCTTTGAAGCCAAACTACAAGACCAGTTTCGGTTGCCCATGAACGTGAAGATTAAAACATTGTCGCGTGGGATGCAGGTCAAAGCCGCGCTCCTTTCATCATTGGCGTATCGGCCACGGCTGTTGGTGTTGGATGAACCGTTCAGCGGCTTGGATCCACTGGTCAGGGATGAGTTTATTCATGGCATCTTGGAGCTGTCGGAGCAGGAAAACTGGAGTGTCTTCATCTCCTCGCACGATATTGACGAGGTGGAACGCTTGGCCGATTGGGTGGGAGTCATTAACGAGGGCGAACTACAACTGGCCGAGCCAACAGTATCGTTGCAGGCACGATTTCGCCAGGTGGAAGTGGTGACGGCGGTTGAGGCCACTTTGCCATCGATGCTGCCGAAGACTTGGTTGAATCCCCAAGCCACCGGTCACACAGTGCGTTTCGTGGACAGCCAATATGTGGAGGAGAAGAGCGGGGAAATTCTCACGAATGCGTTTCCGAGCCTGACCCAGACCGATGTCCAGCCAATGTCCCTGCGAGAGATCTTTATCGCCTTGGCACGCACCTATCAATTCGCTGCCAGATAAAAGGACTGATTATGAATCTTGTGCTCCATCATTTTCGCAAAGATGTCCGCCATGTCCGCTGGCTGGTGGGATTGTGGCTGGCAATTGTGCTATTTAACTTCCTGCTGGCAGGCTGGGGACCAGCGGCACCCACCAACGATACCGTTGGTGAATTTATCTACGGTACTATTCGTGGATTAGTCCCGATCTTGCAGTGGTTGGCCATGATTCTGCTGGTACCGTTCTTGATTCACGATGAACCCCTAGTCGGTTCCACAACATTCTGGCCAACGCGACCGATTTCGCCAGGATTGCTGCTTCGTAGCAAAGCATTATTTATTCTGACTCTGCTGATTTTGCCGCCACTGATCACCGAGAGCGTGATCTTGACTATGAATCATGTCACGGCGTCAGACATTCTCTTCGCCATGGGAGAAATTATCCTGCTCCGGCTGGCGTTCATTATGGTTTTGGTTGCGCTGAGCGCCGTTAGTTCAAATTATGGGCGGTTTATCCTTACGGGAGTTCTTCTCCTATTTCTTCTGATGGTGATTAGTTTCTTTCTGGAAATGAGCAACCTGCATTCGCCTGACCGGTTCCGACAACAGGTCTGGCCCACACTGATGACATCACGAACCGTTTTGAGTTGGCTCATCATCATTATCGCCGGGGGTGGCATCACGATTCATCAATATTGGACCCGAAAAACGATTCGTTCTCTCATTCTCGTTGCGGGTGGAACCAGTCTGGTGCTGTACACGGGACAGTTTTCAAAATGGGATATTTTTGCAAAAGCCATGCCACCCGTTCTGCCGCAGGTCTTCAATACTGACGCTGTGACGGTAGGACTTGATAGTGGAACAGTGGGATCTTCCGAACAGCGGGTCGGACGGAATACGCAACGACAAATTCGGGGGGAAATCCAAATGAATAACATCCCGAAAGAGTTTTTCCTCCAACCGGAGATCCATGATTGGCACCTGCAATATGGAAACAAAACCTTTCAGTCCGATTCGTCATGGCAAGATCATCGTTCGAACTTTGAGAACAAGCCGTGGTACACAGATTGCCTGGAGGCCAACCTCAAGCCGGTTCAGGTGATCAATGCCGGGCTGGAGAACTCGGCCTATACGGCGTTCCAGCATAATTCTGAATCGGTTGCATTGCTGAAGATCGCTGACAAAGACTATGAGCAGTATGCTCAGACGAACGGCGTCTACTCCGCTACAGTCCAGCTCAATATTTATCAATATCGCGTGGCCCATGAATTCCCCCTCCAGAAAGGCGCCCGGTTTGATCGGGGATCGGAACATATCGTCATTAGTGACATTCTGAAGGAGTCGGGTGGAGTGACCATCCATCTGCGGGGCAGCAACCTCCAGTTACGTCTGAAAGGTGATAGTGAGAATTCAGCCTATCTCGAAGCGTATGGGCCCCATCGGCTGTGTTACCTGCTCTGCAACCGAAATCGGAATGAGGCATTCATGATCTATCCAGCCAACGATTCGGCTCAAATGGATGGAACTCAGGATGTGCAGTGCTTGAAAACTTGGAAAAGAGAGCTGCATTACACCAGCAATAGTGAAAAAAAGAAACATCTCCCGACAATTGATGAGGCCTGGTTGGCCGGTGCAACATTGCTGCGGATTGAAACGGTTGAGGTTGGCGCGTTAACCAAACCAGTGGTCGTTGATAAATTTGTTCTGGATCGATCCTTCACGCCTGGGCATACCAAAAAGTCGACCCCGGAAGTCCCGGTGGAACTACGAAAGCTTGTGCTTCCCGAAAATCCCACTCGTGGGCAGGTACGAACGTACATTGATCAAATCTTCAATGCACCCCAATCAGACCGTACTCGTGACCTTCAGCAGGCGTTGCTGCTCAAGATTGGGTCGCAGAATTTGGATCTCCTAATGGAGCATGGCTGTGAATGTCAGGACTATTTGATCGAGAAGACGGTGCGCAGCCTGGCGGGGCCTGAGCACAAGGAGCTGATCCTGAAGGCGTTGCCGGTTCACAAAGTCCTGGTGGACATCGTTGCCCTTCAAGGCTGGCAAACGGAGGCAAAACCAATTCTGCTGGGCGAGCTAAAAAAGACTGACAACACACTTCCTCCCAAGTGGATCCAGATTATCGCTTCGTACAAAGATCCAGCCACATATGAAGACCTGAAGGCATACCTCATTCATGGGGCTAACAAACAGGCCACGTACAATGCCATCAAGAAGCTGCCGGATATCGACTTGTCCGTCGTTGTCCCGGAAGCATGGCGACGCAGCAAGTTTGCCGGGGACGTGCCAGCACGGGAGATGGCACCGGTGGCATTGGAATATGGTCAACTCGATGCTGTGAGATTCATTATCGAATCATTGGACGACAGTGATATCGATGAAAAGTGGAAAGATAACTGCCGGAAACAGCTCATAGAATACACCGGTGTCAGTGGCACGGATTCACAGCTAGCGGAATGGTTCAAAACTAACGCACCGAAACTGGTGTTCGATCCCGCACAAAAGAAATTTGTGGTATCCAGCAAAAAATTGTTGGCTCCATAACAGGGAGGTTAGCTGATCATCTGTAAGTTCCGAAGTTCGTTGCGACGATGGATCATCACTATCACTGGGGGCGGAGACGCCCGCCGAGTCACAGGTTGCGCTATCCTGCAAACTGCGAGGCGGAGCGGACGGCTCGCCCTCCAATATTCGAAAGCGGCGGAGGTCAGAGTGACATTCGCCGGCGTTCGGCCAGGTACTGGTGGACGAAATCTTCAAAACTTTGTTCGGTGGTCACCAGCCGGTAATCCACGTTGAGCACGGCGCATTTTTCCCGGCATTGATCGATCAGCTTTTGCAGTTCCTGCTTGTACGCGAGCCGGGCGGCGCTCGGATCAATCTCCAGTTTCTCGCCGGTCTCCATGTCAATAAACTCAGCCATTTGCCCAATCGAAAGATCGAGTTCGACCGGGTCGAGAATTTGCAGCAGGATCACATCGTGCATCTTCTTGCGGAAATGTGCCAAGGCGCCGAAGACGGCGTCGGGATCGTCAAACAAATCGGTGAGCAAGACAATCAAGCCGCGCCGGGAAAGCATTTCCGCCAAAGCGTGCAAGGCTTTGCCCGTTTCCGTTCGCTGTTGCGGTTGATGGTCGGCGAGGCGTTCCAGAAAGACGCGCAGATGACGCTTGCCGCTCCGGGCCGGCACGTGCTGGCGGATTTCGTTGTCGTAAATGGTCACGCCAAGCGAATCGCGCTCCTTGCTGACGAGGTATCCCAGCGCCGCGGCAACATGACAGGCGTAGTCGTATTTCGTCAGGTTGCCAGGAGAGGCGTACCCCATCGAACCCGAGCCATCGACGATGACTTGGACGCGCAGGTTGGTTTCTTCTTCAAATTGTTTGATGTAATAGCGGTCGGTCCGGCCAAAGACTTTCCAATCCAGGTTCCGCAGGTTATCGCCTTTGACGTATTGCCGGTAATCGTTGAACTCGACACTGGTCCCTTTTAGCGGGCTGGCATGGCCGCCGGCTTGGAAGCCTTCGACGACATACCGGGACCGGAGCGTAAAGCTATCGAGCTTGCGCATCGCTTCGGGGGAGAGGAAATCGCTGATGCCGGTGATCTTGGCCATGTTAAAACGTGACCGTAAAAAGTTGGTCGGGCCCGGCCAGCAACGCCCAGCCGGTGCCGATGTAAAGCAGGTTGTAACCGGCCACAGCGCCCCCCGGCTGAATGAGGGCATTCACTGTGGCCGATTTGAATTGGAGCGAAAGTGTTCCGGTAATTTCCTGCGGCGTGATCTTCCACGCCAGGACCGGGGGTTGGCGATTTTGAATGGCATCGCGCAACGCACTGAGGCGCGGGTTGCGGGTGGGGCCGAGTTGATAGCGCTGATTGATTTGGCGCGCAAAACCAGCGGGTGCGCGTGGCGCATAAACCCATGGGTCGCCCCACGGATCGGTGTGCAGCGATTCCGGCCAGTCTTTGCCCAGTGCGGCGAGCGTGTCCGGGAAGCTGACATGCTGCCGATAATAATTGCGAAGCCCGTTGTCGAGGTCGTCCATCCAGACCCGGGTCAACCAGGTGCGCGCGGCGTCGCTAATGCCGATCGCGACCGGGTCTGTGGCGGTCGATCGGGCAATCTTTTCTAGGTCAGTTCGCCAGGCCGCGGCCGGTGTTCCGGCCAGGATTGCGCAAAATATTTTCTGGAATTGGACGGCCGGCTGCAGCGCCGGCGGAATGTTTTGGGTGGCGGCCAGTTGATTGGAAAACGTGGCTGGAGCCGGTTGGAGTGGCCAGAGCTCTGGGACCGGGGCGGCGGGCACCGGCACCGTTACGAACAGCGTAAGATAGAGCGAGGCAAGTAAACAGGCTGTTCGGCACAGGTTTCCTGAGCGCGCCGAACCGATGTGAAACCGGGAGACCTTCGGTCGAAGGACGGGCTGGGGCAGGAGACCCGCGCCCAACCGGAACGCGAGGCACAACCGGTTAGTGCGCCAGGGCGTAGAACAAAACGTTGACGCCCAGCGCTGTCGCATCCCGCGGTTCATAGCCCAGTGCATATGGTGCAATCGCGCGTTCCCAGCCCGCGCTCAAGTCATAGGGACTGTAAATGACATTCAGTGTGCCATTCAACTCGATTCCGAAGATTTCCGGGGCGACATCCGTTTGGTTGCCACGCTGAACGGAGAGCGCACTCCGAGCTTTCATGGAGCGCGCATCCTGCGGTTCGCTAAACAGTGCATGGTTTTTCGGAATCGCCCGCAGTTCGCGACCGGGCAAGACTTGCGCCATTTCCTGGCGGAACGAGAGGTCAAATGATTTGCGGCCTTCCGATGCTTCGGCAAAGAGCACGCCGCCATTCATCAGAAAACGGCGCAGGTTTGCGCGCTCGGTACCGCTCAGAATGAAATCCGTTGTCCCAGTCAGATAGAGGAATGGCATTTCAAAAATCGCGGCATCCGCCAGGCTGACGTTGCGCAGTTCGAACGAGACGGGCGTGCCGGTGGTGAGGTGGAATTGGTTGAGTAACATCGGGAAGGCGGCGGATCGCGCCTGCCACTGGCCCGCGTGGATCACCTGGCCGATGCGGAATTTGCCAGCGGTTTTCTGGTCGCTATTGACCAGTTCGACGCTCTTGCCGACGCTGCGGCCGGCGTCGCGCATGGCGGTGACATAGGAAATAATGTTGCCGCCGATTTTGCGGGCATCCGCGTCTACGTACCCCCAACTGTCATGCGGGTTGGATTCCCAGCCGAGGGAGAAGTCCCAGCGCGAAATAAAAATCGCGGTCCGGTTGTCGATGTCGACGCCTTCGACGGACGGGTAGGGATCGGTGGCCACCCCATCTTTGATCATCCGGGGGCGGTAACTGACTTTTTCAATTTCATAGAACGAATGAAACACGGGATGATCCATCCGCAATCGGTAACTGGGGCGTTCCGGGAGGATATCGTGCGCGGCTTGCAAGGCGGCCTGGTAGGCGGCTGGATTCCCCACCAGCGAATTGAAGATGATCGTCCCGCCGTTGAGAACGTACTCGCGGAGGATCCGCACCTCTGGAGGCGATAAAACAAACGGTTTGTAGCCGGAGCGGTACAAAATTGGATTCTTGGCGGGGTCGGTCGAGATGCCGATGAACGGCTTGATATCGGAACTGAAATGGACGTTCATCTCGGCACTGATCCATTGGAGCAGTCCCTTGACGTCGTCGGGGGTTCGCGTCCAATCTTCGGCATCGTCCGAGCGGACCTTGGTCACGAGGACGGGGGGCACCGGCGGATTCTTTTTCTCCTGCCTTTTTTGGGGGACTGCCGGCACTGGTAGCGGCGCCATACCTTCCGACGAAGCGATCTGGGCCGGGGGTGGTTTGGGTGCTTCCAAGGGCGGCGGGTCCGGTGGTTGGACGGCCCGAGCGGATAAGGTAAAGAATACCGTGACTGCCAGCCCAGCTTGCAAGACTAGCCGTGAAAGTTGTCTCATAATGAAATGTTCACACGCACCCTCGCCGTTGTCAATGGCTTTCCAGCAGCTTCACAACGACCAGTTTACCGGCTTTGAGGATTTGACCGGTGTGGAGGGTGACCCGCTCATTGTCGTCGGTAATTTTCGCGCCATCGAGGGTCACGCCGCCTTGCTGGATCAGCCGGCGAATTTCGCTGCGACTCTTGAACTGGCCGGTCTTTTCCACAAGCTCAACGATCCAAATCCCGGTGGGGACGCTCAACTCAACGGCATCGCTATAATCCTTTTTCGAAAACCGCTTCTCAAATTCCGCGACCGCCTGCGGACCAGCGGCCGCGCCGTGATATTGCTCGACGATGCGCCGGGCCAGAGTTTTTTTGGCTTCCATCGGATGACCAGCCGGTTGATCGTTGAATAGCAGCTTGTACCAGCGGACCATCAACTCGTCGCTGATGCTCATGGCCTTGCCGAACATGTCCCCGGGCGCGTCGTTCAGGCCGATGTAGTTGCCCTTGCTCTTGGACATTTTCTCGACGCCGTCGAGCCCTTCCAGAATCGGCAGGATCATCACGCATTGTGGTTCCTGCCCGGCATCTTTTTGGAGGCCGCGACCGACGAGGTTGTTGAAAAGTTGATCCGTTCCTCCCAGTTCGACATCGGCTTTGATCATGACTGAGTCGTGGCCCTGCATCAAAGGGTAGAGAAATTCGTGGACGCTGATCGGCTCGCCGGCTTTGTAGCGCTTCTCAAAGGTATCGCGTTCCAGCATTCGGGCCACGCTCATTTTGCTGGCCAACCGAATCACATCGGCGAAGGACATTTGCGCCAGCCATTCGCTATTGTAGTGAATCTCGAGCTTGGCGGGGGACAGGTCGAGGATTTTGCCGGCTTGTTGGAAATAGGTCTCGGCGTTGCGCTTGATCTGCTCGGCGCTGAGCAGTGGCCGGGTCTTGTTTTGGCCGGTCGGATCGCCGATGAGGGTGGTGTAGTCGCCAATGATGAAAATGGCTTTGTGGCCGAGGTCTTGAAATTGCCGCATCTTCCGCAGCACGATGCCATGGCCGAGGTGCAGGTCGGGAGCGGTCGGATCGGCGCCGAGTTTAACCCGGAGCGGTTGGTTCTTCTCGAGTTTCTTGAGGAATTCTTCGCGCGTGACCAGCGTTTCGGTGCCCTGTTCCAATAATTCGATTTGTTCTTGCGGGGATTTCACTGTCGTAGATTCTTACAGGAATTACCGGGTCATCGCACGCACAAAAAAGTGCGCCACCGGAGGCGAGTCCGGCTGATCCCACCATTAGTTGGCAACCACAGTTGGTCTCAATGGTCGTTGGTGTGCACATCTGCGCATTACGTAGATGTGATGGTCACGCATGAAGCTTCACAGCAGTTCCTTGAATTGCTCGATGCTCATGCCGGCGTCGCGCACAATCGCGCCCATTGTGTAGGCATCCACCGGATTGTTGCGGGGCACGACAACATGAACCGAGCCTTTGGACATGAAGATGTGCTTGCTTTGGCGGTCAATGCAGAAGCCCATTTTTTCCAGCGCTTTCACGGCGCGAAGATGATTGACCCCCGGTAGTTTGGGCATATTACGTGGTGGTCACTTCCATCTCGCGGATCTCACAACGCAGATCCGGCTTGCCGTAAAGTTCAAGGTAGCCTTGAATGGCATCGCGGATGTTTTCCAATGCTTCGGCCACTGTTGCGCCCTGCGAATGGCAGCCCGGTAACTCGGGGCAACTGACGGACACGCCTTCCGAATGTTCCAACAGCGTAACATGGTATTTGCTTTTCATCTTGCGGGCAGGTTACGCCCCAGCGTTGATTTCGTCAATGCGAAGGCATGGTTGTCCCCTTCGTAAAGGAGTGCAGTCCTTAGTATTGATACAATTTTTCATCCTGTGCGGTGACGAGTGAATCGTTGGGCGGCGAAGATGGTTTCATCCCGCAGAGGAATTCAATCCAGCCGGTGATCCGGGTTGACGCTTTCGGCCACGCACGCGACAAAAAAAGCGAACCCCGGTACCGTGCCGGGGTTCGCTTTTGATTTTTTTAATGCAGAACGCTTACTGGTTCTTTTCGTCTTGCGCCTGTTCGAAGGCGTGTTCCAGGTCCACGATGGCTTCGCCGGGCTTGAGGGCATCCTCGAACATCCGCTTCTCAGCTTCGAGCTGATCGGGCGAGTAGTTCGCGGCTTTGATGCTCAGACCGATGCGGCGTTCCGTGGTGTCGATCTTGATGACGCGGGCATCCACTTCGCCACCGACCTTGAGCACATCCTTCATTTTCTCGATGCGCTCTTCGCGGATCTGGCTGATGTGCACGAGGCCTTCGAGACCGCCTTGCAATTCCACAAACGCGCCAAAAGAAGCGAGCTTGACGACCTTGCCTTTGACGAGATCGCCCATCCGGTAATGCTGTTCAATGTTCTTCCAGGGATCTTCGGTCAGCTGTTTGATGCCGAGCGACATCCGCTGATTGGCGGCGTCGACTTCGATCACGACCGCCTCCACGGTCTGGCCCTTCTTGACGATTTCGGTCGGGTTGGTGACTTTGCGGGTCCACGACATGTCGGAGACGTGGATCATGCCGTCGATGCCTTCCTCGACTTCGACGAATGCGCCGAAGTTGGTGAGGTTGCGCACCTTGCCGGTCACCTTGGTGCCGGGCGCGTATTTCTTCGCGACGGACGACCAGGGATTCGATTCGAGCTGCCGGGTCCCGAGGGAAATCTTCTGCTCATCGCGCTTGATTTCAAGCACCATGGCGTCAATTTCATCGCCCACCTTGAGCATGTCGGACGCGCGGGCAACCCGCTTGGTCCAGGACAATTCGCTGACGTGGACCATGCCTTCGATGCCTTCTTCCAATTGGACAAATGCGCCGTAGGGGACGACGCTGACAATCTTGCCATGGACCTTGCTGTTGACCGGGTACTTGAGGGCGATGTCGTCCCAGGGATTCCGGTGCTTCTGCTTGAGGCCGAGTGATACGCGTTCTTTCTCGCGGTCGATTTCCAGAACCATGACTTCGACCTTGTCGCCGACCTTGACCATTTCGCTGGGGTGATTGATGCGGCCCCAGCTCATGTCGGTGATATGCAAGAGGCCGTCCAGGCCGTCGAGGTCGATGAACGCGCCGAAGTCGGTGAGATTCTTGACGGTGCCGGCGCGGATTTCGCCGACCTTCATTTCACCGATCAACGCGCGGCGGTGTTC
>Ga0316230_1002346_pt1 | contig 16650 bp, 14 predicted proteins | sample TBH18025metaG_FD_206004 | JGI IMG/M metagenome (GOLD analysis project Ga0316230, IMG submission 206004) | Freshwater microbial communities from Trout Bog Lake, Wisconsin, USA - TBH18025 | ecosystem: Environmental > Aquatic > Freshwater > Lake > Hypolimnion/Profundal zone | place: USA: Wisconsin...
GAAAGCATCATCAGAGAGCAGGCAGTGGCTGCGACTCAGGGCAATCAGCTGCCAGCCAGACAAGATTCCACCGATCTGTACGCTCAGTTGACGGTAAAGGAAAGAGAAGTCCTCTCGCTGCTGGCCAAAGGCTGCTCCAACGCCGAGATTGCCGTAGAACTTAACATAACGGTAGGCACAGCCAAAAGCCACCTAAACAACCTATTCTGGAAAATGGATGTGAACAACCGTACCAAGGTTGTCGCCAAAGCAATCGAACTGGGACTGATCAAGACCAGTCCAGCCGAATAACATATCAGAAAAAAGCCTTCGGGCTTCTTCGTCACCACCGCCCAAAGACAAAAAACAGGCCGCATGGCCTGTTTTTGCTTTCTTGATTCCAGGGTCGCAGAGAGGGCTTCCGTATGTTTATGCGCCCCGGACCACATAAACAACAACGATGAGGGCTGAGATTGCTATTCTGTAAACCGCAAATATGGCGAAGTTGTGGGTTTGAAGATATTTAAGTAAAAAGCTAATGCTGATAAGCCCTACAATAGCCGAAGTGACTGCTCCAACTAAAAACAAGGGATTGGCGATGTTATGAATAATATCGGGGGCGTGTTTTAGGGCGGCACCGGCGATGATCGGCGTAGCCAACAGGAAAGAAAACTTAGCTGTGGCCTCGCGCGAAAAGCCCAAAAGACGTCCGGTGGTCATCGTAATTCCTGAACGTGACACGCCGGGAATGAGAGCCAGCGCCTGGGAAACGCCGATCAAAATGGCGTGGGTAAAGGTTATTCTCTCAAAACTGACGATCTGAGCCGCTTTCTTGTCGACATAGTAAAGAACAATACCCATAACAGTCAGACCTACGGCGATGATGAGCATCTGAGAGCGGACAAATTGCTCGATCACTGATTCCAAAGCAAGTCCGGCGACCCCTCCGGGAATGGTAGCCACCACAAGATACCAAAACATTTTTCCCTCGCGCGTTTTGGTTCCTGTTGACAGACCATTTCTAAGCAGTTGCAGCCAATCTTGATAAAAGTAAATAAGAACCGCCACCAGCGTACCTACATGGAGGGCCACATCCAAGGCGATATCAATATTCCCGCCTGCCTGATTGATAATGGGATCCCAATCAAAAAGCCACCGGGTAATAATTAGGTGCGCTGAACTGGATATGGGTAAGAATTCGCCAAGACCCTGCACAATCCCAAGAACGACAGCAATATACCACAACATAAACCATGCTCCTTTTTGCGTAAATAGTTTTGCAATCAAATTACCCTGCTTCGGGGAATTTATTTGCCGCAATTAGCATTCCATTTTAAATTAGGTGCTCCCAATACTATGCCCAATCGACATAATAAAGGCTCTGCGAAAACCCGCAAAGCCTTTATTTTAGTGGTGGAGACGAGGGGGTTCGAACCCCTGACCTCTTGAATGCGAGTCTGACAGTCTAATCTAGTATACCTTATGTTATGCCGAATTTCAAGCCAGTAAACCCTTGTGTTTACTGGTTTTAATCTTTATCCTAAAACTCGCCTGCACGAGGCCATTTTGCAGTTTTCATCTCTTTTTTGCACCTGTTTGCACCCGGCTAGGCGCAAAACTAGGCGCAGTGCGAATACTGATAAATACTGCAAACTGACAAGTACGACCCACGGCTTGGGAATGCGGTATAGTCGTTTGGCATTAGTTGGTAGAATTCACGATTACCCTTGAGTAGCGAGCTTCTCTCTTCGGTCCTTTCGAGTTTAATATGCCAATGTTGCAACTATGAGGTGCGAGTTAAACCACTAATAAGCCACAAAAAACCACTCATGCCCTGTTTTGGCATCTTATTTTAACTCGCAAGCCTTCCTCCACCGCTTTTTGTAGAAACTACCCAATTTTACAGGAGCTACCACAACGCCTTAAATTCTTTAATAAACATTTTTACCTTTCTTCGGTACGTCAATTAAGGCGTACTGCGATTATTTTTATAGACACAGAACTACTTATTTGACCCCGCCGCATTTACGTTTTCACACATTTATCTCTCGGGCATCATATCTTCCAACTTTTCTTCCTTCCACTATATGAGCACTTTCTTCTCGCCATTTTAGAAAGTGGGCTTGCAGGCGATGGGCTTTCAAAGCATCCTGGTCCCGCCATTCTTCAACAAAACAAAACTCGCAGGTATCATAAGGATTTTGAAGAAATCGGTAAGCAATACACCCCTGTTCCTTTCGGGTTGCCTCTACAGCTACTTGAGCAAGTTTTTTTATCTCTTCTTGAAATCCCGATTTGATTCGCAACTGGGCGACTACTACAATCATTTTTTTCTCCCCCTATGGCTTTTAAGAAACTAAAATCAACTGACAAAGCCTCTTCTATAATATAACAAGTAGTGGACCAAGGCGCGCTATGTAGTTTAAACCTGCAAGACCTTGTATTTACTGGTCGGCATGTGTATTTCGATTTCAAACCAGCGATATATCTTGAATGCGAGGCAAGTAAGATAGTCAAGAGTACGAAACTGCCTGCTGGTTACCGTCATCCGCCAGCCCTGATATATAAGGGTTCCTAGGTATTGTGTGCATAGGTCGAAAAATCATTCTATGCAGTTTTAAGCAGCCTAAGTTAAACGATTTTTTGTGTCATTTTAAAGCCTCGTTCCACTTGTTAGAATAAGAAAAACGGACATGATTTGGGGTGCATGTTTCGTATTTTCTCTACCTTTTATTTTGAAGCCTGATACACTCATGCTCCCCTATATAAGTTCAGCGTTTTCGCTGGTGATAATGGGTATGCAGCAAATGATGCGATTTTTCACCCAGCGGTTTGCCCAGCCAGGTGTCGTAGAGCTCTTTAACCGCGGGGTTCTCGTGGGATTTGCGCAGCGTGCTGCACGAATCGCACTCATAGATGGCGTCAATCCGTTTTTGCCGGGTTTCGCCGCAGGAGACGAAGGGCTGGCCGCCGCCGCCGATACACCCGCCGGGGCAGGCCATCACTTCGATGAAATGGTAGTCGGCTTCGCCGGCACGAATCTTATCTAAAATGATCCGGGCATTGGCCAACGTGTGGGCCACCGCAACTTTGACATTAAGGTCGCCGACCGGCACCACAGCCTCTTTCAAACCGGTGAGCCCACGGACGTTGTGGAAATCGATGCACTCCAACGTCTTGCCTGTAACCACTTCAGCCACTGTCCTGAGGGCTGCTTCCATAACCCCGCCGGTAGCGCCGAAGATTACGGCCGCACCGGTGGAAATGCCCAGAGGCGCATCGAACTCTTCCTTTTCAAGAACATCAAAGTCGATGCCGGCTTCCTGGATCATCCGGCCGAGTTCGCGGGTGGTCAGTACATAGTCTACATCCTGATAGCCGCTGGAATTCATCTCCGGCCTCACTGCCTCCGCCTTTTTGGCGGTACACGGCATGATCGACACCGAAACGATGTCTTTGGGATCAATGCCGTTTTTCTCGGCGTAATAGGTCTTGACCAGAGCGCCGAACATTTGCTGCGGCGATTTGGCGGTGGAAAGGTGATCCAGCAGATCGGGGTACATAATTTCGATGAAATTGACCCAGCCCGGGCTGCAGGAAGTAATCATCGGCAGCTTGCCGCCCTTGGTCAGGCGGTCGATGAATTCTGATCCTTCTTCCAGGATCGTCAGGTCGGCGGAAAAATCGGTGTCAAAAACCTTGTCAAAGCCCATCCGCCTGAGCGCTGCCACCATCTTGCCTGTGACAATACTGCCCGGACCCATGCCCAGGGCTTCACCCAGCGCCACACGCACCGCCGGAGCGGTCTGAACAACAACATGCTTCTTCGGATCGCTCAGCGCCTTCCATACGACTGCTGTATCATCCTTCTCGACAATGGCCGCGGTGGGGCACACGCTGGCGCACTGGCCGCAATACGTGCAGGGAGCTTCCTCAAGCCCCTGATCAAACGCCGGGGCAACCGTAGTGCCGAAGCCGCGGTTGATAAAGCTGTAAACATGTACGCCCTGACGTTCGCTGCAGGCGCGGATACAGCGGCCGCACAAGATACACTTGTTTTGGTCCCGCACCAGCGAAGGATTACTGGCGTCCAGGGCAATATCTTTTTTCTCGCCAACAAACCGGACGTCGCGCAGACCAAGCTCGGCGGCGATGGTCTGCAGTTCGCAGTTGAGATTGCGTTGGCAGGTGAAGCAGTCTTGGGGATGATTGGCCAGCAGGAGTTCCACAACCATTTTGCGGCCTTCGCGTACTGCCGCGGTATTGGTGCGGACCACCATGCCCTCGTTTACCGGATAGACGCAGGAAGCCACCAGGGTACGGTTGCCTTCTACTTCCACCATGCACACCCGGCAGGCCCCTTCCGGCCTGAGTTCGGGATGGTAGCACAGCGTCGGCACCTTGACACCGGCCTGCCGTGCCGCTTCCAGAACAGTAGCTGTTTTCGGCACCTGAATCTTGCGGCCGTCGATTGTTATATTCACGGTTTCCATAATATCACACTCCCTTTCCGTCAGGTTAGCCTTTAATAATCGCTTTGAACGGGCATTTGCCCATGCAGGCGCCGCACTTGATGCATACAGCCTGATCAATGGCATGAAGCCCTTTTATTTCACCGCTGATGGCCTCAACAGGGCAGGCTTTCTTACAAAGGCCGCAGCCCTTGCAAAGTTCGGTGATGGAATAGCCGCTCAGTTTGGAGCAAGCTCCTGCGGGGCAGCATTTATCTTTGATGTGGGCTTCGTATTCAGCCCGGAAATAACGCAGCGTGCTGAGCACCGGATTAGGTGCCGTCTGCCCGAGACCGCATAGCGCCGTGGCTTTGATATTCTTAGCCAGGTCTTCCAGCAGCGCAATATCGGTTTCTTTGCCTTCTCCCTCGGTGATACGGGTGAGGATTTCCAGCATCCGCTTGGTGCCTTCCCGGCAAGGGGTGCATTTGCCGCAGGACTCCGACTGGGTAAAGGTCAGGAAGAATTTGGCCAGATCAACCATACAGGTGGTTTCGTCCATGACGACAAGGCCGCCTGAGCCCATCATCGCGCCGGCCTGAATCAGCGAATCGTAGTCCACAGGCAGGTCGAGGAGCTCCTCAGGGATACAGCCGCCAGAGGGTCCGCCGATTTGTACGGCCTTATATTTTTTGCCGTCTGGGATACCGCCGCCGATGTCAAAAATGATTTCCCGCATCGTGATACCCATCGGCACTTCCGCCAGACCGGTGTGGTTAATGCGTCCGGTGAGGGCAAAGACCTTGGTCCCTTTGCTGCGCTCGGTACCGATGCTGGCGTACCAGTCAGCACCTTTGGTGATGATCTGCGGAACGTTGGCAAAGGTCTCAACGTTATTGATGTTGGTGGGTTTGCCCCACAGCCCGGAGATTGCCGGGAACGGCGGCCGGGAACGCGGCATGCCCCGTTTGCCTTCAATAGAGGCCAAGAGAGCCGTCTCTTCGCCGCAAACAAATGCGCCGGCCCCTTCTTTGATCTTCAGACGGAAATTGAAACCTGAGCCGAAGATATTGTCACCTAGGAGCCCCAGTTCTTCAGCCTGCTGAATAGCTATTCTGAGGCGTTTGATGGCCAAGGGATACTCGGCCCGGACATATAAGTAGCCTTCGTCGGACCCAATGGCATAGCCGCAAACCGCCATGCCTTCGATAACCCGGTGCGGGTCACCCTCTAGCACGCTGCGGTCCATAAACGCCCCAGGGTCACCCTCGTCGGCGTTACATACCACATACTTCTTGTCGCCGACAGCGTTTTTGGTAAACTCCCACTTCATGCCGGTCGGGAAACCGCCGCCCCCGCGACCGCGCAGCCCCGATTTTTTCATTTCGGAGATTACATCTGCGGGTTTCATTTGGGTGAGAGCTTTAGCTAGGGCCTCATAGCCGCCGTTGGCAATGTATTCTCCAACGATTTCGGGGTTGATATGACCGCAGTTGGCCAATACCATCCGCATCTGTTTTTTATAAAAACCAAGTTCGTTATAATTAGGAATGCTTTCATGGGTGACAGGTTCTTTATACAGCAGGCGCTCGACAATCCGGCCTTTATACAGGTGGCTTTCCACCAGCTCGGGCACATCTTCTGCTGTGACCCGGACATAGAAAGTACCTTCCGGATAAACGATCACCAGCGGTCCGGCTTCGCAAAAACCGTGACAGCCTGTTTCGACTATTTTTATTTCTTTATCCAGTCCTCTTTTCACTAGTTCCGCCTGCAGAGCTGCTTCGACTTTTTTTGATCCCGAAGCGACACAGCCGGTACCAGAGCAAATTAATACATGAGCTCTAATATGTTGCATGTTCATCCCTCCCTCTTTCTCGCCTGGTCAGTCCGCGATTTTTCCGACAGCCAGTTCTTCCACAACGCGTCCGTTGACAACATGTTCGGCAATGATTTTGGGCACCGCCGCCGGGGTGACATCGCCATAGGTGATCCGCGGTTCGCCTGGCCGTACGACATCCACCAGAACCTCTTTCTCACACATCCCAATACAGCCGGTCTGTCGCACTGACACGTCCTGGAGTTTGCGTTTGGCGATCTCATCCAAAATGGCTGACATGACTTCCCGCGCACCTGCGGCAATACCACAGGTACCCATCCCTACAATAATCTGAGTACCACTATCGTGACGCAATTTCGTATCTGACTGAAATTTTTCACGCATTTTCTTTAAATCTTCAATGGTCTTCATGCTTTACACCTCCGGACAAATTACTATCAGGAATAGTTAGCCAAAATAGCGGGAACCGCCTCAGGTGTCAGCCGTCCATGGGTATCGGCATTAACCATCATACAGGGCGAAAGGCCGCACGCTCCGATACAGGCTACTGTCTCCAGCGTGAATTTAAGATCCGGGGTGGTTTTACCGGCAACGATTTTTAGCTCATCCTCGATCGCCGCTAAAATAACCTTGGCACCGCGGACGTGACATGCCGTACCTTGACAGACCCGGATGATGTTCCGGCCTCGCGGGTTCAGGTGGAACTGCGAATAAAAAGTGACCACTCCGCAAATATGACTTGTCGGAATATTCATTCTTTCGCTAATCCTGACGATAACCTCTTGGGACAGATAACCATAAGCGTGCTGTGCATCTTGCAGTACAGGGATGAGTGCACCCTGCACGCCCTGATATTTCGTCAAACTTTCATCAAGTCGAGCCAGATTGTCGGATTCACCGCCGCAGCATTTTCCGGAATTACTGTTCATGTTCTTCCTCCTATTATGAAAAATCCACTGAAAACCCCATAACCCTGCTCAGCAAGTCCAAGTACAGAGCCGCTGTACCTTGCCATCGAGTCCGGCGGCGGCGCCAATCGTCAGCGGCAAACTATGCAGCCACAATTCCACCACGCATCACTAGTGCCGAATAACCATGTGTATTTTTGTTCCCTCGCCAACAACCGACTGTATATCAAATTCATCGGAGCAGCGGGCCATATTCGGCAGCCCCATGCCAGCCCCAAAGCCCATCTTCCTGATATGATCCGGAGCGGTGGAATACCCCTCCTGCATCGCTAGATCAATTTCGGCTATGCCTGGGCCTTCATCCTCCACCCGCAGTTCGGTCCGGTCAGAAAAGATATTCGCCCGCACACTGCCGCGATAAGCGTAACAGATAACATTCATTTCAGCTTCGTAGGAACTTATCGCTATCCGCCTGATGATATCGGCAGCTATGCCTATTTGCTGCAACACGCGCTTTATCTTACTTGAAACCTCGCCGGCGGTCTCAAAATCGGCCCCCATCAGGGAAAATTCAAGGCTGATTCCTTGAGCAGGGTTCACTGGTCGTCCCCCTGTCGGTAAACAGTCCATAATGTCGCAGCTGTAGACCAAATCACACACTTCATGCATTTACAATCTCTCTTTCCGAATATCTCATCATCCGCGCTTTTTATCCTGAGCTTGTAAAATCACTTATTAAGGATTATTACAATGTAATTGTTCCGTCAAGGCTAATTGCAGCTATCGTCAAAGGAATTCTTTCCTCCTGTCATCTGTTCGAAAAAATAATAATTTGACCCAGCTGTGTTTTTATTGCAACCAGCGAAGCTTCGACCTTAAATAATTCGCAATCTACTTGTTTCAGACACGAAATCTGGCCACCGCTTCTCGCAGTTCGTCGGCCAATTCCGCCAGGTTCCGGCTGGAGGCGGCGATCTCTTGCACTGATGCCGATTGCTCCTCGGTCGTCGCCGATACCGTTTGCGCCTCAGCAGCAATTTCTTTGCTGACCTGGTCGATTTCCTGAATAGCGAATACCAGTTTTTGGCTGCCAGCGGCCATATTGTTGATCGAATCGGACATATCCTTGATGTGATTGGAAAGATGAGTAATCACACCGACAATTCCCCTGAAACTTTCGCCGGCAGAATTAACAACCGCAACACCGGCTTTGATGCCCTCGGCGCCCGCCAAGGTTGCGCTCACGGCTTTATCTATGTTGGCCTGGTTGTGCTGGATTAGCAATTCAATCTGATGGGCGGCCCGATTGGACTCCTCCGCCAGCTTCCTGACCTCTTCAGCCACGACCGCAAAGCCCCGCCCGTGCTCTCCTGCCCGGGCGGCCTCGATGGCGGCGTTGAGTGCCAACAAGTTGGTCTGACCTGCAATGGTCGAAATGAGACATACTATTCCACTGATCTCACTCGATCCTTGGGCCAGATCGCCGATGGCCGTTTGGACCACATCCGATCCTTGGCCGATTTTCCGCATTTGCGCGACCGCTTCGTCTACCTTCTGTCGGCCTTGTTCAGCCAATTCCGCCGTGCTCAGGGCTATTTCCAAAACTACTCGCGCAGTGGTCGAAACCTGTCCGGTCGTGACTGACATTGCTGCAGTCTCCACAGCAATGTCGGTCGCCGAAGCTGCCTGACTTTGAGTTCCCTGGGCAACCTCACTGATGGAGCCGGCGACCTGGTTGGCGGCGTTGGCTGATTGCTGGGCGCTGGCAGTTAGTTCTTCGCTAGAAGCGGCTACTTGTTCGGCCTGGAAATGCACTTTGGTTACAACGGTACGAAGATTGGCGCGCATTTCGTGAAAGCCCTCGGACAATTGGCCAATTTCGTCAGCGGAATGAATTTTGGCCTCCCTTTCTCTCAGGTCGCCCTCGGCCAGCAGCAGGCATTCGTCCCTGATAAGGGCGATAGGCTTGGTAAAACGGTTACTCATGATTACAATAAAAATCACCGCCAAGATTAAACATACCAAGGAAATGCCGAGCGTTGTCCTGCCGAACGTCGACACTCCCCTTCCGACTTCACTCGCTGGCGCCGCGACAATCATCAACCAACGCTTGTTCCCCGGCAACTCAATCGGTGTATAAACTGCCACCTGCTCTACATTGTCGACGAAAATATATTTACCCTGCGCCTGTTTGCCGGTTTCGGCCACCAACTTGAACAAGGCTATCATTCGATCATCAAGTTCGGTCTGCGGAAGGTTTAAATCAGGGTTATTTATTTTCGTGGTATAGGAAAATTTACCGACAAGTTCAGGCTTCTGGGGGAAAGCGAGGAGCAGTCCCGATTTATCGGCTATAGATCCCCCACCCGTTTCCTTGAACTTGAGGTCCCTGATCATGTCTGTCAATTTTTCTAAGGTAAAAATACAACTCAAGACCCCAGTCACTTGTCCGTTATCAATTACCGGGACAGATAAAACCACGCCGACCTGGCCAGTTGTCCGCGAAACGGTGGGATCATTCAAATAGGCCTCTTTAGTGGCTACGACCTGTTGAAAATAGTCGCGATTGCGAAACTGCCCCAGGCTTCCGTCTGATCTGATACCGGTACCATCGGGCGACATGTAGATGATCATGTCAAATTTCCCAAGTCGCTTCTTTGTCTCAGCAATGATTGCCCCTATCTGGGCTGTATCGGTTCCGGCCCGGATTTGCCGGTCATTGGCAAGTTCCTCCATTTGCAACAGCGCTTGCTGTATTTCCGCCTTAACTCGATTGGTGTAATCATTCCCCACCTCCATTGCAGTATCGTCCACACTCTTTGTCAAATACTGGTTTGCCAGATAATAACTACTTCCGGACAACAGACCAAAGGACAAAAAAAAGAAAGGTACCAGGATGCTAAGAAGTTTTGTCCTTATACTTCGGATTTTCATACTCAGACCTCGCTTTTAAGTATTGCGGCTACTGTCGTGAATACCGGTGCTAGCCACCATAAGCCTTGGACCGGATGTCTGGCTATATTCACCGGACGATAGTGAAGAATTGATGACTCAATGATTTCGGCTGCAAAAAGGACCGCAGACCTCCCGATCCGCCCCAGGTTACCATTGCAGAAAACAGGCAGGAAGAAATTAGTGTTGGATGGCCCCGCCAGCCCTGGAATATAGGGTATACTACATCCCACTGGCCGACGGGGCCATCCAACAAAGTTTAAGTTGTATGATGCTGGACAAGCCACAAAAGCAGAGATTATATGATCGCCGATTGCTATCGGCGGCGCCAGACTGCCGGGATGATACCTGCCGACAGCCTACTCACCAGGATTCGAGGGTTTTTAAAACACTGCGATAAACTGAGTTTGGAACTGTTTAGTAAACTGGGCGTCGGTATCGACCCGCTTAAGCATTTGATAGGTAACGGAGAGAACGATACCTTTAGTGATGACCTTTTCATAGGCTAAGTCCCAGCCCTTAAGATTATCCTGCCCGTTATAGCTCAGGTTATTGGCTCCGACATTCATTGGCGACATCGTCAGGGTCGTGGACCAGGGGCCATAGCCTGAGGGAAGAATACCGTTCGGCACAACGCGGTAAGCTAGTGACCATGCTTCGGTCCCTGCTTTAGTATAGTCTACGAAGAAGCGTTGCAATGGATAAAATTTATCCGGCTGGTTAGTGCCATTAGTAATCTGGAACGCATAAGCATGTTCACCGCTTGGCAAGTTTACCGGATGATCAAGCGACGTCCTTGCATAGTCGCCGATCAAAGTCCAATCCCCCATCTTGTAGGTGTACCCGACTTCCCACCCGTGGAATTGGCTCCAGCCAACACCCCAAGGGCTAGAAGTACTTTTTTGTGAAATGTTGTTATTATAAACAATAGTGTTCAACTTGAACTCAGGGGCAATTTTCCACCCTAGGTTCAGGAATTGAAGTTCTTTCGCATCGCCTGAAGACGTGCTGCTTGCCGTGCTGCCAAAGTACACGTTCGTCTCCGGTGATACGATGTAAGCACCCGCTTGGAGATCAGCAGAATTGCTCAGCGTTTTGAAAATTGTCACACCGTCGTTTTTTCCGGTTCGATAACCAACAAGGCCTTGGCCCCATTGCACCGCCTGACGTCCCCAGAAGATTTTATCCAGGCCGAGGAAGTTCTGAGTGGTAAAGTAAGAACGGTCGACCTCTAGCGCGGTCCCGGTTGCACCTACGACGCCAGATGTAGAAACAGTGTTGGTGCCATTTGAAACGGTGGAGGGCAGTCCGTTTCCACCGGACAGACTTGAACCAAACTTGCTAACCGCAGTCTGGAGACGAGCGGAATAGCTTGTTGTCGGACTGACGTCAGCGGATAAATTTAGACGCTCACGCCATTCCAGCTGGTCATTTCCACTGAGCTTGGGCTTACCAGCCGGAGGCGAGTCTGTCGTCCATTGAATCCAAGTTTCACTCATAATTTTAAAATTGGTTTTGGATTCAATTTTGGTGACACGGTCCGCAATATGGTTGATTTCCAGGGCGAACTCACTAGCTAACTTATCGATAAGGGCCTTTTGCTTAGCTGTGGCTTTGGCTGAATTATCCATGGCTTTTTCTACAATCTGAGCCATTTCATAACGAGTCATCAATTTATCACCGCGGAAAGTTCCGTCACCATAACCATCAACAACGCCAACTCTGGCCAGTTCATTCACCGCGGCATAGGCCCAATGATCGGCAGGGACGTCGACAGCAGTAGGAGTCGCCATAACGGTAGAGGACGTGAGAAGCACAAGTACGAACATCAGTAGAACTACTAGCTTTGTTTTCAATCGATTACCCCCTTTGTTTCTTATCTGCTAATAAGACAATTTACTGAAGGCCCCCTTCCTAATATCTTGTTAATCATCTATTAGATACCTAGGGCAATTTCTCACTAACCCCCTTTCAATGTTGTTAGTAAATAATGTTGTTTTATCGATGAAAAATTGGCTATAATGAAACTAAGTATATTTACAGGGAGACAAGCAAATGGACGAAAATGAGGTTATTGTGAAAAACTTACGTGAAACCCGCTACTGCAACGGCTTGTCCTGCCCACGCTGCGGCGGCATCGCCGTAAAACGCAACGGAACTTATCGACCTAAAAATTCACCAGGCAAACGACAGCGCTATCTGTGCAATGATTGCCACAAAACCTTTGGCGAACTGGCATTCAGCCCCTTGGCCGGAACACATTATCCTGGAAAATGGACTGAATATTTCGGTTGCATGGTCCAAAATATGTCGCTTCGCAAATCCGCCAAGTTGCTTGACATTTCTTTGTCCACAGCCTTTATCTGGCGGCATAAAATACTGACTGCACTGCAACAGTCTCCTCTGCCGGCACTGACCGGTGGGGTTGAACAAGGTAAGTCAGAGATTCAACCGTCCGAGGAAGACAGCAAGTCCGCCAAAGGAATCAAAGCAAGGAATGATGGCGACGAGGCCCCGAAGCAAGGAGTTAACCGGCAGCAATGCCTCAAACAGTGGACGAGGCAATTTCACGGCGTTTCCAGAAAATACTTTGATCATTATCTGTTCTGGTTCCTGTTTGTCGACTTCAAGCACTCGATTCCCTTGAATGACCTCAAGCTTGCATTCATGCGCGAATCTTTTAAAACCCCGGTTAAACTGAAAGCCTGTCAATTTCGCCCCTGCCTGAATGTCACTGGATGAATAATCGGTCCAGTTGGCGATACATCAGTTGATAGCTGCAGAACGGAATGAAAAATATAGTTGCAATTATTCGGCGATGACTCCCATATAATCGCTCTTTTTGCCGGCTTCGCCCTTGAACATGCTGTTATACCAGGCATCAGGAAGATTTACCGGATTCTCAGCATAGTCGTAATAGGCCGCCTCCATCATCAAGAAGAAAGATTGTCCATTGGACGAAATACCGGTCTTGTTGTTGTCAGGCACACCGCATACTCCATACAAGAAGCCGTAGGGGTCCACCTTGGCATGAAGGGTCTTGCGCAACAGGTTTGCCATTCTTTCATAGTTTTCATCCAGATACCCTGCAGCAAGGGCGCGGTAAATGGCAGTGGCCACCATGCTCACAGCATTGATACCGATGATGCTGTCCGGATTGTCGAGTGTATCATGACAAACACCATCTTCGTCAATAAACCGCAGAATAGAGTCGATGACGATTTTCGCCTTTGCCATCATCTCGTCTTTTTCTTGCTTCATGCTCGCTGGCAGCCGCGCTGCCACCTTGACAAGGCCAACAGCCGCGTAGCCCGTACAGATACTGCGGTGGTGTGTCCTTGTAAATTTCTTTTCTTCATCATGCCAAATCCAATTGAGCATCTTGATTTCAGGGTCGTACAGCGCATCCCAGTATCCGTTGATCTGTTTCACGGCTTCTTCATAGTAGCCGGCCGCGGCAAGGAACGGCGGCATCATGTAAATGGAATCCACCCAGAATTCCGGCGTGTCGTTCAGATGATAGAGGATGCCGGCGGGATTTCTCGCGGCTTTGTTCAGAGTGTAATCCAGAAGCAGCTCATATGTTTCCCTGATGAGGCGATCATTGGTCAGCTGAAAAGCCACCATCAGAGCTTCACCGCAAGCACAGGGGTCAGTCACGGTCCGTTTTTCCCACTCGGTTGTGATGGTAGTGCGCCCGTCGTCAAGGCGGATATAGGAAACCTCCCGGGCAAACGTGATCAGAGTTTCATAATCCCGCAGCTCCAGCATGGCCTGCATCGCTTCGCTTTGCTCCCAACTGCGCCTTTGGATGGACATTAGCGCCTGTTTCACTTTCTGGATTATTGTGCTGTCCAGCTTCATTACTTTCTCCCCCATTATTTATAATTTATATATATTCACCCGATTATAGCCTTCTGATATGGAAACCACCGTCCGCGTTGATTACCTGTCCGGTCGCAAAGTCGAGCAGGCCGCTGCACAACGCAACGACACTGTCGGCAACATCCTTGGGGTAGCCAAAGCGTTTGATCGGGGTGATGCCCTCCTCAATGAACTTACCGAACTTGGCTTTGGACGCCTCCATCATGTCGGTCAGGATGAGGCCTGGCCGCACTTCAAACACAGGGATGCCGAATTCGGCCAGACGGTCGGCATACAGCATGGTCGTCATGGAGATGGCGGCTTTGGAAACGCAGTATTCCCCCCTGTTCGTGGAGGAGGTATAGGCGGACACAGATGAAATATTAACGATTCTGGGCTGGTACGTTTCCAGGCCGCCCTTGTTTTGAAATTCGATCATTTTATTTGCAGCAAGCTGACACATAAAGAACATCGAACGGGCATTGGTGTTTACGACCCGGTCATAGCTCTCTTCTTCGACTTCCAGCAGATCTTTGCGGACGCTTGGGGCGATGCCGGCGTTGTTGACAAGGACATCCAGACGACCGAATTTTTCGCAGACGGTATTGATCAGGTTTTTGCGCGCAACTGTGCTGGCAACGTCGCATTGTATATACTCGCATTCGATTCCTTCCTCACGAAAGGCATCCAGTGTTTCATCGGCGTTTGGACTTGCGGCGCTTACGACAACATAGTACCCAGTTTTCCCCAGTGCTTCAGCGATGCCCCTACCGATCCCGCGCCTGGAGCCGGTGACGATCGCAATCTTCTTGGCCATTGATACTCCTCCTTGCAACTAGATGTGTCCTTCGATCAGAACCAGGTTTCTGCCGCGAACCTTACCGGCCTCGAAGTCATAGTTCAACTGCTTGTATTCCTTGAGGGTGAGAGTGCGGTTGATAATAACGCGTATGGCGCCGCTGTCGAGAAGCTCCACAACCTTAGCCAGCCTGTCGCCACCTCTACGGACAGTCATCCAGACGCAGTGAATCCCAAATTCGGCTTCCAGCTCTTTTGAAAGACAAAGGGACATTAGGCCTCTTTTGCTGTCGTAATCCGGACCGGAGTACAGCTTGTTTTTTAAAGGCAGCGTAGAGACAAAATACCCGCCCTTATTCATCACCTTGAGATACTCACGCAGGTCATCTTCTTCAAGTGTTGCCACGCTGATGATTACGTCCAGCTTCTGATCGGCGAATTTTATATATTCATCCGTTCTGGCCGGAATCATCTCGTCGGCACCGTTTTCAAGGATTTCCTGGCGACATTCCTCGACGTCGCAGCCGATGACATAAGCACCCTTATATTTCGCGACCTGAACAGCTAGTTGCCCAACCCCGCCGGCAGCGCCAATCACCATCACCCGCTGTCCAGGCTGGACGGGAGCTTCTTCGCTTAGGGCCTGCAGGGCAGTTAGAGCGTAACCCGGAATAACTGCAACTATGTCAAGAGCAACATTCTTGGGGGCATGACAACACTCTGAAGCTTTGACGGCGCAATATTCGGCGAGCGCACCGCCCTTTTGCTTGTCATGAAAAGCGATGACCTTGTCACCGATTTCAAATCCGGTAACATTACAGCCTTTGGCGGCCACGGTTCCCGAAATTTCGATGCCGGGAATACGCGGCAAATGATGCTCGTACATCGAAGCATACCAGCCGTTGCGGGCTTTCGCGTCAGCAGGAGAAAAACCGGAAGCGCGCACTTTGATCAGCACCTCGTCATCGGCAGGAACCGGCACAGGGAAATCCTGGATAACCAGTTCCTCCGGGGAGCCAAAGCGATGAAAGCAAATCGCTTTCATAGTTTTAGGTAACATAAATATACTCCTTTCGCGACCCAATAATGTGGTTTTTCAGATTCTCATTTTCGCAAGGTTATGGAAATGAGGATCAAATCGGGATATTGCCATGTTTCTTCCTTACCTGCGGCGTGCTTTTCTTGCCATTCAGCGCCTCAAGGGTTTGTATCAGTACCTTTCTTGTTTCGCTGGGCATTATGATTTCATCGTTCTCCATCATTCCCACAGACAGATAAGGATTTTCATACAGAGCCCGATACTCATCGGTAAATCGTTTGCTAACAGCAGACCTTTCCTCGGGCGCTACAGCCATGATCTCTTTGCGATAAATGACTTTGACCGCACCTGCTGCCCCCATAACCATGTCGTGTCCGGTCGGCCACATGAAATTAAAATCACAGCCCATTTCTTTGGCGCACATGGCAGCTGTCGCTCCACCGTAGTTTTTGTTCAAGGTAACAGTGATTTTAGGCACGGTCGCTTCGCAACAGGCATATAACAGCTTCGCACCATGCCGAATGACTCCGCCCCGCTCCTGATCTATGCCAGGCAAAAAGCCGGGGACATCCACCAACCAGATGAGGGGAATATTAAAGGAGTCGCAGATACGGATAAAACGCGCGCCCTTGTCAGAGGCGCTAATATCAATACTACCGGCCATTATTTTCGGCTGATTGGCCACAATGCCGACAGTCCGCCCATTCATACGGGCCAGAACCGTCACCATGTTTTGCGCAAACAGGGGCTGGTGCTATAGGTACTTTCCATCGTCTACGATTGCCGTGATGATCTCCTTTACGTCATAGACCCTTTGCA
>Ga0316230_1002348_pt1 | contig 16622 bp, 15 predicted proteins | sample TBH18025metaG_FD_206004 | JGI IMG/M metagenome (GOLD analysis project Ga0316230, IMG submission 206004) | Freshwater microbial communities from Trout Bog Lake, Wisconsin, USA - TBH18025 | ecosystem: Environmental > Aquatic > Freshwater > Lake > Hypolimnion/Profundal zone | place: USA: Wisconsin...
GCCCAGTGTTTCCTCCAATGCCGAAGTGCTTAGCAGGCGATACTCGTCAGACTCCGCCACCGCGCGGGCCGCGGCGGGCAGGGCGCTTAGGTCGGGCGCCGCCGCGCCGCAATTCGGACAAACCTGCACCCAATCCCGCAAGGTCGAGCGTGCCGGCTCGCCCGGCCGCATATCCATGTCGGGCGCGATCTCCGGCTGAGGCGCCCGAAACGGGTTCCTGGCCTCTGCGCCGCAGGCTCCGCAAACGCGTTCCGTCATGATCCCATCTCCGCTCTGATGCCGTCGCGCAATCGCTGCATTGCCCGCTCCATCAAGGGGGCTGACTGGGCGAAACATACCCGCAGCCATCCTTCCCCGGCCGATCCGAACGCCACGCCCGGTGCGACCGCAACGCCGTGCCGGGTCACAAGTTTCTTCGCCAGATCCAGACTGTCGGTCAGGCCGTCGATCGCCAGGAACGCGTAAAACGCCCCGACAGGGGGCCGGTAGCGCACGCCGTTCAGTCCCGTCAGCGCCTGCGTGGCCAGATCGCGCCCCGTCGCGCAATGTGTCCGGAATCGCTCCATCGTCTCGGTATCGCCCACCGCGGCGACGCCGGCATGCTGGATGAACGGGGCGACGCCGGAGTGGATGGCCTCGACAATATCGACGACCTGCTCCTGCGTGCCTTCCGGCACCACCAGCCAACCCAGGCGCCAGCCGGTCATCACCCAGGTCTTGGAAAAACTGTTGCAGACAATGACCCGGTCATCCGGTTCGGCGATATCGAGCATCGATGGCGCGGCGGCGAGTCCGTCGTACACCAGCCGGGAATAAACCTCGTCCGAGATCACCCACGCTCCGTGACGCCGGGCGATGTCCAGGACCGCACGCAGTTCGGCTTCGGTGGCGGTCCAGCCGGTCGGATTGCCGGGCGAGTTCAGGACCACGGCCCGCGCGCCCTCCATCATCGTGTCCAACCGGTCCAGATCCAGGTGGAAGCCGCCATCGGGCAGCGGGTCAAGATCCAGCATCTCCGCCACCGCGCCGCGTAAGCGGACCGCATTGGCAATGTTGGGCCAGAGCGGGCCGGGGATGACGACGCGGTGGCCGGCGCGTACCACCGAAGCCATCGCCACGGTGATCGCCGCCATGCCCGACGCGGTCACCTGAATGCGGCTTTCCGCCACCGGTTTGGCGTGCAGTCCAGTCAGGTAGCCGGACAAAGCCTGCCGCAGCACCGGCAGACCACGCACGTCCGGATAGCGGGTCTCACCGTCCTCCAGCGCCCGAACGGCGGCCTGGCGAGCCGATGCCGGGCTGGGTTGGTCGGATTCGCCGAAACATAGAAAATCGACGTCCGGGGTGGTGAAAGCGAGGCGGGCAACCTCGACGATGCGGGAGCCGGGGATTACGGTCAGGTCCATAAATGATAATATAGGTGGTTCGACCCGGATTTGCACGGAATGCCGGACCGGTGCGGAGTGTGTGTACATTGGACCCGAGACGCGGTGGTTAACGCGGACGAACCCGGCGGCGCTTGCGCTGTTGTTGGCGCCGGTAGATCAGCAACCCCGCCGCACCGATAAGGCCGACGATGCCGCCGACGATAGGCAACACGGTATCGATGTCCAGGTCGATGCCTTCGCTCCGGTCTTTGCTGAGCGAATCGATCTCCATGGCCGCGGCCAGTCCCCCGGGGGCGCGCGGATCGGCCGGGACCACGTCACCGTACGTCTTGCCAGGCCGGAAAGACAGGCCGATCAGAAAGGCCTCGGTGTCGCGACGGACGGTTTCGGCTTTTTCCAGGCTGGCGACGGTTGTCAGATGGACATAGCCGTCGCGTCCGAACCCGATCGCGTGCCAGGTAATGTCGCCGCCCGACCTGCGGGGTGCGTCTTTCGGCAGGATCAGCGCAGCCCACGAGAGTTGGTGCGATTCGGGATCATAGCGTGGCGCCTGCACCCATCGACGGACCTCAAGCAATGGTAGGTTCTGTGCTTCGCGTTCGGCATTGCGGTGTTCGACGCTCGCCCGCAGACTGAACAGGATGTCCTCCGGGGTCCACGCGAGGGCTTCGTTGGCATTGATGAAACCCGCCGGTATGAAACGAATCAGCCCCGGGGCCTGCATGCCGGCGGCCCCCAGCAGCAGGCCCTGCAGTTCGGCCGCGACGGGGCGTTTCAGGACGGTCAGCAGTTTGGCGGCATACTCGGGGGGCACCATCACAAGCGCGCCCGATAACCGGACGGCGGCCTCGTCGCCGATGTCCGCGCGCGCCGGCGCCCCGATTGATTGGCGCTGCGCTTCGATGAGCATCTGATCCGGCGTTTCCGCACCCGCGGGTTCGGTAGCCGCATCGGGAGCGGCTGCTCTGGCGGGGGGGGCCGGGACGGCGGAGCCAATCAGCGCCGACAATGCGGACACGAACACGAATTGGCGCAAGACGGGGGTCCTTCGTGTCAAACGGTGCGAAGCCTGACAGTCGCCACGTCATCGCGGCGGTGTGGTCGGACACGCGAGCCGGTTCCGATAAACAAACACCATACGGTAACCGGCGCCGGTCTGTCACTGAACGCGGCCATGGCTATGAAAGATTTATGGCCAAGCGCTCCGGCGGTGTGGGCGTTACGCCGAAAGCCACTATATCGACGATTACCACCCCGATTTTGGAACAGTTATGACGCCTGGAGAATTTGCCACTCTGGAACGGCGGATGGGCCGGTGCTCCCGGTCGCGAAACGCCGGCGATTTCGTTGGGCCACAGTTCTGCCAGCGCCCATCCTTCACGACGTTTGATCCGGTATACCGGTTCGCATCGGGGGAGGAGCAATGAGTGGTGTCGTGGAACCGGGTCGCTCGAAACCGGCACCGGTCGTTGCCCGTGTTCCAGCCGATCCGGCACCATCGGTGCAGCCGGATAGCGGCCGGAGTCACGAAGCGTCACCATCTGAAGTGGACCTGGTTGATCCACTGACGGGCCTGGGCAACCGGCGCCATTTTAATCAGGCGATCGATCAGGTGCTGGCGTCGATCGCGCCTCCTGACAGGACCGCGTTGCTGATGATCGACCTCGATCGCTTCAAAAACATCAACGACACCCTCGGACATCCCGTTGGGGACGCCCTGTTGCGTTTGGTCACCCGGCGTCTTCAGCAGTCAACCCGCGGATCGGAGTTGATCTTCCGGCTTGGCGGTGACGAATTTGCGGTGCTTCTGCGGAACGGTGTCGACGCCGAGGTTCTCGCCGATCGCCTGGTGGACGTTCTGGGCCGGCCATACCTGATCGAGGGCCAGGTCGCCAATATCGGGGCCAGCATCGGCGTCGCCGCGGTGACAGAGAACGATGCGACGGCGGCAGGTCTGGTGCGCCACGCCAACCTCGCGCTCCACAGCGCAAAAGCGGCGGGCCGGCAACGCTGGCAGGCGTTCGAGCCGGTGATGGCGCAGCGTGCGGACACCCGCCGGGTTCTGGAGATCGATCTCCGCAAAGCCTTGAGGATGGGCGAGTTCAGGCTGGTCTATCAGGCGCAGTTGAACATTCAGGGCCGAGCCGTAACGGGGTTCGAGGCGTTGCTGCGCTGGCATCATCCGATCCGCGGCCTGGTCCCTCCCGATTCGTTCATCCCGATCGCGGAAGAGATCGGTGCGATCGTCGCCATCGGGGAATGGGTGTTGCGCACCGCTTGCGCCGAGGCGGTCAAATGGCCTGGCAACCCAACAATCGCGGTCAACGTTTCGCCACTGCAGTTCGAGGACCGGGACCGCCTGCTGGCGACGGTTCAACGCGCATTGTCCACGTCCGGACTGGCGCCGGACAGGCTGGAACTCGAAATCACCGAAAGCTCGTTGCTACGGCAAGATCGTGGCATTCTGGAAACGCTGCATCGGCTGCGTGCGCTGGGCATCCGGATCGCCATGGATGATTTCGGCACCGGGTATTCGTCGCTCAGCCAACTGATGGCGTTTCCGTTCGACAAGATCAAAATCGATCAATCGTTCGTTCGTGGCCCTGCCGCCGGCCCGGGCGGAACCGCCGTCGTGCGAGCCATCGCCGCGCTGGGCGCGAGTCTGGGCATGTCGGCTATCGCCGAAGGCGTCGAAACGGCCGAGCAGGCGTTGATGGTTCAAACCAATGGCTGCACGGACATACAAGGCTACCTGATCAGTAAGCCGATTCCAGGCGATCAGGTCCTGGAAATGCTCAGGTCGTCGTCCCTTGGAACCGCTACAGCAAAAGGACTGGCATCATGATGGATCTGTATCAGTTGGTCTATTGCAGCCGCAATACCATCTGTGAACAAGGCGACCACCTCGCTGAGGCGGTCAGTGCCATTCTGGCCGCGGCCAGACACAATAACCGGCAAGCGGGGGTGACCGGGGCGTTGTTGTTTACACAATCCTGGTTCGCACAGGTGCTGGAAGGACCGCGAGACGCCGTCGAGGCGACCTTCGAGCGAATACAGTCCGACATGCGGCATGGTGACGTGACAGTGCTCAGCTTTTTGCCCGCCGGACAGCGTAGTTTTCCGGATTGGTCGATGGCGTTCGCGGGTGAACCGACGGAGTCCGCCACGCATGCGCTGGACCTTCTGGTACCCCGTTCGTCCGGGGTTGAGACGCTGACGGCCGCGGGCCATGGGGTGCTGCGTCTTTTGGAACGAATCACTCAGGACGAAAACACCCGCGTCAGCGTTTGATCCGGACCTGACCCCGAGCCCGAACACTCCGGCGCCCATCCGGACGCCCGGGGTCCCGACGCTGACGCCGCTCGGTTAATCAGACTGCGCGAGCCGAGAGCCGCCGCCCGCACCGATGATCACTCCGACAGCCAACACTGACACGGTGACAAAGGTCGTCGTGGCCAGCGACGGGATCAGTCCTGAAAGCCGCATCTGCTTAATGCGGATTTAGTCCGATCGCCCCGCTAGGCCTCGCAATCGCAGGAGGCCTGGACGTTGGCAAATAATCCCGAAAAAACGCGATTCAAGGGGCTTGATTGGATGTTGTAAACCGCCAAGATGACTGCTGTCTGTCTGATATCGGGGTAATTTTGATGCCGTTTTCTTTGCCAGTGAACGGCAGTGACCCGGTCTGCGCCATAACAGCGCCAGGCTCAGAGTGCGATCTGAGCCATCCGGCACCGCCTTCGTGGCCGGATGACAGCCAGAGCGACGGGGACTCAACCAATGGGGACTCAGCATCCGAAGCCGATCTCCGAGATCCATTGACCGGACTTGGCAATCGTCACCACCTCATTCAGGCCATTGATTACGCGCTGAAGGCGAGCGCGCCTTCTGAAGCGAATGCGCTGTTAATGATCGACCTGGATCGCTTCAAAAACATCAACGAGACCCTCGGACATCCGGTGGGGGACGTGTTGCTGCGCCTGGTCGCCCGCCGGCTTCAGCAGTCAATCAGCGGAACCGAGCGTATTTTCCGCCCCGGTGGGGACGAATTCGCGGTGCTTTTGCGGAACGGCGCGGGCGCTGAGGGCCTCGCCGCTCATCTTGTGGATATTCTGGCGCGTCCGTACCTGATCGAGGGCAAGGTTGCCAATATCGGCGCCAGTATAGGCGTCGCAACGACAGATTTGAACGACGGAACGGCAGCGAGTCTGGTGCGGCACGCCAGCCTTGCGCTTCGTAGCGCGAAAGCGGCGGGGCGGCGCCGTTGGCACGCTTTTGAGCCACTGATGGCGCAGCGTGCGGACGCCCGCCACGACCTGGAGATGGACCTGCGCAAAGCCCTGAAGATGGGCGAGTTCAGGCTGGTCTATCAGGCGCAGATGAACATTCAGGGCCGGGCCGTAACGGGGTTTGAGGCTTTGCTGCGCTGGCATCATCCGATCCGTGGCGTGGTCCCTCCCAACTCCTTCATCCCGGTAGCGGAAGAGATCGGTGCTATTGTCGCCATCGGGGAATGGGTGTTGCGCACCGCCTGCGCCGAGGCGGTCAACTGGCCCGGTAAACCGGTCATCGCGGTCAATGTCTCGCCACTGCAGTTCGAGGACCGGAACCGCCTGTTGGCGACGGTTCAACGCGCGTTATCCACGTCCGGACTGGGGCCGGACAGGCTGGAACTCGAAATCACCGAGAGCGCGCTGCTGCGGCAAGATCACGGTATTCTGGAAACGCTGCATCGGCTGCGTGCGCTGGGCATCCGGATAGCCATGGATGATTTCGGCACCGGGTATTCGTCGCTCAGCCAACTCATGGCGTTTCCGTTCGACAAAATCAAAATCGATCAATCGTTCGTTCGCGGTTCCGCCGCAGGAGCAAGGGGAACCGCCGTCGTGCGAGCCATCGCCGCGCTGGGCGCAAGTCTGGACATGTCGGTGATCGCGGAAGGCGTCGAGACCGCCGAGCAGGCGTCGATGGTTCAAACCAATGGTTGCACCGACATGCAGGGCTACCTTATCAGCAAGCCGATCTCGGGCGATCAGGTCCTTGAAATGCTCAGGACGTCAACCTCCGGGAGCAATTTCGGGAAAAGCTCCGGTGTCATGGAGAAACCATATCAATTGATCTATTGCAGCCGCAATAGGATCACTCAGGACAACGACACCTTTGCTGACGAGGTCACTGCGATCCTGGCGCGTGCCAGGCACAACAACCAGGCAATAGGCGTGACCGGAGCGTTGCTGTTTACCAGATTCTGGTTCGCCCAGGTGTTGGAAGGACCGCGAGACGCCGTCGAAATGATTTTCGAGCGGATACAGTCCGACCCGCGGCACGGTGACGTGACGATCCTCAGTTTTCTTCCCGCCGAACAGCGTAGTTTTCCGGACTGGTCGATGGCGTTCGCGGGCGGACCGACCGAGGCGGTCACAGAGGTATTAGATAGCATCGTACCCCGTTCGACCCGGATCGAGACGTTGACGGCCGCGGGACAGGAAGTGCTGCGTCTACTGGAAAGCGTCGTTCAGGACGACTGTATGCGTGTCAGTGTCTGATCCGGCGATGGGCCGTATGCGGTGAAGCATGGCGGCTCAGAGACCGGAACCGCCTCCTTCCAGGATAGGCGTCATGTGCGCCAGTTGTCTCCAGGTCCGCACCCAGACCAGGACGCAAACCGCGACGCCGATCAGGACCGGAATCCGCAGGCCCAAAAACTCCGACGCAATGCCATACGTCAACGCCCCCATCGCCGGCGCCGCTCGGGTGATCATCCCCCAGGTGCTGAGCACCCGCCCGATCATCGCGGGGGCGGTGGAGTTCTGAAGCAGCGTCTGACAAGAAATCCCGTGCATGGTCGTGGCGGCGCCCATGGCGCCCATACAAACCACGCCAACCGCGAACACAGGCGTGGCGACAAAGCCCGCCGTAGCCACCGCCAGGATCAGTCCGCAGCCCACGGCGATCCGGGACAGCCCCTGTATCCGCCCGCGCATCGCCACGAACAGGCCGCCGATCAGTGCGGCGCACCCCATCGTGCTGGCCAGTGTCGCCAGACCCTCGGCGCCCCGGCCGAACTGATCCGCGACGTAGGGCGGCAGCATCTCGGGGATTGACCGCAGCGTCATGCCGACAACGGCGGCGAACAGCATCAGTGGGCCGATGCCCCGATGCTTCGCGACGTAACGGATGCCGTCCAGCGCATCGTGCATGACGCTGAACCCGGACGGTTTGCCGCGCCGGACAGCCGGGTCGAGCCGCAGGAGGTGCATCGAAAGGCTCGCATACAGGAACGCCACGGCGTTCACGCAGATGGACGGCACCACGCCCCACAGCGCGATCATCGGCCCGGAGATCGCCGGTCCCACAAAACGGGCCGCATTGTAAGTCAAGGAGTTCAGCGCCACCGCGCCCGCCAGATGCGAACGGGGGACCAGCCCGGGGATCAGGCATTGCCGCGCCGGTTGGGCAAAGGTTTCGGCGGCCCCGTTGCATAGCGTGAGGACAGCCATGTACTCGACCCGGATCAACCCGGTCAGGATCAGCGTGACCAGGATCACCGCCTGCGCGACGGTGATGAACTGGCTGGCCATGGTCAGATGCACCCGGTCCATCCGGTCGGCCACCGACCCGGCGATCGGCGACACGATGACCGACGGGGCGAGATTGCAGAACGCGATAACCGCGACCCACAGCGCCGAATGTGTCAGCTCCCAGGCCAGCCAGTCGGTGGCGATGCGCTGGATCCACGATCCGGTCCAGCAAACGATACTGCCGGAATAGAAGATGCGGGCGTTGCGCTGCGCCAGGACTCCGCCGATTGCAGACAGCCCGGCCATGCCCGACTAGTGTGTGGGGGGTTGCGACGCCGGGGCGCGGTCGGTGCCGGTGCCGGTGTTGCGAACGCAGTCGGACACCATGCGGTCATGCGCGAACAGGTCCGACAGGCCGCGTTCGGACTGTCCTGGTAGATAGTTGGACGAATAAGGTGTGTTGACGGTGGCCGGCGGGCTGTAGATCTCGCCCCGGTTCCGTTGGTCGTAAGCTTCGTTGGCGCGCTGCTGGCAGGCGGCGCGGGTTTCGGCGTCGGCGCGCCCCTGGCCGCCGGGTGGGGGGGCTTCGCATCCAGACAGGGCAGCGACACAGATCAAAAGCGTGGTAAGGCGAATCATGGGCGGACTCCTGAAAGGCGTTTGGCCGCCTGTGGGGCTTCGATCTGTAAGCCGCTCACGAAACGGGACAGCCGCATCCGGAAACCCGCTTCATCGAATCGGGCATCCCGGGTCAGCGGCTGGCTGGCAGCGGTTCTTAGCAGGGCCGGGTGGAATTCGGCACCATCGCGGGCGAGATGAAACAGTGACCGCGTCCACGGGGCTCGGGCGAGCAGGTCGATCAGGGCCAGCAGGCGCAGGCACAGCGACAGCCCCGGCGCATTGGCGATGCCAACCATTCGATCGACCGCGCCGACCCAGCAGATCGCATCCGCGTCGGCAAGGGCCAGATCGGTATGGCTGCCGTCCGGCCGATTGAAACGGAAACCCCGAACCGCGCCGGCACGTTCGGCGAGAGCGGCCTCCCGGGCGGCGTGCCACGCCCGTTCAAGATCGCGCTTACAAACACTCGGCAGGGCTTCTGGCGGAAGGTCGATCAGATAGGTCAGCACACCATTGGAATCGCCGCCGACGCGGATTGTTCCGCCGCGGGTCGCTCGGCCTGAGGGCTGTTCATGGACGCTCATACAAGAAGGATGGACCGGTGGGCGCCGCGGCGCCAGTGTCACTCGGATGAAAGCGAAAATCGAGCGCTTCGCCGGGCGCTGATTGCGGGCGAGGCGCCAATGCTAACGATACGCGGCGCACGCAATAGCAAACAGGCCGGACAAGCTGTAGTAGCTCATCCGGCCTGTTTGACGGTCATCGATTGAACGGCCGGAGCCCCGGGCGGACGCCGCCTGTGTTCAGCGGCGTTAGACCGCTTCTTTCAGTTCTTTCGAAGGCCGGAAGGCGATCTTCTTGCTGGCGGCGATTTGGATCGACTCGCCGGTTGCCGGATTGCGGCCCATCCGAGCGTCCCGCGCACGAACCTGCAGGATGCCGAGGCCGGTCAGGCGGATCTTGTCGCCGTTCTTCAGATGCCGGGTGGCGAGCGAAATCAGATCGCCCAGCACGGCTTCCGCCAGCTTCTTCGACAGTTCGTGGGTCACTGCCAATTCGGCGGCGAACTGTTTCAGCGTGACCGTCACCTGCGGCGCGGCTTTGACCGGAGCTGCCTTCTTAACCGCGGCGGCGGCCTTTTTCGGCGCGGCGGCTGCCTTGCCAGTCGCCTTCGCGGCGGCCTTCACCGGGGCGGCGGCGGTCTTGGCGGCGGCCTTCGCGGGTGCGGCGGCTTTTTTGGCGGCGGGTGCGGGCTTCTTGGCGGGGGGCATGGAATTTCCTCAACAGTGTTAGAGCAGGGTAACCTGCTCGCATTGTATCGATTCGGACAACTAAATCCTTACAGCGTCGGCTTTTCCGAAACAGCCGCACCGTTGGATACGCGATCGGCGCGCCTGGTCGATGCAGGATATTGGCGACAGGCGCCCCACAACAAACAATAAACGCGTAGATTGCGCTATGGTTCGGGTTGTCGTTCCTGCCTCAATCCGTCATCGGCTGGCTTGTCCGGGCAACCCGCCGCGGCATGGTCTCGGGTGGGTGGTTTGGCCGAGCCACGCGATGTCGAATCGAGGCGACATGCGTCGCGTCTGCGTCCCCGATCCGGGCGAAAGGTCGTTTTCTCACGCCGCCCACACAGGGAGGAGGGGCCGGCCGGTGTTGTTGGGAAAGCTGTGTAACGACATCCGACGGCCACGAACGATGTCGTTGATCGCTCCGGAATATGGCCATTCGATTGATAGCCTTATCAGCAATTCTTGTTGTGGCGTTCGGGGCCGGGGGCAAAGGGGCGCATATGCGTGGCCTGTCATAAAACAGGCTCGACTTAACGAAGCGCCGGCCGATTGGACCATCGTTATAACAGACAAAGGATTTGACCCGGAGTTTGCCGGCACCGCGCTGAGGACCCCGTGAGGCGTGGTGGGACCGCGGCCGACTACTGCCTACTGCGCGGCGCCTGCCGGCCTCTTCGTGATGATGGAAGAACAGTCAGCCGCCTACGATGCCGATCCGTCCGGTCATCGAGGATCATGGATCGGCCCTATCTCGGATGATCCGGAGAAGGAACGAGGCACGGATTCGGGCGTGGAAAACCTGAACGCCCGGTCCCTCACCGCTGACGATAAACATCCTTCTTGAGATCAACCAGGATATTGACGCCTTCGTCACAACCGCCGGTGCAACTTGTGCCCGCGGGAGGATTGGCAAACCCGGGAACGTGCTCAGATGCGACGATGGCACGCGCGCTGAGGCCGTAGTCGATGAGCACCACTTGCAGCGCGATCATGGCGCCGTTTGCATTCAGCGAAATCGTGCCGGTGCAATCGTCGGCAATCGTGTAGGTGCCGGTTTGGCCGGTTCGGAAGCCTGCCTCATTGACCGGTGTGGCGGGTGTGTTGACGGGAACGCCGTTGCCGACGTTGTAGTCCACGCGAGTGAAATTTCCCTGGCCATCGAACGTGTACTGGCCAACGGATGACAGCGGCTGTGGTGGGTCCAGGCGTTGGAGCGTGCCGGTGGAATCATAAATTCCAACCGTGTAACCGCTCGCCGTGAACGGGTAAACGCCGCTTAAAGAACTGTTGTCGCAGCCTGCGTAAGCATTGCCCGTGGCGAGGCAGACCGAGGCGCAGCCGAATACAAATGATGATGCACGGACCATGATGATCTCCTTTCAGACGGTCTCCTGCTGTCGCTGTCAGCGATGAAGATGCCGCAGGGGCTAAGATGCCTCGGGCAGCAGCATTGATTTTAGTGAATCGCCGCTTTAGGCGTGATCACGACGACGGGATTCCCCTTGGGGATCACATGAGATACCGACCAGAGCCACGGCCGCGCCAAGGTTGCAAACTTCCAACAAGGAGACGTCAGACATGCCGAATGATCCGATCAGCCTGACCGCGACCGCGGCCGCGCATCTGATTCTGGATGGCAAGCTGCCGCCCGAAGCGATCACGGAAGCCTACCTCGATCACATTAATCGCCATGCCCCGGATGTTCGGGCGTTCGTCCATTTCGATCCAGAACAGGTCCGAACGGCGGCTGCCTCCGTGCGGCCGGGTCCGTTGCGCGGCATCCCGATCGGCGTGAAGGATGTCCTGGATACGGCTGACATGCCCAGCCAATATGGTTCGCCGATCTGGGACGGGTGGCGACCAAAAGCTGACGCCGCTTCCGTGGCCCGGGCGCGGGCGGCAGGCGGCGTGGTCATCGGCAAGACCGTGACGACGGAGTTCGCCACACGCAAACCCGGTCCGACGATGAACCCGGTCAATCCGGCGCACACGCCGGGCGGCTCATCCTCGGGTTCGGCGGCGGGTGTCGGGGCGGGACTGTTTCCGTTGGCATTCGGCACCCAGACGGCGGGCAGCATCATCCGCCCGGCGGCATTTTGCGGCGTGGTCGGGTACAAGCCCACCTTTGGGATGATCAGCCGGATCGGCATGAAGATCATGTCCGACAGCCTGGACACGGTTGGTGTCCTCGCCCGCACCGTGGCCGATTGCGCCCTGTTCGCCGGTGCGGTGTCCGGCCGCGACCTCGGTGATCCCGACACAAAGATTGGTTCGGCACCGCGCATCGGGATCTGCCGTTCGCCGGTCTGGGGCATGGCCGCGCCGGAGACTCAGGCCCTGCTGGAGCGGGTGGCCGGGGCGCTCAGCCGAGCGGGGGCATCGGTTCGCGACTTTGCGTTGCCGGATTCGATCGCGGCGTTGGTGGAGGCGCATCCGATCGTCATGAACAGCGAAAGTGCCCTGGCATTGGGCTGGGAACTGGCACACCACGCCGGCCTGCTCAGCGAAGGACTGCGAGAGCGGCTGGCATTCGGTCTGAACCAGACGCAGGCGGCGCTGGAGCATGCCTATGCGGTGTTCGACACCAGCCAGCGTGCCTTTCCCGATGCGATGGCCGGACTGGACGTGCTGGTCACACCGTCCGCCCCGGGGGAGGCTCCGAAGGGGCTGGAGTGGACCGGCGACCCGGCATTCAACTCCATCTGGACCGCGCTGCATGTGCCATGCGTGACGGTTCCAGCCGGGGCCGGGCCGAACGGGCTGCCGCTGGGCATTCAGATCGTCGGCCGCCGGGGTGACGATCGCGCCGTGTTGGCCCTGGCTCGATGGGTGGAGGCAGCGATTGCCTGAGCAGGCGATAGCGTTCGTTGAATGCATGCGGGATCGCGCCGCGTCCGTGCGAAGGGCCGGACAGTATGATCCCGCTCTCTTGACCATTGGCCCTGTGTTGGCCACGGTCGCTCATCAAATCTGAAAGGACATCCGCATGGCAACCCATGAGGGCCTGCGTTTCGGCATCTTCCTCGCCCCATTCCATCGCGTCGGTGACAATCCCACCCTCGCACTCGGCCGGGACATGGAGCTGATCCAGTGGCTCGACCACCTCGGCTACGATGAAGCCTGGATCGGCGAGCATCACTCGGCCGGCTGGGAAATCATTGCCTCGCCCGAGATCTTCATCGGTGTCGCGGCGGAAAAGACCCGCAACATCATGCTGGGCTCGGGCGTCACCAGCCTGCCGTATCACCACCCGCTGCTGGTGGCGCAACGGTTCGTGCAGCTCGATCATATGACGCGCGGCCGGGCGATGCTGGGCTGCGGGCCGGGCGCGCTGGTGTCGGATGCGTATATGATGGGCATCGACGCCGAACGCCAACGCGGCATGATGGATGAATCGCTCACCGCGATAATGGCGCTGCTGGAATGCAAAGAGCCCGTCACGATGAAAACCGACTGGTTCGAACTGCGTGAAGCCAGATTGCACCTGAAACCCTACACCAAGGGCGGCTTCCCGATCGCCGTCGCCAGCGCAACGACTCCGTCGGGCGTGCTGGCCGCCGGTAAGCACGGCGTTGGCCTGCTGTCGCTGGGCGCCGGCCTGCCGGGCGGATCGGCCAACCTCGCCAATTACTGGAAGATGGGGGAGGCAGAGGCCGCGAAGCACGGCAAAACCATGAACCGCGACAACTGGCGGCTGGTCATCAACATGCACTGCGCTGAAACCGACGAACTGGCGATGGAAGAGGTCCGTCGCGGCGAACGGATCGAAACGTTATCGTATTTCAGTGAGACGCTCGGTCGCCCGCCGATGCGCAGTGAGAACCCGCTGGGCGAGGGGTTGGCAGCCGGATCGACGCTGGTCGGCTCTCCTGAGACGCTTATTGCCGGGATTGAGCGGCTGCTCGGCTTCACCGGCGGCGGGGCAGGGGCGGTGCTGTTCCGAGCGCATGAATGGGCGAACCGGGAGCAGACGCTGCGTAGCTATGAACTGTTCGCGCGCTGGGTGATGCCACGCTTCCAGGGCAGCCTGGATACCACGATCGCGTCGCGCGAATGGGCCAGCGAAAACCGCGCCGGGATCTTCGGGCCGTCGATGAAGGCGCTGGCGAAGGCGTTCACCGATGTCGGGCAGGAAGTGCCGGATCACATGCGGATGAAGCTGCACACCGGGAAGACGGAGGGGGCGTAACCAACGGTTGTCACACGTCCGGATGGTTCGCCTCGGATCACCGAACGCTCGGCCCGCTGGCGGACCAAGCCGGCAAACATAAATACTCTCAGATAGAGCGACAATGTCGCCTATCTGAGAGTACCAGAGGCTTCAAGAAATCAGGTATTCATCGCGTCGAAGAAATCGTTGTTGGTCTTGCTGTACTTCAGCTTGTCCAACAAGAACTCCATCGCATCCACCGTCCCCATCGGGTTCAGAATGCGCCGCAGCACCCACATCTTCGTCAGCACACCGCGCTCGACCAGAAGTTCTTCCTTACGGGTGCCGGACTTGGTGATGTCGATTGCCGGGAACGACCGCTTATCGGACAGCTTGCGATCCAGAATGATTTCCGAGTTACCCGTGCCCTTGAACTCTTCGAAAATCACTTCGTCCATGCGGCTGCCGGTATCGATCAGCGCCGTGGCGATGATGGTCAGCGAGCCACCTTCCTCGATATTACGTGCCGCGCCGAAGAAGCGCTTCGGGCGTTGCAGCGCGTTGGCATCGACACCGCCCGTCAGCACCTTGCCGGAGGACGGCACGACGGTGTTGTAGGCTCGTGCCAGTCGCGTAATGCTGTCCAGCAGGATCACCACGTCACGCTTGTGCTCGACCAGCCGCTTGGCCTTCTCGAGCACCATTTCGGTCACCTGCACATGGCGCGTCGCCGGCTCGTCGAAGGTGGAGCTGATGACCTCGCCCTTCACGCTGCGGGCCATGTCGGTGACTTCTTCCGGCCGCTCATCGATCAGCAGCACGATCAGGAAGACTTCCGGGTGGTTGGCGGCGATGGCGGCGGCGATGTTCTGTAGCATCACCGTCTTACCGGTGCGCGGCGGCGCTACGATCAGTGCGCGCTGGCCTTTACCAACCGGCGAGATCAGGTCGATCACGCGGGGCGTGAAGTCCTTGGCGGGACCCTTGGCGACGGACTCGAACTTCTCCATCTCCATCTTGAGGCGTTCTTCAGGGTATAGCGGCGTCAAATTGTCGAAGTTGACGCGATGGCGCACCGCATCGGGCGGCTCGAAGTTGACGGTATCGACCTTCAGCAGCGCGAAATACCGCTCCCCATCCCGGGGCGTCCACGGTATCGCCGGTGCGCAGGCCGAAGCGGCGGACCTGGCTCGGACTAACGTAAATGTCGTCCGGGCCGGCGAGGTAGTTCGCCTCCGGGCTGCGCAAGAAGCCGAACCCATCGGAGAGAATTTCCAGCGTGCCGTCGCCCTGGATCGCCTGGTCGTTATCCGCAAGGTTCTTCAGGATCGCGAACATGATGTCCTGCTTGCGCAGCGACGATGCGTTCTCAATCTGCAAGGATTCCGCGAAGTTGACCAGCTCGGCCGGTGTTTTCTTCTTCAGTTCAGCAAGATGCATAGGGGATGCCTGGACGTGAGGGGGTTAGATCGGCCGGAACGGATTTCGGGCGCAAATGCACACCGCGGTTCCTAGCCAGTCAGAATTTTGTTGGTTCAGGGCGTGGTGTGCAAAGGCACAGGCGCCCAATAGTCAGGAAGGACCTCCATAATAGGAAGGTCCTCCCGAAACGTCAATAGCTTAGCTGAGTGTGTTCTAACCGAGCCGGTCGAGAGCGGCCTGCAACCGGGCGACCTCGGATTCGGCGGTCGCCAGACGCTCCCGGTTTTCCGCCACGACTTCCTCTTTCGCTCGGCTGACGAAATCGGCGTTTTCCAGCTTCTGCCGGGTCTTTTTCGCATCGACGATCAGCTTGTCGCGCTCCTTCGACAGCCGTGTCCGCTCCGCCGCGACGTCGATCAGGCCCTGCAGCGGCAACACGATGGTGATCTCATCCAACACCGCCTGAGCTGATTCTTTCGGCACGTCGCCGGTCAGCACGGAGACATCGGACGCCCGCGCCAGCCGGCGAATCGCGTCCATCCAGCGGCCGACCCGGCCCATCGCCTCAGCCGAGGCGCCTTGCAGCAGCACGGGGGAGGGTTTTGACGGTGGCACGTTCATCTCGGAGCGCACCGACCGGACCTGACCGATCAGCCGCACGACCCAATCGAGTTCATCCCTGGCCTGTTGGGCGTCGGGGACGATGACGGGTTCGGGCCAGGAGGTGCCGATCAGGCTGCACGGCGCGCCATAGCCGAAGCGGTCCCACAGTTCCTCGGTGACGAACGGGATGACCGGATGCAGCAGGCGCAGGATCTGCCCGAGCACATGGGCGCCGACGGAACGGATTTCAGCGGCACCGGCGGGGTCGGCGCCCTCGGCCAGCAGCGGTTTCGACAGTTCCAGGAACCAATCGCAGAAATTGTTCCACACGAAACGGTATCCGGCGGCGGCGTATTCGTCGAAGCGGTACGCCTCCAACGCCGCTGTGGCTTCTTGGATGGCGGTGTTGGTTTCGGTCAACAGCCAACGCGACAGCGGCAGCTTGACGCTCGCCGGATCGAACGCGGCTTCCGGCTGCATCCCGTTCATTTCGCAGAAGCGGGCGGCGTTCCAAAGCTTGGTCACGAAACCACGGTAATCCTGCACGCGTGCGGCGCTCAGCTTAACGTCGCGTCCGGGGCCGGTCAGAGCGCAAATGGTGAAGCGCAACGCATCGGCGCCG
>Ga0316230_1002352_pt1 | contig 16604 bp, 22 predicted proteins | sample TBH18025metaG_FD_206004 | JGI IMG/M metagenome (GOLD analysis project Ga0316230, IMG submission 206004) | Freshwater microbial communities from Trout Bog Lake, Wisconsin, USA - TBH18025 | ecosystem: Environmental > Aquatic > Freshwater > Lake > Hypolimnion/Profundal zone | place: USA: Wisconsin...
ATCTCCTTTAGATAGCTGTTACTGTTGCGCTTCCAGTATATGAATTTGAGTTAGAATATGTGCCATCTGGATATGCTCCAGCCTTAATAAATGCATCTGTAGAAGTTGGATAACTATTTTGTGCTGAACTTATTATCCATTCTGACCCTGTTGAATAATACCAAAGAACATGTGTTCCTGTTCCATTTGTATTTGTCCAACTATTTTTATTATTATAAGGTGTTGTTAATGTATATGTTCCATTTACATTAGGATTATTTGTTCCAGCAACTAATCTTCTATGTCCACCGCTTGAAGAACTTGAACTAGAACTTGAAGAGCTTGAACTTGTCTCTAATAGGGTTGATTGTTTAATAAAATAATCAATATATTTTCTACAAAGGTCTGAAAAATCTGTTGCTGTAGAATCTCCAGGTGGTACATCTGCTAATGTTCTAACTAACCAATTTCCTAAAGGTTGTCCATAAGGGTCTGTCATTGTTGTATTAATAAGCAAATAATATTCAGATTCACCTGTTATTGTTCCAGTTGTTTTAGAAAGAACGCTCTGTTGTAATGTAAAATTAACACGATAATATGTTGAATCTGCATTATTCCAAAATTGTACATAAGTTGACATTTATTTTCTCCTTATTTATGCCTAACCATAAACCTTATACTCTAATTCGATAAATTAAAATAAAAATCCTTTAGTTTATTAAAATTAAAAACTCTTAATTATATTTCTATAATCAAGAGTTTTTATCCTTTATTGAATTAATAATACTAATTGGCATTTTTATTTGACTTTTGGTAATCACCCTGTGCTCTTAAACAAGCTCCTTGTCCAACTGAGAAAAATTGACTTTGAGCCTTTCTGATTCTTAATATTTTAAATGGTAATGATTGCTCTTTTAATGTTTGTTCAAATTTTGAAATAAACCCATTTGGTAAACTCGTGCCTCCAGCTATAACAATTTCTATCTCACCTTGTATTTCTGACTCTCTTTTTGTAAATTCTTGAGCAATTAAATGACAAATTCTGCTAATATATTCTGTGTAATAAATAGAAAGAGCAGATAATACTCTATCTTTATGATCTACTTTTTCAAGATCTAATTCTTTCTCTTTTCTTTTAATAATTTTGCTTTTTGCAACTCCTGTAACTTTTGAAACTTGCTCATCTATATAATCTCCACTTTTCGTAATAGAAAAAGATGCTAGTTCCATACCCTTAAATAATAGTGCCAGATTTGTCATACCGGCCCCACAAGATATTGAAACCCCACTTAATGGTATTATGTTTTCTCCATCTTTTGAAATAGGAGAACAATCATATGCCACACACATTGCCTCATTTACAGGTTTAGCATTATACCCCAATGAATTTAAATAATTCATCAATATCATTTTATGAAAAGTATTATCGTTATCTTGATTTATTGAGTTTGCTGGCGTTGTAAAACGAATATTTTCTCCTTTTACTATCGGTTTCCCTACTAGAGCACCTATAATATGGAATAAAAGGTCTGATGATTCCTTTATCTGTGGATTTAATAGACCATCCTTCATGCTTCTTATTACTTCTCCTTTAGTAGCAGCCGCAATAGATAAAGCATCATCTCCCAAAATATAATATTTATTTCCGATTTTAACATATAAATAATCGCTTTTTTCTAAAAGATTATCAGCTTCATCACTTACATCTAATGGAAAAATCATATTTCTATGAAATTTGTTTACAAATGTACCATCTTCGGTCTGTCTCACGAAACACAGGTTTGAAGTACCAACATCCAATCCGCAACCTTGTTTAAACTCTAATTTTGTTTTATTATCTTTTTTATTTTCTGTTTTTTCATTTACATCATCAAAAATATCATCTTTTTCAGTACTCATATCTTTCTCCTTTCATTAATCATCTAAATCACTCAGTAGATTAATCGTATTATTTGTTTCTTTATTATCCTTTTTAATTTCAACTATATTTTTGCTTATATCGTTTATATTTGATTCTTTTTCATTTCTATTTATTAACATACTTTTAGCGATATTTTCCAGTGTTTTAGATTCATCAAAAGTATCTTTTTTATTTTGGTCATTTTGATTATTTTGAACATTATTAACATTAGGAATATTATTAACATTAGGTAAATAATTAACTAAGGCTTTTGCTACTGCTTGGGCAAGAATATCTATATCTACCTCTTTTTCAACAACCTTTTCTACTACTCTAACTTCTTGGCTTTTTTGTACTTCTCCACTTTGAGAATATTGTCTTTTGATATAATTTCCCATTTATAATATCCTCGACTTATATCCAATGAATTCATCTTTATATATCCTCTCTGGCCTTAATGGAATATTAATTGGTTTATTTTCTCTAATCCATTTAATCCATTCATAGGTATTTTTTATGTTTTTTGACCTAACAACATCCCTAGCTTCAATAAAATTTAAATATTTGTTTTTCATAAATTACATTATTCTTATAGCCGGAAGCGGTGAATGTTCTTGTTGTTTCTTCCAAGACTTAAAATCTAATATGTTTTCATGTCTACATTCTTTATTGTGACATATATATGTTATCCTTTGTTCGTAATAATCAAGCTCAATCATAAGTTCGTCCTCTGAATTCATGAAGATTTGTCTACATTTTTCACATCTTAAAGCCATTTTCATATTATATTGCTATCTCCTTAATAAAAACTCCCAGTGCATCTTCATAATCATTCGGGTTATATTTTTGAAAAAACACTGTTAAATTCACTGTGCTATTTACTTTATCAATATATGAATTAATAATATTTAAATCATTTTGTTCCAAGTTTTCTAATTTAATTTTTGGAATTCTTATATTTGATCCTTCTGTAATTGTTTCTTTATAATAATTGCCCCTTTCTATTATACAAAAAACACCTACTTTTTAGATAGGGGTTTTAAAGATTATTTTGCTATATTTATAGGTTTATAGCTCTAGATTATCCCTTAAAACTATTTACTAATCCCCATAGTTGTTTTTTTGTCAAATTATTTCTCTTTGCAAAATCTGAAAATTCTCTCATTGTATTTACTGGCATAGTTCCATCTTGTGATGTCTTCTGAGCTGGTTGAGTTGCGGCAGGTTGTCCTTGAGACACTGATCCAGTTTGGGTTGGTTGTGTTGCTGGTTGTCCTTGTTGAGTTTGATTTGTCGGAGACTGTACTGATACTTGTTGTTGAGCAGGTTGTTTTACAGCTTCTTGTGTTACTGCTGTTGAATCCTCTTTAGCCCCATCAATAACTTTATTCCACGCCAAACTAGCTTGATTAACTATGTCATATAAATGTTTCATTCTTTGTGCTATTTGTACATTATTAGATTGTGATGCTTTACCCTGTAATGTTTGTAATTTTTGCAACAATATACCCATTTGTTTAGCAATTGATCCAAAATCTTGTTCTAACGATCCAGCTTTACCCCCTTGCCAAATATTCTTAAATACTTCTTTTAGTCCACCACCAATTCCACCTAAAAATCCTCCAATACCAGCTTCTTTAACAATATTTGCCTCATCTTGAAATCCTGCTTGTATTAATTCTTTCTCTACTTCAGTAAAATATTGTTCATCATTTTCTTCATTTCTTATCTTTTTTGCACATGCTATGATTTTATTAGAAAGAATACCCTGTCCAATATTATCAAGATTTTCTGAAATCTTTATCAAACTTTTAACGCTATCAGCTTTTGTGGCCTTATTCATATTTTTTCTCCAATTTAAAACTCTGTATCTTGGAGGCAAACCAGTTACAGATTGATGCCTATCTTTATACTCCGAATTTGTCTTAGGATATGATTCAATAAGATGCATTATTTCTCCTACTTCCTTTATTATTGCACTTATTTGTTTTGGTTGTAACTCCATTCCTAATAATTTTTCAGCAGATGGTAAATCAGCAATTCTAGACTTAATAGCATCTATCGCTGTAGGATCAACAGAAGTATGTAATTCTTGCATTTTAAGAGCATGAATTATCACTCTTAACTCTTGAAGTGTTAATCCTTGGTCAAATTCTTTATTATTTAACTTATTTGGTTTATTTGGCAATTATATCCCCTAGATTCCAAGATTTTTTAAATTAGGAATAGATGGTGTTTGTAATAAATGAGATTTTGGTCTTTCTGCTTGAGTGGCTGGAGCAGGAGGAGCATCCATAGTATTTAATGTTTCATCACTTGCAATATCGGCATTAGGATTCTCAGAATTCTCTCTAATAGATTTAACCCCTGTTTTAGCGATATCTAACAAATCTTCATACATTTTAGCTAAAGATTCTGCATGAGACTCTATTTTGCTCTTAATATCAGTAAGGTCTTGGGCTTCACAACAAGCAGACACTTTTTCTTGAAAATCCATAAGATCTTTAGCAAGACTTAAAATAGCGGCAACTCCACCACCTTTTTTAGTTTTTTTAACCTTTTCTTCTAGTTCTGCGCTTCTATAAATAATACCATCTTTTACATAAAAATCCATATTTTTTCTCCTTTTATGACTTTAATCGTCATTACCGTACCAAGTACTTTTCATTTTATTTCTTACTTCTTCATCTTTTATTCTTTGTTCTTCGTCTAATTTCCTTTGCCAATTTTCTTGAACTTCTTTTAATTTAGTTTCATCAACTACTGCAACCAAATCAATTCCAGCCTCTATATAATCATATAAAAATGGATATTTCTTTAAAAACTTATTTAATGCCCCATAAGGAGTAACATCCATCATTATTATTCCTTTTAAACTTTGTATATCTTCAGTACTATCACGAACAACTTTTGTTATTTTATAAGGCCTCTTCATTTGTTTTTCTTCTTTTTGATGATACCAAGCTGCCATTTTATATTTTTTTGAATCTGTCCTTTTTATTGGATCAATGTCATTAACTTCATCACCATATCTTGAAAGACAATCAAAACTTATATTATTAATACCGTATTTCTCTTGTAAATGGCTTATTATATTTTCTTTTAAATGACGAGGTATATCGTGCCATGAAAATATAGCTTTTTTATTTGGCAAATATGTCCAATTAAAAGAGAAACTAACAGTCGTACTCCATGACATATTTCTATGAGTTTTGTCGGGATTGGCTTTGTAACTTTCTGTACCATCTTCATTTGTTAATCCTAAAATAACATAATCATTATTTTTAGCTATTTTATACCAATCATTTGATTTAGCATAATAAGATTTATATTTCTTTATGCTCCCATTTAATATTTCATAAAGATCTTCTCTATTAAGTCCTCTGTAAGATATTCCATCTTGAACACTATCAATATAAATTTCTCTATTCCTTGCCATTTCCATTATTTTTTGTTTTTGTTGTTCGTTTACAGATGGTATATATAATTCAATATAAAATGAATTTCCACTATTAATTCTAACAAATCCAGCTTTAAAAAATTCAATCATGCCGTCTTTAATATAATCCTTATTTTTATCAAGATTATATGAAGCTGCTAATATTGGAATCATGTTTCTATGTATTACATCTTCTCCTGTAACTTCTTGTAATTGGGCAGTCGGAGTTAACCAATATGACATCATACCTTCTGCATATTTTTTTATATCAATAGAGTTATTAGCTCTCATCCATTCTGGTATTTCCGAATCTTCTTCTATTTTACTCTGCATTTCTGAATCGTCTAAAAATTTTAAAAGGTCAGATATATTAAAAAAAGCTCCTTGTTTTTCAAATTTAGCACATATTGTAGAACAAGAGTTACTATTTGTAAAAATATCTACAATTGCTCTTTTTTGATTCTCATTTACTGTTCTAGTTGAATTACCTTCAATTAAAAGATTTCTAGAATATAAAGTTGCTCTTATAAAGTTTCTTAAATACATATATTTATATCTTCCATCATAAAGACCCTGAGGTATTTGGAAATTATAATCTTTTGCGATTTGATTAATTGCTTTAATATGACCATATGGACAAAATATTGTTTTACCCATAGGATCTATCCAATAGGATTTCCAATAAGTCTCTATTTCTTTATTTGCTATATGTATTATTTTCATTATCTAAATATTATTTCTTTTTTTCTATCTGGAAATGCTTCTCTTATTATACTTATATTATTTGAACTAGGTGAATGCTCCCCTAGCCTAAAGGCGTAGGGGCTTCTATAGGAACTTTAACATTCCTAAGAGAATCCATTCCGATTCTCAAAATATTTTTACTAGCATTCAAGTCCCTATCCATTATTAATCCACACCAACTACATTCATGGATTCTATCTGATAGTTCCTTGCTAGTTAATTTACCACAGACACTACACATTTTAGTAGTATCTTTTGGATTTACGAAAATAACTTTTGTACCAGCTTCTTCCGCTTTGTACTCAAGTTGTTGAACGAACTGATTCCAAGCAACGTCAGCAATACTTCTATGGGTTTTAGTTGCTTTTATTTCTTTACCATTTACTGAGGTTGTTTCTTTTTCTTGCATGGATTTTATATTTAGTTTTTCCAAACAAATAATTCCATACTGTTTTACAAGTTGTCTGGATTCTTGATGGGTAAAATTGAATCTCTTATTGGCAATTCTTTCGTGAACTTTAGCGACAACAATTCTTTGTTTTTTACGCTCTGGAGATTTCTTGTCTGTTATCTTAGAAAACTTTTTTTGTGCCTTTTCCAAGTTTTTCTGTTCTTCTTTAAAGAATCCTTCTCTTTTAATTTTTTCACCATTAGATAGAACTGCAAATTCTTTTAATCCTAAATCAATTCCAACAGCAGGATTAGTATTGGTTCTTTTTACATCTGCAATAACACAAGAAAATGTAGCATACCATTTTCCTGATTGAGTTTTCTGAATTGTTAATCTTTTTACGATTTCTGGCAATTTACGATGTAGTTTGATCTTAACACAACCAATTTTGGAAAGTTTTAATCTTGTGTTTTTTGGTTCTTTTTCTTCAAGTATAGAAAATCCAGATTGAGGAAAAGTAAAAGAATCATATCTTCCATATTGTTTGAATCTTGGGAAACCGCATTTTTCTCCTTGAATCTTACATCTACGGAAGAAACCTTGAAATGCTAGGTCAACTCGTTCTGCTATGTTTTGAAGAACTTGAGAATGGATATTATTCAAGGATTCACGTTCTTTTTTCCATTCTGTCATTAGGTTGTTAGTAGCATATTTGTTCAGAGTTTTCTTTTCAGTCTCATATACTTTGATTCTAGTTTCAAGGATTTTATTGTAAGTCCAACGGCATTCCTCTAGTGTGGCAAGAAGCAGTTTTTCTTGCTTTTTCGTAGGAAATATGCGATATTTGTAATTTTTTTTCATTAAAACCAAGTGAAATCTTGTATAATATTTATGTATCTGTTATCAGATATACAAGAAAAGCATAAAAATATCCTGCAAGAAAATGAAAAAAGTTGAATACAAGAAAGGAAGCCATAGTAAGTATCTTTTGAGATATCATTTTGTTATGTGTGCCAAATACAGACATAAGATTCTGATAGGAGATATAGAAGCAGAAATCAAGAAAATTTTAGAAGATATTTCAAAGGTTGAGGGATACGATATAGATATTATGGAAACAGACATAGACCATATTCACTTATTGATAGAAGCCAAACCAATATTTTCGCCTTTCGGAATAGTTCACAAGATTAAAACTATTTCAATCAACAGAATTTGGAAGAAATATGGTGAATTACTCAAAAAGTATTATTGGAAAGAAAATACTTTTTGGAGTGATGGATATTTTGTATGTAGTATTGGAGAAGCAAATAGTGAAACAATCAGAAAATATATTGAGGAACAGGGTTGAAAAATATCTAAAGAAACTTGTTAATTTCAAAACCGATATGAGTATAATAGATAGCAAAAGGAGAAATACTATGGAAACAGAAGGTTTACTATTTAAGAAGGAATTTTTAAAATTGGTTAAAAAATATCCATGTTCTATGGGCTATTATTTTCAAGATCAAATAGATGAATTTGAAAATAACCATAGACCAAAAGAAAAAGCAAATTGTAAAACTATCAATTCTCTTGTTGAATCAATAAAAAAGTTTGCAAAAAAGTATCCAAAATTCAAGATTTTACCTGCCGACGATAGTTATTCTTTTTTACATGGATATGTTGTTTATATTGAATTGGATGGAAAAGAAATAGCACATCACCTAACAATATCGCCGCATAATACAAAAGACTGTGACCTAAAAAAACTTCTTAAAGAAAAGTTTAATGATCATTTTGAACAATAATTCGCTTACATCCCCGAACCTAAAGGTCAAGCAAAATTGTCTAAAGCCAATTTTGTCGGGGTTTTACGCTCACAGTATAAAGCGTTTTTTCTTGGTCTTCTGTACATCTGACAGCTTCTTCTATAATCAACTGTTCTACCAAAATTTCTAACAAATCCAAATCTTTGATAAAACCTGATAAGTCTATTTTTTGATGTTGTTTCACCCTTTTCTTTATCGCCTAAACTTAATTCTATATCTTTTCCAGTTCTATCAGCATAATCACAAAGATCTTGCATATAGGAACTTCCTAATCCTTGATTACGATATTCTCTTTCCACTCTCAAATGATCTAATTTTACAACGTTCTCTGATTCATAAGTATCTGCCTCAACTCCTTTTTCTCTATGTTCTTTTTCAATATCATTTAAGTTTTTATCTAAAGTATTTTTTATTTCCGATGTTATTATATTTTTATCAGCATTTGCATGATGTAATCTGCAATAAAAGCTATGAATATCATTATATGGAGCATAAGAAAATACAACATCAAACTGTTTATTATGTCCAAAAAACATATTGACTGTTTTAGGATTTACTCCTGTTAATTTAATAAATTCTTCTTTTGATATTTGTAATTCTGGATTATGAAAATAAGTTTCTCCACTATAAGCTAAGTCATCTTGTTGAACAATTTGTTGAATTTCATTTGCATCTCCACCAAAAGCATCAACGCATGTTCCAACAAATACATAATTATTATTTAAAGTATTAGAAGCTTTTGGTTGCAATCCTAATCTCTTTTCCCATTCTTGGACAGGAGCAAAATCATGTTTAGAAACTCTTCTGACTTTTGAATCAACTGTTCCATCATTATTATTAATAATTTCAGTATCGTCTAATACAATAGGAACAACCCAATATTTTTTATATCCTATTCTATTTACCATATCTTTAAAATCTGAAAATAGAGTTCCACCTTTACCTACTCCATTATTAGAAATCAAATGAGGATGCTCTAAAAAATCAGAAGACACATGATGTTTCCAATAAATATGCTTTCCTGCCATTATTTTTTTATGATTATCCGATGATCTAATATCAGGTAATGAAGAATTAAATCTTTTAGATAAAGGGACGATTTCTTCATTGGAATCTCTTACAATTGTATCTATTACCTTTATTTGATTAGGATTATTAGCTATTTTGTATATTTTCATCTTTTATTTGCCCAGGTCTTCTTTCTAAATATAATGGGGTTTGTTCTGGAAAGTCTTTATAAGTATCTTTTCCCCAAGAACCACTAGATATGTCTTTCCCAAATCCTTTTCTCTCGTACCACTTCTTTAATTGAGGAGTAGATAAAAAATCTTTTACTCCACGCTTCTTTTCTGATTGTAATGGCCACAACCTTAATATAATACCATGCTTATCTGCAATCTTTTTAAGCTCCTCTAAGGCTTTTGAAGCATATCCCCTCCCTCTATCTTTAGAAGATATATTTTCAATATAAACTGTTATCCAATCTTCTTCTTTTTTATTTAGGTGAGGCAAGAAAACCCCGACATCTTTAGTGTCGGGGATGAATTGACAGTATTCAGCCTTGTCCCTCGATGTACTTCTTGATGGTCTCCATAACACGATTTGCCGTCATAATCTATCTTTCCAGAACTATTTGCAGAAATCCTACATAGGAAGAAGGATTTTGTAATTTTCTTCTGGTAATAGTAGTTATGAAGGTGAATAAGACATTCAAATACAGACTCTATCCGACCAAGGAACAAGAAGTTCTTTTGGATAGGCACTTTGGGGCAAGACGCTTCATCTTCAATCATTTCCTTGACAAGAGCAAGACGGCATACCTTGAATCCAAGAAGTCATTGTCCTACTACGACAATGCCAAGTCGTTGACCGAAATGAAGCACGACGAGGGGTTCGAGTGGATGAAGGAGATCAACTCCCAATCACTTCAGGCGTCGTTGCGTGACTTGGATGCCGCCTACAGTCGTTTCTTTTCAAAGCAAGGCAAGTTTCCAAGATTCAAGTCAAGGCACGACAGGCAAAGTTTCAGGGTGCCGCAGAACGTCTATTACTCCGAAGGCAAGCTGGACATCCCTAAATTCAAAGAGCCGATCAAGGTGGCAGAGGATCGTCCTTTGTCCGGTACGATCCTCTTTGCTACGATTTCAAAGTCGGCGGCTGGAAAATACTTTGTGACTATCACTTGCGAGACAGAACATATTGCAATGCCAAAGGCTGACGGAAAGGTGGGGGTTGACCTTGGGCTAAAGGACTTGGCTGTGCTTTCAAACGGCAAGAGATACGAGAACATCAGAACAACAAAGAAACACGAAAGGAGATTGGCATATGAGCAGAGACAGTTAAGCAAGAAGGTGAAAGGTTCGGCAAGCAGGGGCAGACAGAAGATCAAGGTGGCAAAGGTTCACGAGAAGATCACAAACTCAAGAACCGATCATATCCACAAGATTACTACGGCAATAGTTCGTGAAAACCAAACGATCTGTGTCGAGAGCCTGTCCGTAGCCAACATGATGAAGAATCATTGCTTGTCGAAAGGAATAGCCGATGTTGCTTGGGGTGAGTTACTGCGACAACTGAAGTACAAGTCGGAGTGGAACGGCAGGCAGTTCTTGACGGTAGACAAGTTCTTCCCTTCCAGCAAGACCTGTAATCATTGCAAGTTCATCAATCAAGGCTTGACTTTGGCTGACAGGACTTGGACTTGCCCAAAATGCGGAGCGGAACTGGATAGAGACCTGAATGCTTCAAGGAATATCTTGGAGCAAGGTATGAATGATTTTCACTCTGGCTGCGGTACGCAGTCGGAGCCTAAACAAAAACGGGGGGAGGCGTTGCCATTAGGCAAGTCTGTGAGACCCGAAACCCAAGGATCTTTAGTCCTTGGGTAGTTCATACCAATCCATATATTTATCTCCTATATTCTAACAATTCACCTGTAATATTTCTTTCAATAACTGAGAACGGGACATCATAGAATACTGTATTATTTGATTCTACATAGATATTAAATGTTTGATCATCATAATTATCTTCAGATTCTAATACTTTGCTTAATCCTCTTTTTATTGCCATCATATCTTCTTCTGTCAATGTCCATGTAGACACATCATCATTATTTACCTTTTTCCATCCTAACTCTTTAACTGCATATCCCTTAGGATCTACCTCTCCTCTTCCTATATTAATTCTTGCTATATCAATTTCCTGACTATTCATTCCTAATTCCTTCTGCAAATATTCTCTTAAAAATTCGTACTCACCTTTCCCGCTTTTTACTATATCTTCTTGATGTTCTTTTATAATAGATTCTTCAAACTCTTCCCAATCTACATATTCACCACGATCAAATTTATAATCATCACAATATTTTCTTCTTATATAGTCTATTACATAAGTATCATGATTTACATCTCCGCCCTCTCCTGCATAACTTGTACTTCCATCATCATATATCCAATATTCTCCACTAACAGATGAATAAAGAAATAGTTTTTTAGAAAATGTAGATAATCTTAAAAAAATATTGTCAAGATTTTCTTTTACTGAAGCTAAAATAATACGATAATTTCTTTTATCCTTATTACCAAAAAATACTTCTTTAAATCTAAATGACTTATCTAACACAAATTTTCCATCATATTTCTTACCACATCCCTTTTTAACATAAGCTAATGTTGCATGGGGTTTATATTCTGGGTACTTATCATGATGAGGCAAATTATTTATCTTACTATGAAGTCTTTGTAAATCTTCACTTTCTACATCCATTTTTACGACATCATAATTTTCTGACTCAAAAATACCTGATTTACAAACTTTTATTTTACCGCCCTTTTCTTTTCTTAATATATTTTTGACATCTTTTACTTTATCAGTGGTTAGAGCATATTTTAAGGTTATATGTGGAGTTAATTCAAGACCATCATCTGCTTCTTCTATAAACAAATCATCTTTTTCAATTTCTTTTCCGAATGACAGCATTTTCTTTTTGATATATTCTGGCAATTCAACATAACACCAGCTATATTCATGACTTACATCTTTTGCTATTTTTTCCATTATTTATTCCTTTTATATATTAAATAGTTATATTCATAATCCACAAATCCAAAATGTTTATACATATCTTTCAATGAAGCGACTTGTTGTTCATAATCTTCATCATTAAATGGACTAGGTTGAACAACTATATCTTTATCTAAAAATTTAGGATCTTCCAATGCCATTTTTAACATTTTAGAGCCATATCCTTGATTTCTATATTCATTTTCTATTTTAAAATATGTAATAACATAATATTTATATCCAAAATCCTGTATCGTCAATTTACCTATATTTTTATCATTAGATTTTAAATAGTATCTGATTCTATCTCCCATATCTTCTCTTTCTATAGAAGGAGTAGATGATATTTTGCTTATAGCATACCAATCATATTTGATGTTCTTATCCATTATTGATCTCTTTAGGTACTTTAAAGTCATTAAAATCTTTCCAAGTTTTATAATAAAAAGCCTCTAATTCTTCATACGATTGTGGCATCTTAGAATGTCTATATTTATCTAATTTTAATGCTTCGTTTATAGGTAACAGTCTTATAACTTTTGCTTTAGATGGGTCTTTAATCCAAAATTCATTTCCAAAACCTCTATTTACCTGATAATAATCAGATTTTTTAACCATAGATAAGTCTATTTCTGCTGCATAACCTCTCAAGCCTTTATAATTTTCAGCCCAATATTCAAGATGGCTTGTTACCATTAATTTACCAATTGTCATACTTCCATCTGCCATACTGGACATGTCTCTTGGACCTTTCAATGGATCTATATAAAAATTAGGATTATCTGTTATATGCCAATATGTGCCATGTTTAATCTGAATAATATAATCTTTTTCAAATTCTTTAGGGTTATCTGACTTAAGGGCTTCAGCCGCAAGACCAACTAAACTTTTTGGTTTAAATTGTTTTAAAAATTCTGTTTTTATATTCTCAGATTCTATTTCTTGTGCTATTTTATACCAATTATTCATTAAACACCTTTATTCTTTCTGGCGGAATATTTTGTAAACATGCTCCTGTTCTTGTTAAATTAATACATGCAATTGCTACTGGCGAGTCAGAATCTAATAAATCAGAATAATATAGTGCCCCATTTTCATCTATATAATTGAAAAGTTCAACCGACTTCTTTACCCTAAACCATATACAATCTCCAGTATCTCCATAATAAGCACCTCTATCTACCAAAGAAGGGATATCTGCAACAATATTTAGTCCAGTAACATCTACAATAAATGTAATATCTCCCCATTCTTTAAATAGATAGGGAGTTAATGATAAAAATATAGGATTCATTTTATATATTTTTCTTATTTCAGATTGTGCTCCTGTTGTCTTATTAAACGATTGATTAATTAAAAGTCCATTTTTTTCTATAGAAGATTGCATATTTTTATTCGTATGATGGTACATTGTAGTTATACCAGAAGTTGACATTCTTTTGATCCTATTGCACTCTTTATACCAATTATCTGATTTAGAATTTACTAGATCTTTAAATTTTTGTAAATCTTGATTATTGTTATCTAAAACTTCAGGATTTTGTAGCACATGTTTATTAGGATCATACTGTTCTATATATTTTTTATCTCTCATATATTTAATTCTTTTTCTAGGATCTGTATAAGGATTGTATAGATAATAACTATTCCAATTTATTTTATCTTTAAACTCTTCTAGAAAGGCATCACTTAATCTTTGACTTGAACTAATAAAGTTCCATATAACCTTATCTTTAAACTCTCTTATAAGGGATTCTGATAATATTTGATAATAACTAATATTATTCCAATCTACATAATCTTTAAATTCTCTTATAAAATCTTCTGATAGTTTTTGAAATTTACTAATATAAAACCAATTTACTTTATCTTTAAATTCTCTTATAAAAGGTTCTGATAAAGTTTGAGTTCTACTAATATAAAACCATCTTATTTTATCTTCAAATTCTCTTATAAAATCCTCTGATAATTTCTGAGTTTTGCTAATATAAAGCCAATCCACATAATCTTTAAATTTTCTTATAAAATCTTCTGTAAGATATTGATATTGAGAAACACGTGTCCAATCCCAATTATTAATATTTTTACCATATTTTTCAGTAAATAGATTAATTAAATCTTGGGTATCTTTTATATGATTATTTTCTACTTGAGCTGTTTTTATTTTTACAATACAACTCTTATCTATTACATATACCGAATTAGGTTGTCCAATCCCCTCATCTAACATAAATGCTTTAAATCCTAACTTAATTGCTTCCTTTAATCCTTCATCAAAACTATTTTCATTAGTTGCTAAAGGTAATGGCTCTTTTTTATATATGTCTGAATCATTTATTCTAACTGTTTCTATTTCTTTGTCTCTTCCACTTTGAGTAAATAATCTAGCAAATTCCTTATCAATACTATAATAAGAACCTTTCCTATTGTGAGAACTTATTCCCCTATATAAAGTAATTAAATTACTCGCTATTTTTAATATTTTCATTACTTGTTAATAATTCTATTTTTCTTAAAATCGTATTGCCCTACATATTGCGCTTGATTCAGATTAAATAAAAACACATCTTCATAATTTATAAATCCATAATATCCTAATCCTTTTAAATATTCAACCCACTCTTTAGTAGGAAATAATAATACTTGACCAAGAACATCAATATAGTTTTCTTTTGTAAGTTTATTAATCTTATTTGTAGTCGCCCCCATTAAATTCCACTTTTGATTAGAAGAGGAGGGAGTATATCCGTATTTATTTATAAATTTTTCTAATATTGAGAAATCTGTTGGATTAATCGCTAAATCAATTGTATTAGGTTTAAAAAGTTTCTGTGTCGTAATTCTATATACCGCAACATTATTTCCCCAACTTTTTGCTGCTTCTGGAGAAGATGCAAAAAATACACCAGGAAAATCTTTAACAGTAGGGGTTTTTTCTACCTCTCTGCTGCCATGATAACATAATCCCGAACTATCTTGCGCTATTCTATATATCTTCATTTATTATCTCTTTTCATAATTTCTCTGATTTGTAGGTTCTGAGGATAATTCTTTAACTAATCTTAGGGCTTCAACAAAATCTTTATGTTGAGAATTTCTTATCATTAAATTCCTTTGTAACCATCTATAATCTTTTTTCTTAATTCTGGAATATCCATAGTTGATAATATCTCTTGAAGCCTATTGTCTTTTAAAAACATATCTTTATCATCTATTCGAGCTATCCTATATGTCTTCATCTATTATTATTCCATATATATTTTACTTTACCCTATATTATACACTATACTTTTTGTATAATAACCTGTTATCAAAAAACTAAATATAAATAACTGTGCCCCGTAAGGCCAAAAAAGGAGTCGTTCCTATGAAAATGTATGAGAAAATTCTAAAGTCTATTAACCTTCTTGTCCAAAATTCAATCGAAATGCAAGATAAAATGAAGAATGATATAATACCACAAAAACAACCACTATCTTTTGCAAAAGAATTTTGTACCATAAAAGTGTGTAGCGCAAGACGTTCAGGACACTCTACAGCAATATCTAAATTCCTATTATCTCGTTGCTCTAAAAATAAAGAAAAATGGGCTTTATTATCCTATAATCACCAAATGTCAAAAGCAAATAGTCAAACATGTTTAAAAATGATAGAAACTGAATCAAATTATAAATATAAAGCCGAACACCTGTCCCTAGATAATATTAAATTCAAAAATAAAGGAGAAATTATCTTTAAGTCATTTTTTAGCAATTCTATAAGAGGATATGATCTTGATGGCATTATTGTTGATTGTGCCACACTATTTAATAGAGATAAAATAGACCAATTATATAACGATGGAATTGCTTGTATGAACACTAAAGAACACAAATTATTTATTTTTATAGAATAATTTGTGTTCTTTAGTAAGACATCTATTCAAAATATAAAATATTTGCTATCACTTTATCATTAACAGTATCTATTGTGTAAATGGTTCCAGTATGCACTTTGCTAGTTACATATATTTCTGCTGAAAATACTTTGCCAAAACATCCTCTATCCCTAATTGATTTTGCATCTGTATATTGATCCATTATCATATGTCCCCAATTTCTTATATTAGCATATCTTGCCGGATTCACAAGAATTGCGTCTGTAATATAATCGTCTTTTCCCATATTAGCAAACATTAGATTTAAACTGTTAAGTGTTATAACTTGACTCATTTTGAAATCACTCAGTATAGTTGTTGGACAATATCTTAAAATTTCATTATTAGATACATAATTC
>Ga0316230_1002358_pt1 | contig 16570 bp, 18 predicted proteins | sample TBH18025metaG_FD_206004 | JGI IMG/M metagenome (GOLD analysis project Ga0316230, IMG submission 206004) | Freshwater microbial communities from Trout Bog Lake, Wisconsin, USA - TBH18025 | ecosystem: Environmental > Aquatic > Freshwater > Lake > Hypolimnion/Profundal zone | place: USA: Wisconsin...
CGAGATCTTGCAGGCAGCGTTTGATTTGCGGAGGATACAGCGCAACCTAGCAGCTACGATTGCACCGCGGATGCGTGTGTTTCAGCGGGCGGCGGCGTGATGTGTGGGAACGGGGATTAGCGTGCGTATGAATACATCTTTACCTATTCAAGTGACCCCAGTAGTTCTTTGCGGCGGCTCTGGCACTAGGCTCTGGCCACTCTCTCGCACGGGCTTCCCTAAGCAGTTCTTGGTGCTGTCTGGCACCACCAGTTTATTTCAGCAGGCGGTTGAGCGCATCAATAGCTTGGCTACCGATGATATTGCTGTCGGCAAAACTCTGATTGTGACGAACGAGGAACACCGCTTCTTGGTGCTTGATCAATTGCGTGAGTTATCAGAAATTAAAGCCAGCTTGTTGCTTGAGCCTGTGGGCAGGAATACCGCCCCGGCATTAACCCTGGCGGCCTTGCAGGCAATGGCCGAGGGTGATGACCCCGTGTTGGTCGTGACCCCAGCCGACCAGATTGTGCAGGATGTTAAGGCCTTCAATGACGCGCTCCAAAAGAGTATTGGCGTTGCGTCAACGGGCGCGATTGTCATCCTTGGCATAGCACCAGATAAACCAGAAACTGGCTTTGGTTACATTAAACACGAAGGTCAGGCAGATGCGTTTGGTGCCTACCATGTTGCCGAGTTTGCTGAAAAGCCAAGTCTAGAAACCGCCGAGGCCTACCTAGCTTCCGGTGATTACACATGGAATAGTGGCATGTTTGTGGTCCGTGCGAGCGTTTGGTTGCAGGCCTTGGCATTCTTTAAAATAGATGTCCTCGACATGACAGTAAAGGCCTTCGATAGTCGCACCCATGACCAGCAGTTTATACGCCCTGATTCCGATTTGTTTAAGGCCATTCCAAGCGAGTCCGTTGACTATGCTGTCCTAGAAAAATGTCCTAACTCACAATTCATGATAAAGATGGTATCGCTCGATGCTGGCTGGAATGACCTTGGTGCCTGGGATGCTGTATGGCAAGTTGGGGCGCAGGATATTGACGGGAATGTTTCCGTTGGCGACACCATTACTGAAGATACAAGTAACACATTGATTCACGCAAGCCATCGGTTGGTGAGTACCGTAGGAGTAAGCAATCTCATCATTATTGAAACCGCGGATGCTGTCTTGGTGGCAGATCGTGACCAGAGTCAGCACGTCAAGAAGATTGTTCAAGCACTTGCGCACAAGGATAGAGAGGAACGCGTGTTACATCGCAAAGTCTCTCGGCCATGGGGCTGGTACGACACAATTGATGTGGGAGATCGATTTAAGGTGAAGCGGATACTCGTGAATCCTGGATCAAGTCTCAGCCTGCAAAAGCATACAAAGCGTGCTGAGCATTGGGTGGTGGTGACGGGTACCGCTGAAGTGACTTGTGGTGATACGGTCCGGATACTTCAGGAAAATGAGTCAACATATATACCGCTCGGTGAGGTGCATCGATTGTCAAATCCCAGCGCTGTGCCATTGGAAATAATTGAAGTCCAATCAGGTCATTGTCTAGATGAATCTGATATTGTTAGGTTGAGTGATAGTTACGGACGTGTGATCTAAATTTAGAGGAGTTTTTATGAAAAAAGCGTTAGTACTAGGTGGTGGTGGATTTATTGGTTCGCATATGGTGAACCGTCTTAAAAAAGAAGGGTTCTGGGTGCGTGCTGTTGATCTTAAGTACCCTGAGTTTTCTGAGACACAAGCAGATGATTTTATTAAAGGTGATCTACGTGATCCGTTGATTTGTCGTGATGCCATTGATCAGAAGTTTGATGAAATCTATCAGTTTGCTGCAGATATGGGCGGCGCTGGTTTTGTTTTTACTGGTGAAAATGATGCTGACATCATGCATAACTCAGCATTAATTAACCTTAATGTGTTGGAAGCGTGTTTAAGAAGAAATTCTAAGCGTATTTTTTACTCATCTTCTGCCTGTATGTACCCAGAACACAATCAAATGGACCCTAACAATCCAAACTGTAAGGAAGATAGTGCCTACCCAGCGAACCCAGATAGCGAGTATGGATGGGAGAAGTTGTTTAGCGAAAGGTTGTTCATGGCCTTCGCTAGGAATCATGGCTTTGAGTCAAGAATTGCCCGTTATCATAATATTTTTGGGCCAGAAGGAACTTGGCAGGGTGGTAGAGAAAAGGCTCCAGCAGCTATTTGCAGAAAAATTGTAATGGCAAATGATGGCGATAGCATTGAGATATGGGGCGATGGTAAGCAAACGCGATCTTTTTTGATTGTGGATGAGTGTATTGAGGGCACAATTCGTTTGATGCGATCAGACTTTATGGGCCCTGTTAATATTGGTTCAGACGAGATGGTTACGATTAACCAGCTTGTTGAGATGGTTGCTTTAATAGCAGGTAAGACTATCATTAAAAAACACATATCAGGACCCGAAGGAGTCCGTGGAAGAAACTCTGAAAACTCTTTAGTAAAAGAAATGTTGGGGTGGGCGCCAACAAATTCTTTGATGTGGGGTCTCGAGAAAACTTACCCATGGATAAGTTCTCAAATTGAAAAAAAATGAAAGTATCTATAATTACAGTATGCTTTAACAGCGATAAAACTATTGAAAAGACTATTCAGTCGGTCATATCTCAAAAGTACAAAAATATTGAATATATAATAATTGATGGAAATTCAAGTGATAACACGTCGAAAATTATAAGTAAATATAGTGAATATATATCTAAGTATATTTCAGAACCAGACGCTGGAATTTATGATGCAATGAACAAGGGGATAAATTGTGCAGAGGGTGATGTTGTAGCCATTCTAAATAGTGATGATTTTTATACAGATAAAAACGTAATATCTGATGTGGTTGAACTATTCACTAATCAGAAAGTGGATATTGTTTATGGAGATATAGAGTATTTTAATCAATCTCATGAAGATACTATAGTCAGAGTTTGGGTAGCAGGTGAATATAAAAGAGGATCTTTTGTCCGAGGATGGCACCCACCACACCCTGCTTTTTTTGCAAAAAAATCCATGTATAACAAATACGGTGGATTTGATATATCTTTAAATATATCCGCAGATTTCGATTTGATGTTAAGGTTTATGGATTTTAATAAAGCTTTCTCACTATATTTGAATAGGAGTTTAGTGCAAATGTGTGCTGGCGGAGAAAGTGGAAAAAGTATTAAAAATATATTCATTGGTAACATGAACATTTTGAAGTCTTTTAGAAAATATAATATGAAAGTTAATCCATTGTTATATTTATTAAGGAGATTGTTACCTAAAGTGATTGCGAGTATCCAATTGAAAATAAAACGTACTAAATGAACTTGAAAAACAATTTTCAATTTTTGGCATTGATAATAGCTTCAATTTATACGCTTATACCAGCAAGACTATCCGCACTAATTCCATTTGTACAATTAGAAGAATCAGAAGCAGTACGCGCTTTCGGCACGGTATATCCAATTATATCTTGGATTGATATGGCTATTTTTTTGTATTTAATTTTTGCCATTCTTATATTAAGAGGAAAAATAATTAATCAGAATTTTAAGGTATTTAAGATTTTTTCTTTAGTCAGTTTGATATGCATCATATATCAATGGTTTCAGTATGCTTTTTCAGATGAAAGTTTTCACTATTTTGATAGTTTTGTATTGTTTTTCAGAACAACATTAATTTACGGTGTTTGGATTTTAGTAAAAGGTCGAATGAGATATAAGGCTTTAACTATAACTTTATTGGTAGCAAGCATAACTTCTATTATTGTTTTTTATTATGGTGGTTTATATTCAGATAGGATTAATTTGCCTGGTTTTGAAATTACTTCTTCTGCATATGCTGCTGGAGTAATGATCTTATTAGCTGTTAGATTATATGACGGCTTGTTAAAAATACTTATTCCAACTTTTGGGATAATTGCGCTTTTGTTAACTGGAAGTAGGTTCCCTTTAATTGCTGTTTTTGCATTATTAATTTTTAATTCAGTTCTAGCCAGTGAAATAGGGCTTACCAAAAAAATATTTACCGTAATTTTAGTTGTAATCTTAGGCTTTTCTAGCTACATGATTCAAATGAATCTAAAGGGGGATGGTAGTAAGGGGATTTTTGAAAGTGTAGCGGAAATGAATGCGGGTTCGGAAAGTCATCAATCTTTAGATTCTAACTCGCTAACAGGGAGACTTTTTGCCGTTAAGGCAGGCATTTCTGTTCTTTATGATAACTTTCCAATGCCTCTAGTTAGTGACTGGAAAGTTCAAGAGCAATTGATTATCTTCGGCTACCCATCCCATGTTCACGTAGGAGCGCTGCAGTTATTGATTAAATATGGAATTTTTTCTATTGTTTTTTTCTTTTATCTTATTAGAGTAATTTATGAGCAGTTTAAAATAAATCTTATATCTTTCTTACCATTGTTACTTTTATCAACTTCATTGCTTTTCGATTACATATTTTTTGTACCTACAATTTTTGCATTTTTATTAATTTTCGCAGATACAGATGCTAAGAACTATAAATAAAGACATTCTTAAATTTTTTATAAATTATTTATGGAGCCTATTCGGGCTTGTAATTCCATTTTTTATTGCTTTATTGACGGTTCCTTTTTTAATTCAAAAATTGGGATTAGATAAATTTGGTTTATTAACAATATGTTGGGCAATATTTGGCTTTGTAAATCTATTTGATTTTGGAGTTTCTAAGATTTTCGTTCGTGAAATTGCAATGGCATCTGGCACTAATGAATCGGATGAAATATCAGTTTTATTGCGAAGCGCTATACTCCTATCGTTTATTGTAGGCTTAGTTCACATAATTATATACGTGTCTTTTTTTTCAATTTTGAGTAAATTTCACTACATATCCAATCCTAATGTCACATGGAATTTGATTTTATTTTTAAGTCTTTCTTCGCCAGTTATTTTGATTGGGCAGGTTTCTAAGTCTTTATTTGATGGTTTAAGATTGTTTAACAAGTCGGCTTTAATACAGTCAATTAGCTCAAGTGCTATTTTTATTGGCCCAGTTATAGCATTAGCCCTTGGTTATAATGACGTTTCTTCATTTTTACTATTTATATTGATCGTTAGGATGACAAGTTTACTTCTTGCTTTATTTAATGGGATCAAATGGTATGTTGGTGGAACCAGGCTTTTCAGTATTAAGTATATGAAGTTATTACTTTCAAAAGGAATTTCTGTAACGCTTTCAAGCGCTTCTACACCGATACTCACTTTGTCTGACAGATTTTTTCTTAGTACTATTATTTCAAGCGAAGCCACTGGGGTTTTTTCAGCTCCAGCAGAGCTCATATCTAGAGTTTTTGGTGCAATTGGAATGGTTTCTAATGTTCTTTACCCTGAATTCTCAATAAACTATAAGAAATCTGCTAGACATTCTTATGTTATTTTTTTAACCGCTACTAAATACATAGCATTATTGCTAATTCCAATAGTGCTGATTATTTTTATTGCGGCGCCAATTTTAAGTCATTATGTGTATGGTAGCACTTATAAAAAATCGTTTGATTATTACATTTTTTTATTTTCATTAGGTTATGCATTTAATTGCCTTGCTCAAATTCCAGTAATGTATCTTTACACTAAGAACCTGATCCAAAAAATTGCGTTTATCCAATTTATAGAAATATTAATTTACTTACCAGTCTTGTACCTACTTATTACTATTTATGGCATTTTAGGGGCTGTAATGGCGTTAAGCTGTCGCCTTGTTTTTGACTGTATTGCACTATATGGTTATGTTATTTATGAACATTACGAAAGTTTAGTTCATGATTGATATTTCTCAAGGGCACGATTACATTGCGGTAATTATCGTTACATTTAAAAGGCCGAAAGACCTTAAAAATTTAGTTGAATGTTTGTTGCAGCAAGAAGAAGCTTATTTGAGAATTACAATTGTGGATAACTCTTTAGATGCAAGCATGAGCCAGGAATTAATGCGCGAGTTTTCAAGATTTGATTTTATTCAAACAATTATTTCTTCTGAAAATATTGGATATGCTAGAGGTAATAATTTAGGTGTTAATGAAAGCATAAAGAAATGGGGTAAACCCACTCATATAGTGATATCAAATGATGATATTTTATTAAGTCAAAATTACGTCATTAAGCAACTTAAGGATTTTGCAGAAAATAATATAAATGCCGGTTGTATTCAACCAAGAATATCAATGATTAATGGTTCTTTGCAAGGGCCTTATTCTAAGTCGAAAATATGGGTTGAAGTTCTACAGTATTTGCTGCCACCGTTATGGTTTATATTAAAACTTAGGAGACAAAATATATTAAAGTCTACAATTACTCCAGTTTGTTGTTATAGGGTAATGGGGGCTTTCTTTTTAATTAAGCTGGAGACATTTTTGCAAGTGGGTATGTTTGATAAACATACCTTTTTGGGCCGTGAAGAAGAAATTTTAGCCTATAAATTAACCAAAGTTGGGTTCATATCTTTTTATTTGCCTTCGTGCGATGTCGTTCATTTGCAATTACCTAAATCCCTCCCCTCGGAATCATTTTTCTCACAATCGGATGATTATTTTTATAAACACATAATGAAAGTAAATACTATCGAGCTGGTTTTATATAAATTTTCTAGAATGATATTTTACAAATTTTATTTGCCTATTCTAAAAAAAATAAAAGGTATTATCTAGTTTATATGATCCTATTATGTGAGAGCGATAAACTTGGCCTAACGGAACATGTGAATGTTATAAGCTTATTTAACCCTCCTGATCAGAGTGCTGTGGTTTGTCGTATCGATAATCCAACTTTTTTGAGTTGGAGCATTAAATCACTAAATGCAGTTTTATTTTCTAAAGGGCCAGTTATTTGTTTTTCTATTGGATTTTTTTCAATTTTATTAATTATCATTGCAAGATTACGAAGAAAATTAACTTTTTACTTTTGCCATGAACCTGGTAATTTGAATTACTTTCGCATAAGGCATGGTTTATTCAAGTCTATTGCAATATTTACATTGAACTATATTCTTACGGTGGTTTGCAACAAGCCTATTGTTGGAAATCCAAGAGTGCAAAGCATTTATGGTAGGAAAGTTTTGTTTTGCCCATTGCCAGCAACGATTAATGAGACTAATCGGTCTTTAAATAAAAATGTTAAATATACTATTGGGATATTGGGAACCGTTTCTATGGAACGTGGTTTGAGGGAAATAGATGTTCTGTCCAAGAAATATAGCATTGCCGCGCTAATGAATAAATCGTTACCAATAATTTATAGAGATAAAGTTCATGTTGTAAAGGAAAGCAACTTTACTTTGAGCGAAAAAAATTGCTTCTTAGGGTCTGTGGGTTTTATTTTAAATTTAAGGTGCGAGCCTTACAATCAATCTGGTGTGACTGTTGATTGTCTTATCCGAGGTGTTCCAGTTTTAACTTCTAATTTAGATTGCTATGTATCTAAATTTTTTTCAGATTTATTGCCACAAGTAGATTTATCAAAAAACTTTAATTGTGAATTGTTGGAAGTGTCTAATGCTTTAGTAAATCTTAATGTTAAAAAGCGTGATGTAATTCGTGAAAGAGCTATTAGAATTTTTAATTTATATCCGAGAAAGCTCGTTCATAATATAAGTAATTTTTCACGTAGAAATAACTTTAAATAACATAAAAAAGTTTATAAAAATGATAAAAAAATGCCTTGCATGTAATTCGGAAGTCTTCAACGACCACTTCCCTCTAAACGTTTTCTTTAGCCGCTATAGAAGGGTCATAGGGAGCAACTCTTGTTGGAAAGTTTGTGTTAACTGCGGATCTTTGGCTAGGGAGTATTCTGTAACACCAAAAAATATTTACTCACCAAATGTTTATTATATAAATAAAGAATATAGCAAGAGAAAGGGCGGGCTTGATAATATAATTTCTCATCTTTCAAAAAATAGTGTTGTTTTTGATATTGGTAGTGGGCCAGGAATTATTTCAAATTTACTGACTCAGCGTGGAGTTAATGTTGTACAAGTTGAGCCGTATAGAGCTAGTTTGTACAAGGAGATTCCCCAATTGAATGTTTCAGTAGATGATTTTTTTAAGTTGAAGTTATGGAAAAGTTATTTGAATGATGATCAGAAGGCAGTCTTTATATTTATTGATGTTTTTGAGCATTTAAATGAATCTTTAAAAGAGCTTATTGGATTTATAGATAACTCTGTTGAAGGAATTTATTTTGAAACTGGTTGTGTGGACTTCTGTTACCCAGCCAAAAATCGTTGGTACTATTTGGACTATATTGATCATGTATTTGTTCCGAGTAAATTAGGAATGAAGTTTTTATTGGGTAATGAATTGCAAGTTAAAAGAATATCCAACTCTTTGCATTCATATGGACTATTTAATAACCTTTTGCGAAATTCTTTAAAAGCAATAAACAATATTTCTTATGCTTTGTTCAAAAGAGACATTATTCTTTTGCCAGAGAAAGGTCTAAACGATCACATTAGTGCTTATTTAAATTTTGGTGGAAAGGTAGGTAAGTCTTGAGTTTAAATATTGTTGGTGGTAGTGGCTTTATTGGTACAAGGCTCTGTGATAGATTGTTAGGTAAAGTTGATTTTAAAATTTTCGATATAAAACCAAGTAAGGTTTATGCCAAAAAAACAGTTAATTTAGATGTTAGGTCATTGGATATGCTCGACTTTGATTTACTTGATGGTTCTTCAATAGTAAATCTTGCGGCTGAGCATAGGGATGATGTAACTCCGAAGAGTCTATATGATGAAGTGAATGTGGGTGGGGCAAAAAATATATGTGCTGCTGCAAGGTTAAAGAATATAAATACGATTGTTTTTACAAGTTCTGTTGCTGTCTATGGATTTGCTCCATTGGGTACTAATGAGTCGGGTGTAATTAACCCATTTAACGACTATGGAAGAACAAAATGGGAAGCTGAGCAGGTTTATAAATCATGGCAAGCTGAGGACTCTGGAAATAGAACTCTTGTTATTATTAGGCCTACTGTCGTTTTTGGTGAGCGTAATCGGGGAAATGTATATAATTTGCTTAAACAGATTGCATCTGGTAATTTTGTTATGGTTGGTCATGGTCATAATAGGAAGTCCATGGCTTATGTTGAGAATGTGGTTGCCTTTATTGAATTCTCTCTAAATTTTAAGCCTGGTGTACATATCTATAACTATATTGATAAGCCTGATTTTACAATGAATGCTTTAGTGGGTCGCGTTAATTCTATATTGGGACGTTCGGAAAAAATAAAGTTTTACGTTCCATATTTTATAGGCTTAGCAGTAGGTAAAGCTTTTGACTTAATTGCCTTTGTTACGCGAAAAAAATTAGCAATTAGTTCAATTAGGGTAAAAAAATTCTGCGCTAATTCTGTATATGAATCCGCAATTTCTAAAACGGGTTTTGCTCCTCCTATACTTATGCTTGATGCGATTGAGCGTACTGTAAGATATGAGTTTTTAGAGGATCACAAAGAGGAGCCTTTTTATTTTAGTGAGTAAGCTCCCATTCCCTTTGCTTATTAGGATATTACTAATTTATGTATAAACCAAACCAATAATTTTTTATAGCCGCCAAATTGCGAGTTTGTAGCTATAAAAAAGTTTAATTAGCCGAGCATGGTAATCGGGATGTGTTGAACTTTCGTTTATAATAAATGCAGTATCAATCTTCCCCCAGTATCCTACTTTGTTGTAAAGGCTCCCCCCCAAGCATTACTCCGCAGATGCTTGCAATCATTAAGGCAGAAAGTGCAGCCGTAAATTTAAGGTTCCATACCTCTGTACTCATGGAGCTGGATAACTCACATATTATGTAGGCTGAACCTATAAGCGCTGCCTTATTATGAGATCGCTTTAGATAAGCCCAGATGAACAAACTTAATGGCACAAAGAAAAGCAAGGTAGTTGAAAACAATCCCCAGACGCCGTAATTTACAATGTTTGTAGTAAACTCGTTATGAAAGCCCGCATCAAGAGGACAGATCCTAGTTGCTTGATCGGTGAATCGAGATATGAATGGGTCGTTAATATGTTCCTTAAATCCGTTCTCACCCCAACCACTCCAAGGCTTTAGCATAAAGTAATAAAGACCCATGCGAGCAAAAGATAATCTAGCACCAACAGAGGATGTAGAAGAGTTTTCTTTATTCCAATTGTAGGTGACTATTTCCTTGAAGGCAAAATTTACGCGTCCGTGAACAATGTTGGAAGTTTTATACGCTAAAAGGCTTATACCTATACCAAGGGTAATTCCCAATAAAGCTGCTACTAAAGGTCTTTTTATGTTGGTATTAGTTAGACACAAAAGTAACAGGAGTATAGGTAAAGCTACCCAGCCAGTGCGACTTCCAGACTTAATAGAGAGGTATATTCCAGCGGCTAATCCGAATAACTTGAATGTTTTCCAGACCCATGACTTTGTTTCTTTATTGTTGTAAATAAACAAGCAAAGCAGACCAAAAGTGAGCGTGATGTGACCGAAAGTTAACGGATCCACAAAACTTGTTGTTACTCGTGTTATATCACCAGACCAACCACCCGAAGCTAAGTGTGGAAGAAGTACAAGTGTGATCATGCCAGCTAATGGAAAGCTCCATTGCCAGACCTTCATGACTGGAATATTTCTCTTATAAATACATAAGAATAGCGGGATAGCAACGAGAAATCGCATGGGTGCATCATAGGCTTTCCATACCCAATCATGCCTTAGGCTCTGGCTAATTAGGATAGCTAAGACAGGCGATGCGAGCGTGATAATCATTAACCAAACCCAAAAATTCGCATTACTTTTAATGATGGGTTCTTTTAGGTTTTGATTAAGCTTGTTGTTACTTTTTTTGCCAATAATAAGAAGTGCTATTGATAATACGGCAGCTAAAACCAGTGTGAGCGTTGTCCAGCCCCTCACCGTGAGCGCGAATATCGGGGCAAGCCCTAGAATGCCCAATAATGCATATTCGGTATAACGTTGCGTGCAGTTGATTGGCATTAGAGACTTTGTTTATTAGGTAAAGCGTAAGTATCCATTATTAGTCGCACCTTGTATAGTTTAGTAGCTTTTTTCGGACTATTTGTCATTAAACTGGAATGCCTATCTTTTCGACATAGCGCATGACCGTGTCAGCTTTTGACCACCGGCCCCTGGCCATAATAATCGGTAGGCTTGCTCCTGACAGCAAAAGGTCTTGTGCAGCACCCACCCTAATGGAGTGCCCACTGATATGTCTTACAAATCCCTCATCAAAGCCTGAAAGTGATGCAATGCGTTTATAGATTCTAGACACTTGCCCCGGTGATAGCTGTTGTGTGGCCTTGTAACCTCGGTTCACGCCTCTAAATATTAAGCCAGCACTAATATCTGCATAAGCCAACCAACTATTAAGCGCCTCGGCAGCTAGCTTACTGATGGGTATCCACCTGCCGTGCGACTCCTGATCGGTTTTACTTCTTCTTAGGAAGATGACGGTCGAGAGAATATTTTTGTTTCTGTCAAGGAGTTGGGTGCTGATGTCCTCTATCCTGAGCGATACCAGTTCACTACGTCGGCACATGGTGTCATAGGCCACCAACAGTATGGCGCGGTCACGATAGCCCCTGAGCGAGTTATCGGTGCAGTCCAGCATGTCATCGAGGATGTTCTTGGTGATGCCCTCAGCCTGATGGTTAAATCGACCTAGTTGACGTTGCATGCGACGCACCCCTAGCTTTACCTCAGATCGCATCGTGGGGTTAGAAACTTCATTGATGTTATGGATCGTTGAGATGCCTGCCAAGGCACGCCTTATAGAGGAAGAGCATCTTCCTTGTTCAATGAGTTTTGTCATGTACCCTGTAATGGTTGCCGGTAAGGCGGGTAGGGCGATTTGATTGTTTAAATCGCAGAATGTTATAAAGTCTCTAAAGTCAGCGACGTAAGCTCTGATAGTGGAGGGCGCATAGGCGCCGTCTATTTTCAGAATAGTTGCTTGTAGTGCTTCTATTGCGCTATTGTTGTAATTAACTCTTATATTCACTTTAAAGAACCTAAATGGTTTATATATAAACTATATTATACTATATGATCACTGGAATGCAAGTCCGTGCTGCTAAAGCGCTTTTAAATTGGTCTGGGACCGAATTGGCTAATAGGGCTGGTGTTGGGCTGTCAACTATTCGTAGAGTAGAGGGTTGTGATTTACTGCTTGAGAGTGCAAGTATTAAAGTGTTGCAATCAATACAGTTGGCGCTAGAAGAGGGTGGCGTGGAATTTGTCGGTACCCCAGAAGACCGGCCAGGGGTAAGGCTTAAAGGCCACTATATCTCTACATAGGATTATGTGAACTCAGGTGTCTTAGGGCGTTCTTTGCTCATATTCATCTAGCCTACTTATTTAAAGCCGCCTCATTCCCTGTTATTCCCTGATCAGGATTACCTGTAGTAGGGTGGTGATGCACACTGCCATAGGGTTTTAGAAAGAATCTTGGCGATGAAGTCGAGAAATAAACACCACTTCCCTGATGATTTCCCTGATAGCAGGGAAAGCCATGCACGCTAATGCCGTTTCTTGACACCACTTCTCCGACTATTTGATATGATATTATCAAAAAGTCGCGACTATTTGATAAATATGTGTAAAATAGTCGTATGAAAAGATACCTCTATCAGCAAGTTCGACATGATCTCGATAAGAAGCTCGTGGTGCTCACTGGCCCGCGCCAAGTCGGCAAGACCACACTCAGCCAACAACTGATGGAAGCGTTGCCTGATGCCCACTACCTGAACTTTGATGTTGCGCCCCAGCGCGAAATTATGCGCAACCATCGTTGGCGTCAAAGCGCTCCATTACTCATTTTTGATGAAATTCATAAGATGGCGCAATGGAAAGGCTGGTTGAAAGGTGTTTTTGATGGACGTACCAAGAATCAACGCATTCTGGTCACCGGAAGCGCAAGGATGGAAACCTTTAGGCAGGGCGGCGATTCGCTAGCAGGTCGATATTTTAGACTAAGACTGCATCCCATCTCAGTGCGTGAGTGGGTAACGCACACAAACGCTAGTCCTCAGGCGTCATTGGCGCATCTATTGAAACGAGGAGGCTTTCCTGAGCCGGCTTTGGCAACAAGGGATCTGGATGCCGAGCGTTGGCGAACGACCTATTTCAGCGATCTTATTCGTGAAGATGTGCTTGAGTTTTCACGGTTGCAAGAAGTTAAGGCGATGCGTCTATTTGCTGATATGCTCCGGTCACGTGTCGGTTCACCCCTGTCGCTCGCGTCTATTGCGCGTGATCTTAACGTTTCCCCAGTCACGCTAACGAAGTACTTAGATATTCTTGCTTCACTCTTTATCGTCTTTATTGTGAGGCCATGGCACCATAACATTGCCCGCGCAACATTGAAGGCACCTAAGGTTTACTTCTACGACAATGGCCTAGTGCTAGGTGACGATGGTGTACGTTTTGAGAATTTAGTCGCCTGCCATCTGCTTAAGCGCGTACAGTGGCTTCAGGATACGGAAGGGGGGGCTGCTGACCTGCATTACATCAGGACAAAAGATGATGCGGAGGTGGATTTTGTGATGAGTGAGCACGACCAGCTCACACACTTGGTTGAGTGTAAGTTGCACGACACTCGCATACAGCCATCTCTTTATCGGTTTGCTGCTCAATGGCCCGATGCAATCAGTGTCCAGTTAGTCAAGGAGTGCCCCGTTGAGTCTGATCATCGAGGTGTTCAAGTGAGAGATGCTGCCAACTGGCTTAACGCCTTGGAAGTTTAAACGATAATTAATCTGTGCATTGCAGGTTGCCGCTTAGCTCTTTTGGGTTTATGCAAGGCAGTCATCAATTAAATACATCCATTAAGCTTTATGCGTGATTGCATGCATTCATTTTCAGGTCAACCGACTCTAAAATGTTTTACTCAGTAACGGTGCGATTCTTGTGTTTTAAATCGTGTGATATATAATACGATTTATCGTACTTAAAAGGAGGTGGTATGCACGTCATTCCAGCCAATGATTTAAAGACCAAGGGGATTAAGGCTATTGAAGAGGCGCTTATGCAACAATCTGAGGTGTCTGTATCCGTGCGTGGCCAATCAAAGTATGTGGTCATGAGCCACAGTCAATATCAACACCTACGCGAATGTGAGCTTGAGGCTGCCTTGGCAGAGTCTCGTGCTGACTTGGAGGCCGGACGCTTTGTGAAAGAAACTGTCACTTCGCACATCAAAAGAATTGAACAGTTGAATCAATTGACAGCATGAGTTGGCAGCTCATTTTCACCGACCAATACACACGTAAGGCTGCAAGGTTCATCAAAAACCACCCAGAGATCATCACACAATATACTAAAACATTGCAACTGCTAGAAATTAATCCGCATCATCCATCTCTAAGACTGCATGGGCTGCGGGGGCGTCTTGATGGTTTGTATAGCGTGTCGATTAACCTAAAGTTCCGCATCACACTGGAAATGATTGTGACCGAACGTGAAATTATTTTAGTGAATGTTAGCGACCATGGGCAGGTTTACTGACCGAACAGTAGACTGATTGCGCCAATAGAGTTGAGATTGTGGACGACCACTAAGGAGTATTGAATGATTAAAAATAACATGAGACCGATCCATCCCGGGGAAATCCTTAGGGAGGAATACCTTGTGCCGCTAGGGATGACCGCGAACGCGCTTTCAATTCAACTGCGCGTTCCTGCACCAAGGGTGAGCGAAGTGGTTCGTGAGCGTCGTGGCATTGCCCCTGATACGGCACTCAGACTTGCACGCTTCTTCAATACCACCCCACAGTTTTGGCTCAACCTGCAAACGAGTTTTGATCTTAAGCAGACAGAACTTCAACAGGGTGACAAAATTGCCGGCGAAATAAGTCCAATGCAGGTTGCCACTTAGCGCTTATGGGTTGATGTAAGGCGCACATCAATCAAATACATCCATCAAGCTTCATGTGTGATGATAGGCCTTCATTTTTGGGCCAAACGGTTTATAAGCTGTTGTTGCCGTTTCCTGCCCACTAGGGGTGGCCCCGTATAGCAACCCTACTAAACTCAAGTTATAGTCCCTATACACGCAGATGGTAGTCAAATAAATAATCATAAAAAAACGGTTTTATGGGTTACAATTTAGTCACAATTTACTTTACATAAAGCACACCATGCCAGAAGCCTTTACGCAGGAAGAAGAACTGAACCTACGAGATCTTTACTTGATTCTAAAGCGTTACCGTCGCAGCCTCCTCATCACCCCCATCGTTTTCGGGCTTGGGGCGTTCTTGGTGGCCACCTTTCTTGTCAGCCCTAAGTTTGAGGCCTCCGGCACCATCCAGATTGGGCAGGTGAACAAGGTCCCGCTAGAATTAGCCGTCAACTTAGAGGCGCGGATGCACGACGAGTCGTTTGCGCCGGGTGTGGTTGACGCTCACCTACCGGTGTTCATGAACGGGTCCGATAACCCCGTGGTGCTCATTGCCGAGCGGGCTAAGCTCAAACGTGCGCTGGTGGTGAAGCCACTGAAGGGCACCGAGCTCGTGGGCTTTAGCCTCACCTCCCGTGACCCAGAGCGCGTGTTGGCCAAGGCCACTGCCGTGGTGGATTCGGTGCAGGCGGCTCACACGGCCCTCTATCAGACGGGTGTGGAGAACATCAATGGTCAGCTTGCGATCACGGACACTCAGATCAGCTCGCTAAAGAGCGATATGGACAGCCTCATCGGCAACCACGCCAAAGCGCAGGGGCTTAACGCCTACAACGCGGTGCTTGATGCGCTCGTGGTGCAGGACCGCTCCAACCAGATGCGCGTCCTGATCAATCACAGGTTTGAGCTGGAGACTAGCCTTAACCCCGCCATGACCTTCAATACCAAGCTCCTCGGCAAGGTCTTTGTGTCTGACACGCCGGTGTCGCCGAATGTGCCACTCATCACCTTGGTGGCGTTCTTGTTAGGATTTTTCTTGGCGGTGGTCGTGGCCTTCGTGCGCAACGCGCTCGGCAATCCATCATTGCAGGCTTAGGGTAGTCCATGCTGCACCTTCACAATCATGTTAACCGTTACCACTACCCACTCACGCTCCTATTGGGGGTGCTGGCGGTGGTGATGCTGCCGGCGCTGTTGCAATTTGCTTGGGGGTGGTGGGTGCCCACGGGTATGTTGGACGCGCAAACGGTTAGCTTTTCGGTGAACCTGATGGCCCTCGTGACGAGCTCACTCATCTTGCATCAGTTTCAGCAGTATCCACAAAAAAATGCGCTGAGCTATCTGATGCCGACTACTTTTGCCACCTTCGCTGTCCTCATTGGCTTGGTTTGGCTGCTACGGTTGCCCTATGGCGTGAAATTGATTGTGTTTGGCCTAATGGGTACCTTGGTGTTCCTTGGCGCCCAGTACGTGATCTTAAGGCGTCATTTGTCCATTACCTTGCTGACTATCCCGTTGGGGGGGTGCCACTCATTAGCAGATAGCGCTGGCATTACCTTCATCCCTTTGCTGAAACCCGTACTCCCGCGCACCCACTTTAGTGGGATCGTCGTCGACTTGCACTCGCGCTCGCTGACCGATGACTGGGA
>Ga0316230_1002375_pt1 | contig 16491 bp, 21 predicted proteins | sample TBH18025metaG_FD_206004 | JGI IMG/M metagenome (GOLD analysis project Ga0316230, IMG submission 206004) | Freshwater microbial communities from Trout Bog Lake, Wisconsin, USA - TBH18025 | ecosystem: Environmental > Aquatic > Freshwater > Lake > Hypolimnion/Profundal zone | place: USA: Wisconsin...
ATAATCATGGGTAGGCATTCCAGGTGCAGAAGAACCAACCATCGTAGCTAATGTAGCTGCTTTTAGTATATTACCAAATTTACCTTCTTCTAACATTTGCTGATGATGCTGTTTAAATGAATGCACAATATTATTTATACAAACCTATCAACGAAGTACTTTGGTAACTTAGCTCTGTTAGCAATGACAGCGTCTGTTATAGCCTGGTCTATAATGTAAGTCGTGCAGTAATCATCTTTACTTCTTATACCTCTACCACAAGCTTGTACCAAGTTAATAAGCATCTTATCAGTATACCACACTTTATCTTCATCAAACAATCGTTTTATTCTGTTATCCCCTAATGGTAAATAAGCTGCTTTAACTATAATCTGAAACCTTGCTAAATCATCTCTTAAGTCTATACCAAACGTCATCGATGGGCTCACTATAATAGTTGGCTCTTTAGACTTAGAATGTTTAGATAATATATTATCGTTTTTAGATTCTTTATCTCTAAACAAGTATCTATCACCTTTCAAATACTTTTGAAGCTGTTTAGTTATATCTAAAGTGTGTGTATGTATAATGCCCTTTTCATTACCATGTGACTCGCAAATATCTTTAATATACTTTGCTATCTTAGGCATATTCCTATCTATATTTTGTTTATTAAGTCTACCTACATTTGCAACGTATATAGGAGCTTTCTTACTATCAAAAGTGCTATCTACTTCTATATACTTGTATTGATCAATACCTAAACTCTTTGCAAAGTTTTTATGGTCTACTATTGTAGCTGACATTAGTAGCACATTTTCAGCATAATCAAAAATATACTTCGATAAAACATCTACTCGTAAAGGTGTTACTCTCACCGTACTCTTCTCACGCTGTACAATATACTCACAATTCTCCCAAGTACTGTCAATTAAGTTTAACGTACGATGAAAGTTTTTAAAGTAATTTAATTTTATTTTATCATTAATGTTTAATGTTGTGTTTTTGTTATTATGTTTTTGAGTTAATGAGTCAATATGCTCACCTAACGTAACCATTAATGTTGTGAGCCATGTACGTACATGTTGCATATCTTCTGAGTAAAGTAGAGGTATCTTTACACCTAATAGTTTAAACCGTTCAGGCTCAACAAATACTGAAAAGTGTTTTACTAATTCATCCTCCAACTCAGATGCTTCGTCACACACAATAAAATTTTTACGTTTTACATGCCCTGGTAAAGATAAAAACATTTTATAGTTTAGAATACTAAACTGATCTATTAATGCTTTGTTACGAGCATTATAATACGGGCACTTATTAGCTGACCAGCACTCTTCTTTTAACTTTGGCAATAGTAGACATGGTGCATTCTCAACGTCAACATCGGTATTAACCTCACACTGGTAATTGCTTTTACCTTTGAGTGTCGAAGAGTCATCAAACAATTGCTTATACTGATCTTGTAGTGATTTAGTAATAGTGAGTGCAAATGTACCGTGACTTGGTTCTTTCAAGCAATCTATTTCATGTACATGATTACCCACATAGTCCTGTTTAAAGGCGTCGTAAGAGGTGATGAGTCTTTTAAACTCATCTGTACATTTATTTGAAACGTTACCTAAAGTCTTTGATATGAAGCTTTTACCGGACCCTGTAGGAGCAGTGCATATAACGTATTTGTAACCTTTTGCATAAGCATCCTCAATGCGCTTAATAAGGTCAATTTGCTGACTACTAGGATTGTAGCCATCTGGAAATTTGGTTAGGTATCTACTGTACACCCCTAATTATATTAGTTGATGGCAGATAAAACAACTGTAGAGTTGTATAATTTATTTCTTTTTTTAGGTTTAAGTAATTTTGCTTTTATAAGCAAATCCATATTCTTTTGTGAAAAGTCTTCAATAGTGTACGAGAACTTTAAACAACTAGGACCTTGTTCTACTTTAAAAGGGTACGGAATTTCAAACGTTTTTGTAACGTTATCAGATTTAATAATAAAATTAAAATAGAAATCCTTAAACTTGAAAATTAAAAGCTTACCAGACTTTAACGGTTTTTCACTGTTAATGTAAAACACAATGTTTCTTTGCAGAAACTCATTAATCATTTTTTCTGTTTTGTCAATCATGTGTCCATGTAAGTTAATTTTTGATTTGGTGACATCTTTAACAGGGTAGTATTGAAGTAATTCCAAAACTCAGCTTCAGGTATCGTATTTACTAAATCACAATCATCCATACTAACCATTCTCCAGTCTTGCATAAAAATATCCCACACCAATAAAAGGTTTTTTGATTCTGGGTTATATTTACTTGGCCCACCTGGGGGTCTATAATTTAAAGACAAACGCCCGTTCGTGCTGTTTAGAATATTATCATCTAATGTACACAGCATTCGTCTAAAAGGTGGTTTGTCTGCTTTAGGTCTACGCCTAAGAAAAACTACTTCACAAACGTTTTGACTTAGTAGGTTCTTTAGATTCAATAACGTTATCTTCATTAATTAAAACTGTATTATCTGCAATTGATTCTTGTTTGACTTTTCTACAAACACCAAATATTCTCAATTCATTTAAGAATACACCCTTTTTAAGTTTACCATAGCCGTCAACTTCAATATTAGAAACTGCAGCTCCCTTATCGTTTGGAAATATTACAATATCTCCTACTTTGCATTGATGTACGTTAGGACCAGCTAGCACCACTTGAGCTTTTCTCCAAGCTTTAATTAGTGAGTTTGTTGGTACAAAAATACCATTTCTCTTAATTGCATCGCCTGAGTTGTCATTTACTTCGTCAATAAATTCAACTAATAAAATATCATCAAACAGTTTAGATAGAACAAAGTCATCACCTAGACCGAAATTGCCCTTTCCATAGCTGTCCAAGTCTATTAAGCTTCTTCTAACGGGTAGTTTGTCAATTGATTCTGCCATATTTTTTATTTAGCTAATTGTTTTTCTAATTCAACGTACTGGAGGTATTCTCTTTGACTCATAAATTCCGGCACTAAAAGTGTTTCTTTTTCTGTATCCTCTTTTTTAACCTTTTTAACGTAATCTAACCTTTTGTACTTTAGTCTAGGAAGTACATTGTAAACTAAATCATACTGATCTTGTTTGTTAGTAAACAAGTTAGCATAAACGTTAGACGTTTGGTTAATATAAAGAGCTACATCTTTTGAGTAAAAAGATGACCACCTATTGACCATAAAGATACTAAACTGCGACTCATCATCGCAGTTTAGCTCTACTTTCTTCTTACTGAATAAGATAGAATTTAAATAGTCAAATATTGTCATCAGGTAATTACTTTTGTAGTGGCAATAAAGATGTCGTCATTTAATGCGTAGAATAAATCAATAACATCTTTCATAAACTGATTAGCCTGTTCATCAGTTAACTTAGTACTATATGCAAATGCTGGAGCTTTACGTCCTGCATTGATATTAATACCTGTATGACCAATTGCTACATTATCTTTTGAATACGTGATACTAACACTACATTTACCTACTTTTTGCAACGCACCATCACTACCTTCAAACTGATCATGTACCATAAAGTCATCACCATCAACCTCAATTGGTTTCTTAAGGTAACGATTTGATAAGATCATAGCAATCTGCGTATTAAAAAGTCTTTGGTAAGCAACTGCACCGAATGGATCTAGATTAGGTATTTCCCAACAGAAGTTAATTGCATCATCGCTATAGATATAATCGTTTTGCAATACATCTTCACTATCAATCATACCCTCTGCTTGGACATTCATTGGAGCTCTAAATGCTACAATGTTACCAATAGGTAAGGTTTTCTTTCTGAAATAGTTATAAGCAAAACGTTTATGAATTAATAAGCCGTCGTATACAGGAATATCGTTAATAATCATACTACCATTGTAATATGTTTCCTATACATAATCAACACAAACACCATAACAATTATAGTTTTTCTTTTTCCAATCCTTGCTTTTGTCAACTATAATACCTTTTTTTGAAACTGGCTTATCCGGAAAAGTCCAAATATATCCATTGCTGGTTAAAGTATAATCATCAGTGTTATGGTAAAAACATTTAACTTTCTTTTTTAATAACCATTCAAATGCTTCAAGGTTTTTAGCATGGCACCATAATCTAGGATGTTTAAAAAACTCTTCATAAACACAATACCTACCTTCATCATGACCTAAAAAAAGCCAATCATTTCTTTTCCAAACATCTACTTCACAGTGATATTTTTTAAGAACTTCTTTGATGTGGTCTGGGTTATTTTCTAATTCAGGTTGCGGGCCTTCTAAGTTGCCTCTATGGGATATAATTAGCATCGTTTAAAAACACGGTTAAATCTTCTGGAGTACCAATACCCCACATCTTTTCAATATTAAACACTTTTACCTTTTTACCATCTTGTATTGCTTCATTGAATACTGGACAAACATAAAACTCATTGTTAACTCTAATATTCTTTTTAATCATTTGTTTTGCATACTTTACGTAGTCACTACCTTTTTTCCAGTAGTATATACCCACTGTGGCAACATCACTGATAGGTTTCTTTTCAGCTACCTCAGTAACAAACCCATTATCATCTACTTTAGCAAAACTCCATTTAGGGTGAGTTGCTTTAAAAGTTAAGATACCTGCATCTACATTGCTTGTAATCATGTTATACATGAATTCGTCACTTTGCCATTCAACGTACTGATCTGAATTAGCAATGATAAGTGGGTTATCATTATCAATATATTGTTCTGCTTTTAATGTTGTACATGCAGCTCCTTCAGTCATACCATTTATAGCTATGCAGTTACTTTTTGGTGCAATAAGCTTTAACATTTGGTCTAAATTATATTTTTGTAAATGAGACTCTTGTACAATAAAATTGTAATTGGCATCCATATTAAGGTTTTCAACAACAACTTGTATCATAGGTTTACCTTTAACATCAATTAAAGGTTTAGGGAAGGTATAACCGGCTTTTTCAAACCTAGACCCTGCACCTGCCATTGGAATCAAAATATTAAGTTTATCTGATTTCCATTTATGGTTTGGGGTTTTATTTTCTAGTTTCATAATAAAATCTTCTACTAACTTATAAGTTAAATCTTCTGGACTGTTTACTGGTAGTACATGTGCCCCAGATCTTTGTGCTGCTCTTCTACCAATAAATGAATCCTCTACTATTATAACCTCATCTGGGTTAACTTCCATATCTATCATACAACGCATGTATATTTCAGCATTAGGCTTAGTTTGCTTTACGTCTTCATTGGTATACACCTTGGTAAAGAAACCTATAAAGCTTTTCTTTTCCAATTGCATTATTGCAGTTTCTCTTATTGAGTTAGTGCAACAAGCTAACCTATATTTTGGTGCTAGCTTTTTAAGAACAGATTGTATTTTCAAATCTGGTTTAAATTCTTGTATTAATCTTAAAGTTTCAATTTGTTTGTCTTCCCAGATTTTATTGTGATAGCTTTTTAATAAGCCTTTATCTTCAGTTAATTTTTCTAACTTTTTACGTGTACTAAGCCCATCATACTTACCTATATGCTCTTCAAATGTTATTGTATAGTTTGGGTTTACATTGTATAAAGCTCTATTAAACGCTTCGTAATGTAATTCTTTAGAGCTAACTAAAACTCCATCTAAATCAAATATAATAACTTTTATCATTTAAAGTACTCTAATAACTTAATATCATTAAAGTAATCTTCTAGATAGTATTCTTTATAATCAAATTGAAAGTTGTGTATAGCATCTAATGACAATTTATCTGCTGAATTAAAATTAACACAATTACAAAGTTCAGGGTACCATTTTACCATATCGTCTCTTATTTCTTGAATAGGTATGCAGCCTAATTTTAATGCTTCGTAAAATCTTAAGTTTATAAATTTACCTGTGCCTAACGGGTTGAATACATATTTGTATTCATTTAATTTTGATAAAAATTCTTTATACGATAATTTACGATCTGTAACAATAATTTCTAAGTTAAGTTTTTTAGAAGCTTCCTCTATAACTTTTTTTCTTGTAGGGTAATAGTTATTAACTTGACCAATAAACACTACGCCGTCCTTCTTAACAACATTATCAACATTTAATATTGTGTCTTTTGATAGATGTTGTTTATTAATAATGGTTTTTCCCATTTTGTTAGCATCATCTATATCACTTACAAATTGTGTTAAATTTTTAATTTGTTCTAAAAATCTTTGATGATCTACATTCCATGGAAAACTAGCACTGTGAATTCTTTCAAAATTAAATACAACCGTTTTGATATTTTTTAAATTTAACTCATTTACTAATTCACTATGTTTCCAGATTTTTACGTTTGGTTCATAGTGTTCATCTACTATAATTAGTGTACTTAAATTTGATAAATCACCAATACCTTTTACATCAACAAAATTGCCTTGTAAACAATTTTTTAAAGCCATTCTAAAATTTAGAAATAAAGAATGGCCTACTGTATCTATATTATCATTGCAAATAATACCTATATCATTCATTTATGAGAGCTTTCCAATATGGTAAGGTAATTTTTGTTAAGTCAAATTTATGGTCGCCGTAAAAATATGGTATTTGAGCTTTAATAAAATCTATTGTAACATCTTCCCATTTATCTATAAACAAAATAGGCAAGTCAGTAAAATTTCTAAATGCACTGCTTCTTTCAACAATAGGCACGGTGCCTAGATATAAAGCTTCCCAAATTCTATGACAGTCTATACCATTGCCTGGAGGTGAAATTACAAACAAACTTTTAGCTACTCTTTGTAAATACTCTGTATGGGGATATGTTCTATCCATAAAAATACCGTTCTGGTTTGTAATTTGATTGACTCTCGTTCTTATAGAGTAATTAGTACCGACATCAAAGTTTTTATAAACTATGTTTTCTTTTCTGTTGTCTAACTTTAAAACGTGTAAGAAGTTATCTACATTACCGTGCGGCCATTGCTTGTTAGCAATACCAATTGGTACTGGTATTAGCTTAGGATGATCTAATATTGCATTTTGAGCATACCATTTGATAATTTTATCATCATCAAGATACTGTATGTATTTGCTATCTACCGGGTAATCAGTATTATGTGATATTAATTTAATTGGGTGGTCAATTTCATTAAATGCTTCTCTAAAGAATAAGTCTAAATCATGACCATAAACATAAACAATACGTTCATTGTCTTTCACATAAAAGTTAAATCTATCTCTTAAAACTGTTTTTGTATTTAAAAGCTGTTTTGGTATGTTGTCATTTGTCGTACCAAAATATGTAACATCAGCTATTTCCTGGATACGTTCTCCAGAAATAAAATCACTTTCTCTCAATTCCATCTTGAATTCCATAAATGTACGCAAATTGTTTTAATTGTTGTATACTTCATGTAATCATCACCATTTGTTCTATCTCTATCAAAGTTTGGATATGGATAAAAATATGCAACTGGCAACACTACTATATTATTTAAGGTATTAATTTTTCTAAAAAGTTTTTTAGTTAAATACCATGGACCTGTCGTTTTAATAACTTCCATACCATCACCATCTCTAACTTCTTGAATATCATTAAGATCTTTTATAAGTTCATGATTAGGCACACAACCAATTAAACCATTAAAAAGAGTAGGCTCTTGATCGTAAGCTACCCCGGTAAAGAAATCTAAATGTAGTAATTCATCAAATGACTTTATACCAATAAAATCGGTATCAAGGTATATGCCACCATATTTTTCTAAAATAGCGTATCTTAGTATATCAGACTTTTGACCTAAATTTTTACATGATTTAAAGAGTTCTTTATTTTTAAATTGAAATTCATCAGCTTCAATATCAGTCCATAGATGGTACTCGTAACCCGGATTCACCTTTTTAATGCCATCCATCAAATCATACAAATCATTTGGTATAGCATCTCCTAACCAAATCTGGTGAATAATTTTAGGTATTTTTTGTTCACCTTTTGGTTTAATGTTTTGTTCATAAAGATTTTCTAATACCGCCCATTTTTCAGGTAAGTTTTTATTTTTGTAGCCAGAGCTATTACTCATTAATGCGCTAAATGTAAACATATAAGTTATATATAAAACTTTTACTTATTGTCAACAATGCAATGTGTGCAGTTAGGTTCATCTAAGAACAAATCTACATCATCTTTACCTGGGTTTAAAGGCCACTGACCCATACCAATAACACCTGGAAATATAATTCTATCATGTTCACCCAAAAATGCAGCCCACCAAGAAAATGATGATTGAGATAATGCTATGTTAGCACTTTGTAGCAATGTGTCAAAATCATTCATTGCTCTAGCATCACTTGTTGTGTTAAATTTATCTACTACCCCTGTGCTGTTTAATACACACCCCTCTGATACTAACCTCTTAACTGTTTCACATTCAGAGTTATCTGTTACAATAGTAGCGGTTAAGTAACCAGCAGAATCTAGTACTTGTCTATACACTCTATACCCTAAAAATTTCTGTATTAAATTATAATCAGTTTCTCTAATATGCAATACCAATTTATCTTTATTAATTGTGAATGGTTTAATATTTAAAAAATGTTTAAGCTCTTTTTTATATGGAAGATAATAATGAGCTTTTTGAACAAATGAGTCAACTACTATATCTCTATCCGTATTTAACAACTCATTCATATCAACAAAATTGTCCCCGTAAGACCTAGTATATATGGCGTTAACCGGGTTAACACCTAATACACTTGGTGTTATATTAAAATTGGGTAAACCGGTATGATATAGTTTAACGCCTTTCTTTTTAGCTAATAAGTAACCAAATGCTAGCTGAAACATTCTATTGCCCATTCTACCCCACTCGTCGTATTTAACGTAAACACTCATGCCCAATAACACCCACCTTCCACGATTTGTCTTTTATCTGGTTTTTCAGATTGTAAAGGTGTAGTCCAATAATCGTTAAAAAATGGAGCAAATTCAGGTATGTCTAACCATCTCTGACCTTTAATACCAAATAGTATTTGAGTTGATCCACCTAAATGAATACCTGTTTTACCTAAACGTTTGCACTCAGCTGCAAACAATAATGATGTAAATCCTGTGCCAAATATACCAACATCAAACTCTTCATTGCGTAAAATTTGTAAATACTCCTCGTAAATATCAAATGATGTTTTGTATTTTGGGTTAGGAGCAATTTTTAATGCAAATGGATACTTAACTGTCTTTAATCTAAAATTTGGAAGTATACGATTGTTCCATATTTTATCTAGATTTTTAAAATTGTTTTCAATTGATTCTGCAAATGGACTAAACACTAAAACCTTTTTACCTTCTAAATAATTTGTCCAAGGTTTATCAAAGAAGTATGGTTCTAAATCTTGCAATCGTGTAAGTCTAGCTTCAGGACAATACTCTTCAAAAACATACTTCTCAAACATTGGATTAACTTTATTCCATTGCGGTATTAAATCTACTTGCTTAAGTGCATACTTAATATTATCATTAAACCTTAATGTTGTTTCTATACTATATGGGTATAATCCAGCAATATCCTCAACTTCATGTTGTAGTTGAGGTTGAAATCTATTTGCATTTTCTATTGTATGTGCACAATACATTAAATTAAGTTCTGTTACGCCAATTTTACCTGCGCATAACGGTTTACCTAATTTTAGGTAATGTGATATGAAATTATTTCCTTCAACAAGCATCATACATATTTTATATAAGTTTGTGTGGATGACCACCAGGTGTTTAAGCCCAGCAACTCTTTAACTGATATTATATCTCTATTGTCTTGAACGTTTAACCATCTTTGATACAACCCTTCATACCCACTATAATATTTTTCCTTAAATTTAACATCTTGTGGGTAGTAATATGCATAATGGTTAAAACGCTGTGTTAGTAATAACCCCGGACCGTTTTTACCTTTTAACTTTGGTGGTTCATGAGTTTCAAAATCTTCACCTTTCCAATTCCAGAGCCTTCTATATGGTTCATGCTTACCTTCACCCCATTGACCAAATGCCATTTGTCTTGGACCAACAAAGTAATTACAATAAAAACAACCTGTTTTCCCATTATGATTAGTTAAATGGGTTTCAGCATCTACCATTTGTTGCAATGTCCATTGCTCATCAACATCAATTTGCCATAACATACAATCATTTGTTATGGTTTTAATTTCTGCTATAGCAGCATTAACTTGTCCATCTTTATTTTTCCAAGCTTTATTATTTGGTCTAATAACTCTTATCTTATCACTTTTAATGCTGTCTAAAAATTCAGTTGTCCCATCATTTGACAAAAAATTTTTATGCATGTCAGCAGGTAATTCTTTACACCAAGATGTTGACCCGGTAGGTAATGCAACTCCTTCTACTATAACCCAGTAATCTAAATTTTTACTTAATGTCTTATAATAATCATTGTGTTTTAAATGATGTAAGCCGTTTAATATAATTGTAAATCCTATTCTCATTTTATTCTCCATTCATTTTTAATTGTTGGGGTAGGTTGTCCTGGTTTTTGTACAAGTATTTTATTGTTAGGTAAATTTAACTGTTCAACAAAATTAGCCATTGCACTGTCTACAAGAACAATATTTTCAGCTCCTTCTAATACTTTACGCCAATGAAATATGCTATGATTTTCATTAATGTTAATAACTTGATTTTTGCTTAAAACTTGAACGTTAGCTTCTCCTCTAGAATGTTTTAAACCTACCACATCATACTTTTCTTGTTTAACATATTGATTGAATACTTCTTGCTCTTTATCCAAATTTCTATTGTAAAGAAGTTCCCACTTATTTGAAAAGGGTACTTTAGATTTACGATATTTAAATTCGTCAAATTTTTCTTCACCAAATCCATCACCTAAACTAACATATTCTTCTGTACAACTACTACCGGGAAAAGTAGCAGCTATGTCTAGGACTTTTTTAACTTCAAGTTGTTTTAATGCTTCCATTGCTTCTGCAACACAAGTCCATACATTATCAGAAACTGGTATAAAATTAATATGCGGTGCAGCTTCTTTAAACATATTTACAAATTGTTTAAAGACTGGCCAGTGAACGTAATACCCTTTACTGTTATAATAGTTAGCTATAGGTAAGCATATAATTAAATCCCCTAAACGACCTGGTTGTATTATACCTATCTTTTTCATTTAATTAATGATTTAAGTATAGATACATCATGTTCTAACTCTTTTTTGTAAGTTACCATCCAATTATTATTATCCCAAATACCAACTCTTAATTTTTCTAAGTTATCGGTAATAGTATCCGCTTTATCCTTTGTTTCACTGACATGTAAATGTTTAATTAGTATATCATGTCTATATTTTGTTCTACCCAATGAATCATATACAACTTGACACCAAGTATCTTGATGTATGTTTTCAATGTAAGGTTCTACAAAATAACCTACAGCGTCAACACATTTTTTATGTACAAAGAAGTTAACACAAAATGGTTTAACATTTTCATATTTGTTACCTGGACCTCTCATACCATCATTGCAATGTACCATTAATACATTATCTTTTGGACCATTTTCAAACTCTTTTTTTATTTCAACATCCCAGTCTTGAGTTAAAAACGTCATATCATCTCCAACCATAGCATAGATGTCTACATCTTGTGTTTGTCTCACCATTTCATTCCACATAGTAGACAAACCTAAAAACTTACCATTATTTTTAAAAGTTATTACTCTAATAAAAGGTACATTATGTTGTAAGTAGTCGTAATATTTTTTAATTGGATCATCTTCATCTACACCTAATACCAAATAAACACCGTCAGTTTTAATAGTTGTAATTAAACTTGCAATTAAAGTTAATAACTTATTTCTTCTATTACGAGTTGGGCAAAGTAATGCTATTTTCATTCAAACCATTTCTCCTTATATGTGCTTTCCAACCCATGTGTCATATCAGTTAATTTATCCCCTAATAATTTATGACTACTAAAACCTTTATGAGTTGTTAAAGCGTCAGGTATTAAAGCATGCTTTAAATTATACTTTTTAAGTAAATTAGCATAATCATTATCCTGGTACCAGAACTTAAATGATTCATCAAACTTACCTATGGTGTTAAGAGTTTTGCGTGTGACACCAATACTACAACCTGTAATATGTACTCCAATATCATACCCTTCTACTGGACCATCATAAAAGAATTCATGCTTATGATTATTATAGTCTTTTGGACTAACTGAATCATAAATGTCCAATGCTTGGCTCAATAAATCTAAACTACCTTTATGATATACAACATCATTATTTGATATTAAAATTTTATCATCAGTAATGGTTTCAATACCTAAATTTAAAAACCTGTTATAATTAAAAGGCTCTTGTGGAAAAATAAATCTGCATTTAAATGCAAGAGGTATATTTTTATCTTTAAGTTTTGAGTTTGTTTCAACTACAACAGCTTCATAACCTTGTAACGAATTTACACATTCTTCTAAAATATTGTAATATTCTGGGTTAGCTGTATTTGATAATATTAGGACAACCATTTTTTAATTATAAAGTATAATACTATATAATCAATGGTTTCTTCTCTTCAATTCGTATATAGTGTTACTGCTACTAAGATGGTGTTCCTCTGTCATAAAGGAAATGTTATCTGTAGAAAGGTAATTGGTTAATATTTTATAAAGCCCGTGCATATCCATTAGTCCTGGTCTTGGCGGGGTTTTCAATAACTCAATACATGCTCTTTTAAATTGTAACAAGTGTTTAGTTGGTAAAAAATATACACAATCGTTAACAAAATTTATGTTATCCCAATGATCTTTTTCACGGCATAAAAAGTTAACGTTATTTAAATTGTAATTTAATGGCTTTAATTTACCTTTGTTAAAATATATGTCAAACCTAGTAAACAGAACGTAATCCAAATCTTCAGACTCTATTTGTTCAATACTTTTAATGAAAGTTTTTATCTGATGTGAATTTTTTATATTTAAAAATTGACAAGCTTCAGGCTTATAAAAATCTATAATATTGCCAGTTTCAGATGAAAGGTAGCTAGTAAGATACACTTTTGTATCAAACTTTGATAACGGTTTAAGTACTTCTTCTTTAAAATTTTCTTTACAGTCAAGATATGATCTAGATATAGGCCATCTTTGATTGTGTATAAGATGGCTGATACCTACTAAACATATTCCTAATTTCATTTATTCTTTATATCTTTTAAAGATTGTATAACTTGTTCTTTAGTTACGTATGGTGGCATGTTTGGGTAATGCCCATGTTTTTTGAAATATATTTCTCTTCCCATAGTAACGTTTTTAAGCCACTGATCTGATTTGTTTGCAATAGATGAATTATCAATTGCACCAGGCGCTTCTGTTAAATATTTATCACTATCTGCAATGTCTGCAAACCACCAAAACGGTGGATGCATTCCTGCTTTAATAATACAGTATGTATGGTCTACGTGCTCCCAAGCATTGTAATAATTTTCATCAATGTAACCAACAGTTTCAAGTACTTTGCGTGTAAAGAATGAAAACATTGCCACCGTATGTTCATACAAAGCAATCTTTATATCATTACCGTAATCAATTATTAATTTTGGGTTTGGTTCACTGTGCTGATCTAACAAATGTCTATTATGTAAATCAAAGTTTTGTATTGTTTGTTTACGATTAAATGGTGACCCTGGTCCATAGTTAAAGTGTTGTATATCACTTACTTCACATGCTTTAATGTATCTATCAAATACTGATTTATCTTTAATCAGCATATCATCTTCAATTATAAAGATATAATCACAACCAGCATTGTAAAGATATTTCATTGCCTTATTCTTAGACTTACCCACACCAATATTAACTTCATTTTGCAACCAGGTACCGGGTACTTCTATTTGATTTTCTGCTTTACCATCATTAACTACTACAAGCTCATTAATAACATCTTTAGGTAATGTAGCTAGTAAGCCCTTTAAAAATTCATTTCTATTACATGTAACGATACCAACACCTATTTTAGCCATACTAGTATTATAACATAAATAATTAATATGTCAACTGCAACGTTAAGTTTTGACCAATTACCAGTGGCCGGAGAGGTTCAAAATGGTGATTTCTTTGTTATTGAAGATATAACAGGTGCAAAAAAGTTAGATTACCAAAACCTAATATTTGGTTTAGACAACGTTACTTTTGCTTCTACAATTTCTGGCCAATCAACTGATATAGTGTCGTTATCAACTAATGTAAGTTCTTTATCATCACAGTTATACACACAAGTAAATACGTTGGAGAGCTTACTTAATACTACAGTACAAACAGCTACAGCTAACTTTTTAAATATTTTATACCCAATCAATTGTATAATGTATACAACAAATAGTATAAACCCAGGTACATACATATTTAACACGTCATGGGATCAAGTTGCACAAGGATTGTTTATTGCAGGCGTAGGTAACGGTGTTGATAAAAACGGGGTTGGATTAACGGTTGGTGAAGAAAATGCAGCTAGTAATTTTAACGTTGGTGAATATAACCACACTTTAGTTGCAAGTGAAATACCAAGCCATACTCACGATTTTCAAATACATTTACAAACTACAAATTCCACAACAAGTTATCAAAATGGGCCTCAGGCAGCTCCAGCTTATAGACTTGATACACTAACAACGTATACCACTTTTACAAATGCTAATGGGGATCAAAACCACAATAACGTACCACCATTTTATGGTGTTTATGTTTGGAAACGTGTAAGCTAAAATGTCAAGTCTAGGAATATTAACTTTACCAGAAACAAATACCGTTTTAGGTGATGACTTGTTTATTGTTCAACAAAATAACGTTACGAACCAAGTATCATTAAACAACATAATATTTGGTTTAGATAATGCTACATTTGCCCCAACAGTATCTGCACACACAACGGAAATAGCATTTTTATCTACAACATTATATTCTATTTCAAGTCAAGCATATAATGAAGATGTATATCTTACCAATTTAATACAAACTCAAGTTAATACCGCTTTTACAAATTTATCACTAGCTTTATACCCAATCAGTAGTGTAAAATGTACAAGTGATAATGTTAACCCAGGATATTACATACCAAACACTCAATGGGTATTAGTAAGTCAAGGACAATTTTTAGCAGGTGCTGGTCATACATACGAAAATGGTATACCATATGCAAATGGAGATCAAAATAGAGACAATATTTACATTTACCCAGGAGCTAATGCAGCTGCAGCTGGTTCACCTCCCGGTAATTTATATTACGCTACATTAGTAAATTCACCTACACATGGTGGTAGTGTTATTTACACACCCGGGTGGGAGCCATATAACTATGGTGGTTTTACTCTTAACCAACCTGTATTACTAAAAGCTGTTGCATACCCAGGTTATAAATTTGCTGGATTGTATATCCAAAACGCTAACGGTACTTATTTTAATAATAATCAAGGTAATTTAAATCCAAACGTTTTTGATACTACAACAACACCTTGTCAATCAAGTTTTTACATGCCAAGTAACAATTTAACGGTTATATGTACTTGGTATTTGTCTGGTTCAAATAACCCAAATGATCATTACGTAACTTTACAATCTAATCCAGTCGGTGCAGGTTCTTGTCAATATCAATCAGGGTATGAACCGACACATGATGGTGGGTTCTATTACAATCAACCAGTTGTTATAGTTGGACAAGCATATGCGGGATATGTATTACTTGGCTTTACAGTTAATGGTTCAGGATTTAGTCAACCTGTAGATTATAGTAAACCTGGTGAAGTAAGTTTTTATATGCCAGCTAGTGATGTAAGTGTCACAGCTAATTATGGTATAGCTCCCGCTAATAGTTTAGGCGAATATAACGTTCAGTTAGATGCAACACAAATACCTCCACACTCTCACGATTTTCAAATTCAGTTACAGTGTACAAATTCTACGTCAGGTTATCAAAACGGTCCACAAGCTGCTCCAGCTTATAGATTAGATACACTGACTACATACACTACATTAAATAATGTAACGACTGATACACCTCACAATAACGTACCACCTTTATATGGTACGTACGTTTGGATGAGAGTAGCTTAAAACTCTGCGCCAGTTTCTTTAACAAACTGCTTAATTTTAGCAAGTTCAGCTGCCATTGAGTTTTCTTGCTCTTTAAGTAGCTTTTGAGACTTAATTAATTCTTCCATTTCAGATATGTTTTCTGGATTGAAAAGACTGTCTGGCGAATTTACATCACCGCCAATTAAATCACCATCTGTGTCCAAATACCATTTAATCATTTGAATACGTTCATCTGGTTTACCAAAAATTTCTATAATACCTGGGCTATCATCTGCAGGAAAGAAAGGTGTTCTACCTAAGTTGTGAGTATATTGCTGAATCATACTCTTAAACAATGCGTCTATTTCCTTTACGTAAATTTCATCTGTCTCTCTCTTGCCGTTATCTTCTATAGGCACTGGAGCTGCTTTTGTAA
>Ga0316230_1002384_pt1 | contig 16434 bp, 25 predicted proteins | sample TBH18025metaG_FD_206004 | JGI IMG/M metagenome (GOLD analysis project Ga0316230, IMG submission 206004) | Freshwater microbial communities from Trout Bog Lake, Wisconsin, USA - TBH18025 | ecosystem: Environmental > Aquatic > Freshwater > Lake > Hypolimnion/Profundal zone | place: USA: Wisconsin...
AAGACTCCGATGTAGATGTTGGAAATCCTTGTGTTGCAGACTCCGCGTCTGTAAATGTAAACGCCTCATCTGTTTGTGCTAGGGCATACCAAGTTGCAGATTCTGCATCACTAAAAGACTGGGTTTCAGTTACGTTCTCATAGAAATTAAACTGTGAGTTCTCCGCCTCAGACAACGCAAAGGTCTCGGATAGCGGGTTATAAAATGCTGCATTTGCTGCTTCCGCGTCCGACAGGGTCGTGGATTCACTTACCGATAAACTCAGTATTTGTGGCGGTACGCCCAGCGCATTGAACGGGGACTGGGCAAATGCATTTAGCCCAAACACACTTAAACGTCCGTTGCGCCTTGGTATTGAGACATTGTTTTAAGAACTGTGTATATTGCAGGCATGAGTTCGCCTTTACCTGCCAAGTCTGCAAGACCAATATAGTGTGCATCTTCTCTCACTGGGCTTAGATTTGAATCTCTAGCATCCTTTGAGAAATGCACAGATACCTGTACTTGGATGTTGTCTTTGTTTCCAAAAAAGTTTGTTACTCTAGCATAAGCCTCTGGTGCTGCTGCGCCAAATTGAGTTGATGAAAGGTTAAGTTGTAATGCCATGATTTTCTCCGTTAAAAAAGTTTATAAAAGTTCTGCCGTATCTAAACGACAATTCCAGTTAATTGTAGTGCTTGCCGCACCTGTTACCTTAATACCCAAACCTCCGTTTGTCGTATCTGCCGTTACCGCTACGTTAGCTGCCATTCCCCAACCCGCAGTAATTGCCCCTGCCGTTGCTGCAAGTAAATTTACCACAGGTGTTCCTACAATTGCTACTGTGGATGTCGCTGCTCCTGTGCGTTGAATAACACCTTTTATTTCCCAACCTGCTACATCTGTTGTAGCCGTGTTTTTAGCAGAGACTATGCCGTGGAATGTGTATACGCTAGATGTTCCTGTTGCGGGAGCGGGAAGAACTGGTATATTTGTTGAACTAGGAGTTGAGGCATTATCAGATAATAATTCTGTTGCAGTTGCATTTGTTGTTTGTACAGTTAAAACAAATTGTTCGCTTTGTGATTGTCCATTTGTTGCCGAAATATTATTTCTTCCTGCAAATGCAACAGCTCCAGTTATTCCTCTTGTTGTATTGTAATATCCTGCAAGTATTGCCGAATAATTGCCAGAAGCTTGATTATTGCCACCGGCTAAAACACTTGAATGAGCCGCTGATGCTTGGTTTCCATAACCCGCTAAAACACCTGAACTTAATCCAGAAGCAGTATTTCCTCCATATCCAAAATTTCCGTAATCACCACCGCCCCCAACAAATGATGCCTCTCCAGAAGCGGTATTATTAAGACCACCTGCAACTGTAGATAAAATACCTGAAGCCGTATTCTTATTTCCCCCACCAACAAAACTCCAATCTCCAGATGCTACGTTTCTGTTTGCACTAGTTCCTGCGTCCCCGCCTCCACCTATAAACGAATAGGATCCAGTAGCCTGGTTATTGCCCCCGCCTACTACTACTCCATGAGGTGTAAAGAAAGATAAAAGTGGTGAGCCAGATGCGTTAGCGTTTTGAGATAGGGTTAGTGAGGTTCCTGAAATGGCGGCTACATAGGTGTAAGAAACAATGCCTGTACCAGTTATTAACTGACCAACTTTAATGCTTGCATTTGAGCCACTTAATGTGACTGCTGTGCTACCACTTGTTACTGTAGTTGTTCCTTGAGTTGTTACCGCAGATGCAGAAGTTCCTGAATTTGATGCGCCTCCACCAATTAAATTATAAAACCCCCCTGCGGTATTGCTTTGACCACCAATCACAGTAGCAAGGTCTGAAGAAGAAGTATTAGAAGAACCACCACCAATATAGCTAATGTTTCCTGTTGCTGCATTGTTATATCCGCCATTAACAACGGTCCAGCTATTTCCCGCCCTATTATTAGAGCCACCTAAAATTGCTGAATATGCGCTTCCTGCAACTTGGTTAGCATTACCCCTAGCAGTCTGCCAATCAACCGCATTAGCACCCCTAGCATTACCACCTGTAGAAGCTACACCTGTGTTTGGTTGCGCTTGTAATGCGCCTGTTCCTGCGGGTTGGACGAATACTGATCCGTCATTTTGTAAACCAATAGAAGACACACCGCTGAATGAAAGCGTGGGTGTTCCATAAATCGCAGATGTTGTGGTTGGGACATAGGTGTTAGTTACTGAACCAAATTCTAATTGTGCCCCCCAAAGATAAATAACATTTCCAGATGTTACTGTTAATGAATTATCTGCATCTGAAATACCATAATCAATGTAAGGATAAACTGCCGTTGATACACCAGTTGCACTACATCTATACCAACCACTTCCAACAGATGTTATTGATGCAGTAACACCAGAATTAGTTGTGCCAACAGTTCCTGTATTTAGATTAAACCAAGCGTACGAATTTGCATTAATAAAAGTTAAAGTAATCCAACCATAATTAGAAGTGCCTTTTTTGAAATATATTGAACCCGTATAAATAGAACCAGAAGATGTGTTAGAACCTAATCCTCTTCTGGCGGCAGATTGAGTTCCTGATGCCGTTAACGTAGAAGCAGTTGTTGTTGAATCTGGTGCGGTTGTAGAATTTCCAGTAAGTGTTGCTCCATTTAGTGTTGACCAATTTGTTCCATTAATTGCTTGGCTATAAACGACAAAATTCTCACCAGTACCCTTTAAAGTCTCAGTCTGTCCTGTAATAGTAGTAAACGTACCTGTAGATGGTGTAGTTCCTCCCAGGCTGGGTACATAGGTATTTCCGCTTGCATCTTGGTATATGGCTTTCTCTGCGGGATAGTCCACCCACACGTTCATCAAGTTACCCGCAAAGTTAATCAGCGAAGTAGTCTGTGATGAATTAGAAAGAACAGTCGTACGCGTTAACGTACTGCCTGACGTAGTATAAGTACCAATCCCAACTTCCCATGTATACGCAACTGTATCGTAAATCGTATAGTAACAAGTGTTCCCGTTGCCAACGCCGTTGGCAAAAGATTGGTATCCATTGACCGCGCCATTTAGGGTAAGAGTACCCGTACCACTTGTAGTGGATGTCTCCTGGACACGATCCGACAGAACTAGAGCCATTTATTAACCCGAGGCTGACAACGAGTACGATACATTTATTGTGTCGCCTGACGATACTGTCTTAGAACCCGCAGAGAAATCTCCTGCGCTAAATAAAATACCTGTTGTGTTATCAATTGTAGATGAACCGCCCACGTTAATGAACGCACCCGCAACAGTTCCTGATCCAGTCATGCTAAACACAACCGCAGCAGAAGTTACCAAAACAGATGGGTTAGCTGTGGTAGGTGTTGTAAAACTTGGTGTCTTTCTTGTACCAGAATATGTAGGAGCGTTAGCGCCTCCGACTTCCAACCAGCTTGCATGACTGGCTTGTGTATCTGAATAAGAAGGTGAGCCTGTACCCATTAGTCCCATGTAAATGGCGTTTGTAGCCGAGGGAGAAATAAAGTAAAAGTTCAGTAAGTTCTGACGACCCACGTTTGTGGTTAGGTTCTCAATATGGTCAGACCATTTAAGATTGCCCTGTGCGTCATAGCACTCAGCTTTATATATACCTTGCAGACCAAACAGTTCTGTCTGCCCCGCGCCTCTGGTGACCGTAGCATCTACTACGTCTCCTATGATTGAAATCTCATTACTCATGATGTTTCCCTATGAAATAGTAATAATTGATGAAGTAGGACCCACTGGCGGAAATTGTACGGTAAAAGTATTACCCGAAGTTTTGTCTGATCCAAAATCAAGAACACATACCGCTGGGTTTGTTGTTCCATTATTTAGATAAATCAATGCGCCCCGAGCAGTTAAAGCTCCATTCCATATTGCATTTGCAAAATTAAGATAGGCTGGGTTATTGGCATTTAACTGTGCGTTAGACCCTGTTGTAGGCGTTTGGGATACAGTTAACAACTGTCCCCCGGCGGTATATCCTGAGCCTGTTGTCTCACCTAAAGATGTATACGTAGTTGTCAATTCATTCAGCGTTGCTGCGTTTGTATAAAGAGCAATATAGAATGTCTGCCCGGTTGCAAAGTTATACACCCCAGACAACATTCCAGTCTTGAATACATCACATGCCCAGTTTCCTGTAAAACTCAAAATACCACCTCAAAATTGTTATGTTTACTTAAGTTTACTTTTGCAGGAATAACTTGTAAATTATGTGGTACGTGCAAACCAGAAACTTTTTTACCTTGAAGTGGGATTATATGGTCTACATGCCAACTAAAACCAAACATTTTAGTACGTAACGCAGCTAGTTCATATGCTTGTTCTATCATCCAATAATCGTCTTGGATTAGCCAATTAGGAGTTCTTTGAAGTTTTGCTGTACGACGTTTTGCTTCTTTACATGCATTTTTATGTGGGTTTGCTTTTATATAAGCACTATTTACAGAAAGAATGTGTTGTTTGTTTTTAACATAGCGTTGCTGAAAGTATTGCTTACGCAAAGGGTTTTGAACCGTATCATATGCTTGTTGAACTTGTTTAATTTTGTCAGCATTAGTTATTTTGTATTGTTTTTTGTACTCAGCTACGCAAGCTTTGCACCACGTGCGATAACCACCTTTGGCATTGCCTTTATGATAAAAATCAAAAGGTTTTTCTTGTTTGCATTTAGTACATGTTTTCATGTAACAGCCTGTCTATATTGACCACTTCTATAACTGTCTTGCCTTTCAAGACCATCGCCAAGACGTTTAGCTTGTGCTAATGCTTCAGCATATTTTGTGTTGTAAAGGGTAAGCATATCTGTCTCACCCTTCATGTATGTATAAGCTTCTACCAAGCATCCATAAAGAAGAACTGCATCGTAACTGTCCCCGAGCCATGTAATTCCTGATGAATTGCTGACTGTGCTAACTGTGGCTGCAAAGTTAGTTCCGCTGCTTCCAATGTAAGATGAAGACACTGTAATTGTATCTCCAACCACGTAGTAAGCTCCTCCACTGACAATGGTGATTCCTGTTACCACTCCGCCAGAGGATACTGTTATTGTTGCTACTGCTGAATTTCCATTCCCGCCTGTTACTGGTACATCGTAATATGTACCTGCTGTATATCCTGTCCCGCCCGTTGATATTGTTGCGGCAGTGATTGCACCTTGGATAATTGTAGGCGGATAAAAATAATAATGAAGCTCTACGCCGTAAGCCTGGTCAGGTGTTGGGCCAAGCATAAAACTGAGCAAAGTGTTATTGTTGTACTGAGGACCAAATAATGCATAGTACTGAGGCTGTGCATAGTTTGCTGAATTACTGGATGTGGGAAACGCTTCACGTATAAAGTTAACATCTTTGTTAATCAAGTACGTATACGTGTATGCGCTTGTTCCACTTGTTGGGTAAACAGCTATAGAGTAAACAGATAAGAAATCGGTCGGGCAAGACAGGTAAGAATTACCTGCGGTCAGTACACCCGTAACGTTTGACCTAAGACTTGGAAACTGAATGTCGTTATAAATGCGTTGTTCAGCTTGTTCGATAAAACGATTAAGCTGAGTAGTCGTAGACTCAGTTGTTCCGTCTGCCAAATAAACAGCAGGAAACTGATTCTCAGTATACGACTGGATCGCAGTTATAAGTTCCGTGTAGGTCACGCTTGGGGACCCCTAGACATAAAGCCACGCTCTGCTGCACCTGCTCCGCGCATCTTAATGCCACTGGTTTTAGGTTCTCTGGTCACAGCATAACTTACACCATTAGGTACTGGATCTTTCAACTCTGCTTTGTCAGCAGCTTTGTTAGATGCATATTCCTGAAAAGCAATTTCACCGCTGACAGGCTTGTTGTTCATGTCATGTGGTTTAGCATAATCAGATGCAGGTTTGTTAAATGGAGCTTTGCCAGTGCGAATGGTTGGGCTGTCTTTTTTTGTAGGAGCTGGATTCTTAGCCATTATTTGCCTCTTTGGTTAGCAATGCGTGCCATGTTACGACCCATGCCTTTTTCGCCCATAGATGTAACACCACCTTTAGCCATCTTCTTCATAGACATACCGCCCTTTTTAAGAGCAAGCTTGGTGTGTTTACCTGGGTGTTCTTGAGCATCGTGCTCTTTAAATGCTTTCTTGATCATGGCTTTATCTTGAGCCATATCATCATCTTTCATTTCTTTCTTAGCCATTTTCTACTCCTACGTTGTTGAAATTGTAACTTGCCCTATCTTAACAGTCAAAGCTAAAACGTTAGGAGTTAGCTTTCTATCGAAATTTACAGCCCCTCCAACTGGGTTCCATCCCCATTGGAATATTCTGCTTCCGCCTTCGTTTGTTCCTGTTCCTAAGACGGTTGTGTCATTGGTGTTTGCTTTGTCGATCTGCAATCCACTGTTCCCCGAATTTACATAACTGCGGTCAGGTCTAGGATTTCTAAGCCCTTGAGGATCGTCAACTGGATACATACCCAACATAAGCTGAGGATGATCTGGATCCCAACAACGATTACAAACCAACAGTTCGTAGTTCTTTGTCTTGACAACTTCTCGGCGCAGTTGAGTCAGTTTAAACCTAAACGAACACCTATCACATTCTGCAATTGCATATTTGCCAGAAGCAAATCTATTTCCCATTAAGCACCAGTGCCAAGGAATTGCTGTCTTGGAACAAACCTTACGGCAGCTTTCTCATGGTCCTCATAGGCAGCCAAATCCCATGCCTCATCATACTGTTGCTTTAACATTTGAATTCTTGGCAAAGCATTGGGTAACTTAGTCGATAAGTAATACGCAAGACCAGCCGCCATACAAGGAATAAACCTGAACGGTACATCCATGACGTTTACACCACCTCCCGCATCTTCTGTGCGGCGCAGTCTCCAATATACAAATTGGTACTGCTGAGAGTTATCAGGTGTAGGCCAAACTGTGATGGCGGGTAAGCTTTGCTGACTGACCGCCGCTCCAACTGAATGAATAGCCGCAGTCGTATTGTTTTGTCCACGGAAGCATCCTGAGAGGACATTCCCGTTAATATATTGATACCATATCGTCTCACTGTCGATAAGCACAAACCCAGTCGATGGCATTCCAACCGTGGAAGATAAGGTAATTGTTGTGTCTGTTGATGCTACGGAACTTGCGACTGTATAACCTGTGGGTAAGTTTTGCCCGTTTAAACGCTGTATCCAAACCTGGATAGGTCTGGCTTGTTGAAGTTTATTGGGAAGCGTAGCATAGGTAGAAACACTAATGCGTGTAATGGTCAGGTCTGCCTGATTAGACGTATTGTTTGACTGAGTCCTGATAACGTGATCCAAAAGATCTACAGTATCGAGCGGTAAAGCATATGTGTTTAGACCTGGAGTTAAGGTGATAGTACCTTGGTCTATTGTCCACATGTTAATACCACGGTTAGCCCAGTCTGCAAACATGATGTTTAAACTGCGCCTGGCTGTTCTTAAGTCATAACCAGAACGCATTTCCTGACCCGCACGCTCAAACGCCTCCTCACATAACTCGGTGAGTTGGAGGTTAAACGTTGCGGTTCCGGAAGTTTGTGCCATGTATTAGCTCACTATAGAAGGTTCTACCACCACTGTCTCTTCATGTGAATCAGGAGCATCCACAGGAGCTGGAGCAGGTGTATTATCCACAACAACATCCACAGCGGCGGGAGCAGAAACAGTCTCATTAGAGTTAACATGGGCATCCAATACATCACGAATCTTTTGGGTTGCTTCGCTAACAACTCCGTGAGAGTTAAGTTGCACTTGAATCATGTGCTCAACTAAAGCAAGCAAATGCTCTGCGTGTTCTTCTAAGTTTGTAAGTAAGCTCATTTTGATTTCCTTGTCTTGGCTGATTGAATAAAATCTTGCTTGGTTGGTGCGCCTTTAGCACCAGGTTTTCTCATCTTCTCACCTGAACCGTTGGCTATCCTTTTTTGCTTTGCATGGATATTGGCATAAAGTCCAACATGTCCGCCTTCTTTGTACTCGGTAAAGTCTGTATCATCGCGGCGTGGTTTTTCTTTACCACTTGGCATCTTAGATGATCTGATTGCTCCCATGCCGCGACTTGCCATCATACAAACCTTCCCTTGGTTCTGCCTTTAGAAGCAATTCCATCTCCGCGTTTTGAAGCGTTATTCATTGGCTTGCTGGTCATTCCACCACTCGCCATTTTCTTAACCGCTCCACCTTTTTTATAAGGCTTGTCTGAATTCATTTCAAGCTTATATCTTTCTGGGTTATCCCATTCTGCATTAGCTTTGCGAATTTTTTCCCTTTGATATTCTTCTTGAAGTTGATTAGATCTATCTAAAGCAGCTCTTGTTTTTTGATCTCTAGATGGTTCTTTTTTACTTCTAGATTCACGCAAAGCAGCCAATTGAGCATCTTCTTGTGGACTTCCATCTTGCTCAAGATCACGTTGAATATCCGCAAGATTTTGCTGCCTTTTCATCTCAGCTAAATTAGCTTGTCCTAAAGCGCTACCTTGTGCAACAGGGGCGCTTGCAACACGGGCAACAGGACGTGATACAGGTCTTGCTCGGGGAGCCACAGAAGTTTGATCTGGGATTGGTTTACTGATATAGCTTCCACCTGGACCTGGAATAGTCCTAGTCCCAGCAGAGCCAACCTGTGAGTTGGTTTGCTCATAATCGTTGAACATTGGATCATCCAAAGGAAGATTGGCAATGTTTGGATTTATGTTCGGATTTGTGTTTGGATTTGCGCTTGGACTAGACTGAGCAGCCTGATCCTTTTGCCTTTGCGTGTAAACACCAGCTCCAAGCGCAGCTAAAGCTGCTAACCCAGCAAGATTCTGTGAAGATGCCATGATGGCTCCTTATTTCTTATGTGCCATTCCGCCGCCACAGAGCTTTTCTACTTTCTCATGCTCTTTCATATGACCTGCTGCGTGCTGACCATACATTTTGTGGTGGTGTACATGTCCGTCCCCGCCGTACAGTTTTTCAACCATATGCACATTGTGAGTGTGTGGTGGGCTAGACTCTTTCATGAGTGGTGGATGATCCATACCTTGTTTCATATCTATCTCCTTAACAGTATTTACCTTTGGTTAAACCCTTTTGCTGAATAGAATGCTCACCGCGACCCTTCTTTCCACCCGCTGTTACAGGCTCCATTGGCTCACCGTAAACAAATCCACCCTTAGCGTACTTCTTCACTTTTCCGCCTTTCTTCATGGTATTGACTTCAGGTCCAGTCCCAATGTCATTACCTTTCATTTTAGGCATCATAGCTCTAGTTGCGCCGCGTTTTTCAATGCCGTGCTCACCATGAGGCTTCTTTTTGTTTGATCCTTTTTCCACGTCCTCGGACATGCCTCTTGGACCCATTGTTTCACTCATTCCGCCTTTAGCCATCTTTTTCATAAATCCACCTTTTTTAAAAAGTTCCTCGCTACCATGTTGAGTTTTTGGCTGGTTCACGGCTTGCGAATCAGCTCTCGATTTAGTTCCGCCACTAAATTTCATGCCCTTATCAGCTTCACTAAAATCTTTACCAACTGATTGAGGAATACCCATTTTCTTAGCAAAAGCTGGATCATGAGCTACTGCTGCCATCATGTTGTGTTGGGCTTTGCTAGAACTAGGCATTTTTATCAGTCCTTTTGACGAATAAGGAGATCAATTTTTTCTTCAAGTCTGTTAAACCTTTGGTCAATGTGGTCTGTAATTCTATTAACCTCTGCATTGGTGACGTATTCACGAGCAATCTCCTCTCTGGTTTTGTTTAACAAAATATCAATTCTTTTGATTTCTGCAAATTTGTCTTTTAAAAAGAACCCAATTATCCCTATCAATAGAGACAAAACACCGTTCCATACAACCATAGCATCCATTTAACATTTCCATTTTCTTAAGCTCTTATTTACTCTGCTTTCCGGGTCGTTTGCCGTCTCTGATCCGGTCAATTTCTTCTTTAATCCTTCCATCCTGGCGCAGAAGGAATCCTTGCGAGAACCTCCTTCTGGCTGTGGCGGCTTAAGATTGTGACCCTCCTTCTTGGCAGACGCTCGGCCTTTGGCATTCAATCCACCATTAGGATTTTTACCTTCCTTGCGCTGCCATGCTGGAGTCTTTGCCATTATGTACTTCCTACATCTGCTGCATTCTTAATTAACTTACCTGCAATAACCATACCAGCAGCAATTGTGGATGAGGTACTTGTTGTAAGTTGCCATTGAATGTCCGTTTTTTCTGTATATACAAAAGGAACGGTTGATCTGTTAATTGTGTAAATGGCTACAAATGGTTGTTGTAAAACATTTAACTGAACACCAGTCACACTGTTATATGCTTGTACGCTGTAAGTAAGATACTCTGTACCTGCATAAGTATTTGAAGTATTTACTTCAGCAATATCCAAATAAAAAGTATACCCAGCTGGAACAGTAAACACAGACATCTGAGATTTACCAATTGCTGCGTTAATGTACGCATAGGCATTTCCAGATGAGCCAGTTGTAATACCTGCGTATGTACTAGATGTCGTGGCGGTAATTTTTCCTACATTGTTCTTTTGACCAGATGCAGGAGTTACTAAAAACAAACTTTGAATTCTTAGATATGTTTTAACAGTTGTACCAGTTGGATTTGTTACTCCAGATATGGTTACATACTCGCTAATTTGGTTAAAGTTTGCGTCTAGACCATTTACCAATATAACAGCGCCAGAATCAGAAGCACTTGCGCTATACAAATAAAATGTAGCGGATGATGATAAATAATTTGGGTATACCGTAGCTGATTCCCAAACTGGAATTGTTGTATTGGCAACTGCTGATTGATAGCCAAATAAACTAACAATATTATGCCCATAAACTTGACCACGAGCTACCTGTAGATCAAACGGTTCAGTTTTACCCTGACGGGTCATTGACGACAATATGCCGCCACTAGATAACGATGTTGCCATGAATAATCTCCTTAAAGGTTAAAGATAGGGGCCGAAGCCCCTAGAGATTAGTCAAAGTTACCGTATGGGTAAGTTGTGGCGTTACCAATGTTCATGTCGTTTTGGTTGTAACGAATAGTTACTTCGACCTGACCAGAAGAAAGACCTGCTGCTGTGGTAGTCATGGCTAAAGTCACAACAATCTGACCAAACCATGCTGGGTCTTGACCAACGTTGGGGTTTTGGAAATCTTGTAATGTAGCATTGCTGTTTCCAAGTTGTGAGCTAACAAATGTGCCTGTGTATCTCTGAGCAGCAGGACTAGAGATATTACTAAATGTAGCGTAAACACCAGTAGATGTTGCAAAGTTATTTGAAACGTAAGGCTGAATTGCGCTTACTGCAACGGGTGTACCTGCGTTATCTTTGGGAATTGTGCCAATATCAAAAATAACGTCTGTGATATTGCAGCTATAAGGCACATAAAATACGACACCACGGTATACCAGGTTGGTTGCATCTGCTGTAGGTGCAGAAGCTTTGGTAGGACCGCTATTGCTAAATACGCCAGACTGAGGTGTATAGATAACAGCGTTACTGTTGGGGATGTTATTAGAAGCAACAAACTGACCTGATCCGCCGCCATAGTTAGCGCCAGGTGATGTTACTGAAAAATCTAACAAAGCCGTCTGAACGAGGTCTGTATAACCTATATCACGAATTGGGCCAAAACGATTTTGCCCAGAGAGAATTGGGCCGGAGAACGTGGAACGTGCCATGACAAATGTCCTTATGCAAAAGATACCTTGTTAATCGTTGCATCGTCTGCTGGGCCAGTGGCAACAAGGTTGAACTCCCAGATGAATGTAATATACACTGTTTACACGATTTGTCAAGCGTTTAAACAAAAAAAATGGCCCCGAAGGGCCACTTTTTTGGTACTAAATTAATAGTTACCGTAGATTCCGAGTGGATCGGACCAACCGAAACTATAACGCTCACGAGCCTTGTAACGGACGTTACCAGTGTCAAAGTCGCCGTCCATGCTGTTTTGCAGCGGTGTACGAACGAAATGCTTGAGACCGTTAGGTACGTCTGTTGTTAAGAACCACGCATTAGTTGCAGTCAAGAAGTGGTTAATTGTGTACCCTTCGGACACAGTACCATTGTTCTCAATTGCGCTAATATCGTTGTTATTTGTACCAACACGCAATTTAGTTTCGAGCAAACGGGTTGCAACGAACTGTAATGCTGGTGGAACAATCAACTTCTTAGGCTTGGCAGCAATCAACAAACCGCGCTCATCTGTCCATGCAGCGATCTGAATAACAGCGTTTTCAAGAGCTGTTTCGTTCAAGTCAGCAGGAGTAGATGTTGTGTTTGCGTTTGTACCGCCGTTCACCAATGGGTGAGCAGTAGAGAAGAGGGAAACGCCATCACCACCAACATAAGCGCCAGAGAAACCGTTGTTCAAAGGAGCAGCGGCTTTAACTTGCTTGGTATATGCCATCGCACGAGCCAAGCCCTTTGTGTAACGAGCAGACAAGCTGTCGTACAAGTTATCTTCAATCGCTTCTTCAGTGATTGAGAAACCAAGAGCAATGGTTTCGTGGTTATAGCGGGTTGTCCATGCCTCTTGAGCATTGTCATAAGCGATAGCGGAGCCTTCGTTTTTGACTGGTGCTGCTGAGAAGCCAGACAGTTTTGTTTCCTCTTCAAATGAACGCTCAGATGTCTCTGTTTCGTAGATTTCTTTATGCTCTTCGCCGTAGCGTGCATATTCTAATCCGAACAATGCGTTCAGTCCTGGGAGTAGCTCTTTGAGCAATTGTGCGCGTGAAATAGCCATTTAAATTACTCCTTAGGCGTTAGCGGTAGCTGCATAATACATGTGCTGACCAAAGTTGATTTTCACCAATACTTCAGGATACATAGTAAATGCAATGGTTGATGCGGATGGAATAGCAGTGATGCTTCCGGGAACTGCAACAGTAGCGTTTAATGTTCCAGATGTAGCACCTGAAGCAATTGCTGAAGTTACAAAAGAACCAGTCTGAACAACAACGCCAGAAGCCAAGTAAGATACATCTGCACCAGCCAATACAGATCCGTTAGGTCCGGTTGTCATGGTAATAGTAGTAGAACTTGAAGATCCAGTTGCTGAATAGCTGTAAGCTGTATCACGAACCACGTCAATAACACGTAGTGGGAATGAGCTGGTTGTTGCAGGTGACGCTGTCAAACCAAGAGCAGCAATTGCAGAGTTACCTGTAGCTGTGCTTCCTGTGTTGTCAACGAGTTGCAAGTTGTAACCAACCATTTCCTGGTTAGCTGAAGCGATAGTTGTACCAGAAGAAACAACAGCAATCTTAAAGATTGTGTCAGGATCATCAGCAACGATTGCTACTGCATCACCAGCAAGTGTACCGCCGGGCCAGTATTGGCTGAACAGTTTTTGCTTGGTTGTTGGGTTGGTGTAAGAACATCCCAAGAACACGCCAACAGGGATTTTGCCAGAAGCAAAGCTGTTAGATGTCAAGGTTGTACGGTTTGCAAAGCCGTTTGTCTGGTACACGAGGTCACCATAAAACATGCTTGTTGCGTAACCGTATTGGATAGGTAGGTTTCTAGTGGAACCAGAAAATACCTGTCCGCCAATCAAATTGATCGGCTTTAGCCCGTATGGGGCTGAGACGGTAGGATATGCCATTTAAAAACTCCAAAAAATTTATGAACCTTTGCCAAATTGGACTTCAGATTTCCTATCTGCGAACAGAGTTGGCATCCGAGAATCTTGTTGGCGCATGAAATTGTTGTCTACAGATTCCATCTGAGCCTTGTTTTGCCTTGCGTAATAATCATCACGCTGCTTTAAAAATTCTTCAGGAATACGAGTCAAAATCAATCCACCCACTTCAATACAGCCTTTAAATCTGCCTTCAGTGGACGCGTGCATCATCATTTCAGGATAATCCGCCTGTTTACACGGCTCATATCCTTCACGCAACTTAGAAGAAATGTTGGACGGATCAACCGTACCTAATATGCTGATTCGCATCCATCTATGTTTCCAACCTGGTCTTTCGTTCGGGCTTGGAAGAGTCTCTGGCGGTCTCCATTCCGTTGGTCTTTCATACACGTCACGAGTCTCTAATTCACGGGGTTTACGGTTATCAGTCATATTATTCACCTCTATTTAGTTGAGCAACCTGCTTTGCATATAGTTCTAACGGCACACCAAGTCTTCGCGCAATGGCGGCTTGAGATGCTTTTAGCTTTACGCGGCTAGGCGGAGTGCTGCGGCTTGCTGGAGCCACAACTGGGTTTGGTGCGCGGCGTGGAGGACTTTCCTCATATACCGGATTAGACGTTGAAGAGTCGTCTTCCTCTGTGCTCCTGAATTTCTCAGGGAAACGCTTTCGCATTGTATTATCTATAGTCCTAAAGTACTCTTCAGAACCGATATAACCTGAACCATACTCTTTGGCAAGTCTCTTGTCAAGTCCCATTGCCATCATGGTCATTTCTTCGTCTTTTCCAAACCACTCTGAGTTTTCTTGAACCCATCTTTGGGTTCTTGGGGTCATGTTGGCTTGGGGGCGCTGTGGAGGCTCGGGTGTCTGGTATTGCTCTACAGGACGCATGTTTTCTACGTTATGTAGCTTCAAGTTTGCCTTAGCAACTGAGTCTTGAGCCTCTACGAGTGCATCTGAATCTCCAGCCTCAAACGCTTCTTTAAGACGTTTTTTAGCCGCCTCAAGTTCGATTTGTGCCGCCGATTTGCTGGTGTCTATGAAGACTTTACTTCCGTCTTGTAGACGTTGTTGAAGGGCTTTATTCTCTTCATACATCTTTCTTGCGAACTCCTCCGCAGCCTCGCGTTCACGCAGTGCTTCTTCTTTAGCCCGGCGTTCATCGTGGTAGCCTTTGGAGAACTTCTTAATTCTGTTTTTGACCTTGTCATCGTATGAGGCAAGCTCATCATCTGTTGGGTCTTCTGGGGCGGTTGGCATGGGCTTTCTGCCCCTGTCCTCCTCAGGTGTATCGTCTTCTATCTCAATATCAAGTTCCATTTGTGGGTCTTTTTCAACCTCATCAGGGAACTTAAATTCTTCGCCTTTAAATTCAGCCATATTTGCTCCTTAAGGGTTATGCAGCGCGGGTTATTCCGCGTGGGTCTTCTACAACAGCTTCAATAGAGTCATCGTTGATGATTCTGAATTCTCTGCCGTGAATTTTCAGGCGAGTGCCTGAATTGGGGCGGACGATGATGAAATCACCTTCCTTGCAAGAAGGACCTGATGGGAATCTGGTCGTATCTTTGTAGCAATCAGGACCGAGCTTTACAACAAAAAGAACTGGTGTCAGAACTTCTTCGAAATGCACGGTTTGAGATGCTTTAATAATTCCACTTTCGCTATCTTGAAACTGCTCCATCGCCTCAGGGACGACAGTCAATATGTGATAGGTTTTTGGATCTGGCAACTGTTTGGCTTTTTCTTCTTCCTTTTTGTTAAGGATTCCCGATAAATCCACAGCGTTTACATCAAAATTCATTCTTCATGCTCCAAACGATTTGCAAGGTCTTTGACTAAAGTTTCCGCATGTGTTAGACCTCGAATAACACCGCAGACATGCCGATACTCAGCATGATCTTTTGCACCACCTCCTGACAAGTGAATTTCTTGATCTCTTTTGAGTTCTTTGATTTTGTCTAGGATGTAGGAAGTAACATCACTCATTTCTTAGCCTTAGGTTCTTTGTTAGACATTATTTGCATTCTTTGGTTGATCATTTGCTCTTTGTGTTTGCTAATGTCAATACCAAGTCTTGCGCCTTCTAATCTTTGAGATTTCTCTAACTTATCTCTTGCCGCCTGGGCAGTTGCAGCAACTTGCATTCCCGCAATTTCTTTTTGTGCCTCAATACGCATTTTTTCAATGTTGAGTTGATCTGCTTTAGCCGCCGCCTCAATTTGTTGTTTTTGGGCTTTGAGCTGTAGATCTTGTTGCTTGAGTTGAAGTTCTTGCTGTTGCATTTGAACAATTGGGTCTTGCATTTGTTGCTGGGCTTGTTGAGCCTGAGCCTGTTGTTGGTGTTGCTGAGTGATTTGCTGGGCAGCTTGAGCAGCCTTAACCGCAATCTGATCAGCCATCTCTGGTGACATCGTCTTGTTGGCTTCTTCTCCTGGAAGAGACATTCCCATAGACTGTTCAATCTGTACCCTCATCTCCATTGCTACGTGCTCATTGATGTGAGCCATTGCCGCCGCCATGATTTGCGGGGCAGCAGGATTCATCTGCATAAGTTGTTGGATTTGAGGATTTTGGATTGCCGCCATATGCACCTGAATATGTGCCTGATGGTTTTGTTCAACAAAGGCTTTAACAGGTTTTCCTGTGAGTAGGTTTTGGTTTTCCTGAACGGGATCGGTTGGAACCTCATCATCTTCTGTGGGTACTAACTTCGCCGCGTTTTTAATTCCCAATACCTCAATCATTTGCCTG
>Ga0316230_1002388_pt1 | contig 16409 bp, 20 predicted proteins | sample TBH18025metaG_FD_206004 | JGI IMG/M metagenome (GOLD analysis project Ga0316230, IMG submission 206004) | Freshwater microbial communities from Trout Bog Lake, Wisconsin, USA - TBH18025 | ecosystem: Environmental > Aquatic > Freshwater > Lake > Hypolimnion/Profundal zone | place: USA: Wisconsin...
ACAAAGCATTGAGGAAAGGGCAAAAAGTGCAATCGCTCCAATCAGAAACGGCTTTCTACCATGGATATCCCCCAAACGACCAATAATGGGAATAAAAATAGCATTGGTCAGCAGGTAAACAGCAGCGATCCAGGGATAAAGGGTGTAACCCTGCAAATCCGCCACGATACTAGGCAAGGCAGTGCCAACAACGGTTTGATCCAGAGCGATCAGCATGATCACCAAGGAAATTCCAAGCATGGCAGTAACGGGATGTTGTTTCATGAATCCAAATCAAAAGGTGTATCCGCATTTTGACGGATAAATACTTAATAGGTTGATTTTAAAGAGTTCGGCAGGGGCAAGCACCCCCAACACCAATCATTCGGCTTTCCTCTAAAATAAGCCCATGACTAAAACCCCTGAACTATTAGCCCCCGCGGGTAGCCTGGACATGCTCCGCACCGCATTCGATTTTGGCGCGGATGCCATTTATGCAGGCCAACCACGCTACTCCTTGCGGGTACGCAATAATGATTTTGGGAAGAATGAGGTACTTAAGCAAGGTATTGATACCGCGCACGCTCTCGGTAAGAAATTTTATCTAGTGTCCAATGTCATGCCACACGGGTCTAAAACCCGTACCTATATCAAAGACATGACGCCAGTCATCGAGCTCAAGCCTGATGCCCTCATCATGTCTGATCCTGGGCTGATCATGATGGTGCGCGAGGCATGGCCTGATATGCCGATTCACTTATCGGTCCAAGCGAATACCGTCAATGGAGCGGCAGCAAAATTCTGGCACTCCGTTGGCATTAGTCGCGTCATCCTATCGCGCGAACTCTCTTTTGATGAGATCGAGGCTGTAAGACAAGACTGTCCAGAAATGGAAATTGAGGTGTTTGTGCATGGCGCCTTGTGCATGGCCTACTCAGGAAGATGTCTTTTATCTGGATACATGTCGCATCGCGATGCCAACCAAGGCGCCTGTACCAATGCCTGTCGCTGGGACTATCAAGTCCATCCAGCAAAAGAAAATGCAGCTGGGGATGTCTATCTCATTGAAGAAGCTGATCGGCCGGATGAGCTAATGCCCATTGAAGAAGATGAGCACGGCACTTACATCATGAACTCCAAGGATTTGCGAGCCATTGAGCATATCGAAAAATTAACCGCCATGGGAATCGATTCATTCAAAATCGAAGGCCGCACAAAATCCCCCTACTATGTAGCACGCACATGCCAATCCTATCGGACAGCAATTGACGATGCAGTAGCTGGACGCCCATTAAACCCAGCATTATTGGGGCACCTCGAAGGGCTTGCCAATCGTGGATATACCGATGGCTTTTATCAACGCCATCACGATAAGGAGTACCAACTATATCTCCGAGGCAACTCGCTATCTGGCAGAAGCATGTACGTTGGCGAAGTCATCGAAACCGACGCCGCAAATGGCAGGGTGAAGGTTGATGTCAAAAATCGTTTTGCAGTGGGAGACAAATTAGAAATTATTGAACCCGAAGGCAATCACGACATTACCCTAGATGCTATCTGGAACCTCAAGGATGAATCGGTAGAAGTAGCGCCGGGTTCCGGGCATGTTGTATGGATCAAACTCCAACCCAAGGGCAAGCACACCTTTATTGCTCGCTATATCAACGAATAAGCAACGTTCGCCTCAAACCGGATCTACGTGGGTCATCACATTTAAGACCGGGAGCGCCATCAACACGCGATTCGCGGCCTCCTGGGCAATGTCATGCCCCACTTGAACGCTGGCTTGACCATCTACCTCAATGTGAACATCCACCAAAATCAGGTCGCCCATTTTCCGAGTACGCAAATCATGACAGCCCCGAACACCAGGAGTTGACTGAATAATGCCCTCGATTTGCTTGTACTCCCCCTCTGTAACAGCGCGGTCCATTAAATCATGTAGCGCCTCCCAGCTAAAACCCCACCCAGTCTTTGCGATCATGAGACCAACCACCAGCGCCCCTACAGAATCCAAAATGGGGTAACCCAATAAAGCCCCCACGATGCCAACCGCCACCACCAAAGAGGATGCAGCATCAGAGCGCGCATGCCACGCATTGGCTATTAACATTGACGAACGAACGCCCTCAGCTTTGCGCAACATATATCGAAACAACAGCTCTTTCGCCAGAAGCGCGCCGAGCGCTACATACAAAGCCAGCATCTGAATGGAATTGGGGGCGAGCGGATTGACAATTTTCTGACCAGCCGACCAGAGCATTCCCAAGCCAACGACCAAAAGGGAAACCCCCAAGAAGAGGGAGGCAGCCGTTTCATAACGCTGATGGCCATATGGATGATCTTCATCTGCACCCTTATTGCTGTGATGATTCGCAAAAAGCACCACAAAATCCGACACTAAATCAGTGAGAGAATGAATGCCATCTGCAATCAGACCTTGTGATCCTGAAATCACCCCCGCCGAGAGTTGACTGAGTGTGAGGCCAATATTGACCGCTACGCTCACAAGCGTGCTTTTTTTGCCCACCGCTTGTTTATCCAGGGAATTAAATTCGGGGTTTTCGATTAAGTCATTCATCCCCAAATACTAATGCTCTTGGGCATATTGCTCAGAAAGTCTCATCCATCCCTATACCCAAACCCGTTCTCCCGAAGGCTAATATGTCGAGATTGAGCATTAAAACCCTTGCTCGAGGTAGGATAGAGGCTTACTAACCAAAACATGATCATTGATATGAGCCAACCCAAAAATTCCGCTGCCCGGGTACTAATTGCCAGCTTGATCGGCACGACCATTGAATTCTTCGACTTTTATATCTATGCTACCGCTGCGGTTTTAGTTTTTCCAAAACTCTTCTTCCCCTCAAGCGATCCGACCTCAGCAATACTCCAGTCTCTAGCAACGTTTGCTCTAGCATTTTTTGCGAGACCTATTGGAGCGGCACTCTTTGGTCACTTCGGAGATCGCGTAGGGCGCAAGGCCACACTGGTTGCTGCCTTAATGACAATGGGGCCTTCAACCGTAGCCATTGGCTTATTGCCTACATATGCCACCATTGGCGTAGCAGCTCCACTGCTTCTGGCATTATTCCGATTCGGACAAGGTCTTGGCTTAGGCGGCGAATGGGGTGGCGCTGTTTTGCTTGCCACTGAAAATGCACCCCCTGGGAAAAGAGCATGGTATGGCATGTTCCCCCAACTGGGAGCCCCTGTAGGATTTTTACTGTCTAGTGGCACCTTCTTAATTCTCAGCAATGCCTTAAGCGATGAACAATTCTTTAACTTTGGATGGCGCATCCCATTCATTGCCAGCGCCCTGTTAGTCTTCGTCGGCTTATATGTGCGCTTGAAGATCGAAGAAACACCCGACTTTATCGATGCAATGAAAAAAAATGAACGCGTAAAAATGCCGATGCACGACGTCATCTTTAAAAATAGTCGGGTCTTATTTTTTGGCACGATTGCAGCTACCACCACTTTTGTGATCTTCTATCTCATGACTGTCTTCTGCTTAAGCTGGGGCACCTCGGTATTGCACTATCCCCGCTCCACATTCTTGCTAGCGCAAATGGTAGGTGTACTCTTCTTTGCCATTGGAATTCCAATCGCCGGCCTGCTTGCGGATAAATATGGTCGCGGCAATGTACTGATTGCAACAACCGCTGTTATTTTCCTATTTGGTCTAGGATTTGCACCCTTATTTACGACAGGCAGCTTGTCACTCACAATTGTCTTCCTATCCATCGGCCTACTATTGATGGGTTTTACCTACGGGCCACTGGGAGCTGCATTGGCAGAGGTATTTCCTACTTCAGTACGCTATACAGGTGCATCACTCACCTTCACCTTGGCAGGTATCCTGGGGGCATCGATTGCCCCCTACTTGGCTACTGCTCTAGCCACCCAATACGGTCTAGAGTATGTTGGCTACTACCTCTCCACTTGTGCGCTACTCTCACTCATTGCTTTTATTGCAGTACGCCCCTTAATGCAGGATGGGCCTCGAGCGCTTTAACACTGTCTATTGGATGCAATAAAAAAGCCCCGATGAAGGGGCTTTTTTATATAGCAAACACCGTTACTGAACGACAACGGTAGCGCCTTGTCTCAGTTGCGACAAAAACTCATATTCTCTCTTTTGCGTTAAGCCAGCACGAATCGATGCTTTAGCCTGATCAAAAGTAGGCGGCTTGCTGGTCTTTTTGTCTTCCACCTTCACGATATACCAACCTTCCGGCATCTTGATTGGCTCAGGAGAGACCTGCCCCTTAGACAGCGTAGCCAGAACTGTTGCAATTTGTGGCAACGTTTGACCAGCCTGAATCCAACCCACTGCGCCACCATCCACTTTATTAGGAGCTAGAGACATGCTGCTTGCAACTTTCGAAAAAGGCTCTCCTTTCTTAATTCTTGCTAAGGCCGCTTGCGCATCAGCTTCAGTAGCAACAGCAATATCAGAGACCTTGTACTGCACAATTAATCCCTGTGGCCCCAAAGAGCCCACTTCACGATCGTACTCAGCCTGTACTTCACTATCAGTTACAGGATGCTGAGAAAGGTAGTTAGAGAGCTCTAAATCAGCTAAATAATTTTGACGAATCATCATTAATTGATGATTTGCTTTCTCTGAATTAGCCAAGCCGTCTTTATCAGCTTGCTGAGCCAACAAAGACACTTCAATCAACTTTGACAGGACCGCCTTACGCAATTCGGGCGAATCTTTTTGCCCTTGGGCCAGTGCAGTCTGAATACCCTGCTCAACCGCCTCATTGCTAATGATGACACCGTTAACCGAGGCAGCAGCATTTACCGGAAGACCGCTTTGCGCTTGGGCGCTGGCAACTAATGCACCAGCAAATAAAGTTGCTACAGCTAAACGAATCAAGGGGGAGCTCATTTTTTCCATTTCTCTTTCTTAAGGTAGATTACTAATGGTAACAGGAGGGCAGCAGCAAACTAGGGAGCCCTTCAAGAAGGGGCGGATCATGCCTGAGCACCCCGCTTAAAAGGTAAAGACTGGCTTGATGGGGTCATAAGGGGTGCTGGAATCAGTCTGCAATGACTCCGCCTCCTCTTCTCCCACTGGCTGCGAAACATAGCCAGCATCAGTGGCAGATGATGGATCCACATATCGCCCCTGGGGGCTGGGATCAATTGGTCCTAACGGACCCTCAGGAAGAGCAGCTGGTTGACTATTAAATGCCTTTAATTGGGCTGGGGTATAAGGTGAGTAAGTAATGGTTTGCGCCACAACAGCAGCGCTCAACCAGGCCATCCCCAAAAGTATTAGTTTGCTTAGAGCATTCATTAGGAAGATTGTAGGTTACGGAGGTCAGTTCAACAAAAAACCACTCCGAAGAGTGGTTTTGAGTGGAAGCAACAGTCAGCGATTATTTGGCCATCGCATCATGCTGTCTATCCAAAATAGCCTCAGGATCTTGAGAGGCTACCCAATTTGGATTATCGAGACGCTTTTTCAATACTTCTTTATCTAACTCCCCAGTCCAATTGGCAACCACAATCGTTGCAACACCATTGCCAACTAAATTTGTGAGAGCGCGCGCTTCAGACATAAACCGGTCAATACCCAAAATGAGTGCCAATCCAGCCACAGGCAAATTGCCTACTGCAGATAAGGTAGCTGCTAAGACAATAAATCCACTACCAGTGACTCCAGCAGCACCCTTGGAAGTTAGCAATAGCACCAACAACATCGTGATCTGTTGCATCAAAGACATTGGGGTATCGGTTGCTTGGGCAATAAATACAGCAGCCATCGTAAGGTAGATGGATGTACCGTCCAAGTTAAAAGAATAACCTGTTGGAATGACGAGTCCAACACAGGTTTTGTTGGCACCCAAATTCTCCATTTTCTCCATCATGCGCGGCAAGACAGACTCGGAAGAGGATGTGCCCAAAACAATTAATAACTCTTCTTTGATATAGCGCACAAACTTAAAGATGCTAAATCCATTAAATCGCGCAATCAGACCAAGAACAAGAAAAATGAAAATGAGGCATGTTAAGTAAAAAGACCCCATCAACTTACCTAAAGAGAACAGCGAAACGATTCCATACTTACCAATCGTAAATGCCATTGCACCAAAAGCGCCAATAGGCGCAAACTTCATGATGAAACCAATCATGTCAAACAGCACATGGGAAGTCTTCTCCACCATATCAAATACCAGTGTGCCGCGCCCGCCAAAACGGTGTAGAGCAAAACCAAATAAAACGGCAATAAACAGCACCTGCAAGATCTCTCCCTTTGCAAATGCCTCTACTGCAGTATTCGGAATAATATTGATCAAAAAGTCGGTGATCGTCCCCAATTTTCCGGGGGCTGTGTAAGCCGTGATAGCTTTAGTATCGATGCTAGCTGGATCAATATTCATGCCGGCTCCAGGCTGCAGGATATTGACCACCATCAAACCGATAATCAAAGCCAAGCTACTGACAACTTCAAAATACAAGAGCGCAAGGCCGCCAGTTTTACCAACTCGCTTCATGTCCTCCATGCCGGCAATACCCAACACCACCGTACAGAAAATAATCGGGGAGATCAGCATCTTGATCGCCTTAATAAAGGCATCACCCCAAGGCTTCATCGCCACACCCATTTCAGGATAGAAGTGTCCAAGCAATACGCCCGCGATCACCGCGACAATTACTTGAAAATAAAGAACCCGATAAAAAGGCAATTTTTTCTTGGTCAGAGTAGATGTACTCATGGAGCTCCCGGAATTTTTATTATTAAAAGCTCTATTAAATCAGATTTGAAGCATAAGTTCGCATTTACCAAGCTTGAATCATATTGCTCTGCAGCATAAGCAAAGTATCGAGGGGATTGCAAGCCTGGATTACAAGGTGGCGGCGTTTTATTTGCTATTCTCAAGACTCTACCAAGGATAAATATGACAAACGAACACCAAGCGTCCAACGACGAAGATTTTGATTATGGCTGTGAATGTGCCATGACCCTGCTCAACGAACCTACTGAGGACTGTTTAAATGACCTCATTGATGAGCTGGATGAAGGTGGGATGATTTCGACTGAAGTCGTTTATGGCTTACTGGCGACTATCTTGATGAGCATCACCTCTGAAGATGAGGAAGAGGAGCAGCAATAACCTTTGGTTATTTATTTGGCATCAATGCTTTTTGATAACCTTTGTAAATCATCTGGATAGAGCCAACGCCATTCCCCTTGAGCAAGATCTGAAGGCATGGTGTATTGACCGATTTGCGTGCGGTGCAACTGCACTACGTGATTGCCTACTGCCGCCATCATCCTTTTGACCTGATGGTAGCGCCCTTCCACAATCGTCATTGCTAACCTCTTGTCACCAAGCTGCTGGCAGGCGCTAGCAAAGCATGGTTTAGGATCGTCATCCAAAATGACGCCCCCTAGTAATTGATCGATTTGTTTGGTGGTAATTGGATCGGGAGTCGTAATTTCATAAACCTTGCCAATATTCTTTTTCGGACTAGTCATCTTATGAATAAATTGACCATCATCTGAAATCAGTAGCAGCCCAGTGGTGTCGGAATCCAAACGCCCGACGCATTGCAATCCGCGCTCCACAAAAGGTTTTGGCAGCAATCCATACACACTCGGATGATGCGTAGCCTTATGCGAACACTCATAGTTGGGGGGCTTGTTAAATACGACATATGCCCGCTCATGAAATTCCCAATCTTGTCCATCGACATTGAGCAGCAACCCTTCAGTAGCCATTCGCTCCTCTGGGTCCTCTGCCAAAACACCATTGATTTTTACTAGATCAGCATAGACTAAATCGCTGCAATAGCGGCGCGTACCAAAGCCTTGGCTGAAGAGAATTTTTTCTAAGGAAAGGAGTTTAGCCATATGGGGTATGCCGCAAAGAATACTACAGAGCCCTCAGAAAACTAGAAGGCAATTGCAAATACAGTATGTGATTATCATTCAGTATCCATTTTATTTGCATTCACCAACCTGAGCGGCCCAATTCCATGCTTTCTCCTGCCAAGCCCCGCACCCCACTTCATCAGCGAAACATCACCTTTAATGGCTATGCACGTGAAGACGGTTTGTGGGATATTGAAGCTCACCTACTGGATACCAAATCACATCTCTTTACGACCGGCACCCTGAAATGGGAGGCGGGCGAACCAATCCACGATATGTGGATTCGCTTAACTGTCAACAATGAATTAATTATTCAAGCCATCGAGGTCGCAATGGATAGTCACCCGCACCCCGAGTGCCCCGAGGTCATTCCCCCAATGGATCAACTGATTGGGGCACGTCTGGGCAAGGGGTGGCGCAAGACTATTGAGCTTCATCTAGGCGGCATCAAAGGCTGCACACATCTTCGCGAGTTACTCGCAAGCATGGCGACTGCTGCCTTTCAAGCAATCCCAGGAGCACTATTTCATCCCGACGATGCTAAACCGCCTCTCTATTTGGGTGCTTGTAAATCTTGGGATTTTGACGGAGCCGCTGTGCTACGACACTACCCCAAGTTTTATCAATGGAAACCAAGCCCGAGCAATGACTAAAACTCACCTCGATACACATTGAAGGCGTTAAAAGCTTGTTGAACAGGCATTAACTCAACCACATTAATATTCATGTGACTTGGTAGGGTTGCCGACCAAAAAATCGCTTCTGCGACATCATCAGCACTCAATGCCTTCACCCCGGTGTACACCGTTTCGGCCTTAGCATCATCGCCCTTAAAACGAACATTTGAAAATTCCGTACCAGAGCACATACCTGGCTCTACGCACGTTACACGAACGGGAGTGCCCACCAAATCAGCACGCAAATTCAGGCTAAATTGCTTCACAAATGCTTTTGTACCGCCATAGGTATTGCCACCCGGGTAAGGGTAGTTTGCAGCAACCGATCCCAAATTAATGACATGCCCACGTTTACGCTCTACCATCCCCGGCAAAAAAGCACGCGTCATATGCACAAGACCTTTGATATTAGTATCAATCATCTGATCCCAATCCGATAGGTAGGCCTGGTGAGCCGGCTCTAAACCAAGTGCTAGGCCGGCGTTGTTTACCAAGATGCTCACATTTGCAAAATCAGCTGGCAAAGTTGCTGCCAATTTTTCCACTGTCGCACTGTCACAAACGTCCACCGACAAAGTGAGTAATTTCTTCTGCTGTTCGGGCGGAAGAGATGCCTTTAGGGACTCCAAGCGCTCGGTGCGCCTACCCAGAGCAATGACCTTATGACCATGGGCTAAAAAACGACGGGCAGTCGCCTCGCCAAATCCAGCAGTAGCGCCAGTAACTAAAACAGTGTGTTCCATATTCTCTCTTCAATGATGTTGAATAATTTAATATTAATGCCTATATGAAATTTACGTGTGCCCTACTCTGTATCCCCCTCGCATTAGCCTGTACATTAAGCTGGGGTGATGAAAGCAAATATTCCGGTAATTTTTTAGGACTAGATCAAGACTCAAACCCCTTCTCAAATCAGCATATTGTTGAATTCTGGGGCTACCACGACTACCTCGGCTCGGCAGACTATAGCGATACCCTGAAATTGCGCTATTACCAACCCCTCCAAATCGATAGTTGGCGGGGAACCATGCGCTTAGATACCTCTTATGTCAGCAATTATGGCCCCCTGCAACCAAGCCAATCGGCTGGTAGCTATAGCGCTGGCAATACCTTGCTAACGGTCTGGGGAACTCATCCTGACATATTTACGCACTGGGGTGGAACACTCGGGGGTCGAGTGATTTTTCCTTTTGGCAACAATGGGCAGTGGGCGGTAGGGCCACAGGCGGGATCCGTGTACCACCCCGCAGAAGGTAGCAACTCCGTCTTGGCCGACTTTTCACCGCTAGCGCGCTATATGTATGGCTTTGCCACCAACAGCGCCTCGAGCACCAGTCAACCCCCTCCGTTACGACGACTCGATTTGTATCCTACGCTAGGATTTGCCGTAACCCCTGATACCCAAATCCGCTTCTGGGATGAAAATGGCATTAACTACAACACCGCTGGCGGAGGATGGTTCGTGCCCATCGACGCCATGGTAACGCACCGCTTAAATAAGCATTTTTTAGTGGCGTTAGGGGCCAGCAAAGAAATTGTACAAACGTATCAACAATACAATTGGTCTGTTTACGGCAAGCTCTCCCTGAATTTTTGAGTTCAGAAAAACTAATCAACGTTTACCAACTGTCCCTGCACAATCTGCGCCGCGCCAGCACTAACTAAGGCGCGTGGAAGCCACACCATAAGCTCATCTAGATTCATCCCCAAATAATGGGCACAAGCACTAAGAATGGGGGTCTCTCTAATCCAATCTTCCACCAAGCAAAGATCTTTCTTGCGCCACTCCAGTAGCTTGTATTTCAATAAAACCTTTGCTCCATGCTGTGCATTGCGCTTGGGATCCCCAGACAGATACGCCAATCGAGATTTGGCGTTATCTAATGCACCGGCAACATCAACAAAGGGTTTACCGTGACCAGGAATCACTAGTGCAATTGGCAAACGCTCAATCAATTGCAAGGTCTGCATCACCTCTTCAAACCCACCTTCACCCCAAAGTTCTGGAAAGACCACCCCAAAACCCCTCTCCCATAAGGCATCGGCAGAAATAAGAATTTGATGATCTGGCTGGTACAACATAATCGAATGGGGATCGTGACCGGGGGCGGCCAAAATATTCCACTCATATTGACCAAGCGTAATTACTTGCCCTGGAATCAACGTCTCCTGAGCAACAAAACGCGGACACTCTTGCCCAAGAGCCTGAAAACTAAGTAGCGACTCATTCCAATCATTGACAGCAGCATATTGCGCTTGCGGCACATAAATCGCCGACCCAAATTTCTGCAATAAAGCCGCGTTACCTCCACAATGATCTGAGTGCAAGTGCGTATTCACAATTTTATGCAAACTCGATTGCTGATGTGAATCTAGTGCTTTGCTCACTAAATCAACAGTCATTTGATGATGGGCGCAATAACCAGTGTCAACCAATGAGACATCATGCTCGCCATGCAGCAGAATGCTATTGGCAGAAAGCCAACCTCTTTCAAAAATATCGATACCGGAAGGTAAGGAGTATGTACTCATACTATTGAGACTGAGCAGTCGCCTCTAGATTCTGAACATCAAAATGTTGCGCTCGCAACCGCTCAAGCAAACTTGCATAAACTACTGGATCTAAGCGAGGGGTCCGAGAAAGAATCCATAGGTACTCTCGCCTAGGGTCACTGACCGCAGCCACTTGATATTGAGCATCCAAATCCACCACCCAGTAATCACCCCATACAAATGGTAAAAATGATAGCCAAGCGGGCGCAAAACGCACTTCCAGCTTTGGAGAGTCGGCAGCGCCCACCTGACGAGCCAGGCCGTCAGCTTGAACAATATCGCCAGGCGCAGTTTTACAACTATTGAGCACGCGAATGCCGCCACCTTCATTCATCGAATAAACCGCTTTAGTGTCTGCAACACATTTTTTCTGAAACCAATTGGGAAGCTTTGCGATTTCGTACCACGTCCCAAGATACCGCTCAACATTTAAGGATGCAATGGTTTTGACGGCCTCATTGCTAGATGGTTGGGCATTGGATTGCGCAACGGCACAAGTGGGAAGCACTGCTGCAAATGCTAGGGCGCATAAAGTAAGAGTCTTGGTAAACATAGGCTTTATTTTGAGAGGGATTGGAAAAAGACTCTGAATGGAGGGAGTCTACATATCAATAGCAGCCCTAAGACAACAGCATAAATCTCAACAACCGCCACATTATTCTTGCCAGCCTTATGCCACCAATAATGCAAGATCACCGTACCAGCAATGAGATAAACCAGGCGATGCAATACCAACCAACGGCGCCCCAAACGTCTCTGAGAAAAGCGATTAGAACTTATTGCCAATGGCAGTAGCAGTAAATAACTTAGAAACCCCATGGTGATGAAGGGGCGTTTTAGCACATCATGGAACATCGCATGCACATCCCAATCTTGATCGAGATAGAGCCAGATGAAAAAATGCAGTGTGGCATAGAAAAAACAAAATAAGCCAAGCATTCTGCGCTGCTTAATCCAAAACAGGGAACCTGAAATAAGCCGCAGCGGTGTCATTGCCAACGTCAGACACAAAAATACCAAGGCCCAAGTTCCTGTAGAGCGTGTGATCATCTCTATCGGATTGGCACCCAGATCATTCTGCAATCCAAGCCAAATTAATCGATCCAATGGCAATGTAGCACACAAAAAAAGAATGATTTTCATCGCCACACCCTAAGATAGTTCACCATGCAGCTTAATAATATTTCTTGAGGTCCATGCCGGCATACAGGCTGGCCACTTGATCACCATACCCATTAAAGAGTTCTGTTTTGATCTTTGGTGCAAACACCCCTCTTGGGTCTCCAATCCGACGCTCAGTGGCCTGACTCCACCGCGGATGATCTACCAAGGGATTCACGTTCGAATAAAATCCGTATTCTCGTGGATTGATTTGACTCCAGCTTGTCTTAGGCATTTCTGCTGTTAGCCGCATACTGATAATCGACTTTGCACTCTTAAAGCCATACTTCCAAGGCACCACAATTCGCACTGGCGCACCATTTTGTCGTGGCAGGGGCTCTCCATACATGCCAAACGTTAATAAGGTGAGCGGGTTCATCGCCTCATCTAAGCGCAAACCCTCGCGATAAGGCCAATCAATCACAGCATCCTTTACTCCAGGCATCTGCTTGCTGTCGGCTAAAGAAATAAACTCAATATATTTGGCCGAACCAAGAGGTTCAACTTTTGCGAGCAATTTTGATAAGGAATAGCCATCCCATGGAATCACCATAGACCAACCTTCTACACAACGCATGCGATATATGCGCTCTTCCAACGGGGCAATCTTTAGCAGCGAATCAATATCAAGGGTCAGTGGTTTTTTGACCAAACCACCAATAGTCATTGTCCACGGACGGGTTTGCAAAGTGCCCGCATACTGCGCTGGGTCCGCCTTATCGGTACCAAATTCATAAAAATTATTATAGGTAGTAGCCGATTTATAAGGAGTCACCCCCAATGACGCGGGATAATTTACATTTGGGGTTGAAGCTAGCTTAATGGCCTCCATGGCAAAAGCGCCCTGCGAGAGCCAAGAACCAACACCACCTGCGGCTACCGCCTTCATCCATTCCCGCCGCCTGTTAAACACTGCCTTGGGAGTAATGCAGTCGGTAGATAAGTCAATGTCATTCATATCCATAGCAATCCTCGTCATCGATGCTGTAACCTCATTTTGCTACGCTTATGAATTTATTGCTCGTATCTTTACTGCCATAATGGCTTCCTACTAATACAAGATATCCACCCCATATTCATGACATCAAAAACACTGAGTCCTATGCAACTCTTTATAGGGTTTAGCAAAATCGGTCTTTCTGGATTTGGCGGAGTATTGCCATGGGCTAGACGCACCATTGTTGAACAAGAAAAATGGCTCACCTCAGAAGAATTCAGCGGAATGCTGGGTATTTGCCAAATTGTTCCAGGACCCAATGTCATGAATTTAGCGGTTTGTGTTGGGACTCGTTTCGCAGGAATTCCAGGGGCATTAGCAGCGATCCTAGGCCTCATGCTTGGCCCAGTTTTCATTGTCGTGTTGCTAGGGATGTTGTATGAACACTTTAGCTATATGCCATTGGTACAAGGAGTGCTGCGGGGCGTATCCGCAGTAGGTGTGGGGCTGATTGCAAGCACCGGATTCAAAATGCTCCGCACTGAATGGAAATACCCGCCCATGCTGATAGTCATTGCACTAACCATTATTGAGGCGGCGTATTTTCATTTGGGGCTTGGCTGGGTAGTGCTGATCACCTCACCACTTGCACTCTTGCTGGCATGGAGGAAGGCACAAAAATGACGCCACTGATTGGTCTCTTTTTAAAGCTATCTGCATTCTCTTTGGTTGCATTTGGTGGGATTAATGCCCTGCTTCCCGTCTTATTCAATCTAGCAGTCAACCAAGAGCACTGGATAGATGCACAAACCTTTGGGGATTTTTTTGCGATCGCCCAAGCCGCACCAGGTCCCAACCTCATGACAGTAACCTTAATTGGCTGGAAAATAAGCGGCCTTTTAGGTGCCCTGGTAGCCACCCTTGCTATTAGTTGGCCATCTTCGATCATGATTTACGCATTACAGCGCTACCTTAATGGCATGCGTAATTTGAAAAAACAGCAATCCATTCAATTTGCAGCTGGCGCATTAGCGGTTGGATTGGTGCTCACTGCCTCCTGGCAAATAGCGCAACAAATTAATCACAGCAGCGCCGCCTATGCGCTATCACTGGGCGTCATCGCGATCACACTATTTACGCGTTGGCATCCCCTCTATTGCATTCTTCTAGGGGCAATCTTGGGAGTGCTGGGATTGGTTTGAGATGTAGAAAGTTATTGCGTCACAAAACTGAGCATACTAATTGAGCTCATCTCGATGCCATCTACCAATACCTTGGCTTGCTCATCCTCATGCTGCATGGCCAAAATATAGAGGGCTGGCCAATAATGCTCAGGGGTAGGGATCGCTAGGTGAGCCGCATCACCAAACTGCTCCCACTCTACTAAGGGGTTATGGTGATTGGCAAGCATTTGGGACACAAAGAATTCGTTGAATTGGTTAGCCCAAGGATAAGGCTTGGCATGATCTTGCCAGTGGATTGTGCGGAGATTGTGGACGATGTTGCCACTTCCCACTATGAGTATATTTTCATCGCGCAAAGCTCGTAATTGCTTAGCTAACTCATAATGCTCACGCGCTGATCGCGAGCCATCTAAGCTCAGCTGTACTACTGGCACATCCGCTTTGGGATAAAGATATTTCAGCACAGACCAGGCGCCGTGATCCAAGCCCCATTCATTCTCTTCCAGTGTTACAGGGACACTTAACAACTCTTGAACGCGATCAGCCAATGCTGGACTGCCCGGCGCAGGATACTGAATATCAAATAATGCTTGGGGAAAGCCCCCAAAATCATGGATCGTTTTGGGTCGATTCATAGCGGTAACCCATACCCCTCGAGTTACCCAGTGAGCTGAAATCACCAATATCGCATCGGGGCGCCTTAGTGACCTACCTAACTCAGACCATGCTGCTGTATATCGATTTGGCTCAATCGCATACATTGGGCTGCCATGGCCCGCAAATACTGCAGGCTGGCGAAGACTAGAACTCAATTACCGCCTAGCGAAATACATACCCAATATGAGCGGCCACCAATGCAAACAAAATAGCCAAGCTAGTTGCCGCCGCCAACATCACAATCAGCGTAATAATTTTCTTATTAATAACTTCTTTGGGTTCATGGTGCCATTCGTTCATATTCAGTCCTTATTCAAGCAACGTATTAACAAGTCATTATCCACTATCGCCCGCGTCCAGCCTTGCGCATCATGCCTTTTCCACCTCCAAACCCAGCTTGAGGGCGTCCGCCAGGGCCTTGAGGGCCCTTAGGAGCCGGTGGTCGCGCGGGAGGCTTAGCTATTACAGGGCGAGCCGGGGTTTTGGGGTCAGCTTTTTTATCTTCAGTCACTTTTTACTCCTATGGATATCATATTGTCATGATTACTGACTATTCTATCCAAGCTGTCGCCATTAATGCGATTCCCTTGATTTTTGCCATTACCATTCACGAGGCAGCCCATGGCTATGCCGCCCGCAAATTTGGTGACAATACTGCCTACGTATTGGGACGCGTTAGCCTAAACCCCGCCAAACACATTGATCCCATGGGAACAATTCTGATCCCACTGATCCTCATTTTGACCGGTTCTCCATTCTTAGTAGGCTACGCCAAACCAGTCCCGGTTCGATTTGATCGCCTACGTAACCCCAGAATCGATTCAATTTGGGTGGCATTAGCGGGCCCAGGCTCAAACTTTGTCCAAGCCCTGGCATGGGCCATTCTTTGGGCGCTACTCCAAGGATTCGGGGTACAAGAGGTATTTTTCACGGCCATGGCAAAGGCTGGCGTCATGTGGAATATTGGCCTGCTCGTCTTTAACTTATTTCCACTGCCCCCGCTCGATGGTGGCCGAATTTTGGCAGGTCTCCTGCCTGTAAGACAATCGATTGCACTTGGCAGAATTGAGCCCTGGGGGTTTTTTATTGTCTTAGGCCTTGCCTTTACAGGCATCATTGGGGCCCTCTGGATGCAACCATTAACCGCCTTTTTTCTCTGGTTGATTAACTCCCTCATATCGCCTTTATTTCTGCTCTTTTAACAGCATGCCTACTGGAAAGGTCTTTAGAACCCTCCTGCTTTATCGCGTAGGAGCAACCCTGAGCTACCAGGTGATGATGGTAGCCGTTGGCTGGCATCTCTATAGTCTGACCAATAGCGTAGTGTCACTCGGCCTCATTGGCTTGGCAGAATTAGTGCCGTACTT
>Ga0316230_1002396_pt1 | contig 16369 bp, 13 predicted proteins | sample TBH18025metaG_FD_206004 | JGI IMG/M metagenome (GOLD analysis project Ga0316230, IMG submission 206004) | Freshwater microbial communities from Trout Bog Lake, Wisconsin, USA - TBH18025 | ecosystem: Environmental > Aquatic > Freshwater > Lake > Hypolimnion/Profundal zone | place: USA: Wisconsin...
CCATCAAGTCCTTGACCTGATGTTCGCTGCCGCGGATCACATGCCCGTCCGGGGCGCTGTTTACAGCATCCGCAACCTTTGACAGAGTCTGCTCGACTTCCTGACGTAAGGATTCGATCAGCTCCTGTGGGGATAACTTCTTACCATCCATGGTTTAATACTCCTTTGCCGGCTCCGCCGGCTCTGTAACTATACCTACTCCCTAAAAGATTGGCAGACCCCTTCCAGGTGCGGCCAAGGTCGCGGGCGCATTTGTTGGCCCCATCCCACTTCTGGCCGATCTTAACCACCTCGGGCTGGGGCGTATCGCTGACGTCGGCCATGCCGCCGCGACCTTTTTCGCCGTAGACATTCTCGGCCGTGATGGATCGCGTGCGGGCGTTGGCAAGCCGGGAGATGTTGCCTAATCCCATTCCCAGTCCATTAAAATTCATAACCTGCTACTTAATGCATAGATGGGGCAATTGGGGACACACAACAGACGCTATGTTTCTATCAAAACCCCAGTGATGCGTCAAAAATACGCGAACGCTGCGGGGCGAACGGTTGCATGCTTCTTCATTTCGCTCATCTCCGCCTCTCCGCGTCGCGTTGTTTTCCCCTCGTCCCTCTTCTCCACAGCCCCGTTTGAATACGCTGTATGGGCCCAACGGCCAGGAGAAGGGCCGGCACCCACCAAGGGACGACCCCAACTGTCTCCTTAAGCGCGACCGTCCCGCCCGCCTCGACGGAAGCGCGCACACTCTGCGTCGTCGGCCCAGCCGCCAGTTGCCGATGGAAAGCAAAACCTATGGTGGTGCCGGGCAGGCCGCCGTTCAGATGCGGATCAAGGGCATCGATACGCGACCAGAAGAAGCCCTTGCGGCCGCTGAAGCGGCCCAGATCGCTTATCCTGCCCACGGCGATCGAACCGGCGACCGAGCTAACATAGGTGACATCGCGCTGCTGCAACGGATCTGACCGGCCAGCAACCGCAGTCCAGGAAAATGTGTCGGCCACGAAATAGCTGCGCCCTAGCATGAAAACAGCCCCCAACAGCAACAGCCCGCAGAAAGGCAGGAAGACGTTGGACAAGCGGATACGCATGATCCCTGCCAAGGCTACACCACCCGCTGAAGTTCGTCGAGACTGCCGGGGTAGAAGACGTGGCCGGGCAGATTGCGGATCAGGTCGGCGGTGCCGCGGCTGGCCGGCTCGCGGATTCGCCTGGCGGCCAGAGCCGCCAGGAAAAACAACCCGGCGGCCACACAGAAAACACAGCGCAGATCAGCCTGAAACCCGTGGCGGCCAAGCCATGGTATGAGGTTAAGCCAGTCGGGCAGATTGCCGCCGACCGCGGGCAGCGGGGCCGCCGCCAACGTTACGATGATGGAGTAGACCGCAAACTGGACGGATCGGCCGGCGTTGGGAGTCAGTTTATACAACAGTGTTGAAACCCCGACAACCACCCCCGCCGAGGCGAATCCGGAGATCATGTTCGCCCATGGCATCACCCAATAAGCGGCGCTCACGCTGTGCAACACCAGCCACGGCAGAGGCAGCGGACTGATCAGCAGCGTGCATAGGATAAGCACCGGCCGACACCCATAGCGATCGACGATCTTGCCCCAGAATCCCGAAGTCAGAAGCATGGTTACGGTTCCGACGGAATTGAGTATGCCCAGACCCAGGAAGGGCATCTTAAGATCGCGCAGGGCGAAAGTGTTGTAGAAGGGTCCGGCGAAACAGGCCATGATCCATACGCAGTGATAGACGGCCATGCGCAGAAACGGGCCGTTGGCAAACGTCCCGGCGACCATGCCGCGGAAATCGTCGGACAACTTGTGCCGCGGCAGCGGTATATCCGCCTGGGGCACGAACAGCAGGGCATTGGCCAGGCCGAAGATGGCCCCGAAGGCGAAAAGCCAACTGTAGGCCTTGATCCCCTCGGCCTTGATGGAATCGAGAAACAGGCCCTCCACTATGGCGAAGACGGCGCCGATTATCCCGCCGAACATCACCGTGCGCCCGAAAAACTTGCCCCGGGCTTCGGCCGGAATGAGGTCACCGAACCAACTTCCCCGGGCGTTGCCGGAAATGTTGGAAAAAAGCTGCAGCCCGGCGCTCAGGCCGATGAATATCCAGACCTTGTATGGCGCCGGACCCGGACCGAACAAGAAGGGTATGAGTATGATCAGCGGCCATCCGCTGACGTTTAATATCGACGAAATGATCGTGATCCGGCGTCGGCTCAGGCCCCGTTCCACCATCATGGCCCCAAGCAGTTGCGTCACCACGCAGAACATGGGGACAGCAGTGAGAAACCCAATGTGCCGATTGGCGGCGCCAAGCCTCAATGCGTAACCGACCAGGAACATTCCCCCCGTGGAAGCGGCGAAGATGGACCCCAGCATGGCCTGGACATAGGAAAGCCGCCGCGCCTGGTCGATCTGCTCTGGCGTGGGCCCAACCGCCCTTGGCGCTTCGCCCATGAACGTAACCACACTGCTCCCCTTTTCTTGGACCGCCAGATCACTCATCTTGATGTCCCTTACAATTCCTGGCCACTGCTGAAGATTTTCTGTCCTTTGCGGGAATCACCGGAAAATTCCACTGGCATGGGTTTCCTTTAATGCACAACATTCCCCAGGGCCGGACGTCCAGTTCACGCCACTGACTATAGCAGAAGCGGGAAAAATGAAAACGCCGCCGGAGACTCCAACGCGGATGCTGCTCCCAAGTCCCTGGCTCGCCATCGTTTCCTGCATATTTTATGTTGCGCCGCGCCTGGAGAAACTTTCCCTGACCATCGGCGTCCATTACCATATGTGACCATACGTGTCATACCTACACCGAAAGGAACGGCCCGACTATGCATACCCGCCAAACGATGCGGCATTGGACAGTGGGGACACTCGCCGGCGCCATGCTGCTGGGCGGCATGTTGGCGCAGACCGCGCCGGCCGAGCCGGCGGCGCCCATGGAAGCGCTGGCGCAAATGCCGGTAAAAGAAGTTACCGTCTTCAAAGATGGGCATGCCCTGGTGCTGCATGAAGGGACGATGCCCACCGATGCCGATGGCAATGTCGTCTTGGATTACCTGCCGGTTCCGGTACTGGGGACGTTCTGGCCATATTCCATCGACAAAACGGTAAAACTGGTTTCCACCGTGGCCAGTTCACGCAAGGTCCTGGTGGAACGAACGGCGCTGAACGTGCGGGCCTTGATCGAAGCCAATGTCGGGGCGGAAGTGTTTATAACCGAGATCCCCTTCGCCACCAGTGGTTCCGAGGCCAAGCCGCTCATCTACGAAGCCACCATCCTCGGTGTGCCGGAGCAGAGCGGCAAGGAACAGGAGGCCAACGATCCGCCCAACAGCGGCGATAAACTGCCCATCAAGGGCAACGTGGTGCTGCTGAAGACCTTGGCGGGGACCAAGGTCGCCAATATTGAGCGCATCGCGGATGTGACTTTCAAAAAAGACCATAAACCCCTGCTGGCAGACGAGGAATTACGCAATCTGGTGACCATGAAACTCGCCTGGCCGGGCGACAAGCCCCAACCCAAAGCCAACGTGGGGCTGATGTACGTTCAGAAGGGCCTGCGCTGGATCCCCAGTTACAAAATCGAGATCGACGGCCAGGGAAACGCCAACGTCATTCTCCAGGCCACGCTCATCAACGAACTTACCGACCTGAAGGACGCAACCGCCAACCTGGTGATCGGCGTGCCAAGCTTCGCCTTCAAGGATACCGTCGATCCCATGGCCCTGCACCAGACCCTGGCAACCTTGTCGCCGTATTTTGCCAGTGGCTCAGCGGTGGGAAACAACCTCTCCAACTCCCAGATGATCACCCTCAACTCCCAATATGCAGGGCAGCCTGGGGAGGGAGAACCACGCCAGGTCCAACCTGGAGCCCCGATGGACCTGGGGCCCGAGGTCGCCGGGTCGGGCAAGAGCGAGGATTTGTTCATCTTCACCGTGAAGCACGTAACCATGAAGAAGGGCCAACGGATGGCTTTGCCGGTTGCCCAGTTCCCGTTGGCCTACAAGGACATTTACACGCTGGATGTCCCCTTTGCCCCGCCTTTGGAGATTCGCCGGGGCGTCAATAATGCCCAGGAGGCGGAAGTAGCCAAGCTTTTGGCGGTCCCCAAGGCCATCCACAAAATCCGCCTGAGCAACAAGAGTGATTTCCCTCTGACCACCGCCCCGGCGATGATCGTGAAGGATTCGCGGGTGTTAGCCCAGGGATTGATGACCTACACCCAGATCGGCTCGGAAACCGACCTGGAACTGACGACAGCATTGGACATACGGGTTAAGAAAAACGACAAAGAGACCAAACGTACCCCCAACGCCGCCACAGTAGACCGTATCTCCTTGACCAAAATAGAATTAGATGGAACGGTAGCCATCAGTTCCTTTGCTGGCAAGGCGGTCGAGATCGAAGTAACCAGACACGTTCTGGGCAACCTGAACACCGCCGACAATGACGGCAAGGTGGAAATGATCAATGTTTTTGAGAACAACGATTACATTCCTGCCGGGCAGGTGTACCCTACATGGTGGAACTATTATAGCTGGCCGACTTGGTGGAGCAGATATAACGGGATTGGCAAAGTCACCTGGAACGTGAAATTGGAACCGGGTAAGAGCATCGAATTACACTACGCGTGGAATTACTACAATCAATAGACGTAACCTTTATTAGTTTAAATACTTATATCGCTAACAATGTTGGTGATGATTTCTTCTTCGCTATTCACAAGTCCCAAAGAATATTCCTTGCGCAACGGTTTGGCCCCACTCCAGCAACCCAAAAACTTGGCAGGGATATGTATTACGCCTGTAAGGAGAACGGCGCAGCAGAGCTGCGTGCATTACCATCCGATGGCCAACATAAATATGTCTTTCGGGGAATTTCCCAACTCCCCCGGCGAACTAATATTTGGTAGGGTCTGCGTACCTACAACATTGGTAAACCGTAGACGATATGATGAAAAATTGCCAACCCGCCTTCCTTGGTTTTGTGTTTTAGGTTACGGACATTGGGCCATAATGGCAATTTTGTCATTGAGTCGTTTATGGCCAATAGATATAGTCATGCGTTCTGGCGGAGTGTAATTATTCACTGAGGATAGCTTTATGGCACGCCGCAATCTTTCCAACCGGCTCAGGAGAGGCAATAGCATCCTTAACGATTTATTGAAGCAATGGCGCTGGGGTGTTGCTGCCTCGCAAGCAAACCGTAATGACCTGGTGGAGGAGTTGGAGTCGCGGGTGTTTCTGTCGCATACCGTGACCGCCTTGGTCCACCCCACTTTTGTCGCCTATACCGGGCACTCGCACCATACCATGACGGCCAGCGGCGTAGTGGGGCTGACGCCCAACCAGTTGCGGCAGGCCTACGGCGTGAATCTGCTCTCCTTCGGCGGGGTCACTAGCGGCGGCGCCGGACAGACCATCGCTATCGTCGATGCCTACAACGCGCCCACCATCACCACTGACTTGGCCACCTTCGACAGTACCTTCGGCCTGCCCAATCCCACACTGACGATCATCAACCAGAACGGCGGCACCTCGCTGCCGACCGCCGATACCTCCGAACGCGGCAACTCTTGGGCCGTCGAAACTTCGCTGGACGTGGAATACGCTCATGCCATGGCCCCCGAGGCCAAAATCGTGCTTGTGGAAGCCAATTCCGCCAATAACAGCGACCTGTACGCCGCCATCAACACCGCACGCAATTATGCCGGAGTATCGGTGGTGTCCATGAGTTGGGGCGGCAGCGAAAGCTCCAGCGATCCCTCCTCTAACTCGTACTTCACCACGCCCTCAGGACATACCGGGGTGACTTTCATAGCCTCCAGCGGCGATAGCGGAGCTTACGACTACTATTATACTTCGACCAAGGCGGTGGAATATCCGGCGGCGTCGCCGAACGTACTTTCGGTGGGCGGCACACTGCTAAACGTAGATTCTTCTGGAAATTACATCTCGGAAAGCGGCTGGGGCAGCGGGACTTCCAGTGGAATCAACGGCGGCTCGGGCGGCGGCATCAGCACCTACGAATCACAGCCGTCCTATCAGTCGGGTGTGGTCACCCAGACCTCCACCAAGCGGGCCCTGCCTGACGTATCATTCGACGCCAGTCCCAACAGCGGCGTGGCCGTGATCGACACCTGGGACTTCGGCTCGTCCGACCCTTGGGCCCAGATCGGCGGCACCTCGCTGGCGGCCCCGTCTTGGGCGGGAATTATCGCCTTGGTCAACCAGGACCGCGCCCTTTCGGGCCTCAAGCCGCTCGACGGAGCTACCCAGACGCTGCCCGGCATTTATTCGCTCAGCGCTGCCGATTTCCACGACATCACCACCGGCAACAACGGCTACGCCGCTGGCGTGGGCTACGACCTGGTAACCGGACGCGGTACACCGATCGTCAACCAACTCGTGCCGGCCCTGGCCGGCGTGCCCACCACGCCAACCCCGGTAATCACGGCGTTGACCGCCAACCCAACCCCAACCATCGCCGGTACCACCGTGACGCTCAGCGCCACGGGTGTTCAAGAAACCGGCGGCACCATTAGTAGCGTCGCCTTCTATCGCGAGAGCAACGGAACATCCGGCCTCCAGGTAGGCTCGGATACCACCCTTACCGGTAGCGTTACCCACAGCGGCACGACCTGGTCGCTGAGCCTGGCCACCGCCGGCATGGCCAGCGGCACCTATACCTACTATGCAGTCGCGGTGGATTCCTCGGGCGTCAAGAGCACCGTGTCTTCCACCACCCTGACCATCGTCACGCCCACGCCCGTCATCGCCTCCTTGACCGACAACCCCTCTTCGACCGCCGCCGGCACCAGCGTCACCTTCACCGCCAACAACGTGACCGAAACCGGCGGGACGGTCAGTTCGGTGGCCTTCTATCGTGAGAGCAACGGCACATCTGGTCTGCAGATCGGTTCCGATACCGCCCTGACCGGCTCCGTAACCCTCAGCGGCAACAGTTACTCCATCGGCTACGCGACCACCGGCATGGCCCCGGGCACGTACACCTTCTATGCCGTGGCCACTGATACCGCCGGTGTTACCAGCGCCGTCGCCTCAACTACCCTGACCATCGCCGCCCCCGCCTCTTCCAACGACAATTTCGCCAATGCGACCGTGATCCCCAGCGCACAAACGGCAACCGTGTACGGTAGCAACGTCGGCGCCACCAAGGAAAGCGGCGAACCGGTCATAATCACCTACAACAGTTACGGTACGGGCGCCAACGCGGGCGGCAAGTCGGTCTGGTGGAACTGGACGGCCCCGGTGACCGGCAAGGTCAGCCTCAATACCCACGGCAGCAACTTTGACACCATCCTGGGCGTTTTCACCGGCAACACCGTTTCCACGCTGACTGAGATCACCGGCAACGACGATGATCCGGCCGGTGGAACCCTCACCAGCGCCCTGACTTTCAACGCCGTCGCCGGCACGACTTATCATTTCGTCGTGGACGGATATAACGCCGCCTCGGGCAACATCACCCTCAATCTGGCCGAGACGGTGGCTCCCGCGGCCCCAGCCAACGACAACTTCGCCAACGCGGTGGTGTTGCCCTCGGGATCATCCGCTTGGACCGGTTCCAATGTCAGCGCCACCAAAGAACCCGGCGAGCCCAACATCGCCAATAACCGCGGCGGAGCCTCCATCTGGTTCTCTTGGACCGCGACCACCAGCCGCAGCGTCAGCCTCAACACTCTGGGCAGCAACTTTGACACGCTGTTGGGCGTCTACACCGGCAGCTCGGTTTCCTCCTTGAGCTTGGTCGCCGGCAACGACGATAGCCCCGCCGGCGGAACCCTCACCAGCGCCCTTACCTTCAACGCCGTCGCCGGCACGACCTACTACATCGCCGTGGACGGTTACAACGGCGCCACCGGCAACGTCACCTTGAACCTCATATAGCTCCCAAAACAAAAAACAGCTCGTGGCCTGTCGCCGCGAGCTGTTTTTGTTTTAAAGCCCAGAAGTGCCGGGGCTGTCGTTGGCCGGGTCTACTTGCCGGGCTCCTCTTCGGCTAACAGGCTTTGCACCACTTCCTCGACATGGCCCGGCTGAAGGCCAACCACGCGGACGATGCCTTTGCGGTCCACGACAGCATAAGTGGGGTAATACTGCACGTGCCAGGCCTTTTCCGTTTCCAGTTTCGGATCCTTAGCGGTCGGGTATTCGATGCCCTTGTCCTTGACGACGTCCTCCATCTTTTCCTGGCCGTTGCCGCTGGTGCATACGCCAAAAAGGACCAGGCCCTTGTCCTTGTATTTCTTGAGAAGCTCGTTGTTGTGCGGAATGGCCCGCATGCACGGCCCGCACCACGTGGCATACAGATCGATGACCACTATCTTGCCCTTCATGTCTTCCGGCTTAACTTCGCCATTGACCCAGCCGCTTAGGCTCAAGGCGGGCATGGGCTTGCCTTCCAGTTCGGCGTGGCTCTGCCGCAGCTGCGGCGTGCTATCGAAGGTCCAATTGTCGGGAATTCCCGCGGCCCACATCAGGGCCGATCCCAGCATGACCACTCCACCAGACAACATGCCGATAATCGCCAATCGCTTGCTCATGATTTGTTCCTTTCGTTGTAAGAGTAATTACGCTGCATCATCATAGTAGGCACGCTCGGCTATGCAATAACTATCCCGTCCCCCGGACCATCGCTTTTGCCGACAGCAGCCCGCTTTCCTTGACGCAATAACGCGGGTCGATTCTGTGGCCATCCGCGTTTGCGGACCGCCAACGAGGTTCGTCCACCCCACGACCATTACCCTTGGCCAGAGCGGTTGGGATGAGGCCGCCTCTTTTGACATTGCTTCTTGAACCATGCAATAATACGCCCATGAATTCATCGCCTATTACTGTCGCTGTTGCCGGGTTGGGCCGCGCCGGCTGGGATATGCATGTGGAGCAACTGCGCCGGGACACTCGGTTCCGCATCGTGGGGGCCATGGACCCGGAAGCTGCGCGGCGCCAGGAAGCCCAAAAGGAACTTGGCTGCCAGGCTTACGAAACGCTGGATGCCATGCTGAATACGACGCCGGCGGAGGTGGTGGTGGTCGCCACTCCTTCCAGTCTGCACACCGAGCATGTGCTGGCCGTGCTGGGACGGGGAAAGCACGCCATAGTCGAGAAACCCTTTGCCCTTTCCCTGGCGGATGCCGATCGCATGATCGCCGCCGCCGCGACTGCCGGACGGCAGCTTTTTGTGCATCACACCCATCGTTTTGGCAAACTCTTCGCATTTCTCCGGCAGACGCTGGAATCCGGGAAACTTGGTCGGGTGTTTCATATCGGCGTGTGCTTCCACAACTATCGCCTGCGCAGCGACTGGCAAACCTTGACGCGCTACGGCGGCGGCGAATTGAACAACGCCGGCTCGCATCACCTGGACTTGGTATTGCGGCTGCTGGATGCCCCGGTGCGCGAAGTGCTCTGCGACATGAAACATCTGGCCGATGCCGGCGACGCCGAAGACCATGTGAAAATCCTGATGCGAGCCGCTAATGGACTTACGGCGGATGTGGAGATGAGCACCAAGGCGGCCACCACGCGCCAGGCGCCGCAGTGGACCATACTTGGCGATGCCGGAGCGTTGACCGTGGACCAGGGCAAGGCCCACCTGAAGTATTACGATCGCGCCAAGGTTCCGCCACCCCAGCCGCAGGGGACATTGGCGGCCACGGACAGGAAATACACGCCGGAACCCAATCTGCCCTGGTGCCAGGAGGATGTTCCGGCCGAAGGTCAATCGCAAGGATTCTATGATGGCGTGCATGGGACGTTGCGCCTCGACCAGCCCTTCCGCGTGCACCTGAACGAGGTGCGCCAGGTCGTGGAATTGATCGCCATGTGCCGGGCCCAGAATCCGTTGTTCCCAGGCGCAACCCCTGCGTGATGCTGCCCTGGCCAGAAGCAGGATATGCTGAACAGGGAGGGTACACGATCATGAATAATTCCGCGATCGACGAGGAATTGCGCCACCGTGCCCGCCAGCGGCTTTCGCACACCCATTTGGCCGTCCACTACTATCGCGTGCGTCGCCGGCTGGCATTCCCCTTGCCGCTGGTCCAGCGGCCGACCTGGGAGAACCAGATCGTTCTGGGCCTGGCCGAATATCCCTGGGAAATCTGGCTGATGTGGGAAATCGAGGAACGGATCAACGCCCTGGGCTGGGCGGCGCAGTTGCTGGCGGACGACGATGCCATGACCGTCGCGGCCCGGGAACTGGCGGCCATCGCCCAGTGGGCTCCATTCGGCCAGTCCTGGCCGTGCGTACTGCCCAACCACTGGCACGGCCTGGCGGTAGGACATTACCTGCGGATACTCTGCCTGGCCCGGTCCCAATGGAGTTGGATCGATGCTCAACTGCGGCGCTTGATCGAAGCCGCCCTGGCCGCCCACGTCGAACTGGCGGAGCCATGGATGGAGTCGGCGTTCTCTGGAGCATTGGCGGACGCTACAGCACTGGCGGACTTGGCGGCCCGCGCGGATGCCGCCGACCTGGTGCACAACATCAAGCTGATATGCCTGCTGGGATATGCCCTGGCCGCCAATACCATTGGCGCTGCTCCGGCCCCCCGCCTCAATGCCTCCTGCCAGGCGTTGATCAAGCTGCTGTTCAAACTGCGCGACGACGGCGCCAGCGAGGCGGTGGCCTACGACGGCTACACGCTTGATTTCATCGCCTGTTTCCTGGCCTCGTTGCCCTCTGGCCAGCGCGACGTGATTCTCGATGACCGCCACGTAGAGAGCTATCTGCGCCAATCGCTGTATCTGAGCGCGCCCGGTGACGTGACCGCGGTCGCGGAGCTTTCGGATGTCGAGCCGGTGCGGATGCCCTTTCATATCACCGCCCAGGCCCGCCTTCAGGCCTGGCGGCCGCAATCCAGGCGGGCATGGTATCTGCGCCGCTGCCGGATCGAGCGCCTGCGCAGCGATGCCCTGGCCTGTCTGCGCGCGTTCCCGGATGCTGCCGACGAATCCGCGCCGACCAACGGAGCCCTGGATGCGGTTTATGCCCGGGTGCTGCGCTCGGGCTGGGGCCCGCAGGATGTCGCCGTGGCCATCGCCGCCAGCACTTCCTGGCACGGGCATATTCACCACGATTTCGGCTCCCTGTGCATCGGCACTCAGGGCCAGTGGCTGCTGACCGATCCGGGGTATCAGCAATACCACCCCGGCAGCGAGCGCGATTTCACCCTGGGCCCCAAGGCTCACAACGCCCCCTTGATCGACGGCTGGCCCATGAACGAAAAATCCGGCTGCGTTATTGCCTTCGCCCAGCCCCAAAAGGACCTGTGGCACGCCCATTTCGATCTGACGGCGTGCTATCCGATCGACGCCCTGGCCGCTTATGTCGGCCGAACCATCTGGCTCCTGGGCAACCAGGCCGTGGTGGTCGCCGATGTGGTGCGTGGGCGTTCCCTCAAGCAATTGGAATACAACTGGCACTCCCATCCCGATGCCGCCTGCGCCGTACAGGCTGCCCCCGCCGGCGGCCCCGCCGCCGCATTGTTCTACTTGGCCCCCACCACCATGTGGATCGCCTCCCCGCAGGCTCCGACCCTGGCCCTGTCCGACATTCTCCGTCTGCGCGGCTCGCGAGGCCATCAGACCTTATGCGCCGCTCTGGCCCCGGCCCCTATAGTCTGGTGGATCTTCAGCTTCGGCCCCGCCCCCCATTCCTTCACGATCAGTTCCGACAACGCTGAATTGAGCCTCCTGGGCAGGTGTCTCACCCCGGGGGATTGAAACGGCCTTCTCCTGTCTCCTGCCTCCTGTCTCCCCTGTTGCCCTGCCTCCCCTCGCCCATTAGGCTATTAACCATGAAACCACGCGCCTTGATCCTGCGGACCGCCGGCACCAACTGCGATGGAGAAACCGCCTACGCTTTCGAGCTGGCCGGAGCAATTGCTGAAAAGCTGCACGTCAATCGGCTGCTGGAGAACCCGGAGCAACTGGCTCAATACCAATTCCTGGCAATTCCCGGCGGCTTCAGCTACGGCGACGACATCGCCGCCGGACGCATCTTCGCCAACCAGATCCGCCATCACCTGGCCGAGGTGTTGCGCCGCTTTGTCGAGGCTGGCAAGCCCATCATCGGCATCTGCAACGGATTCCAGGTGCTGGTGAAGACCGACCTGCTTCCCGGGCCTATGAACTGTGTAGCCGCCACGCAAGGCGATACGCAGGCGACCGGCCAAACCTGCACTCTGGCGCACAATACCAGCGGACGGTTCATCGATCGCTGGATCCGGCTGGCCCCCCAGGGCGGCAAGTGCATCTGGACGAAGGGGCTAGGCCCCATGGAACTGCCCATCGCCCATGGTGAAGGTCGATTTGTGCCCGGCAGCCCAGCTATTCGTCAAGCGCTATGGGCCGACAGCCAGGTGGCCCTGGTGTACGCAACCGCGGAGGGCAACGCGGCCCTGGGCGATAGCAACGACAACCCCAATGGCAGCACCGACGCCATCGCCGGCATTTGCGACCGCACCGGCCTGATCCTGGGTCTGATGCCGCATCCCGAGCGCTTTGTAAATCCCCAACAGCACCCCGCCTGGTCCAGCCGCTTGCGGGTAAGCGAGGGACAGGGACTGGCGTTCTTCCGCAATGCCGTATCCCACGTCACTGCCGGCGCGGTCGCCATTTAAGCGAACTTCGGGCATAGCCGGCAGATAACCCCATCCATCGGCTGTCGGCCACGGATCACTTGTCGCCGGATGGCGTCCACACGACGACTTGAACGCCCAAGGCCTCGGCCATGCGCTGGCAGGCGTCGGTTTCTTCGGGAGTGATGCAGGCCGATTGGCGACAGTTGTAAACTATCCGGCGGATCCCCACTTGCAGGAGACGGCGAAAACAGGCGGCACAGGGCGGACCGGTGACGTAGGCGGTGGCGCCGGAGAGATTGCAGCGGGCGAAAGCTACCGCATTGTCCTCGGCGTGGACAAACCACATGTACTTGGCGGGACGCGTCAGGGGAACCATGCCGTTAGGCAGCCCGGCGACCGGACCGTTGTAGCCGGTGCTTACCACACGCCGCTCACTATCCACCAGCACACAGCCATGCTTGGTGCTGGGGTCCGGAGACCTCCGGCTGACCTGCTCGGCCAGATCGAGGAAATAGACATCCCAGGAAGGACGCTGTGCGAAAGATGGATTGTCGCCGCCGGTAACCTGTTCGACCATGCAAACCTGCCTTGCTGCAATAGATTCCGCTCTCTAAAGGATATTACCCGTTCGCCTCGGTTTGTTGAAGCGCGGGTCGGAAAGGGTATATTGCTAATATGCCCGGACAGATCGAAGGGCACGTACCCAGGCTCCCGCCCGCGGACCCCAAAGCCGCGGCGGCTACGGAAAAAGGCTGCCATGCGTACTCTTACAAATTCGGCTACAACAACACTTATATGGGCTGCGCTTATTGCTTTGTGGAGCATCCTGGGCGCAGCCCCGGTTGCGGCGGACCACACCTTTGCGGGAATCCCGGCCGCCGATTTCCCGCCGGGGGCCTTCAACGACGGCGGACACTACAAGCTGGCGGATTTCCAGGGTAAGTTGCTGGTGCTCTTCTTCTATGAAGATTCGTGTCCGAACTGCGCCGGCCGAATGCCGGCTATGGACGCGATATTCCAGCAATACAAGGACAAACCGGTCAAGTTCATCGGCGTCGGCCCCCACGACAGTCTGGCCGACGTCACCGGCTATGCCGCGGCCCACAAGCTCCACGTCCCGATTTTCGCCGACCCGCTGGGCATCATGAGCGCGGCGTACAATCGCCATCCCATCTCCCTGGAGAACGTCATTCAGTTCCACGTCATCGGCCCCGACGGGCGGGAAGCCGGATTCCTCGGTATTCCTCTGCCCAAGCCCGAGGAAATCGACCGCGCCTTGGTCCCTGTGAAGTGGAAATACAAGGACTGCGGATACGAACAGCGCCTGGCCGGAGCCATCGATCTCCTGGAATGGAACCAGTACGAGGCCGGCGTTAAAGCTCTGCGCCCGCTGCTCAAGGATTCCAACAAGACCGTCGCCGCCTCGGCCCAGAAGCTCTACGATGCGGTCAAAGCCGAGGGGCAGGCATGGAAGGACAAGGCCGACAAAAACCTCGATTCCGATCCGGCCAGCGCCTATGACCTGTATACCCAGGTGGCGGCGGTCTTCTCCGGCGATGACCTGGCCAAGAGCGTGGACGAACCGCTGAAAAAGCTCAAAAGCACCAAGGCCATGACCGATGAACTAGCGGCGAGGCAGATGTACGGGCAACTTTATCAAGTGCTGGCCAAGGTCAATGCCGGCGACAAAAACGCCGCCGCCCAGGTAGCCAAGTTCTGCGCCGACCTGGCCGCCAAGTACCCCGGCACCCCCACCGCCGCCAAGGCCCAGCAGATTGGCCAGCGCGCCGGCAGTGCCTCCGCCGGGCACTGAAACGCCCTGCCGTCGCCACCACGAACCGCGGTCGTTTTCGCGACTTTCCCTCAATTCCAGCCTCTTTGCCAACTTGGCCGCATTACTGCTGCCGGATGCTATAGAACGCCCATGCGGCGCAGGTGCATGGCCATTTCCGCAACCGGATCGTCACGATCGTCTATGCGCAGCGCCAGCCAGCCCAGTCGGCGTGCGGCGGCGATATTCTCCTCCAGGTCGTCAAAAAAAAGAATTTGCGGGGCGGCCAGCCCGCTGATGCGCTGCACCTGCTGGTATATTTCCGGCGCGGGTTTGCGCAGGCCCATGAGGTGGCTGGCAAAGCGGTGGGTGAGACGGCCCATGAGCATCGCGTAATCGGACCCCGACATTATCTCCCAGTGCAGCGCGTGTGTGTTGGAAAGACAGGCGGTTGGAATGCCCTTGTCTCCCAAACTCTCCAGCAACGCGTCAGCTCCAGGAAAGGTGCCCCTGATCCAGGCACGCAATGTCGCCTCCACCTGGGCCGCGGGAATACCCGCCTCCTTGGCGCAGGCGATGTAGAGCGCCAACGGAGCCAGCCGCCCCTCCTCGGCCTGTCGCACCAGGGCATGCACGCTAGCTTCGACCGCGGCCTCCAGCGGCTGCGCCGGTGTGCCCAACCCAGCCAGTCGCCAAGCCTGGGCCCAGTTGTCACAAATGCGAACCAGCACCCGGCCAAGGTCAAAACAGACTATTCGCACGTCTGCTTTCGGGAATGAAGGAAACATGGTTTGTTGCATTGGTATGCCACCGTCCGCCGCGGCAACGCCATTACTATGATCGGTTTGCCACTGCTCATACAACTCTCTAAAATCAAGCTATGCCATTGTCCCTGAATCACCTGGTCCTGGCAAACGGCTCCGTAGGCGCCGGTACGGGCACGCCGGCCAACCAACCCCCCATGCGCAAGCCCGCATGGCTGAAGATGAAGATGCCTTCCGGCGCGGAATTCTCCAAACTGCTGCACCTGGTCAACGATGGGAAGTTGCACACGGTTTGCCAATCGGCCAAGTGCCCGAATATGGGCGAATGCTGGGCGGCGGGCACGGCGACGCTGATGATCCTGGGAAATGTGTGTACACGCTCGTGTGGTTTCTGCAATATCGCCACCGGGCGCCCGCCGACGCTCGACCTCGATGAGCCGACAAGGGTGGGCACGGCGGTGGCGGCGATGCATCTTAAGCACGTGGTCATCACCAGCGTTAATCGGGATGAACTGCCCGACGGAGGCGCCGGGGTCTGGGCCCAAACCATAGCCGAGATCCGCCGGCGGTCGCCAGGCACCAGGGTGGAAGTACTGATCCCGGATTTCTGCGGGGATAGCGCGGCCTTGCAGCTTGTGCTGGAGCAGAAGCCCCACATCCTCAACCACAATATTGAGACCGTCCCCCGACTCTACAAGACCGTGCGGCCCCAGGCCAAGTATCACCGTTCCCTGAAAGTTCTCCAGTTCGCCAGGGAACAGGGCTTTGTTACCAAGACGGGGATCATGCTCGGCCTGGGCGAGGAGGCAGCCGAGGTCGAGGCGGTAATGGACGACTTGGTGGCCATCGGCGTGGACATCATGACCATAGGGCAATACTTGCAGCCCACGCCCCAACATCTGCCGGTGGTCCGCTGGGTCCACCCCGACGAGTTTGCGGCATGGAAGGCCAAAGGCGAGGACCGCGGCTTGCGCCACGTCGAATCCGGACCGCTGGTGCGCAGCAGTTATCACGCCGAAAAGCAGGGATCGCTGGTTGCCGGACGTTGAAATACCAACAGGCAGGTTTACGGTGGATCAAGTTAAGCCACCATCCTCCGGAGCATCCCCCGGCCCTTTGGCGCCGACGCGGCATGGCACTGCCAAACCTGCGCGCGATCTGAAGCGACGCCCGGTCAGGCGGGAGATTCATCATCACG
>Ga0316230_1002397_pt1 | contig 16369 bp, 14 predicted proteins | sample TBH18025metaG_FD_206004 | JGI IMG/M metagenome (GOLD analysis project Ga0316230, IMG submission 206004) | Freshwater microbial communities from Trout Bog Lake, Wisconsin, USA - TBH18025 | ecosystem: Environmental > Aquatic > Freshwater > Lake > Hypolimnion/Profundal zone | place: USA: Wisconsin...
TGTTATCAGAATACGTTCTACCTAAGTTATATCCATAAACAACATAGGTACTATTATAGATAGGTAATACGTCATTACTTCTATCACTATTAGATATATTGCCTGTAGTGGGGCTTGACATATAAGACTCAGCAAAATTGATCCACTTACTTTGAGGTATATTGTACAAAGATACTAATGAATATTCTGAACTAATAGGGTAGAAGTTTAACCATACTTCTTTTACACCTATATTATTAACAAAGTTTTTTAAATTTATGTTTAAAAATATAGGACGTACATCAAGTATAGGATCAGTAGTAGCTGTAACCGGTTGATTAGGTACCATCATTGTACTGGCTTCATAAACATTAAACCAACCAACCACTTTAAGTCCTACTTCTGCATCAACATTGGTACCATTATAATTTCTAAACTTAGAACCTTCTTCTATACCGTACTTGGTTAGCTTTTGATTATCATTTGTACGTAATTTTACTTGAGTGAGAGTCATGCTACCGTATACATTGCCTTGCACTGGTGCACGTGTTGTATCTAAATTTATACCATCAACAGTTGGGTAATAGTTTACTACTACTATAGGCACTATAATACGAGCATTCTTTGCGGGGGTAGTTAAAAATGAATCTAAACTTGCAAGAGGTACAGATTCAATAGGGTTAACATAAATTGTTTCGCTTACCGATACTTTACCTTCTGTTATAGTTAATGTGGTATTGCCGCTATGTGCACCAATAAAAGTACTACCACTTTGAGTTAGGAGATACGGGCTTTGAGTTATAGTTAAATCTGAAGGATTATAAATAACTGTACCGTTACTATAATCAACTTCTATAATAGGCGTGTATGATTGAGAAATTGCTATTTCTGTACAGGGGTTTGTTATTTTAACCCCTACAACCGTTATAGGTACAATAATAGGGTTACTGTGTATTGTACGAGACGTTGTAACTGTTTTTAAGTTAGCGCCTAAAGCAGTAGCTATTAATAGTAGATAAACTAACAGTGTTTTTAATTTCATATATTAACCTCTATAACCTAATTTTTGAATACCAGATCTATGACCTGGTCTTGCCATATATTGTTTAGCTTGCTTAAAGCTATCACCAGACATTACTTGACAGGTACCAGCTGTTTTGTGGTCCCACACCATTACACCAAACCTATTTGCTACCTTTTCTCTTGGTACATAGTTTGGGTCTGGTAGTATGCCCATTTCAATTAGTTTCTGTACTCTTGGATCCATATTATGTAATAATGCGATGATATAAGTCAAGAACCGCTGGGGTGTCTAATTCTTGAAAGAATTCTTTAATATATTTCCTTACATCGTTTTCAGACATAGGAATGTTATTAATATAGTATTCTTCCTTATTATCGTGATTAAACGGAATACCAAAGTATTTGTTTAATAATTCGTTGCCAATTTTTTCAATATTTTGGCTACGAACATATTCGTTAATGTATTCTCGCATTGAAGCGACTGTTTGCATATTATCTTGTTTTTATTGTTTGTTTAAGTTAACAAATACAATAATAGCACAAATGCCTAATATGTCAAGAAAAAAATAAATGCCTTTATGGTAAACTCTACAGCCCTGTATTTTACTATAGATACACCGCGAAGGTATACGCTAACGCGTGGGTACGTTAACAACGCGCAGGGTTCAGGCTCACTTTAAGAAGAGTCTTTGTAATGTAAGCGATTAAACTTACAAAGTATTTAAAGAACGAAAGGTATTATAGTACCTGATTAGGTTAAAATCAAGTACTATTTTTTAATTATTGCTGAGGCTGATTTGAATCAGGAGCTGCTGGTGTTGCAGGAGCTGCTGATGAAGCGGATTTCTTAGCGAAGAATTTCTTATAAGCTACGAAGCCTGCTGTTGCAAGAACAAGAATAATGATTGTTGTTTTCATACGTTATTATTTACTGGTTAAAACTTGAAATGTATCGGGATTACTCGAGGGCCAGATATACTGTAAGTCTTCTGGTGTATCCGGAAATTGTTGTTTATAATAGTCTGGATATTTCTGTATTAGCATTGATTGATGTGTTAAGTGTACATCTAACATACCTAACCACCAAGGATACGTTGTAGGTTTGGATATATCGTAGTATGCACCTATTTTCTCATAACATGTATCCTTATAACCACGTTCTTTCCATACTTCACAAACAGTCATACCATACTCAGCTAAAGCGTTCTCATGCCCACGCCACATTTCCCGGCAAGGGTGGTTCTTCCAACCTTTATAATCAGGTTTATGAAACGAGTTAAGAAGTTGCAATACTTCAACGCGTTGTTTGCCAAGTCTTTTCATATCAAGACTTTTAGCAGATTCTCTAAAGTTAGCGAATGGTAGAAATGTTTGCACGATAGATAAATAAGTTAATTAATGAAAGTTGCTTTTATAACTGCTATATTAGGAAATTATGAACTAACATGCAAGCCTTTTGTTGAGCAAACTATAGATACCGATTTTATATGCTTTACAGATAATATCAACATACCCAGTAATGGGTGGGTAGTAGACACTACACCATACTGGAAAGAGTTTTCTTCAAAAGTAGATGATGGATTGTATATCAACTCTACTAATAAGTCAGAAAAACTTACCAGATGGGCAGAGGCATCATCTTCAGATTTGTTGAGTAATTTAAACAATTTTAATTTAGCAAAGTATTATAAACAGGCCTGGCACAACATACCACGCTTAAAAGAGTATGATGTGGTGATATGGTTAGATGGTACTGTACAAATTACAGCTGCAGATGTTGCTGAATATATGATTGAGCTTTGTGCAAAGTATGATATTGTTAGTTGGCAGCACGAATTGAGAGCAGGCCATTTAGCATGGGAAGCATTTGGTTCGTATCTATCCAAGTATACAAGTAGAGAGTATGCTGGTAAGTGTCAACCATATCAAGACGTCATACGACAGTATCACGATTATATAAGAGATGGGTATGATGAAGATTTTTGGGTTAACTACCCCCGTAAAGAGGGTAGAGGTGATGGTATGTACAAGGACGACCACTTTGGTGTTTGGTTGACGTGCTTTGTTGCGTTTAATAACCGTAACGATAAAGTAAAAGATTTCTTAGATAGATGGTATTTGCAGACACTTAAATATACTACTCAAGATCAGGTTAGCTTTCCTAAAGTAGTACAGGATACCGGTATTGTACCTTATACATTACCGGATACTCGGTTTACTGGAGACTACCCTCATGTAAGTACTTCAATCTTTATTAAACAAGATCACCAAAAGTAATCAAGCTTAACGTACCCAGTGCTGTGCTAACACCATTGCACTTAACCACAGCCACATAGTATTGAAACCGACCAATGTAGGTAGAGATTTCTTACGGCTTGCCCATATCAATGTAGCGCTTGTAATTAGAGTCAAATAATAGAGCTGCCAAATATTAATACCGAATATCAATCCCGGTACAATAATAATAGCTTTAGCAGCCCACGAAACGAATTCAATTATGTTATAATTTGTCCAGTACTCTTTCTTGAACCACATTGCATAACACTCTCTAATATGCTTCCAGTTTATAAAAGAGTATAACACCGCAATTATAGTAGCCCAAGTAAGTGTTGCGAATAGTATTTGATGTGTTGTCATGGTTTTATTTGCGTTGTGCTAATACTTGTACGTCCCACACTTCACGAATATAGGCAACGTACTTGTGTAAAAAGTTTTTAGCTTCTTCTAATGTATCTAATTGATGATAACCTTCTGGTGGTAGATCTGCACCAGGCATACTTAAATCAGCCATAGCACCGATCATCGGTTTAAATTTACCGTTATCGAGCTGACGTATAACAAGATAACAGCAACGATAGTCCCATCGTTCCCAGATACCACATTGTAAGTCTTTCCACTTAGAAGCGGCTTGTCTACGTAAGAATGCTTTATTCATAGTACCTATAATGGTACTTTATTAAGTTAGTGCAAGCTTTAAGATGAGGCGGAACCGAATGCTACTCTATTACCACGGAAGTTGGTGATAATCCAACTAATATTAGAGGTTGCAGATAAGCTACGTAAAGCAGGGAGATTAGGTGTAACCTCTTTACCTTGTACGGTAAACTCTTTTGCATCAGCAACAAGGTAATACATACCTGTTGTAATGTCTGCTCCATCTGTATAAAGAGCTTTTTGTTCGTTGCCAGTTAACTCACTAACATTGCCAATTATCGTTAATTGCATATTATTAAAAATCAGGATATACTATAATATTCTTTTTTGGGATTGCACTAAAAAAAATCGCCTCTGGATTATTTATGGAAAGCCACTCCCGGAAACTGAGTGGAAAGTCATCTTTAAATAACTTTACCGTATCAATATCTATAGTTCTATCTTCCTCTATACATAAAAGAGTCTTAACTGCATCCTGTTGAAAAGATGCCATCTTACATTCAAACGCTATATCTAAAAATTTAACGGACATTTGAAAAAAAAGGAGCCTACTATACACTCGAAATAGTAGGCTCCTTGCGGGTTTAATGATTATCGTGATTGACGAACCTTAGCCCAACGGCCCTTGGAGTCACGAACGTTGTAAAAACGAGGTTGTAGAATGATTTGACTTGAACGATTCAAGAATCCAAGTACATTGTACTTAGTTGGATTGAAACGACGGACAGCTGCATTCATACGAGTCTCTACACTTTCGTCACCGAGGGTGCGGGTATTAATGTCTTTTACGATGATGTTTTCTGCTATTGTTTGCATAAGGTTTTATTTACCTGGTTATTATAACATAGGAAAAATATAACTCCACTTGCTTTTAACAAGGATTTAATAAATATTTGCATTATACATGAAACAATACATTGCTGTAATAGGTCTATACAATGAAATCACTACAGAACAAATTTCGTTAAAAGAAATTAGTATAAACGCAATTGATATGTATCAAGCTCATAAAGAGGCGCTATTTAAATGCAGTGCACCAGACGGACAAGTTGTTTTACGTATATTCGAAGTACCAGGTAAGTTTATAAAGTACGACTTACTTAAAGGTTTCTTTACTTAAATTTCATTACCTGTACCTGGTGAAGGTAGTTGTCTACTGACTTTAGGTTTTATTAATTTAATTATACTTGATTGTAAGTTAAATATGTAAGTCAGTACTCTGTTAACAACCTCTGTTGTAACAAATTCATTGCTATGTACAAAGTAGTTTTGATCGATAGAATAAGTGTTGACAATATCCATACTACTTAAAGGTATTACAGTAAACCCATTACCACCAAATGTAGCTGGAATTAAGTTACCGTTGTAATCAAGACTTACATTGTATCTGCCCTGTATTGCTTTATACAATATTTCATGGTTCTTAAGAAGACGTAACACACTCTTATTATAAACCCAGTCTTGTATAAATTCGTTTTGATCTATTGTAATTGCAGAGAGCGGTAAGAACAGCGGATCTACATTGGTTACATTGTAAAGATTTAATGTATTAGGTATATCTACGTACTTAAATACACGAGCATCTGTAGGTAAGAAAAAGTTTAATCTATCATCAATGTAACCTGACTTAAAGGTTTCTTGTGCACCTAAACTATAAGAGTTAGGATCGGTAATACGATTTAAAGCTACACCACTTGTAAGGTACTTGTAAATGTAATTAGGTGTAATGAAATACATGAACGCTCCTGTAGGATCGACTACCATCTTCTTTATAAGTGTAGTTGATTGAATGTTACCAGCTGGACTGATGTGCTTTGTGTTGCTTGGTAACGGGAAAGAGTTAACTAAATTGCTATCACTATCAAGTTCAAATACTGCATACGGAGAGGAATAGGTGTAGTTGGCTGCAGTAGGTGTAGTGTTTGATAAACCAGAACTAAACCCATTATTACCTAATGCCTTTATTGCAAAACCACTGTACGTGATACCAGAAGCTGCAGCATATGTAATTGTCTGTGTTTGGCCTATAATAGAACCACCTAAAGAAACAGCTGCAGCAGATAACATCACTGCACTTGTTAATAAAGTATAGCTCTGACCACCATTTATTAAACCATAAAGCGAGAACGCTGATAATGAATTAATGGTGTTGTTTAATAGTCTTGCACCATCATGTACAAATGATACACTATAAACTGTAACATCTGGTACTGAAACCGCACTTACACTCTTTACAGCTGTTAACAAGCTTACATTAGTTAATACAGGAGCAATAGGTGCAAATGTTTGACCTAAAGCATAAACATTATTAGTAACAGGATTAACTTCAACGTGCTGTATACTGTAAGCACTCATTGCTGAGTTGTAAATAGTGTTAACCCAGCTTAAAGCAGTGTTGTACACTTTAACACAACTGTTGTTACTATCAGCTACATATAACAACTCGTTACATGCTCTAATATCTGTAGCAACGTTAAAGTTGTTGTGATCTGAAATACTACCTGTGTTACCACCTACTTTTTGAACACCCTTCAGACCTGAACTTGAAAGAGCACCTGTAATTACCAGGTCTGCTTTATAAACCGTATTAGTATCAAGAATGTAAAGTTCATTATCAATAACGTCAATTGCACTTAAGCTGTTAAATACAGGTATACTGTTACCTAAGTTTGCAGCACTTAGTATTAATGTATTACGCCAATCGTTAGTGCGTACTTGAATATGATCAGCTACTAACCCCGCACCACTATAAGCAATGTACGTATAATAGTCAGGAGATAAATTATTTGTAAACCTATACGATTTTATATCCTTAATGATACCATCTGCAACACCAGTTGCAGAGATGTTACTGAAGGAATTATCCCAGTTTAGTCCGGCTATATTAGTATGCCATGCAAAAGCAGATGAATTGTAAACCCCAGTTGAATAAGAGTCAGGAGCTAATTGCGCAGTCCATTCTACTAAATAAAATGTATTGTTAATGTTTAATGCCTGAGAAGCATTTCTTATATAATCAAAATTATCGTATAACTTAGTGAAAGAAGCATTTATTACATCTGCTACTGCCCATTCGTTAGAACCAATCAATACATCCTTTAATTGATAAGGTAATGTAGGTATTTGAGTTGTAGGATCAAAATAATTAGCTACATTATATGTTGGTAGAGTATCTTTAATGTAAAGACCAGATAAACTACCACCTCTATATAAAGTACGTGCAGTTGCTAATACACCATTAAGTGAATTTACTGTTACGTTGTAAAACGAATTACCAGGTGCTGCGTTTTGATAGGTATAAGGTAAAAAGTTTTCAGCAGTAGCAGAAGCAGTGTATGTTACCGGTACTGTACTACCACCATCACCCCAGTTCACTCCGTATTGTGTTACACCATAAGATATCGGGTAAACAGTTTCAACCCAAAGTGGTGTGTTTGTAAGGGCTACTACAGTTGGTGAATAAACTGCAAGTTGACCTGGAGGTGCCCAGTTTATAGTAGCATATGTGTAACCAGAAGTATGACCGCTTGGTGGTGCATTATCTACAGCAAGCGCTCTTACTGTTAATGTATATGAACCAGAATGTGTACCTATAGCGCTTGTTGCACCGAATCCTGTAGTAGGACTAAACGTATCATACATTACCCCGGTAGTCCAAGTTACACCACCATCTGTTGATGTATCAAGAGAGATGGCATTTAATATACCAGCTGAAGATTGACCTATAACAGTAGCATATACTGTTGTACCAGCTGCAACTATTATTGGTACGTACTGGTTACCACCACTAATAGTTAATCCATTAATTTGTAATATTACAGTTGGATAAGCTGGGCCTGTAGGTGTAGGTGAAGGGGTAGGGGTTGGTGTGTTAGGTATACCAGTCGGAGACGGAGTGGGGGTAGGTGTACCTATAGGTATTAAAATAGCAGTTACACTAATTGCACCCTGTACTGGTGTTAATTGTGTAGTTTGACTAAAAATATTAGAAACAGCGCCAGCTGGTGCAGACCAGTACGAAAATGTGTAACCCGACCCGGTAAGATCTATCGATATGGTTGGTGTCGAGTTTAAAGGTGTTAAAAATGAAGGCGTAACAGTGCCTATACCTGCAGGGCTTGTGTTAACTGTAATTAACACCGGATCAGTGGCATTAATGGTTACTGTAATATCAAACACTCTTTGACCTGCAGAGTGAGTATAATCTCCACTTACATCAACTATATTAATAGTACCTGAAGCATTACCTTGAGTATAGGAATAGGTATTAAAACCTAAAGGTGCTGTATTAGCATAATTTGAAAGAGCTGTTTCTACAGCATTTGCATCAGTTTGAGCAGCTACTGATAACCCAGAGCTGCTTATTTCGCTCGTAAACTGCGTCCATATATTTGTCGTATATGTCCAGCCATGTGTAGAGCTGGTGTAATATGCGATTGTCTCTTTTGTATTGGTATAGGATGCCACGGCTTAATACTTACTCCCAGATTATGGATCGCAATTGTGTGTGAGCTGGTGCTGTACTTGCAGCAGCTGCTCGTAAATTACTTTCTACTATAGCCTGTACTGCTGGATCTTTTATACCAGAGTTTTTAACTCTAATATTATAATACTGAGACTTAGAACCAGGTAAACGATGTAAGAAGAATCTTTCTATTTCTTCAATATATCCACGGGTATTTGTTGGTATATTCCATGTTAAATCGCTAAACTGATTTAATAGATAATTCTTTGTAATTGCTTTTACATCAGATGGGGTTAAAGCTAAATCATAAACACGTAAATCCGCTATACTACCATCAAATATATAGGTATCAGGTATTTTAATCCAACTATTTAAGGTACCAGTTTTAAAGTTACTTGTACCTATAGCTATTTGTGGATTGTTTTTATAATTGTAAACAGTATACAATATTGAAGGTAGAGTGGTTGTTACTGGTGGGTTTATTATATTAGGTGGTACGGATGCACCAGGAGCCGACCAGTTAACAGTTATTGTCTTGTAGCCTGAAGTTTGAGCTGGCACACTATCATCAGCAGCTAAAGCTCTTATCTTTACTGAAGACGGACCTGTAGCAGTTAATGGGTAATTGCTATTAGCACCACCACCTGTTACATAAGCACCACTTGGTGGACCAAAATACGAGTACAACCACCCGGTAACAGGAGCATTACCAACAATCCATGTAGCACCACCATCATATGATATATCAGCTGATACCGCATTTAAGAATTGTCCGTAAGACTGACCAAATACAGTTCCATTAACTGTAGCGTTTGAAGCCACGTTAATTGTATCTCCGTTATTAACCGCAATACCATTAATTATTAATGTTACTGTTGGTGGTGGAATTGAAGAGGTAGGAGTTGGTGTGTAAATGGTTTGTTGTGTTGCAACTTTACCGTCTACATATAACTTAGCAGTATTGGTTTGATCAAAAGTGATTGTAAAGTTATGCCACCCTGCTTCTAACGCAGATGTACCATAATTTAAAGTAATATAATTTGGTGTAGGGTTAGGTACTGTGGAATCACCGGTTACTAATTTAGCTCTAACACCAGGAACTGTTATATATGGGGCAACATATTTTCTTTGGTAATCGAAACCAGTACTATCACCACCAGGTATTAATCCTGGTATAGACATACTGTTAACTATATTACCATCCATATCTAACTTATAAACAAATTGTGACTTACCATCAAGAATTAACCCATAGTACACTACCCCACTTGAAGTATATTCTGCTATGAAGTTTACTACTCTAATGCTTGTTGGTGCAACAATAGGGTTGTTAATGTTAATTTGTTTTGTCCAAATTACATTACCGTTGTAATCTATCTTAGCTACATAGCTATTGTTGTATGTAACCCAAAGGTTATCAGCTTGATCACAATTTAAATATTCAGGAGCATTTATACCGAGTACAGCTATACCATTTTTATTAAGTACCCACGAAGTAGCAGAAACACCATCAATACCATTACCAGAAAGAGTGAATACGTTGTTTCTACTATCTACTGTAGCATTAGTACCGTACCACATTTCATAACCACTTATTGAAGCAGAAGATGTAGTAGGTATATTAGTTGAATACCAAATAACATTACCAGATAAATCTAAAGTAAAGTTGTTATATGCAGTAGTAGCAGAAGAATTGGTATTTGTACCAGAAGCCAATAAAACACCGTTTGTGTTGTACCTTCTATACGATACAGTAGAAGTTGAAGGGTGGTTTTTAGTTACAATGTTAACATTACCACCACTACCAGGTACAATATATGTATCGGTTATTATTGTTCCAAAAGGTAAATTAGTACTTAATGGTACTCTATTGGTTATTAAATCAGATGGGTCAAGTGTAGCTAAATAGTTTTTATAAGCGTAATTATCTGCAATATAATAAGAAGTATCATATGTATTCTTTACTATAAACGAAGGAGTTGTCCATGCTGCAGATAATGTAGAAGCAACAGAACCACCGAACAATGGAGTATAGATATAATTTGTAAAATTATAAGGTTCAGAATTTAATAAAACAAAATCAGTATTATATGTTTGTATTGTACTGCTTACTACACCAGTACTTGAATCTATACGTGCTGCTACGGTAAAGTAAGGTGTTAGTATTTTGTTATTATTAAATAACCCGACACCACCATTAAAATAATTACCGACTATTTGATCACCTTGTATTTTAGTCCAATCTGGTTGATAAGCGTAAAAAGATAAAGAGGTACCAGCACTATTTGTAAAATCGCTATTAGCTGTGTTTATATACCCATATGTATTACCTACATCATAATAAGGTACTTTTAAAGTACTGTCTGTTACTTGATTAGAAGGTTGAAAACCAACTATACTACCTGCAGTTAACCCGTCTACACTATTAATTAAGTTTGTGTCCCAGTTTTCAATATGATATGCTAAACCAGTAATACTATCAACGATTGTTTGATTATCTTGCTCACCAACTCTATGATAATAATACAATGCACCTTGTTCAAAGGTTAAAGTTGAAGGTACATCCCACACTAAATTAGGATAATTATTTAAGCTCGCAATTAATAAGTTTTTATTACCTAATATTAAACTACCTTCGATTGTTGTTAAGTTTACAGCAGCTGGATTATAATATCTATCAACCCAAACCGGTCTTGTAACGTTATCCGTACCTATAACAGCAGCCGATAACCAAGAACAGAAATACACCCCGTTCTGTGGGTTGTTTGATGTTTGACCCCAGCTACTATAATTTCTATAACCTGCTGTCTTTTTAAATATCTTGTCTGCACGGAAAGGTGATACGTCTGCTCGTGCACCATAATCAATTAGTGTTGTACTACTTAAAGGAATTATATATGTATTAGAACTTAATAAAGGAGATGTAGTAGGTGTGCTATATGGATAATGGAAGTACGTATCGTTGTCTTTTGTAAAGGTAAGTCTTGACGTATCTGCATTATACCCTATATAAATCTTATCAAACCCATCATCTTCGTTAAGGCCGGTGTATATTTTAGTGTAGTTTCTTAAACTTGCACTTAATACAGCAGTCTGACCGTGCATCGGAGAATAATAATTCTTTAGTGGGTTAATGTTTGCATCTATAACTGCATTACCCGCTGTTAAATTTTTAAATGCACTACTTATAAGATAGTTAAAAGGTACGTTACCAGAACTATTATCAACAATAAGGGAGTCATTAGTGTTTCTATATTTTACTAAATCAGACTGACCTAATGCCTGTAAACTGTTATGAGTATTACTATCATTTAGTCTTGTAGCGTAAAATACGCTACTCATTGGTAATACTAAATTATTATACGAAGTACCTGAAATACCGTTAAAATAAACACTATTACCGTTACTAACAAGCCACTCTGTTTGTATACCTAAAGCTTGAGACACTAACGAGAGCGCACCCTCGCTTAACATATAATAATAGGTATAAGATGAAGGATCTATTAATGTGTTTACTGGACTACCAGAAATTGTATTAATATTACTATTACATACCAAATATATATTCTGTGTAGATGTTTGATAGGGTATAGAATAAAATATTTGTATTGTGCGTGGTGTGGGTGTAAAGTAAAAATTAAATACTGTAGCAGATGCAGGATTAACTGTTAAACTGATGGTACTGCCTTCTGTATTGAGAGGGTCTGTAGCATACAGGTAATTACCAGCATAATCTCTTATTAATGTACTATAGACGTAACTCTCAGGTAGCGGTGCAGTTATCTCGTTAGTTAAACCGTTACTCAGTTTAAGTTGCTGTGTTAGCACTAAAAGCTGTTCATTATTAAGTGTAATATCCACTGCACTCGCCAGTAGTGAGGAATCAGTATAATTTACATCATCAAAAGTATATACCACACCACTTTTAATGGATATGTTATCATCATATCCATAATTTAATAATACTGGTGTGGCACTGAGAATCATGTATAATATTTATTGTGAGTTATGTAGCATTATTACTCAGTTTTGTATTACTTGACATCTAAAACATGCACTCGAGTCTGATTCAACAAGATCATAATACTGGCCGCAATTTCCATCTGCATAAAGATTGTATAATGTAGCATAATCATCTTCAGCTTGACACAAGCAAGTTGTACCTAAGAATGTACCCTCTGTAGGACATCCACCGCTTGGGTTGTAATCTGGATTTGCAGGGCAGCCCGAGTCATTTGTGTTTGTATTTTCTGTAGAAGTACAATCACCGTTAGCTACTGTATTAGCATATGTTTCATACTCATCTGTTGTGTTGCCTGGAGGGTAACAACCTTCAGAAAGTATAGTACCTGCTGAAGGACATGATTCAGTAGGCGGGCAGTGATCGCAATCTACACCTAAACTACCACCATCGTAAACACCGCACATACCATCGTTGTATGTAACGAATCTTTCACCGCAAGAAGTAGGTGCACCATAAGAACATGCATAATTATGCACACTACCTGCAGAAGGACATCCCGGATTTACACCGCAACTTGATTCATTATCGTTAGTAACGGTATATGTACCGCAATTTCCAGAAGCGTATGTGATAACCTGATTTTGATAAGGTTGAGATGTGTTATTAGGATCTACGCAAGTTACACTTAACTGAGTACCGCTTGAAGGGCATGGTACTGGTGTTGGTGTTGGAGCTACGTAAAATGCATTTGCACCGCAAGTTGAGTCATTATATGAAGGAGTAGTATAAGAACCGCAAGTACCGTTAGTATATCTATTATATCTTGTCTTATACGGATTATCTGGATAGCCGCTATCGTCTTCACAGAACGTTTCTATAAATTGATCTGCAGAAGGACATGGTGTAGGTGTTGGTGTCGGAGCTATATAATAGGGGTTTTCACTACAACCAAGATAGCCTGCATTAGGGTAATCAATAGTATATGTACCGCAACTACCGTTAGCAAATATGTTATGTTGTGTTAAATACTGATCCGTAGTGTTACCTAAACCTATACAATCTTGGCTAATAAGAGTGCCGCTTGATGGGCATGGCGTAGGTGTTGGTGTTGGAGTTACGTAAAAACTATTCGGTCCGCAAGTACTATCATTATAAGTTGTTGCAGAATTGTACGTGCCGCATGAACCATCAGCATATATATTGTATCTTGTTTGGTAATAGTTTTCTGGATGTGAACTATCATTTAAGCAGGTTGTACCTGCATACTGTCCAGAAGACGGACAAGGTGTTGGTAGCGCAGGACAACGACTATCATTTGGATAAGAAATTGTGTACGTGTTACATCTACCTCTTGCCGGATCGTAAGTTCCGTCATAATAAGAAACAGAGTATTCACCGAGGATACCATACCCTGTATATGTACATCCACCGTGTCCTACTGGTGTACCATCAGCAGGGCATGGATTACCTGTAGGTGTAGGTGAAGGTGTTGGGGTATAAGTTGGTTGCGGGGTAGGTGTAGGTGTGGTAGGTGTAGGTGTTGGAGTGTAAGTTGGCTGAGGCGTTGGGGTAGGAGTACGTGTTGCGTAAGCCGGACAACGAGAATCACTTGTACTTGTTGCAGTAAATGTACCGCATGCACCATCAGCATATGTAGCAGTATAATCACCTAATTGTGTTGGATCGCTATAATAACATGTACCTGAACCTATTTGTGTGCCGTATGCGGGGCACGGAGTTAAAGTAGGTGTTGGTGTTGGTGTTATAGGTCTTGCAGTAGGTGTAGGTGTTGGGGTATAAGTCGGACGAGGTGTTGGGGTCGGTGTTAAAGGAGTAGGAGATGGGGTAGGTGTTACAGTTAGTGTAGGAGTGACAGTAGGTGTAGGAGTCGGTGTATAAGTCGGACGAGGTGTTGGAGTTGGTGTTGGTGTTGGAGTCGGGGTAGGAGTAGGTATATATGGTAAGTTTGGCTTAACATCCTCACCAGATAATAAATCAGATGAATTAAAAAATACTAACTGCCCTTGTGATCCAGACTTGATACCTTCTGCTACTATAAATTGATTATTGTTAGTGCCCCACGCTCTGTTTTTAACTAAATGTAAGCTATCAAATACGTAGTTGTTGCCAGGTGAAACCGGGTTAGCTACTAACCAAGGTGTATATACAACAGGTATTAACGTATAGCGTATTGCTTGAAGACTTGGAAATAATACTGCAGATATAGAAACAGTATTAACTGTTTCACCGCTTGCTGAATTATAAAATGTGTGAGAAAAATTACTTCTACTATCAGTATATTGAGTGCTACCAGTTAAAGCGTCTTGTAATGTACTATAACTATAATTCCTCGTTACAACTGTTGTTTTCTGTGTAGCTTGTTCAAAAATACTATAAGATATGTTACCAATAATGTTTTTACCAAGATTAATAGCGCTTGGTTGAAATACTATTGTAAAAGGAGCATTACCGGTAATTGTTGCAGCACCACCTAAGTCAGAAAGAGGAAATGTATATGTGGTTAGTGACATTAGCTTGGTGTTACTTTATAAGTTATTAAATTGAGTTTCTGGCTTGTATCAAAGAAAGATACAAACGCGACTATATACTTATTGGTATCTTTATTGTAACAAAACACCGGATTCTCCATATACGATACCTTACCCGCTGGATACACATATTCTACATACGTTTCCGCATATAAACTATTAGTTGGATATATTTTTACTCTTTCACGTGGGTTGTTAAGATCTAATTCATATAGTACCGGCACAATAACACTTGAAAGACCGCTTGTACTGATTAGCGAACCCGCTTTACCAGTAAATGTGGAGGAAAGAACTGTACAAATTGTTATAGTCTTATTATTTGAATCATACCAGTTACCACCATAAAAGACTTGCGCGGTAGGGCTTAAATTACCAATACCAGTACTAAATCCTAATGTTGATATAGGAGAAGAAGATGTAATACCAAGTGTTAGAGGTAAAAAGTTCTGTAACGAATTACCAATACTGAAAGTGTTGTAATCAAATACTATCTTTTCGTATAAAACTTTATTTGTAAGCTGTATAATTAAAGTATCAAAAAATACTTCAAAATTTATTATGTTATTGTTTATTAACTGATTGTATGTAATAGTATCGTTTATATAATTGGTATAAACCGAATTTAATGCTACAGGGCCAGTAGAAATAGTACTATCAATAGTCTTTACCCATAAATTACCAATAGCGTTTGCATCTTGATAGAAAGAATGAGGTGAACTTTGAGGTTTGTATAAAGCATATTGATTACCAAATACATCAGTGTTCCAGGCATATAATGCAGAGCCTGGTGTATAGAGTAAGTTTAAGATTTTAGAATTTAAATCAAAATAACCTACATTTGTTAATTGTGTGGCTGAATTAGTAACAGACCAGGTTTGTTTCTCTGGACCTGTAAAGAATTCGAAATCATAACGTGCATTTATTACACCATTACTATCTGTTTTGAGTGTTTCAAATGCCGATTGGTAAGGTATAAACTTTTGATATGTATCGGAATTGACTATATTACCATCAAAATAATCAGATGTATTGGTAGATTTTACCCAGTTAATATCAACTGTGTGGTTAATGATATTATCTTGGTCCTTTTGGGTTAATCCACGGCCTTTATTATATTTCGATGGATCTATGAACTTGTACGCAGAACCATTTTTAATCTGTGTTACATCTAAGCTATATACTATGTTTTTGGTAAGATAGATTGAAGCACCTAAATTACTCGGGGTGAAATATCCACCTAACTGGCCAGATGTTTTAATTCCATCATTATCATAGGGTAACGTAGCTACTGTAGGGTAGTATCTATTACTTAAATTAGCATACGGGGCAAGTGCTATAACACTTGAAGATACTACCCCACTATTAGTACCAGATAAAACATATTCATTATTCGCTAAATACTTTTGAGATAAAGCATTTAGATAAGAATTTATTTGATCTGCAGTAGTAAAACTA
>Ga0316230_1002416_pt1 | contig 16245 bp, 12 predicted proteins | sample TBH18025metaG_FD_206004 | JGI IMG/M metagenome (GOLD analysis project Ga0316230, IMG submission 206004) | Freshwater microbial communities from Trout Bog Lake, Wisconsin, USA - TBH18025 | ecosystem: Environmental > Aquatic > Freshwater > Lake > Hypolimnion/Profundal zone | place: USA: Wisconsin...
AGAAATACTCTCATATTTGGACAATTATGAGAGTATTTCTTAAGATATTCGCACCAAGACTTTACGTTTGTTAAGTCATTGCGTAATGGAGGCCGAGATTGCTGGAAAACGGAAAAGAGAAGCTGTTGGATTCGCTGGGGTGGAAGCTCATAGCGGAGTTGCAGGCGGATGCGCGCATCTCGTTTGCGGAGCTTGGCAGGCGCGTGGGGCTATCAACGCCGGCGGTGGCGCAACGGGTTCAGCGGATGGAGGATGAGGGGATCATCCGAGCTTACCGGGCGGAGATTGATCCGGTAAGCGTGGGGCTGCCGATTACAGCGTTCATTCGCATGAGCATCGTGGGGAATGTGCTGGGCAGGCTGACGGAGCGGGTGCACTCGATGCCGGAGATCGTGGAGTGCCATCGTGGAACCGGGGAGGACTCGTTCATTCTAAAGGTGAACGTGGTATCCGTGGAGCACCTGAAGGATGTGATTGACCGGCTGACGCCTTATGGGACGACGTCGACTTCGCTGGTACTGTCGTCGATTATTGAGAAGAACCTGCTGAGTCCGGCAAACCTGGAGTGGCCGGAGACACCAAGGCCGGGTTCTCGGGTGTGGTGAACGGGAAGGAGGGAAGGGCGATTCAGTTCCCTTCCCGGCTCCGTGATTGATGAAATATGTATATATTTCATCAGTTTACAGCGAGTTTCTAATCTAGTAAGTATCCCCCGGCAGAGCCGGGGGCTTTACGATGTGAGCCGCTCAAAGCGGCTTGAGCGGGGTCGCTAACGCGGCCCCGGTTGAGTTGGGCCACCTTGACGGTGGCAGGTCATTTCCAGAGGTTCATCTGATCCAGCCTCTGGTCTTCCTTCTCCTGGTTGCGGATGTACTCCCGAATCGTGGCCTCATCTCGCCCTACCGTCGACACGAAATATCCTCGCGCCCAGAAGTTCTGCCCGGCGTAATTCTGCTTCCGTTCTCCGTATACTCGGGCCAGATGGATTGCGCTCTTGCCTTTGATAAACCCCACCACTTGCGAGACCGCATACTTGGGTGGAATCGAAATCATCATGTGCACATGGTCGGTTTGCAGATGGCCTTCTTCAATCCGGCTCTCCTTCTGCTCGGCCAGTTTGCGGAACACCTCGCCCAAATGCTGGCGCAGGCTCTTGTACAGCACCTTCCTGCGTCCCTTCGGGATGAAAACAACGTGGTACTTGCACTCCCATTTAGAGTGGCTTAAGCTTTCATACTCGTCCATCCAGATTCTCCTTGATGTGTGCTTGGCGGCTCACCTCTTGGAGTTTCTTGGATGGACTCCCGAAAATGTCAAACTGCTACTGCCTCCCCGGCAAAGCCGGGGGGTCTCCCGGTTGGACTAGCCAGATAATGGTAGCTTTCACCTGATAAAGTATTCAGCTCATTTTTAGCATCATGCAAAACTTGCCAAATGAAAAGTCAGTACTCGATAGGGTTATTAACGGAAGTTTTACTCACAATGGAGCGAAAACATATTCGCGACTGAAAGTAAAGGTGCTTATTGTGCCAACCATTACTTTCGTTTGATTGCTCCGGGGATACAATGTTGACTATATTTGTCGCTCTTGTGTTGCTGCATAAAGGTACTTGTTGTTTACTTTATGAGATTGAGACACTTCAGGCTGGCCATTGGTTGATGCCAGGTGGAACGGAGGGGACTGGGAATACGTATTGAGAACGGACAAGGACCGTACTGCCAGCGCCAACAGGGGGGCTGCGGGGCATTCTTATCTGTTGTATTTCGGGATGCGGTGCGGACTGAGAAGGGCGCAAGGACTTCGAAGGGGTAATTAAGGCCCGCGGAGACTTGGAGGTAGGCTGGTTGGGTTTTAAGCGGGCAGGATCGGATAAACCAAACTCCGTGGAGAGTGTTCGCGCGGAGGCGGAATCGTGTTCTAACACGGGGCCTGCAAAGATAGCGCGGGTTCTGATTGTGGACGACGAGATGCATGTCCGCTTGATGATGGGCTCGACGCTCGAGCGCCAGGGCTATGACGTGCAACTGGCGGCAAATGGCCGGGAGGCCCTCGAAGCCTTGGGACTGAATAACTTCGACTTGGTCTTGACAGACATCGTGATGCAGGACGTGAACGGAATCGCGCTTCTCGAAAGTGTTCATGCGCAGAATCCAAACCTTCCCGTCGTGATGGTGACAGCGATTCACGACATCAGCGTGGCGATTGACGCGATGCGGCGCGGCGCATACGACTACGTGCTCAAGCCATTTGAGCGGGAACACTTGGTGAGCACTGTGCTGCGAGCGCTGGAACATCGTCAGGTGCTGGAAAAGAGCCACAACTACCAGCAGAGTCTGGAACAAATGGTGCGGGCGCGTACGGAGTTGCTTCGTCATGCGATGGAAGACCTGGAGCACAGCTACGACGTGACGCTTGAGGCACTAGGCGACGCACTGGATCTGAAGGACTCAGAGACGGAAGGGCACTCAAAACGAGTGACGGCCTACACAATTGCGCTTTCGCGTGCGATGGGATTGGCTCCGGCAGAGATCAAGGTGATCGCGCGTGGCGCATTTTTGCACGACATTGGAAAGATGGCAATTCCAGACGAAATATTGCGCAAGCCTGGGAAACTGACTCTGGAAGAACAGGATGTGATGCGGGAGCATTGCTCGCGTGGCTACCACATGCTGCGTAAGATTCCTTTTTTGGCCGGCGCGGCGGATATTGTTTTTTGCCACCAGGAACATTTTGACGGCACAGGCTACCCGAGCGGGTTGCGAAGTCGGGAAATACCCATTGGAGCGCGGATTTTTGCCGTGGCGGATACGCTGGATGCTATAACAAGCGACCGGCCCTACCGTCGGGCGCGAAGCTTTGATGTGGCGCGGGAGGAGATTTTGCGCTGCTCGGGGACACAGTTCGATCCCTCCGTAGTGGAGGTGTTCTTGAAGATCCCGAATGAGCTTTGGCAGGAGTTGCGCTCAGAGATCAGCGGCCAAAACAAGCGCTATTCTACCTTTGACCTGGCTCAGACACCTGGAACTGAACCTTCAGGGGACTGATTTCAGGGGCAATAACCAGATACGTGGAGGAGACACGATGCGCGCTCTTTCGGAGGCAGAGGCTGAATCTCACATGGGTTTGGTGCCAGGTTGGCAGCTTGAAAACAAGGCACTGACTCGGACCTTCGAGTTTGAGGATTTTCGCGGGGCGCTCGAGTTTGTAAACCAGTTAGGGAAGCTGGCGGAAGAGGCTGGTCACCATCCTGATATCGATATACGCGCCAACCGGGTGCGGTTGGTGCTAACAACGCACGATGCCAGTGGGCTGACAGAGAAGGATTTTGACCTGGCCGCCAAGCTTGGGAAGCTGGCCTGAAGGCTCAGGCATCGTCACCCGGGTCCTCCGCAGGAATCCCAAAATGCGGATTTGTGCCGTTTTCTCCGGTCTGACGGAGCTTTGTTAGGGTCTTCCTGTACCACCATGCGGCAGCAAGGCCACCGGCAAAGGCAGAGGCGGCTGCGACCACTCCTATCTTGACCCAACCGGAGTTTTCAGGATCGGGCGCAGGCGTATTTGGCGAAGTGGTTGATTTTAAGATATCTGCCATGCCTTCAAATGTCTCCTTGCGGTTGCGAGAGGTGTACTTCGCGGGGAAATTAACTACACTTTAGATGCGGGGCCGCGTCAAAGGATAGATTTCTGGGATAACAAAATTAAATTTCGATTTTTGTATTTGCATTCTTCTCAATCTATGCTAAGGTGTATTTATTCCACTGGAGAGACGGTTCACACCGACTTTCTCGAGTAGGAAGTAGTTTGCGTCACTGGCCTCCCGGCACGAACAGCTAGACCGTTCGTGCCGTCTTTTTTTGTACGGGGGAAACCGGAACGGTGGGCTGCAAGTTGAGACCGCTGGCAGGCATAGCAGAGCGGGTTAAAATGGCAGACAGAGAGGTCGCATGAAGAACATATTGAAGAGCAGCTGGCTGCTCGGGTTGGGTGTATTTGCGGTGACTGCTGCGAGCTATGCACAGTGGTCAAACCCCGCCGAGGACGTGCCGGCCTACCACCCTTCAGCACCGCTGAAGGTGAGCGCGCTGCCACCGATCATGAGTGGCGGGCGACTGACAGGGGAGAACTTCCGCTATCCGTGGCAGGTACACGTTTACCAGCAGGTGATCAAGGTGAGCGGCGTTGTGTACCAGTTGCCGTGTAACTGCCGTTGCGACCGCGCGCTGGGGCATACGAGCCTGCGTAGCTGCTTTGAGACCCTGCACGGAACCGAGTGCTCAACCTGTGCCAAGGAGGGGTTCTATGCCTACCAGCAGACGAAGCTGGGCAAGAATCCTGCGCAAATTCGCGCCGCCATCGCTCGGCATGAATACGAGAGCATTGACTTGGACAAGCAGTAGACCTGCGTGAAGTCCACGGATGCCCGGCGCTCACCTGCCGGGCATCCCGTTTTAGCGGCCGATGCCGGTCCAGTATTTGAAAATGGTAGAACTCGATGCGGCTACCATTCCCGTTACCACCGGCCCAGGGTCGCCATAAACCTCGATGCCATCCACGGTGCAGACCGCGGCGAGCTTGGGCACCAACTGCTGCACCACCGAGCCCATGAAGTGAGCCTCAATGGCAGCGGCGTCCTCGTAGGTCTCTACCAGGCGGAAGCGCTTGCTGTCGTCGCTTACGAACCACTCATAGCCAAGAGTGCCGGGCTCAGACTTTGTGCCTTCCGTCATGGATAAGGCAAGGCTCTTGAAAGCATCCATCTGCTCCGGGCTCACCGTCATGTTCAATGTCAGCCGAACGATCTTTTCCACCATCTGGGATCTCCTCTTTCTGTTCCGGGTCGATAGCTACTCCGCCACCCTATCACCCCTGCAGTATTTGATGGAACGGGAAAGAGCGTAGAATAGAAGCAGCAGCACGAGCCACCAGGCCCGGGTTCGCACCTTGCCAGTATCCCGTGCGATGGGTATTCGCCGCAAGGGTGGCTATATGGGGGCGTCACGGTTTCGACGGGATCGAATGCGGCTAAGGAGTCATGTCGGGGTGTGGGCACCCGTAATCGCCTGCAAAACAAAAGTTGCCAACGATAATCTGGCACTTGCAGCTTAATTAAATAAGCTGCCGTCTTCCACGGCTTTGCCTTTGGGCTGTGAGCGGACGTCATACAGAGGGCTGGCGTGAGCGGCTCGGTCCGCGTTGCTTGCGCGAGATCATCGGACTAGTTTCCGGCGCATCTTGTCCGTTCTGAGTGTCGGGAGCGAAACCAAAAGGAACCGGGCAAAGCATGAACACTCCTGGCTGACAGCGATTTCGGACGCGGGTTCGACTCCCGCCGCCTCCACCAATTAACTCGCTCACTGTCAATAACTCACATAGCATTTTCCGCCATGTGTGGCTGGCCTGTGTTTTGTTGTTTTGCCCAATGATTTTGTTCCGGTTAATCAACATCACATTCAACTTCGCTGCCCCACGCGTTCCAGCCGTCGGTTTTCTGAGGTGCGAAGAGTTGGACGCAGGGGAGATCTCCGACTAACTTCACAATTTCTGTCCTGAACTCGTCGGGCTTCTTTTTGTGGCGACGAGGCAAATTTCGGGGTTCTTCCTTGTCCACATCCCGACGCCAAAATGGTCTTTCCCGGTGGTAGTTTCTTTCGCTAAGGCAGAGCTAACGGTCTTGTACTGGAATCCCCTAGTATCAATTACATCTTTTGCTTCAAATAGCTGAGTATCAACGGCCCAAAGGAAAAGCACCCTGTACTAGATGTATATTGGTTGGCATCCGGGAAAGGAAAAGAGAAATTCTGATCTATTGTTGTGGAGAAGACAAAGGTGAGCGATCTTCATCCAAAATACCGGCCCGACATTGATGGGCTGCGCGCAGTTGCTGTACTCCTTGTCGTAATTTCTCATGCCTTCCCTGGGAAAATCCCTGGCGGGTTCATCGGCGTTGATATCTTCTTTATCATCTCCGGTTTTCTGATTTCATCGATCATCTTCTCTAATCTGGAGGCTGGTAGCTTCAGCATCGCCGGTTTCTATCATCGGCGCATCCGCAGGATATTCCCCGCGTTGCTGATCGTAATGGGCTGCAGTCTAGCCTTTGGATGGGTCACATTTTTTGCCGATGAATACACGCAGCTAGCCAAGCACGTGGCGAGCGGTGCGGCGTTTGTATCCAATTTTTTGCTCTACCACGAGAGCGGCTATTTCGATAACACTTCAGAGACCAAGCCAATGCTTCATCTCTGGAGCCTTGCCATCGAAGAGCAGTTCTATATCTTCTGGCCGCTACTCCTGGCGTTTGTGTGGAAGCGCAAATGGAGCTTTCTCCGCATCACAGCTGTCATTGCCGTACTTTCTTTTGCCGCCAACATCTATTTGATCCAGAAGAACCCGATCGCTGCATTCTACTGGCCGATTTCACGATTCTGGGAGCTGATGATAGGCGGATTGCTGGCTTACACAACATTACACAGGTCTGCGCTCATCCGTCGGGGTAAGAATCTGCAGTCGACCATTGGGTTTATCCTTCTCTTCAGTGGCGCCGCGCTGATTAACAACAAGCAGGCATTTCCTGGTTGGTGGGCTCTCCTCCCTACCGCCGCCTCTTTCTTCATCATCTCAGCAGGTCCGGAGGGATGGTTCAACAGATTCATTCTCTCTAGCAGAATCTTCGTCTGGTTCGGATTGATCAGTTATCCTCTCTATCTGTGGCATTGGCCACTGCTCTCTTTGATTAGAATCATTGAAGGCACCCTGGGGGGACGGATCATTCGCGTCGTGGCTGTTGTTGCGGCCATAGCGCTTTCCTGGCTTACTTTTCGATTTGTGGAAAAGCCGATCCGTCAGAAAGGAAGCTACCGGACTGCGATGGCTTTGGCGACCGCAATGGTCCTGATGTCTACGGTCGCGATCGGTATTGTGCGCTTTCATGGATTTGAAGACCGTGCCGCAATGCGCAACAGCACATATAAATTTAGCGCAGAGGTCGCCCAGCAGTTCTCTGGCCCTATCTGGCAGTACACCAACAACGATTACTGCTTGAGGCGATTCCCCCTGAAGGAGTCGCGGGATTTCTGGTGGTGGTTTTGCATGCTGGAGAAGGACCAGCCACCTACTGTCATCGTGATGGGTAGCAGCTACGCGAACGAGCTTTATCCCGGTCTCGTAAGCAGACCTGAGCTGGCCAGACAGGTCTTTTTATCCATTGGCACCTGCGACCCTGGAGCTATCACCGATCCTGGAACCGCGAAGAATAACCCCTGCTACGGCGACCGAATAGCCCTACAGGAGAAGTTCATTGACAAGATCATCATCAATAACAAGACCATCCGCTATGCCATCCTCGATGGCCTGAGCAGCAATCCAGATACAGGCTATATCCATCATTTGAAGGAGAGAATCGACTTTCTCGAATCGCAAGGCGTGCAGGTCTTTGTCTTTTACCCGCACCTAGTGGTGGACTTCGATATACGCGAATGTTTCAGCCGCCCACTATTCCCCGCAAAGCGAAGCTGCACTCTGCCCGAAAGTCAGCGCGAGGATCTCAACGCGTACTTCAAGCCCTTGGTGGATAGCATTCACACTTCAAATCCCAAGGTCCTCTTCTTCGATCAGAACGACATGTTCTGCAACGGCAAGAATTGCAGCCTGATTCGGGATGGCTTGCCGCTCTACCGCGATGAGTTTTACCATATTTCCGAATTCGGCAGTATTCTTGTAGCGGAGAATTTTGTTGGTTTCCTGCGACAAAATCTGCCAGAGGCATTGCAGTGAGCCCTCTGGCGAGGGTAACTGGCATGTTACTCCGCAATTTCCACAAAGCGCACAACTTGAGACGCTGCCCAAAACCATAAGCGGACAGGGCTTGTTCGTCCCAAGATTTAGTCTCACTATAGAGCTATGCTATCGCCCGCCGTCAATTATCTTGAAACCCGAATTCGGCAGCATTTCCAGCGCCGCGGACAGTTTCCGGTTTTGTAGGACGGGTGGAGGCGCGAAGTAGCAACCGCGCAGCATTTCATCATTGACTAATATTCGGTATCTCCGTGGCCGGCAAAATGCCCTGCAAGACTCTGCTTCCGCTCACTTTGTTGTCGATGGATACAGCCGAATCACCAATGAAGACGGTCAGTTCGCTCCACTAGCCGAGCGCATAGTTGGTGGCCTCCGCCATGGTATGCTTCGGGAGCAGTTGCTCTTTCCACCCAAGCAGCCTCTCGCGGAACGCCCCAACCAGCAGCACCGACACAGTTACGAGTTTTGGATCCAATAATTCGCGAACGCATTATTGCTGGGCGCAATAATGGGGGCAACCGTCAATAACAAATTGCAGATATCCTCTCATTGTCAGTTCGTTACAGGCACTATTCGGTAGCCGCAGCCTAAATAGAAGCATTGAAAGACAATTATCGTCCAGGGACCACCAATAATTGGTGCGGCGCAGGCCGGGTATTCGCGTGGGCAAGCAGCGGACCGAAGGGGCAACTGCTGAGACATCACCGGTTCGGAGACGGTTCGGTTCACTGAAGGTGGAGCGACTGAATGGCAAGCCCCTCGAAACCGCGAGACAAACTAAGAACAAAATGATTGCATGGTTGCTCTGGCGTAACCAAATACGCATGCACTCAACCTTCAACTACGTCAGCAGGTCGAGTTGCAAGATTGGATTTCAACCCGAAGATCGCCGCATGTCGGCGCGAGCGATTGAGATTGGCGGGGGAAATGGCAGACTGTGGAGAGCTTGGGAAGGCGATTTCGGTGTTTTGCCACGCTTGTTTGTTTCGTAGTGAGGCGTGAGGATAGACTCATCCCTTGGCGGAGTGGCTGTGATTGCGAATGCAAGTTCTACAACTGTGGCCGATTCCCAACCCGCTGGACAACCAGATTCAGGCTATAGTTCGCAGGTACGACGATACTCCAGATAGGTAGCCTCAAGTCCTTTACGCAGAGGAATTTTCGCCTGCCAGCCAAGCGCCTTCATTCGCGATATATCCAAGAGCTTGCGCGGCGTCCCGTCGGGCTTGGATGCGTCGAATGCCAGCCGTCCCTTGAAACCCACCACATCCCTGATAAGCTCGGCCAAGTCACGAATTTTCAGGTCTTCTCCGCATCCAACATTGAACAATGGGGCCTGCAACTCTGAGCTCACGATGGATCTATAACTCTCTTCCGGCAGGTTCATCAAGAAGACACAGGCATCCGCCAAATCGTCGCTGTGAAGAAACTCCCGCAACACTGAGCCAGTGCCCCAGACAGAAACCACCGCTGCATCGGCAACCATTGCCTCGTGCATCTTCCTCAACAGAGCAGGAAGCACATGAGAACTTTGCAGGTCGTAGTTGTCGTTGGGGCCGTAGAGGTTGGTGGGCATCGCTGCAACATATTGGGTTCCATATTGGCGGTTGAACGCCCAGCAGGTTTCAATGCCGGCGATCTTGGCCACTGCATAGGGGCGGTTGGTTGGCTCCAGCGGCCCGGTGAGCAAGTAATCTTCCTTGATTGGCTGTGGGCAGTCACGGGGGTAGATGCAGCTAGATCCAAGGAACAGCAGCCGCTTCACACCAAAACTCCTTGCGGCACCGATCACATTAGTTTGGATAGCAAGATTCTCGTGAACAAAATCCGCAGGTCGTGTATTGTTGGCCAGGATGCCGCCAACCTTGGCTGCGGCCAGAAACACATATTCCGGTCGTTCCTCTGCAAAGAAGTGAACAACCGCCGCTTGGTCGGTCAGATCCAGTTCCGCATGGGTCCGAACCGCAATCCTCGCGCAACCTTCTTGTTTAAGCCGCCTCAGTATGGCAGAGCCCGCTAACCCGCGATGGCCGGCGATATAAACTCGGGAGCCATTGAGGCAGGAACTATTCATGGTAGTCATAGGCCGCGTATCCGTGATTCTTGACAAGTTGGTCCCTCTCGGCTGCCAGGTGATCAGCGTCAACCATCTCTTTAACAAGCTCTTCAAAGCTCACTGTAGGCTTCCATCCCAACCGCTCGTGTGCATAAGTTGGATCGCCTAGCAGAGTTTCCACCTCCGTCGGTCGGAAATACCTCGGATCTACCTCAACGACGGTGGAACCACTCTGATCCACAGCCCGTTCCTCCACTCCCTGGCCTTCCCAGATGAGCTTAATGCCAAGTCTGTCTGCTGCAAGCGTCACGAATTCCCGTACACTGTGCTGGACCCCGGTTGCGATTACAAAATCCTCTGGCTTGTCCTGTTGCAGCATCCGCCACTGCATCTCCACGTAGTCCCGCGCATGGCCCCAGTCCCGGAGCGAATCCAGGTTCCCCAAATACAGCTTGTCTTGAAGGCCCAATTTGATGCGCGCCAGCGCCCGGGTGATCTTTCGAGTTACAAAGGTTTCGCCTCGCACCGGCGACTCATGATTGAATAAGATCCCGTTGCAGGCGTACATGCCATACGCCTCGCGGTAATTCACAGTAATCCAATAGGCATATAGCTTTGCCACCGCATACGGAGATCGTGGATAGAACGGCGTCTTCTCGTTTTGTGGAACCTGCTGGACCAGACCGTAGAGTTCCGAAGTTGACGCCTGGTAGAATCGCGTCTTCTTCTCGGCACCGAGTATCCGGATGGTCTCAAGTATTCTCAGCGCACCCAGACCATCGACATTTGCCGTGTATTCCGGCTGTTCGAACGACACTTGGACGTGGCTCTGTGCGCCCAGATTATATATTTCGTCTGGCTGAACCTTTTGCATGATATGGAGCAAGCTGCACGAATCGGACAGATCTCCATAGTGCAAAACAAATTTTCTGTTTCCCAAGTGCGGATCCTGATAAAGATGGTCAACGCGGTCAGTATTGAAGAGAGAGCTGCGCCGCTTGATGCCGTGAACATCATAGCCTTTCTGGAGCAGAAGCTGCGCCAAATAAGATCCGTCTTGCCCTGTTATGCCTGTTATCAAAGCACTTTTCGCCATGTTTACCCCTACACTCCTGGAGTGCTGACTAGCGCCAACCTGTGGATTATACGTCACGGTTGGTTAGCCAAAAGCTGCCATTTTGAGAGGGTGGTGCATTAACTTCGGCGTGAGGAATTACCTCCTGTCAGCATTGGCAATGTCTTAGGCAGAGCGACAGGAACTTGTGATTGCATTGGGGCGTCTGGGCTGGGCGCTGCGATGGATCGAGCAGGAGACGGAAGTTCATCGCGGAACGGCGAGCGATTGTCTGAAGTCAGTGAGCGTCTGCGTAACATGCAGCGAAACGATCAATCTCGTACTGTCGTGTGGCCGCAACGCGGTTGATATCTGGCAGGATCTTTTAGGCGCACGGGTTCACGGGCGGCTGCCAGTGCGGCAAAGCCACGCTTTCGTTCCAGGTCTTCACGGCTTTTTGCTTATGGCACAGAGTAGGGGGCTCGTGGAGGCAGAGTGTGACTGTGATCTTTGCCGGATTTCCTAAGCAATGATTCACTTCAATCAAAGATTGAGTGAAAATGACGCTGAAAGTGTGGTGGTTACCGATGGGCCATGCTTAGTGACACCTTGGGAGCATTTCGCTTTATTGCGTTCATGCGTAGTTTAAAGCTGTTGGCGCAGAGGCCTGTTGTACCGTGTACCGCATCCAATTGACGCCAGAGAGGGATAAAACTTTGAAGGACTTTTTCACCGGGCTCGCTTTTGTGGCTATGGTCGTAATCCCAGCGATTGTGGCTCGTTTTCAATGGAGTAGAACTCACGGCGGCGACATCTAGAACTTTTCCAACGGATTGTAATTCAAAAGCAACAAGCGCCAATGTCATCGACCCAGCTCTTGGATCGGTGGCATTGGCGCTTGTTTTTTGTATGCTTCGCTGTCCTTTCTGCTGAAGGACACGTAGATCGGTAACCTGCTTATTTTGTACCGCCTGGAGGAGCGGAGCTGAGAGCTTCGATGACAGTATCGAGGGCGGCTTGCCAGGGGGAGAGGCGGATGGCGAAGCGGTCGAAGAGTTTCTGGTTGCAGAGGACGGAGTTCCGGGGGCGCTGTGCGGGGGTCGGATAGTCCTTTGTGGTTAGCGGGACAAGGGCGGGCGGCTTGACGCCGAGTTGGAGGCCGGCACGGGCGAAGATCGCCTGGGCAAAGTCGAACCAGTTGGTGGAGTCGGCGCAGGTCATGTGGTAGAGGCCACCCCAATCCTGCGGGGCGCCGAAGCGACCGGAGAGGACGCCAGCGACGATGGCGAAGGTGGCCTGGGCTAGTTCGATGGAGGTGGTAGGGGAGCCGAACTGATCGTTGACGATGGAGAGAGACGAGCGCTCGCGTGCCAGCCGAAGCATGGTGAGCAGGAAGTTGTTGCCATGGGGCCCGTAGACCCAGCTGGTGCGGAAGATGAGATAACGGCCGCCGACCTGCTGGATGGCCTGTTCGCCGGCAAGCTTGGTTCTTCCGTAGACGTTGAGGGGATTGGGAATATCGGACTCTAGCCATGGTTCGGGTTTGCTGCCGTCGAAGACGTAGTCCGTGGAGTAGTGGACGAGGAGGGCGTTACGGCAGAAGGCCTCCTCCGCAAGGATGCGGGGGGCCTGGGAGTTGATGGCGAAGGCGAGAGTGGGCTCGGACTCGGATCGATCGACGGCGGTGTAGGCGGCGGCGTTTAGGATGATGTCGGGCTCCGCGCGGCGGACAAGGGCGCGGGTCTGTTCGGTGTCGGACAGGTCGACGGATTCGCGATCGACAGCGGTGATGGGGCCGAAGTTGGAGAAGCTGCGTTGGAGTTCAAGACCAACTTGTCCAGCGTGACCGATGATGAGGATGCGCGGGGTTGCAGTCATTATGAGGGCTCAAGTGGTAACTGCTTGCATTCTATCGAAAGGTAAAGCGCAATTGCATCAATTTCGACGCGCTTCGCGCCGGCAGAAGACAGGAATGAGGCATGAGGCTGGACCGAGCGAACCTCGAAGGGAAATCTTGACACTGAAAGCGTTTGTGGTCAATATGATGCCAGTGCGCCGCAAGCCCACGATGAAGCGCCCGCCACTGATCGTCTGGATGAAGGTTGGTTGCGGCCGTTTCGACCATTGGCCGGTGCAGGGCAATTGGCAGCCCATCCACGGTCCCACTGCAACAGAATTGCGCACTCTTGTAGGAAGGACGCAAGTCTGGTCCCAAATCACTGAATGGTGATGGAGTACTTATGATCACGCAGTCTGGAATGACATTGCTCTACTCCCTACTGACCATCTTCTCTCTTGCCCTGCTGATGACACTTGGAGTCTACGCTCAGGATAATTGCTTGACTTTCTCGCAAAGTACTTTGCAGAAGGTTGATCACACTTGTGGTAATAAGTCTGGCAATCGCCATTTGCCTGCCAGGAGGTTCGGATCTCCTACTCCCGCCTACGCCGTGAAGGGAAAGAATCAACCTGGCACAAGTCACGCCTCGCAAAATGTACAGGGGAATTTGCACCCTGTTCCGCAAGGGAATTCATGGGCTAAGGGGAATACTCAGTTACGCACTAACAGTGTTGGTAGAAATACAATCAGCAAAGGGAGCACTCCGAAGGTAGTGCAGCCGGGGACAACGAAGCATACTCATTCCTGAACCCAATTCCTGATTTTGCCCGGTGCGACGGCGAATTGGTTAGAGCCCGCGTTTGACTATCGCGCCTTTCGTCGTTGGTTTCCAGTAACATGGCTGCGTACAAATCCATCAAGGATGCCGTTCCAGCCCTCACATCTCTTACAAAGAATGGAGGACATAATGGCCGCACAATCAAAAAGTACAATATTCTGTTCGCTGCTGATCATGGCTTGCCTGGCCCCGCTCATGCAGGTTTCTGTTCACGCGCAGGCCGTTACATATGGTCGTGAAAAACTCAAGGCGACCAGCAAGACAACGGGGGACTTTAACCTGGCTAATCGTTCTAGTACTCCGAATGCCACGGTGAAGAATCAAAACGGTTCTCAGCAGGTGCGCAATACAGCGGGAACTCAGCAACGTACTGCGCAGGGAAAGCCTGCAGCGCAGGGAGGCTCACAGCGCGCGACGAGTGGCCAGAATGGGCGGACTGGAAGCAAGGGCGGTGGTTCGTCGACGGCATATCCCAAGCTAAATAAATAGCCTTGCCAGAGAACACGCATGATGCCATGCTCGGGCGCTTGTCGCGGAAAACTGCAACAGTGCGGGAGAGGCCAGATATCCCTACGTTGGATTCCCCGTACAATTTAGAGAGGGACAACAACGCCATGCCGCGTGTGTATATGGATGCCAATGCCACTACGCCTTTGCTTCCTGAGGTGATTGAGGCGATGCGGCCGTATTGGATGGAAGAGTTCGGGAATGCCTCATCGATTCATATCCATGGCCAGAGGGCGCACCAGGCGGTAGACCATGCGCGCGAGGCGCTGGCTGCGTTCTTTAACTGCCATGAGGCCGAAGTGGTTTTCAACTCGGGCGGCACCGAGGGAGACAATACGGCGGTGTTTGGGATGCTGCGCGCGGGCGACCATTTTATTACTACGTCCATTGAGCACTCGGCGGTGCTGCGGGCGGCGGACCGAATGGCGCGGCATGGGGTGGAGACGACATTTGTGGGCCCGCAAGCGAGCGGGCTGATTGATGCGCAGGATATCCGGCGGGCGATAAGGCCCCAGACCCGGCTGATCAGCGTGATGCTGGCGAATAACGAGACCGGCGTGCTGCAACCAGTGGAAGAGATTGGGAAGATTGCAGCCGAGGCCGGGGCTTACTTCCACATTGATGCGGTGCAGGGCGCGGGCAAGGTGCCGTTCGACGTGCGGCGGTATGGCTGCCACCTGCTGAGCATCAGCGCGCACAAGATGCACGGGCCGAAGGGAATGGGCGCGCTGTTTGTGCGCCGGGGCACGCCGCTGGAGCCGATGATGGTGGGCGGCAGCCATGAGAGGCGGCGGCGCGCAGGGACGGAGAATGTGCCGGGAATTGTGGGACTGGGCAGGGCCGCGGAACTGGCAGCGCAGTCGCTGGAGGATGGAGCGATTGAGCGTCTGGCCGGGTTGCGCGACCGTCTGGAAGCGGGCTTGCTAAAGATTGCGGGCACGCGGGTGAATGGCGGACGGGATGGAGACAAGCTGGTTCCGCGAACGGCGAATACGACAAATATCTGGTTTGAGCAACTGGAGGGCGAGGCGCTGGTAATCGCGCTCGACCTTAAGGGCGTGGCGGTAAGCGGTGGGTCAGCTTGCCATTCGGGGTCAACGGAGCCGAGCCATGTGCTGATGGCGATGGGGCTGGACAAGAATGCGGCGCGAGCAAGCTTGCGCTTCAGCCTGATGAAGACGGCGGCGGATACAGATGTGGACCATGTACTGAAGGTGGTTCCAGAGGCTGTGGAACGACTCAGAGCGCTTTCGCCGGTGGTGGCGGAGTGATATGCGATGCCCCTGCGATATTTGCGGAGTTAGCTGGGCAATAGGTTTGCCTAATTCAAAGCACCAATTTGTTTAAGGTTTGCAGAGAAGGTTTTCTTCCCCTATGAGTGAAAAGACAACAATTGCGGTAGCGATGTCCGGCGGAGTGGACTCTTCGACGGTTGCGGCAATGCTCGTCCACCAAGGCGAGACAATTGTAGGGCTGACGCTGCAGCTCTGGGACCAGACGCGGCTGGCGGGCAAACACGGAATTCCCGATGCGCCAAAGGCGGGACGTTGCTGCTCGCTGGACGATGTGTATGACGCGCGGCGGGTGGCGGAGCAACTTGGCATTCCGTATTACGTCGTCAACCAGGAAGAGCGCTTTGAGCGGGACGTGGTGCGGCCGTTTGTGGAGGAGTACCTAGCGGGACGGACGCCGATTCCCTGCTCGCTGTGCAATAACCACTTGAAGTTTGACCAGTTGCTGAAGACGGCGCATAGCATTGGCGCGAGCCGGATTGCGACCGGGCACTACGCGGTGAATGAGTGGGACGCGGAGCGGAGACGATGGATACTGAAGCGACCCGCAGATTTGGCGAAGGACCAGACGTATTTTCTGTTTGGGCTGACGCAAGAGCAACTGGCGCACGCACTGTTTCCACTGGGCAGGCTCACAAAGCCGGAGGTGCGGGGCGTTGCGCGAGAGCATGGGCTAAAGCTGGCCGAGAAGCCGGATTCCCAGGAGATTTGCTTTATTCCGGGCGGGGATTACAAGCAGTTTTTGACGGCGTACCTGGAAGAGCAGGACGAGCGTGCTCCAGAGACGGCGGGAGAACTGGTAAACCCTGGCGGCGAAGTGCTGGGCCGGCACGAGGGAATTTCAAACTTCACGGTGGGGCAGC
>Ga0316230_1002417_pt1 | contig 16244 bp, 12 predicted proteins | sample TBH18025metaG_FD_206004 | JGI IMG/M metagenome (GOLD analysis project Ga0316230, IMG submission 206004) | Freshwater microbial communities from Trout Bog Lake, Wisconsin, USA - TBH18025 | ecosystem: Environmental > Aquatic > Freshwater > Lake > Hypolimnion/Profundal zone | place: USA: Wisconsin...
CATTGCAGCTCTTCGAAAAAATCATGATGCCTTTGGCTTGGAGCAACTGCTCAGACCTTATCGGCCATAACCCCTGGCACCACGCTTTTCAATAGACTGATTTACTTTTTTAGCTTTCCAAAAGCCGCGGCCATCGCATTATGAATGGGTGGGCTTAACTTGCGTTGTTCCTCAATCCCCCGGGATGGCTTTACAACAGGACGTCTAGAAGATTGATCCAACGCTCCTGCTTTTGCAGGTGCATCAGCAAGACGCATCGTTAAGGCAATGCGCTTACGTTTCTCATCGACCTCAAGCACCTTCACCTTCACTACCTGCCCTGCCTTCACAACCGTATGAGGGTCTTTTACAAATGTATTGGCTAAGGCTGATATATGTACCAGGCCATCTTGATGTACACCAATATCCACAAACGCACCAAACGCAGCCACATTCGTGACCACGCCTTCTAAAATCATTTCTGGCTTGAGATCGCTAATCTTTTCAATTCCCTCTTTGAAAGTAGCGGTTGTAAATTCAGGGCGGGGATCCCGTCCTGGTTTTTCCAGCTCTTTCAAAATATCTGTGATGGTTGGCACTCCAAACCGCTCATCAGCATATTTTTCGGGGGCCAAGCTCTTTAGAATTGATGTATCCCCGATAACCTCCTTAACGCCCTTCTTAATATCTTTGAGAATTTTTTCAACCAAAGGATAAGACTCGGGATGGACGGCTGAGGCATCCAGCGGATTACTGCCGTTCATGATGCGCAAAAAGCCAGCAGCCTGTTCAAACGTTTTCTCACCCAAACGTGGCACGCTTCGCAAAGCAGTCCTACTCTCAAATGCGCCATTGCTATCGCGATACGCCACAAGTCCCTCAGCTACCGTGCTGCTTAAACCCGATACACGCGATAACAATGGAGCCGAGGCAGTATTCACATCAACGCCGACTGCGTTGACGCAATCTTCTACTACCGCCACCAGGGATTTCGCAAGTTGCGTCTGCATCACATCGTGCTGATATTGCCCGACACCAATAGATTTGGGGTCGATCTTCACTAACTCAGCTAACGGATCTTGCAAACGGCGAGCAATCGAAACAGCGCCGCGCAATGACACATCCATGCCTGGCAATTCTTTTGAGGCGTATTCGGAAGCGGAATAGACTGAAGCGCCCGCCTCAGAAACCACTATTTTGGTGAGCTTTAGCTCTGGCCTGGCCTTAATCAAATCCTGCGCTAATTTATCGGTCTCGCGCGATGCCGTACCATTGCCAATTGAAATTAATGTAGCCTGGTGTTTTTCTGCTAGCCTCGAAAGCGTCTGCAAAGACCCTGCCCAATCATTTTTGGGTTGGTGCGGATAAATGACATCGGTATCCACCACCTTGCCGGTAGCATCAACCACTGCTACTTTGACCCCAGTTCGCATGCCCGGGTCCAGACCAATGGTGACGCGAGGGCCAGCTGGGGCCGCCAATAATAAGTCCTTTAAATTGCGCGCAAATACTTGAATCGCTTCGGTCTCAGAACGCTCTCGTAGAGCACTCATCAGCTCAGACTCCAGGTGTAATGAGCACTTGATACGCCATGTCCAACGAACCGTCTCGGCCAACCATTGATCAGCCGGACGACCCTCTGATTTGATCTTAAAGTGCGCAGCGATCCGTGCCTCGCAAGGATTATGGGGCGCGTCCCATCTAGGTTTCTCAGCCTCACTATCCAGACGCAAATTGACCATTAAGACCTGCTCACGCCGCCCCCGGAATAACGCCAAGGCACGATGAGAAGGAATTGCCTGAATCGGTTCAGAGTAATCAAAATAATCCGCAAACTTTTCACCTTCCTGCTCTTTGCCGGCAATGACCTTGGACTCGACTACGCCATGATCCTGCAGATATAACCGCAATGACTGTACCAACGCTGCGTCTTCAGCAAACCGCTCCATCAAAATTTGGCGAGCCCCTTCTAATGCGGCCTTGACATCTGGTACGCCAGGGTTCTCACCATGATCAGAACTAAAGGCCTCCCGAAGGTACTTCTCTGCCTCTACTTCTGGATGCAAACTTGGGTTCTGCAATAAGTCGTTGGCCAAAGGCTCCAAGCCAGCTTCCAATGCTATTTGCGCTTTAGTGCGGCGCTTTGGTTTATATGGAAGATATAAATCTTCTAGCCGTGTCTTATCCTCCGCCAGCAAAATATCTTTTAATAACTCAGGCGTCATCTTGCCTTGCTCTTGAATGGAGGCCACAATGGTCTTGCGACGCTCCTCCAGCTCTCGCAAATAAGCCAAGCGCTCTTCCAATAATCGCAACTGCGCATCATCTAAACCACCTGTTACCTCTTTACGATATCGCGCGATAAACGGAACCGTTGCCCCCTCGTCCATTAAGGCTATCGCAGCGGATACTTGAGCGGGTTTAGCGGAAAGTTCTGAAGCAAGTCGTTGTTCAATAGAGGGGAGCATAAATACGTCTAGAAGGGTTCAAACACAATTGAAAGATAGAGAATAAACTATCGGACATGACTCATTTAGCAAAAATTCATGCTCACGAACACATGCCAAAATGGCTGATTTTTGTCTTTGCCTGTGCATGCGGCATTGTGGTTGCAAATCTCTATTACGCCCAACCCTTAATAGGCTTAATTGCTCCGGAAATTGGCTTAACTGAATCGGCAGCCAGCCTCATCGTCACCCTGACTCAGATTGGCTATTGCATTGGCCTGATTCTGCTGGTACCACTGGGGGATTTAGTTGAAAATCGCAAATTGGTGCTGACCACCATCTGCGGAGCTATTGTGGCACTGTTGATTGCCATGCTTGCGCCAACTGCCGCCTGGTTCTTGTTGGCATCCCTACTAATTGGGATTGGTTCGGTGGCGGTGCAAATGCTCATTCCCATTGCCGCCCATATTTCCCCGGAAGAGCGCAGGGGCCGCACAGTCGGCAGCATCATGAGCGGCCTACTCTTGGGAATTATGTTAGCGCGACCACTCTCCAGCATGATGGCCCACGCCTTTGGCTGGCGCTCTGTGTTTGCCCTATCTACCATCTTGCTACTCACGCTCACGCTCGTTCTATGGTTTTTGTTACCCGTCCGTAAACCAACATCACACCATCATTACTTTTCATTAATCCACTCCCTATGGGCCTTACTGCGTGACACCCCTATTTTGCGTCGCCGCGCACTCTATCAGGCATCACTCTTTGCTTCCTTTACCCTTTTCTGGACCGTCACCCCGCTGCTATTAGCCAGCCCTGTATTTAACCTTTCGCAACAAGGAATTGCCTTGTTTGCGCTTGCAGGCGCATTAGGCGTAATTGCCGCGCCGATTGCGGGACGCCTGGCAGATCGAGGTCATACCAAGCTAGCCACTGGCTTAGCACTGACAACGGCAGCATTGGCATTTCTGCTATCACAATGGGGTGGATCTGGGTCTTTGGGGGCGCTAGTGGTGGCTGGCATTTTGCTTGACTTAGGAGTGCAATGCAATTTGGTGCTGGGTCAACGCGCCATTTACATTCTTGGGGCAGAGGTTCGCAGTCGCTTAAACGCCTTGTATATGGCGATCTTTTTTGCGGGTGGCGCGATTGGCTCCGGAGTGGCCAGCATTGCTTATGTGTATGGAGGCTGGACGTTAGTAGCCTGGATTGGCTTTGGCTTTCCGGCCGCCGCCCTATTGTTTTATTTCACAGAATAAAAAACCGCCCCAATGTAAATAAGGGCGGCCTTTATTGCATCTTACGTTGTTATTCGCGGGATGCTTTTTTACGCTCATGCTCTTTGAGGTAGCGCTTGCGAATACGGATACTTTTCGGCGTCACTTCAACCAGCTCATCATCATCAATAAACTCAACCGCATATTCCAGATTCATAGCGATTGGCGTTACCAAGCGGACCGCCTCATCTGTACCGGATGCACGCACGTTCGTTAATTGCTTACCCTTAATCGGATTAACAACCAAATCGTTATCTCGGCTATGAATACCGATCACCATACCCTCGTACAACGGATCTCCAGGGCTAACAAACATACGACCACGATCTTGCAGTTTCCAAAGTGCATAGGCAACTGCTTCACCATCATCTTGACTAATTAATACCCCGTTATGGCGCTCGCCTAAAATGCCATCTTTTGCAGGGGCATAGGAATCAAAAGTGTGACTCATCAAACCATTACCGCGGGTCATGGTCATAAAATCCCCTTGAAATCCAATCAGTCCACGCGCAGGAATGCGGTATTCAAGTCGAGTCCGGCCTTTGCCATCACTCACCATATCGAGCAACTCACCTTTGCGCTTACCCAAATCTTCCATCACAGCACCTTGGGTGCTGTCTTCCACGTCAACCGTTAGGTTTTCATATGGCTCCATCTTTACACCATTTTCTTCATGGAAAACTACGCGCGGACGCGATACTGCTAATTCGTAACCTTCACGACGCATCGTTTCCACCAAGATAGTTAAATGCAATTCACCACGACCAGAGACTTCAAAGACAGTGTCATCATCGGTTTCTTTTACACGCAAAGCCATGTTTGACTTCAGCTCACGATCCAAGCGCTCTCGAATCTGACGGCTCGTGACGAACTTACCCTCGCGACCAGCCAGTGGGCTAGTGTTCACCATGAAATTCATGGTCAAAGTAGGCTCATCAATTTTCAACATTGGCAAAGCTTCTGGAGCATCTACTGCGCAGATCGTAGTACCAATAGCAAGATCTTCGATACCATTGACCAACACAATATCGCCCGCTTGCGCTTCGTCTACTAATTCACGCTCAAGTCCACGGAATTTCAATACTTGATTAATACGACCCTTGCGTACAGCTCCTTCTGGGCCATCCATAAACACTACATCCATTAATGGTTTTACGCGACCACGGTTAATACGACCAACACCAATCTTTCCAACATAGGTGCTGTACTCAATCGACGTAATTTGCAATTGCAAAGGGCCATCTGGATTGTCATCGCGCACTGGAACATGCTTTAGCACCGCATCAAACAGCGGACGCATATCGCCTTCTCGCACATCATCTGTTAAGCCAGCATAGCCATTCAAGCCAGAGGCATATACAACCGGGAAATCAAGCTGCTCTTCGGTTGCACCCAACTTATCAAATAGCTCAAAGGTCGCGTTGATTACATAATCAGTACGAGCGCCTGGACGGTCAACCTTATTAATCACCACAATTGGCTTCAAACCCAATGCAAGCGCCTTCTTGGTTACGAAACGGGTTTGTGGCATTGGCCCTTCAACGGCATCCACCAAGAGGAGCACGCCATCAACCATCGAGAGCACGCGCTCTACTTCTCCACCAAAGTCAGCATGGCCCGGTGTGTCAACGATATTAATGTGGGTGCCATCATATTCCACGGCACAGTTTTTCGACAAAATAGTAATGCCACGCTCTTTTTCCAAGTCATTCGAATCCATGACGCGTTCGGTCATTTTTTCATTCGAACGGAATGTGCCTGATTGGCGTAAGAGTTGATCAACCAGAGTAGTTTTACCGTGGTCAACGTGGGCGATGATGGCAATATTACGGAGTGCGCGTTTAGTCATGTGAAGCTTCTGTAGTTAGAAATAAAGTTAAGAGAAGAATAATTAATAAATAAGAAAAATAGTATTAATGAGCCTGAGAAATCAAGCGTTTGGGATGGAGCACCCCCGCACGCCAATCAGCAGTCCCAATAAAGTTATGGGAGGCAGCGGTTGCACGATAAATCCGCACCAAAGCCTCAATTGATGGAATATTTAACGGCACCCGTTGGCCCATCTCAAGTCGCTTAGCTTGCTGCTCATCGACCGTTAAGTGAGGCAAAGTTTGTAATAGAGCATCTACCGGCAGAATGCAGTCCGACAGATTTTGGAGTCCACTGCGAATAGCCTCCAAGGTAAATGATTGTTCCAAGGTTAGGTGACCCACTTCAGTGCGGCGTAAGCCAACCAGATGGGCACCACATGTCATCGCTGTACCAATGTCTTCTGCCAGCACACGAATATAGGTTCCCTTGCTACAAGTTACCTCCAGAGTAGCTTCTGGCCACTGAATCGACGTCCAGCGAATCGAATGAATCGTAATCTCACGTGGAGCACGCTCAAATTCAACGCCGGCACGAGCGTACTCATATAAAGGCTTACCATCACGCTTTAATGCCGAATACATTGGCGGAACTTGAGCAATGGCTCCGGTAAACGGCACTAGCGCCGCATCCAATGCTAACCTCAGAGCAATCTCATCTGGAAATACCGGCAATGGTAATTGCTCAATTACCAAACCTTCTGCATCACCCGTGTCAGTACGAGAGCCAAATCTCACTTGAGCAATATAGGTTTTATCGGCATCCAATAAATCTTGAGAATACTTAGTGGCCTCTCCCAAGCAAATAGGAAGGAGACCTGTAGCTAGCGGATCGAGCGTTCCAGTATGACCGGCTTTATCGGCATTAAATGCACGTTTTACAGCCGTGACAGCACCTTGGGAACTCACTCCGGCAGGCTTATCCAGCAATACTACGCCGTCGATCCGTACAGACATAGATTACTGAGTCTCGTCTTTGCGATCACTATCAACCGCCTGATCAATTAAGCGGGACATTTCAATGCCATGCTCAACTGAGCTGTCATAGTGAAAATGCAAGGTCGGAACCGTATGAATATGCAATCGTTTAAACAATAAAGAGTGCAAGTAGCCAGCTTTTTCTTGTAATGCCTTTAGGGCATAGTCAGGCTCGGCACCCAATACCGTAAAAAATACTTTGGCGTGTGCCAAATCCGGTGAAAGCTCAACGCTTTGCAGGGTAATCAAGCCCAAACTGGGACTGCGCATTTCACGCGGTATCAGTTCGGCCAGGTCTCGCTGAATTTGATCGGCGAGACGCTGATTACGATGAGGGCTAGTCTTATGCATTCAGTTCAGCGCTCTTAGAGGGTTCTAGCAACTTCCGTTACTTCGTATACCTCTAATTGATCACCCTCTTTGATGTCATTGAAGCCTTTTAATGACAAGCCGCACTCAACACCGGCGCGCACTTCTTTTGCATCATCTTTAAAGCGCTTCAGGGAATCGAGCTCACCAGACCAAACAACAACGTTATCGCGCAAGAGACGGACATTTGAGGTGCGCTTGACAACGCCATCCAAGACCAAGCAACCTGCGATGGCGCCGACTTTAGATACCAAGAAGACTTGACGGATCTCAACCATACCGGTGATTTCCTCTTTCTTATCGGGCGTCAGCATACCACTCAACGCAGCTTTTACCTCATCGACAGCGTCATAAATAATATTGTGATATCGAATATCAACACCATTATTTTCAGCCAGCTTACGCGCCGCTGCATCTGCGCGAGAATTAAAGCCAATAATCACGGCTTTAGATGCTACCGCTAAATTGACGTCAGTTTCGGTAATGCCACCTACACCAGCATGAACAATTTGCACCTTCACTTCAGGCGTAGAGAGCTTGAGCAATGACTGTGACAAGGCCTCTTGAGAGCCTTGTACATCGGCTTTAATGATCAGAGGTAAGAGCTTGGCTTCAATCGCGCCTTCGCCCATATTTTCCATCATGGTTTCAAGCTTAACGGCCTGCTGTTTAGCCAACTTCACATCTCGGAATTTACCCTGACGGAACAGTGCAATTTCACGGGCTTTGCGCTCATCCGGAACGACCTGGACGGACTCACCAGCCGCAGGCACCTCTGATAAACCTTGAATCTCGACAGGAATAGATGGGCCCGCTTCATTACAAGGCTTGCCGTTCTCATCCAACATCGCACGGACACGACCAAACGCCGAGCCAGCTAACAACATATCACCACGCTTCAAGGTGCCAGATTGAACCAATACTGTAGCAACTGGTCCACGACCCTTATCTAAGCGCGCTTCAATCACTAAGCCTTGTGCAGGGGCATCTTTTGGAGCCTTCAACTCCAAAATTTCTGCTTGCAAAAGCACGTTTTCTAATAAGGTATCAATGCCCTCGCCAGTTTTAGCGGACACTGGAATAAACGGCACATCGCCGCCGTATTCCTCTGGCACAACTTGTTCTGCTACCAGCTCTGTTTTAACGCGATCTGGATTAGCTTCTGGCTTGTCAATCTTGTTAATAGCCACAACCAAAGGCACACCCGCTGCAATAGCATGGTGAATCGCTTCTTTCGTTTGTGGCATCACACCATCATCGGCTGCCACCACCAAGATCACAATATCGGTTGCTTTTGCTCCACGAGCACGCATTGCCGTGAAGGCTTCGTGACCCGGGGTATCCAAAAAGGTAATCATTCCACGTGGAGTTTCTACATGGTATGCGCCAATATGTTGAGTAATACCGCCTGCCTCACCTGAAGCGACTTTAGCAATTCGAATTTTATCGAGCAACGACGTCTTACCATGGTCAACGTGACCCATCACCGTAACCACTGGTGGGCGCGGCAATAATTCAGCATCATGACCAGCAGTGCCTAAATCTAGATCTGGATCATCTAATTTGGCAGCATGGGCTGTATGACCCATCTCTTCCACAATGATCATCGCGGTATCTTGATCGAGGACCTGGTTAATGGTAACCATCTGGCCCATGCCCATTAAGAGCTTAATAACTTCAGCACTCTTGACCGCCATAGCGTGCGCTAGCTCAGCAACCGTAATGGTTTCTGGAACATGCACCTCACGCACTACCGGCTCAGTCGGCACTTGGAAGTTTGTATCAACATTGGCCTCTGCAATTTGGCGCTGTTTCTTTCTGCCGCCACCAGAACGCCAGCCACCAGCACCACCAGAACTGTCGCCACGGGTTTTGAGTCCACCCGGTTTCTTAGCGCCCTCTTCTTGCCATGTAGAGGATGTCTCGGCGGACTTAATGGTTTTACCGCCGACCTTTGCAGGAGCCTTTTTCTTATCATCTGCACCTTCCGCCTTGGCGGGCTTGTGCAAAGTCCCTTTCTTCGCTTCTTCAGCGGCAATTTCACTAGGGGCTTTTAAAACTCGGGCAGGCGCACTCATCATGTCACGAATAGCCAATGCCTCTGCTTCAGCAGCAGCACGACGCTTGGTGATATCCGCCAATTGCGCTTTATTGGTTTCAACCAAATCCTGAGCTGCTTTTTCAGCTTTTACTTTTTTATCAGCAGCAGCGGCGGCAACAGCAGCAGTAGCCTCTTCAGCAACCGTTTCCTCTTTTTCCTTCGCAGGAGGCGCAGCTGCAGCGGCCACTTCTTTTTGGCGCGCTTCTTCAGCAGCCTTCATTTCCGCTTCTTGACGAGCTAACAATTCCGCTTGACGAGTTGCCTCAGCCGCACGTTTCTCCAACTCTTCTTCTGACAGAATCGGTTTTGCTGGCGCAGCAGGTGCGGCCGCTTTTGCGGGCTCCTCTTCAACGATTGGCGCTGAGGTTGCTTCTTCGCCCCGCTTTACCAAAACTCGCTTCTTGCGCACCTCAACCTGAACGGTACGAGTACGTCCAGCAGAATCCGCCTGACGAATTTCTGAACTTTCACGTTTAATCAACGTAATTTTTTTACGATTACCGCTATCCGCGCTACCGTGCTCTTTTTGCAAATGCTCGAGCAGGACCGTCTTGTCCTTTTCGGTAATGCTCTCTTCTTCAGAGTCCTTCGATATCCCTGCCGCCTTTAATTGCTCCAAGAGGTCAGCAGAGGTTCGTTTGAGTTCCTTAGCGAGTACTTTTACTGTTGTTGCCATGCACTACTTCCTCTCATGAAGTAAACCAATGTTCGCGCGCTTTCATGATGAGCGTTTTCGCAGTTTCTTCGTCAATTTGTGTCGCCTCAACTAGCTCATCAACAGCCAGTTCAGCCAAGTCGTCACGGGTATGAACTTGATTGTCAGCCAACTTGGCAATCAATTCGGTTGTCATTCCATCTAAAGAACGTAAATCTTGCGACACCTCGCCAACACGCTCTTCTTTTGCCAACTCCATCGTCAACAAAGAATCGCGAGCGCGAGTACGCAATTCATTTACGGTATCTTCGTCAAAAGAATCAATCTCCAGCATTTCAGAAAGTGGTACATAAGCCACCTCTTCCAGAGTGTTGAAGCCTTCTTCAATCAGAATGTCGGCCACTTCTTGGTCGACATCCAATTTGTCCATAAACAATTGGCGAACAGACGCTACTTCTTTTTCGGTTTTTTCAGCAGACTCTTCAGGGGTCATGATGTTGATTTGCCAACCAGTTAATTCACTGGCCAAGCGCACGTTTTGACCGCTACGGCCAATCGCAATCGCCAAGTTCTCTTCATCAACCACCACATCCATAGCATGACGTTCTTCATCAACCACGATGGAGGAAACTTGCGCTGGAGCCAAAGCACCAATCACAAATTGTGCTGGATCTTCAGACCACAATACGATATCGACCGCTTCGCCCGCAACTTCATTGCGAACTGCCGTTACACGGGTACCGCGAACACCCACACAGGTGCCAATTGGATCAATGCGTTTATCGTAGGTAATGACTGCAATTTTTGCGCGAATCCCAGGGTCACGGGCAGCGCCCTTGATCTCTAGTAATCCCTGCTCCATCTCCGGAACTTCATTCTCAAATAACTTGATCAAGAATTCAGGGCAGGTGCGGGACAACTCGATTTGCGGACCGCGCGCTTCGCGATCTACTTTCAGGATGTAAGCGCGTACACGATCACCTGAGCGCAAATTTTCTTTCGGAATCATTTGATCGCGACGCAACAAAGCTTCGACACGCCCAGATTCAATAATCAAACCATTCTTATCGGCACGTTTGACCGTACCAGTCATCACTTTTTCGCCACGCTCAAGATAATCATTGAGGATTTGCTCACGCTCCGCATCACGAATACGTTGCAAAATTACTTGCTTGGCTGCCTGTGCGCCAATCCGCCCGAAAGCCAAAGATTCGATTTGCTCTTCAATGTATTCGCCCACTTCCATATCTGGAAATTGTTCCTGAGCCTCAAAGTGCAAAATTTCCTTATCCGGCTCTTGAAGACCCGCCTCATCTGGAACCACCAACCAACGGCGGAATGTTTCATACTCACCAGTTTCGCGATCAATCGACACACGAATGTCAACATCTTCTGTTGCATAACGCTTCTTAGTCGCAGAGGCTAAGGCCATTTCCAATGCCTCAAACACAATGGCTTGATCAACGTTCTTTTCACGCGCTAAAGCGTCTGCCAACATGAGAACTTCTCGGCTCATGACTTTCTTCCTTTGAAATCAATAACAGGGACCAACCGAGTCTTATCGACCTCGGCTAATGAAAACTCCAATTGAGACTCGGCACCATCGGCACCCTCAAATACCAAACCAAATTTCGCATCTGGCGAGTTCAACTCACCACTCAGCAAACCTTGCAACACACCACGAAAATTCTTGCGATTGCCAACAGCAACTCGCAACTTCATATCTACTTCCATGCCAGCAAATCGCTCAAAATCTGCCGCTGTTTTCAGAGGGCGATCGAGGCCCGGGGATGAAATCTCCAAGCGTTCGTATGGAATGTTCTCAACTGGCAAGGTGTAACTCAATTGATGGCTGACCTTCTCGCAATCAACCACCGTAATCAAACGCTCATAGTCAGGGTTTTCAATGGTGACGCGCAGCAAACCCCCTGCTTCGCGCTCGATATCCACCAGCACGTAGCCTAAGTTTTCTAACTCCGCAGAAATAACCTGCTGATCCTTCACAGCACCCCTTCGCACCAAATTGGCAAAAAAAAATGGGCTTCAAAGCCCATATCCTCAAATTCAGAACAGGCCGACTTACGTTGATCGCAACATCAGTCGGTGATAACCAAAAGCAGCAAAACTGTGCTGCAAGACCAAAATTATAGCCGATTTAAGGGAAAACCAATACAAATCAGAAGCTTTCACCTGGATTACGAGGTTTGCGAGGGCCTTTATTGAAGGGTTTGCGCCCTTTTGGTGCACCACGCTTAGGGCCATTACCCGGGCTTTGAGGCGCCGCTGTTACAAAAGCGGACTGGCCATGGTGAACTTTTTTGGCTTTATTGCGGTTCTGCCCCTGAGCACCTTGTCCAGGAGTCTGACCCGGTCTACCGCCCTGAGTGCGACCCCGGAATGGGCCGCGCCCATCCCCAGAACCACCGCCCGCACCGCCGGATCCAGGTTTACCCCCGCGACCTTGATGCGTTAGGCCGTGATGACCGCTAGCCATTGTTAAAGCATCCTTGGAGCCCCAGTAAGACACAGAAGTTTGCATCGGATCTGGCTGAAAATCCCCTCCAGCAGCACCCGCATGACGATCACGACCGTGAGGACTACCACCAGACGACCGGCCTTTATCTTGTGCTTGAGGCACTTTCAGACCTGCAGACTTCATCAGGCTTGCAACCCCTTCCGAAGAAACCTCTTCCCACTTACCCCGACGTAAACGCGGAGGGAGCAAGAACATCCCGTAGCGAGTACGAATCAAGCGAGAAACGGTATGCCCGACCGCCTCAAACATGCGACGCACTTCGCGGTTACGGCCTTCCGTCAGTGCTACGTGATACCAACGGTTTGCACCATCACCACCACCCATTGCCAAACGCAGAAACCGTGCTTGACCGTCATCCAGCTGAATGCCACTCTTTAGTTGCGCAGTATTTTCTTGACTCAATTCGCCCAAAATACGGACTGCGTACTCGCGTTCAATACCGTAACGCGGATGCATTAAGCGATTTGCCAACTCACCAGAGGTTGTAAATAACAACAGCCCCTCTGTATTGAAATCCAATCTACCCACAGCAATCCAGCGACCTTGGCGCGGTTTTGGCAAACGATCAAATACGGTCGGACGGCCCTCGGGATCCGATTGACTCACGATCTCACCGGCAGGCTTGTGATACAAAATAACGCGCGGAGGCTTGGTCTGAATCTTGCGATGAACCTGCTTACCATTAATGCGCACTTGATCAGTTGGACCAATACGTTGGCCAATGTGTGCTGGCAGACCATTAACCGATACACGCCCCTGAATGATTAAGTCTTCCATGTCTCGGCGCGAACCCATTCCAACATCCGCCAATACCTTATGAAGCTTAACAGTGTCTTCATCATCTACATCATCGTCCAGTCCATCCAAATCAGACCAGACTTCATCACGCAGACTCAACGGTAAATCATCTACATTTGCAAATTGCAGACTACTCATCTCATCTTCAGTGGGCGCATCCGCGTCATCATCATGACGAACACGTTGAGCTCGACGCTCTGCGCCAGTCTGATGAGAGATCTCATTCTCATTCGGACCATCAGGATTCGGCGTCTCAACAGCCTCTGGGGCATCGAGCGCAGCATCAAACTCACCAGACACTACGGCGGCAAATAAGGCTTCGCTTTCGGCGGCATTTGGCGCCTGCTTGGATGAAGAGTGTTGCCCTTCGCGACCAGCCACATCCCCGCCCTCTCGGCGTGGCTTGTCCTTATTAAAGGGGCGTTTTTTATTAAAAGGGTGCTTGCCAGCGCGACGGGGGCGACGCTCGCCACCTTCCCGGCCATCAGCCTTGGCGCCTTCCCCACTGGGGGTCGCAGATGAAGGAACTATTGGGGATGAATCGTTATCGTTGGTGCTTGTCATTAATAATTATGTTGTTTCGTCTGCTTGAGAATCAGACTCAGGAGTAAGGACTTCAATGGCGTCTTCAGAAACCTCTTCAACCACTTCTTCGCTGATTGTCACTACGGTTTCTACCGTAGCAGTTTCAGGATCAAATTGCATCACAGCCTGACCAAGTTGCTCAGCAGCCGCCATCGGCGCCGCATCTTCCAGCATTGGCAAGCTCTGTAAATTGGTAAGGCTTAAATCATCTAAGAATTGTTTAGTAGTGGCATACAAGCCGGGGCGACCAACAGTCTCTTTGTGGCCAATCACTTCCACCCAACCACGATCCTCCAGCTGCTTCATCACATTGCTACTTACAGCAACGCCGCGAATCTCTTCAATCTCGCCACGCGTAACAGGTTGGCGGTAGGCGATGATGGCTAAGGTCTCCATGACTGCGCGCGAATACCGTGGTGGTTTTTCTGGGGTCAAGCGATCCAAATATTCACGCATAGAAAGACGACTCTGAAAGCGCCAGCCAGTAGCGATATGAACCAGCTCCATACCCTTCTCATCCCACTCATGTTGAAGAATTTGAAGCATTTCTTCAATATCCGCAGAGGCTATATCTTCTGCAAAAAGGCGGGTGAGATCAGCAACAGTAAGTGGCTCCTGTGCGCACAGGAGGGCTGTTTCAATGACGCGCTTGTTGTGATCGTCCATAAAAATTCGGCTATCAGGAATCTCCTGAGTAGTCTTTAAAAAGGTGTTCAGTAATGGGTTTTGGTGTTCTCTAGCTACTGCTCAGAAGGGGGTCCCTGCAATGCGATTAGAAGACCCACTTGTGCCTAAACGAAATCCTTTTCGTTCACCATCGCGCCATTATAAGGTAGGCTCAATACAATAGCCATATGGACCCATTTGACAGCAAAAACCCTCTCCCAGCCCAAAAACGATCTAATCGACGCCAATTCTTAGGCTTTGGGGTGGGATTTGGCGCACTAGCGATAGGCAGCAGTTTAAGCGCCTGCAGCACATTTACGACCCGCAAGCCTGTTGTCGCCCTTGCTCTTGGTGCCGGTGCAGCCAGGGGATTTGCGCACGTTGGCGTAATCAAGGCGCTTGAGGCACAGGGAATCCATCCGGATATGGTGGTTGGGAGCAGTGCTGGGAGCGTGATTGCCGCCCTATACGCCGCTGGCGCAACAGGCAACGATCTCCACCGCATCGCCCTCCAATTGGATGAGGCAACCATTGCCGACTGGGGTTTGCCATTTTCAGGACGCTTTGGGGGATTAATTAAAGGGAATGCTTTGCAAGCCATGGTTAATCGTGAAGTGCAGAATAAAACCATAGAACAAATGCGCATTCCACTCGGCATTGTGGCAACCGAACTTCAATCCGGTAAAGGCATCCTCTTTCGAACTGGAAACACTGGTTTAGCTGTACGCGCCTCTTGTAGTGTTCCGGGAATTTTCCAGCCCGCAGTCATCAGCGGGAAGGAGTATGTCGACGGAGGTCTCGTAGCCCCGGTGCCGGTTAGCTATGCAAGACAAATGGGTGCAACCCTCGTGATTGCCGTAAATATTTCTTCCGAGCCGGTTCATCAAGATGCAACCGGCACCTTTGGAGTTTTGGAGCAAACTATTTCGATCATGCAACGAAGCATTAATCAGTTTGAACTCAAGACCGCTGACATCGTGATTCAGCCGCAACTCAAACAAATGAGTAGTGGTGATTTCAAATCCCGAAATGCCGCAATCTTGGCCGGCGAAATAGCCGCGCAAGAACAAATGGCACTAATTCGAGAAAAAATCAAAGGGTAAGCGCCACACAATCCAATGGGCCGGACTACTTAAAGACTATCGGATCCACGCTTGATGGTATTTACCTGATTGAGCAACTCTTGACGATCAGCATCACCCAAATTATCGGTATTGTCTAAACGACGAGCACCATCAAAGCGCTTATCCCAGTAAAGACTTCCAAGATCGTCCACCCGCACACTTGCGCCCTTGGATGGAGAATGGATGAACTTGTTATCACCAACATAAATGCCAACGTGAGAAAACGTTAAACGCATGGTATTAAAAAACACGAGATCGCCTGGCTGCAATTCATCGCGGCTCACAGGCCTTCCCACATGACTCATCTGAGTAGATTTTTGCGGCAATAAGAAACCCAGCTTATCTTTGAATACATAACCAACAAAACTACTGCCATCCAAGCCAGTCTGAGGTAACTCGGCATCCCAGCGATACCGTACTCCAATGGCCTCCATAGCGCGGTTAATCAATTCATCTGGCTTGCCAGAGACAGAATCCATGAGGCGATCGGAAACTCGAGCGAAGTAGGATTTACCCGCCTGAAACATGCTCTCCTTTGGCGTAGCGGACTCGACCGCAGGGTCGGGAGCGGCATCCAAGGCGTAAGCCTGAGAGATAACGGTGGCCAATAAAACGCTTAGGCAAAGTTGCCCTAACGCCATGGCTCGAGGTTGTTGCAGCGCTTTTTTAACTGACATCGGTTCAGTTTACCAAATAAGAAAGATTTCACCAAGCATATAGGATAGCTGTAAGTGCTTGTATTGTATGTATATTCTGAAAAAAGTCCCCGGGAATGCACCAAATTGGGCCTTTAAACACCCTTCACTCTAGAGATCTTTTATGCGATTTCAGCGGCAGAAAACAGCTCCTTGGTATAGGCCTGGC
>Ga0316230_1002419_pt1 | contig 16239 bp, 16 predicted proteins | sample TBH18025metaG_FD_206004 | JGI IMG/M metagenome (GOLD analysis project Ga0316230, IMG submission 206004) | Freshwater microbial communities from Trout Bog Lake, Wisconsin, USA - TBH18025 | ecosystem: Environmental > Aquatic > Freshwater > Lake > Hypolimnion/Profundal zone | place: USA: Wisconsin...
CCGCGTGACCGTGAGCGCGACGGAGTCCGCAATCAAATGGCCGGAGGAAATTTCCGCGCCGGCGGAACTGAAGTTCGGCGCGTCGGCGCGCGGCCAGATCACGCAGTTTCTCGGCAACAATTTCCGCGTGTTCACGTCGTTCATCTACGAGGTGCGGCCGGCGGCGGCGGGACATTTCACGGTCACCAATTTCAGCGTGGACGCTTCCGGCCCGGTCGTGGAAATTCCGGCGGCGGGTCTCGATGTGGTCGCGGACAGTTCCAATTTGCCGCCGGCGCGGATGCTCACGCTCGGCCTTTCGGCGACGAATGTTTTTCTCGGCCAGCCGTTTCACGTCCGCGTGCTGCTGCCGGCGGGCGCGGGCAACCAGATCGAGGCGCTGCGGGAAATCCAGCTCAACGGCGGCGGCCTGATGATTGACAAGACGGCTCAGCGCCAGTCCATCGAGACGGCCAATGTCAACGGCCAGCCCGCGCCGGCGTTCATCTGCGAAATGACGGTGACGCCGATTGCGGCGGGCGCGCAGGAATTTTCTGCGCAGGCTTTCACCGCCGGGCGCGAGTTCAGCGGGCCGATTTCCATCCGCGGCCAGGTGACGATTTCCGGCGGCCCGGCGAAATATGTCCTGTTGGTTTCCGCGCCGGTGAAAATAAACGTGCGCCCGCTGCCGGCCGACGGCGAACCGCCCGGCTTCACCGGCGCGATGGGGAAATTTTTCAGCGATCCGCCGCAGTTGTCCACCAACCGGCTGCGCGTGGGTGAACCAATCCACTTGAAAATTATTTTCCACGGCGAGGGCGACCTGACACGCTTCGTGCCGCCCGCGCCGCCGCGCTCGCGCGACTGGCAGGTCATTGCGGACAACCCGCCGGCCACGGGCTTCACGCTGATTCCGCTGACGGACGAGGCGCGCGCGACGCCCGCGATCCCGTTCAGCGCTTTTGATCCGGTGGCGGGAAAATATTCTGACCTGACGATTCCGCCGCTGCCCGTCACGGTGGTTGGTGAAGGATTGCCGGCGGAACTGCCCGTGTTCGACGACGACGCAAAACCCGCCGCGCCGCTGAAATTGGGCGGCCTTGCGCCGGCGCCGGGCAAAACCGCCGCGAGCCTGAAACCGCTGCAACGGCAAGGCTGGTTTGTGTTTTTGCAACTGCTGCCGGTGTTTGGATTTATGGCGCTGTGGCGATGGGATTGCCGCCGCCGGTTTTTGGAGGCGCACCCGGAAATTGTCCGCCGCCGCCAGGCGCAGCGCGCGCTGCGGCGCAAAAAGCGCGAGCTGCAAACCGCCTTCGCCGCCGGCGATGCGGACGCCTTTGTCCGGCACGCGGCGGACGCGCTGTGCATCGCGGTCGCGCCCAATTATCCCGCCAACCCGCAGGCGCTGGTCTGCGCCGACGTGCTGGCGCAACTGGACGGCGCGGAACCGGACGGCTGCGCGGGCGAAACGGTGCGGCGGATTTTTGCGGCGGCGGACGCGCGGTTTGCCGTCACGCCACAAACGCAGGCCGACTGGCTCGCGCTCCAGGCGGAAGTTGAAGCCGTGCTGTTGAAACTGGAGGAAAAATTGTGAGCCGCCGCCATTTCATTTTTCTGTTCGCGCTGTTTTTGGCGGTTGAACTTTCCCGCGCCAACAGCGCGAATGATTTTTTTGCGCAGGGCGTCGCATTGGAACGCGCCGGGCGGTTTCCCGAGGCGGCGGCGGCGTTTGAAAAATCGGCGCAGGCGCAGCCGGCGGCCGGCACACTCGTGAACCTCGGCATCGCCGAATGGCAGCGCGGCCACGCGGGCGCGGCCATTCTGGCGTGGGAACAGGCGCGGTGGATTGACCCGTTTGATGCGCGCGCCGAAAATAATTTGAAATTTGCGCGGGCGGTGGCGCAGGTGGACGAGCCCCAATTGAAATGGTTCGAGGCCGCGTCATTATGGCTGCCGCCGGATGCGTGGGTGTGGCTCGCGGGCGCAAGCCTGTGGCTGGCGGTGGGCGCGCTGACGTTGCCGGGATTTTTCCGCCGGCGAAAATCCGGCTGGCAGCAGGCGCTGGCGGCAATCGGGCTGGGAATTTTTCTGGCCGCCATGACGGCGAACGTCGGCGTCGTGAGCCGGACGAATCTCGGTTTCGTGCTCAAAAAAAACGCGTCGCTGCTGCTGACGCCGACGCGCGAGGGCGAAGTGGTTGCCAGCTTGAATACGGGCGAACCGGCGCGCCGGCTGCGGACGCGGGGAGATTATTTTTTCATCCGCACCGCGAACGGGACGGGCTGGATCGCGCGGGACGCGTTCGGTCTGGTCAACAAATAGCCGGCGGGCCTTGGCGAAGGAATTCCTAAATCTGTAACTTTTTTGGTCGTCACGCGCTCTGCCAATGCGATATATCAACCGCACACATCCATGAAAAAAACTTCATCCGCCGGCTGGAGCCGCCGTCATTTCATCACCACCACGGCGGCGGGCGTTGTCCTGCCGCTGATTCTTCCCGGTTGCGCGACGGGTTCCGCCCGCCGCGCCCGTCCGTCCAACCGCATCAATCTTGGCGTCATCGGCTGGGGCATGCAGGGGCCGGGCAACACCAAGTCGTTTCTGGCGCTGGACGACTGCCAGGTGGTCGCCGCGTGCGACCTCGACAAAAACCATCTGGCCGACGCGGTCAAGACCGTCAACGACCATTACCAGAACCAGGACTGCAAGGCCTATCACGACTACCGCGAACTGCTGGCGAACAGCGACATTGACGCGGTGATGATTGCGGTGCCGGATCACTGGCACGAGCTCATTGCGACCGAGGCTGCGCGCCAGAAAAAAGACATTTACGGGGAAAAGCCGCTGGCGAAAACCATCGCCGAACAGCGGGCCATTGTCCGCGCCGTCGAAAAAAATAAAATCATCTGGCAGACCGGCTCGTGGCAGCGTTCGCAGGCGGTTTTCCGCAAGGCGGCGGAAATTGTCCGCAATGGACTCATCGGCAAGGTCACGCACGTCGAAGTAGGTTTGCCGTCGGGGCACAATGATTTTGCCAAGACCGCGCCGGAGCTGCTCGCCAAGTTGAAGGCGTTGAACGTGACCGATCTGGCCGCTGTCACCCCCGGAACGGACGCGTGGAAAATCGCCGTCACCGATGCGCCCGCCGAGCTGGACTACGAGACGTGGATCGGCCCGTCCTCGATGGAGCCCTACATCCGGCAGCGCGTCCACATGGACTGGCGCTGGAATTACAACACCGGCGGCGGCCAGTTGATGGACTGGGTCGGCCATCATGTTGACATCGCACACTGGGGACTGGGCTTTGACAATTCCGGCCCGTCGGAAATCGAAGGCCACGGTGATTTTCCCGCCGCCAACGCCATTTGGAACACCAGCACCAAATACCGCATCGAACTCAAGTATCCGCAGGACATCACCATGACCGTCGCCGGCGGCCACAACGACATCAAGGAAGGCACGAAATGGATTGGCACCGACGGCTGGGTCTGGGTGAACCGAGGCGGCTTCGAGGGTTCCAATCCTGAATGGAAAAAAGGCAAATCGCTGCCGGAAGAGCTGCGGAAGGTGAAGTTGTATGAGTCGTCCAACCACCAGCGGAACTTCATCGATTGCGTCAAGTCGCGCCAGCCGACGATCACGCCTGTCCAGACCGCACATCACTCGGCCATCCCCGGCCATCTCGGTTTAATTTCCATGGTAACTGGCCGCAAAATTAATTGGGACGTGGCGGGCGAAAAAATTCTCGGCGACCCCGAAGCGAGCAATCTCATGACCCGCGCCTACCGCGCACCGTGGCGGATGAGTTGAAATTTTGCGAACGCATTCAGGCCGCCGTTGTTTCCTTGAAAGCAACGGCGGCTTGGTTTTCGCCCAAAATTCCCGCTCGCCAAGCCGGCATCTTTTTGCGAGCCTGATTCACTGAATTAACTATGTTCACCGGCACTTACACCGCGATTGTCACCCCGTTCAAGAATGGCCAGTTGGACGAGGCCGCCCTCGCGCGCCTCGTCAAATTCCAGATCAAGGGCGGCGTGGACGGCATCGTGCCCGTCGGCACCACCGGCGAATCGCCGACGGTGGATTTTGAGGAACACATCCGCATCATCGAACTTTGCGTGAAACTTGCAGCCGGCAAAGTGAAGGTGCTTGCCGGCACCGGCGCGAACTCCACTTCCGAGGCCATCGGCCTGACCATCGCCGCCGAAAAGGCCGGCGCGGACGGCTCGTTGCAGGTCGCGCCATATTACAACAAGCCGACGCCGGAAGGTTTGTATCAACATTTCAAGGCCATCGCGAACAACACAAAGTTGCCGATAATTCTTTACAGTATCCCCGGACGCTGCGGCATCGAGATTGCCGTGCCGACGGTGAAACGCCTCGCCGCCGACTGCAACAACATCATCGGCATCAAGGAAGCCGGCGGCAATGCCGACCGCATTTCCCAGCTCCGCGCCGCGCTCGGCAACAAGTTCGAGATTTTGTCCGGCGATGATTCGCTGACGCTGCCGTTCATGGCGGTGGGCGCGCAGGGCGTCATCAGCGTCGCTTCCAACGTCGCCCCGCGCGAAGTGGCGACGATGGTGCGCGTCTATGCCGCCGGCGATGTGAAAAAGGCATTGCAGATTCACCAGAAGCTGTATCCGCTGTTCAAGGATTTGTTCATCGAGACGAATCCCGTTCCCGTCAAGGCCGCGCTCGCGATGCTCGGTTTGATTGACGAAGAATACCGCCTGCCGCTCGTGCAGATGGGCGCCGCCAGCCGCGCCACGCTCAAGGCCGCGCTGAAGGCGTCGGGAATTTTGAAGTAAATTCTTTTCCACCGAGGCGCAGAGACACAGAGTTCTTTTATTTTCTCCGTGTCTCTGTGACTCTGTGGCCAAAATAAAATGACAAAAATCATCATCACCGGCAGCAAAGGCCGCATGGGACAGGCGCTCATCAGTTGCGCCGCGCGCATTCCCGAACTCGAAGTCGTCGGCGCGGTGGACCAGGGCGACGACCTCGGCAAGGTGATTGCCAGGGCCGATGTCGTGATTGATTTCAGTTTTCACAGCGCCACGCTCGGCGTCGCGGAACTGTGCGCGAAAAATAAGAAGGCCGTCGTCATCGGCACCACCGGCCACAGCGCGGACGAAAAAAGCAAGATTGTCGCGTTCCAGTCGCAGATTCCGATGGTCGTCGCCACGAATTTTTCCACCGGCGTCAACACGCTGTTCTGGCTCACGCGCAAGGCGGCGGAAATTCTCGGCCCGGGCTTCGACCTCGAAGTCGTCGAGATGCACCATCGCCTCAAGAAAGACGCGCCCAGCGGCACGGCCAACACGCTGCTGGAAATTCTTGCCGACGTGCGCAAGCTGCAACTTGCGGAAGCGCTCCGGCATGGCCGCCACGGCATCGTCGGCGAACGCACGCAAAACGAAATCGGCATCCACGCCATCCGTGGCGGCGATGTCGTGGGCGACCACACGGTCATTTTCGCCAATAACGGCGAGCGAATTGAACTCACACACAAGGCGTCCAGCCGCGACACCTTCGCCAACGGCGCGCTCCGCGCCGCACAGTGGCTGGTGAAACAGAAGCCCGGCCTTTACAATATGCAGGATGTGCTCGGTTTGAAGTGAAACCGGATTTTCAAAAATACGTTTTTGTTGCGCTTGGCGCCAATGCCGGGAAACGACCGTGGGAAACCATTTCCTATGCGATGACTTCAGCGCAATTTATCTCCGACGTGCCAGTTTGGCGGTCATCCCTTTGGCAAACCGATCCTGTTGATTGTCCGCCCGGTTCGCCAAAATTTCTGAACGCTGTCGTCGGCTTTCTTCCCCAACAAAATGAAACGCCCGAGTCGCTGCTGAAAAAAATGCAGGATTTGGAAAAAGTTTTCGGTCGCACGCCCAAGAAAGTTCTCAACGAGCCGCGCCCGCTGGACTTGGATTTAATCGCGTTTGGACAAGAAACGCGCAACTCACCGGACTTGGTGTTGCCCCATCCGCGCGCGCACACGCGGAGATTTGTGCTGCAGCCATTGTGCGAAATCGCGCCGGATCTGGTTTTGCCCGGCCAGACCCGGACGGTGGCGCAACTGCTCGCCGGCCTCAATGAGTCCGAAAGCTGCGAGAAGGTTTCATCCGCCGGCTGAAACCCGGCGCGGCATTGGCTTGATTCCGCCGGCAAAAATCGGAGAATATCAGCCATGAATTTGAACGCGCTAAAAATGAAAATTTCCGTCCCGCTTTTCGCCGCGCTGCTGACCTTGGCCGCCGGCGGCTGCGCCTGGCTGCCAAAAGCGCCGTCCGCCCAGCCGGCGACCGCCGCGCCGGCGGCGATTGTCACGCCGGATTATTCGCTCGCGGCCAAGGTGGTTTCCGTCAACACCGTCGGGCGGTTTGTCGTCTTGAGTTTTCCCGCAGGTCAGATGCCAAAAATGGACCAGGTGCTTTTCCTCTATCGCGCCGGGCTGAAGGTGGCCGAAGTCCACGTCACGGGTCAGCAACTGGACAATTACATTGTCGCCGACCTTGCTTCCGGCGAGGCGCAGGTGGGCGACACCGTGCGCGACCAGTAATCACTCCGGCGCGCGGCGCACACTGCTCAACCGCTCCCCGAACAACGCCGTGCCGATGCGCACAATGGTCGCGCCCTCTTCGATGGCCACCTCGAAATCCCCGCTCATGCCCATGCTCAAGTGCGGCAACGGTGCGCCCAGAATTTTTTCACATTCAATTTTCAACTCGCGCAGCTTCTGGAAATAAGGCCGCGCTTTTTCCGGCAGCGGCGTGAAGGGCGGAATCGCCATCAGCCCGTGGATTTCAATTTTCGGCAGCGCGTTCAGCTCATTCAGCTCCGCCAGCAACTGTTCCGGTTTGTAGCCGAACTTGCTCGCCTCGCCGGCCACATTCACCTCGATCAAAATCGGCATCGTCTTGCTTGCCTGCGCGGCGCGCTTGGAGATTTCCTGCGCGATGGCCAGGCTGTCCACGCCCTGGATCAGCTCGAACAGTTCCACCGCGTCGCGCACCTTGTTGGATTGCAGGTGGCCGATGAACTGCCAGCGCGCCTTGCCGGGGCAGAGCGGAATTTTCGCCTTCGCTTCCTGGATTTTGTTCTCGCCGAAATATAGCTGCCCGCACTCCATCGCTGCGCGGATGGTTTCCGGCGGATGCGACTTGGAGACGGCCAGCAACGTGACGCTGTCCGTCGCGCGCCCCGCCCGCGTGCACGCGGCGGCCATGCGCTGCCGGATTAAATTCAGGTTTTCTGCAATGTCCACACACATATTTTAACCACAGATGGGCGCAGATAAACACAGATTTTGTGACGCGGATGGCACGAAGTTTTACACGGACTGGCTTTTTAGAATCGGAATCCGTGCCAATCCGTGCAATCCGTGTCCGCCAGTTTTCTTTTTAACCGTCTTTCGTCTGTGTTAATCTGCGGGTAAAAAATGGCTGATGTCTTTTCCAAAAAGAAGCGTTCGGAACTAATGGCGTGCATCCGCTCGCACGGGAACCAGGCGACGGAGGTTGCGCTGGCCAGATTATTCCGCCGGCACGGAATCACGGGCTGGCGCAGGCAGGTCGAAGTCAGAATTAAGAAGGCGGAAGGCAAAATTTTCAAGGTGCGGCCAGATTTTGTTTTCCCCAAGTTCAGGCTGGCGGTTTTCGTGGACGGCTGTTTCTGGCACGGCTGCCCGAAGCATGGCACGCAGCCCAAGGGCAACCGGGTATTTTGGAAAAACAAGTTTGCCAGAAACAAGGCGCGCGACCGGCGGGTGAACCGCGCCCTGCGGCGGGGCGGCTGGCGGGTGGTGCGGATTTGGGAGTGTGCGTTGAAACAGCGCCCGCTGGCCTGTGTGCGGCAGGTGCAACGGGCGCGGGAATAAAAAACGGCCGCCGTTGCCGGCGGCCGTCAGGGAATTCAGCAGGCTGATTTTATTTTCGCGACCAGGCGGTGAGGACATGGTTGGTGCTGAAGGTCAGGCACAGCCGGCTTTCGCGGTAGGTTGGCGTGCTCTGCATGACGCCGACGCCGACGCCACCGGTGTAAAATCCGGTGCCCACGCCCACGCTGCCGCCGGTGCTGTAGCGGGAAACCCATTCGGCGACGGTCTGGTTGTCGGTGAGCTTCGCCTGCTTGTCGGGCGGGCCGAGTTCCGTCACGGCCTGGTCGTAGGTGAAGACGCCCACGCGGCCGTCCCAGTTTACGCGGTTTGTGGCGCAGCCGGCGATGAACAGCGCGGCGGCGAGCCAGAGGATTATTGCGGCGAGGTTTTTATTCATGGAAGAAATTTAATCCGCGCCGGCCAAAGTGCAACGGTGAATTACACGGCGATTGAACGGCCAATTTAGGCGGCGACCAAATCAGCCAATCAACAAACTGGACACGACGCCTTCTTAATTCATACACTGGCCGACATTCCTATGACGACTGTCACGACCGCCAAATCTTTTTCACTCGCCGCCGAACGCTACGCTTCCCTAGGTGTGGATGCGGCACACGCGCTGAAGACGCTGTCCACGATTCCCATCTCGCTGCACTGCTGGCAGGGCGACGATGTGGGCGGCTTCGAAAACATGGGCGGCGCGCTCGGCAACGGCCTGGCCGTCACCGGCAATTATCCCGGCAAGGCGCGCACGCCGGACGAGCTGCGCGCCGATCTGGAGAAAACCTATTCGCTCATTCCGGGAAAACACCGGTTGAACCTGCACGCATTTTACGGCGAGTTCGGCGGCAAAAAAGTTGACCGCAACGAAATTGAACCGAAACATTTTGCCAACTGGATTGCGTGGGCGAAGAAAAACGGCCTCGGCCTCGATTTCAACCCGACGTGCTTCTCGCATCCGAAGGCGGCGGACGGTTTCACTTTGTCCAATGCCGACAAGGGGATTCGCAAATTCTGGATTGAGCATTGCATCCGCAGCCGCGAAATCGGCGCGGCGATGGGCAAGGCGCTCGGCAAGACCTGCGTGACCAACGTGTGGATTCCCGACGGCTACAAGGACACGCCCGCCGACCGCGTCGCGCCGCGCGCGCGATTGGCCGAATCGCTCGATGCTATTTTCAAAAAGCAAATTTCTCCGAAGCTGAATCTCGACGCGGTCGAGCCGAAGCTGTTCGGCATCGGCAGCGAAAGCTACGTCACCGGTTCGCATGAATTTTATATGGGCTATGCCGTCAGCCGGAAGAAACTGCTGACGCTCGACGCCGGCCATTATCATCCGACCGAAGGTATCGCCGACAAGATTTCCAGCGTCCTGCAATTCATGCCGGAGATTTTGCTGCACGTCAGCCGTGGCGTCCGCTGGGACAGCGACCATGTCGTGATTCTCAACGACGACCTGCTGGCCATCGCGCGCGAGATAGCGGCAAACGGTTTTGAAAAGCGTGTTCACATCGGGCTGGATTATTTCGACGCCAGCATCAACCGCGTCGCCGCGTGGACGATTGGCACGCGCAACATGATCCGCGCACTGCTCATCGCGCTGCTGGAAACGCCTCTCATCCGCACGGCGGAAGCCAGCGGAGATTTTACGACGCGCCTCGCGTTGCAGGAGGAGGCCAAGACGCTGCCATTCGGCGCGGTCTGGGATTATTACTGCGAACAGCAGGGCGTGCCCGTGGGCGACGCGTGGCTGGCGGAAGTGAAAAGCTACGAGAAAAATATTTTAAGCAAACGGCAGTAAACAAAAACCAAAAATAAATAATGCAACCGAATCCTCTACTTGGCGTCGTCTTCCACTGGCTGGGCGGCCTGTCCTCCGGCACGTTTTATGTGCCCTACAAAGGCGTCCGCAAATGGTCGTGGGAAACTTTCTGGCTGGCGGGCGGGATGTTCAGCTGGCTCATCTGCCCGTGGATTGGCGCGTTCGTGCTGTCGAAAGACCTGCTCGCCGTGCTGCATGAAACTTCCTCCTACACTTTTTGGATGACGTATCTGATGGGCGCGCTGTGGGGTCTCGGCGGTCTGACGTTCGGCCTGACCATGCGCTATCTCGGGATGTCGCTGGGCATGGCGGTGGCGCTGGGCTATTGCGCCGCTTTCGGCACATTGGTTCCGCCGCTCGTGAAAGGTGAGTTCGCCGCCAAATTGCTGCAGACGCACGGCGGCAACATCTGTTTCCTCGGCGTCATCGTCTGCCTGGTCGGCATCGCGATTGGCGGCATTGCCGGCGTGCGCAAGGAAAAGGACATGGGCAACGACGGCAAATCTTCCGCCATCGCCGAATTCAGCCTCATGAAGGGTTTGGCCATCGCGACCTTTTCCGGCGTGATGAGTTCCTGTTTTTCCTACGGCTTCCAGTTCGGCGATCCCATCACCAAAATTTCCGCCAGCCACGGCACCGGGCCGTTGTGGGTCGGTCTGCCGGTCATCCTCGTGATTCTGTTGGGCGGCCTGACCACGAACTTCATTTGGTGCGTGCTGTTGAACATCAAGAACCGCACCGGCTACCAATACCTCGCCTCGCACGTCAAAGCCGAACACGCGCACCATGGCGGCACGGGCAGCAGCGAACACGCCCCCGCGCAAACAACCGGCGCGACGTCCATGCCGACCGACCTGAAAATTCCCGTGCTCGGCAACTGGCTCTTCTGCGCGCTGGCCGGGACGTTCTGGTATTTCCAATTTTTCTTCTACCAGATGGGTGAAAGTCAGATGGGCAATTACAAGTTCTCCAGTTGGACTTTGCACATGGCGAGCATCATCATCTTCAGCACGCTGTGGGGTATTTTCTTCAAGGAATGGCGCGGCGCGAAGGCGCTGACCAAATCGCTCGTCGTGGTGATGCTGCTGTGCCTCGTCGGCTCGACCTGCATCATCGGCTGGGGCAACAAGATTTCCGAGGACGCGGCCAAGGCGGCGGCGGCGCAGGCTGTCCAAACCATTCAGAAATAAAAAGGCCGCGCCCGGTGGCGATATAAACAAAAATCCCCTGATTCACAAACAAGTGAAACAGGGGATTTTTAATTTTTCGGATGGTGGAGCCAAGGAGGCTCGAACTCCTGACCTCCTGAATGCCATTCAGGCGCTCTACCAACTGAGCTATGACCCCATCCCGAAAAAACGGAAGCGCAGTCTAATTTTTTTACGCCGCAAGTCAAAGCATTTTCCACCGCCGCCGGCCTGCCGCCACAGCCGGAAAATCACTTCTTCATCATCGCCGCCCAGGATGGCGGGAGGTTTTTCACCACTTCAATGCCCTTAAACGGCTTGGTCTTCCGCAGCTTCGCGGTCTTGGCCCAGTCGGACATCCGCGCCAGGCCGTCGTGCAGGGAAACGTCGCCGATCAGGTCGCCGAAAAATTCCCGCGCCTTATCGTGCGCCGAATAGGCGTTCACCACCTCGTTGCGCGCCTCCAAGTGCCGCGCGTCCGGCTTCACGTCCATGCACTGCGCAACTTCCCGCGCTAGTTCCAGCACGGAATACGCATGGTCGGCGCCGACGTTGAAAACCTGGTTGTAACATTTCTTCCGCTCCACGCTGCGCGCGATGATCGGCGCGACGTCGCTGATGTAGCTGAAGGCGCGCGTCTGTTTGCCGTCGCCAAAAATCGTCATCGGCTGGCAGTTGCGGATCTGCTTCATAAAGATGCCGATGACATTGCGATACGGATCGCTCAAATTCTGGCGTTCGCCATAGACATTGTGCGGGCGGAACACGACGGAATTCAGCCCGAACATTTCGTGCGCCTCCTTCAAATCCAGTTCCACCGCGTATTTGGCGATGCCGTAGGGGTCTTCCGGCTGAGGCACGAGGTCTTCGCGCATCGGCAACTGGTTGCGGCCATACACCGCGATGGACGACGTGAACACAAAACATTTCACCGTGCCGGCGTTGACCGCCGCGTTGATGAGATTCACGCTGCCAATCAAATTGTTCGTGTAATTAAAGGTCTTGATGAAATGGCTCAAGCCTTCGGCGGCGTAGGCGGCCAGATGGAAGACGTAGTCAAACTTGTGCTGCTTGAACAGCTTGGCAATGAGCGCCTGATTTTCGACCTTGCCCTTCACGAATTTCGTGCGCGCGGGGACATTTTCGGGAAACCCGCCCGAAAGATCGTCCAGCGCGACCACGGTGTGCCCCATTTTCAGGAGTTCATCGCAAACGTGCGACCCGATGAATCCGGCGGCACCGGTGACCAAAGATTTCGGCATAGGCGGATAGGAAAACATCCGCTCTCCACGGAGTCAAAATTTTATTTCAGCTTTGCCGAGAACCGCCGGCAATTTTCTGGTGTGGCCGGAAGGGCGCGCGCTGTCCCGGCCGCCAATCCCCTCGGCTGGCCACAAAATTTAGCATTGTCAGCCGGGTGCTTTCTGATAGATTAAGCGTTCCTTGTCGCCGGAATTATTTTGGTGGCGGGGGAAAACGGCCTTCAAATTTGCCTTCGTGTGAAAGCAAGCGGCCACAACAACATCAAATAAAATCCTGTATTCCGCAGGATGCCTCACATTGATTTGAGGTGATAACCAAAGGGAAATTGCAAACATGAGCACTATTGGAGTTAAAGAACTGCTGGAAGCCGGTGTCCATTTTGGACATCAGACGAAACGTTGGAACCCGAAGATGAAGCCGTTCATCTTTGACGCGCGCAACGGGATTCACATCATTGATTTGAGCAAGACCGAGGCGCAGCTCGAAGCCGCCTTGAACTATCTCGCCAACGCCGTCCGCAAGGGCGGGAAGATTTTATTCGTCGGCACCAAGAAGCAGGCGCAGATTTGCGTCAAGGAAACCGCCAAGGAAACCGGCCAGATGTTTGTCGTGGAGCGCTGGCTCGGCGGCACGCTCACCAATTTCGCCACCGTCAAAACTTCCATCAAGCGCCTCAAGGAAATTGAGCGCTGGGAAACCGACGGCACCATGGCCGGCTACGTCAAGCAGGAGCAGGCCGCCATCCGCCGCGAAGGCGCTCGCTTGAATAAATATTTTGACGGGCTGCGCGATCTGGACAAGATGCCCGCCGCGCTGTTCGTTGTGGACGTGAAACGCGAACACAACGCGGTCGCCGAAGCCAAGAAGCTCGGTGTGCCGATTGTCGCGCTCGTGGACACGAACTGCGATCCCGAAGACGCCAATTACCCGATTGCCGCGAACGACGACGCCATCCGCTCCGTGCGGTTGCTGCTCGGCGCGGTGTCGCAGGCCATCACGCAGGCGCGCGCGGAATTTGAATCCAAAAAATCCCGCCGCGTGAACGAGGACGCCGCTCCGGCCGAAGCCGCACCCGTTGCGCCCGCACCCGCTGAAGCTGCCGCCCCGGTGGCCGCTTAATTGATTTGGCGGGACGTGGAGTTTTTTCCGCGTCCCGTCCATCAACCAACAACTCTCAACAATCAACTTTTTTACTATGGCTGAAATTACTGCTGCAAATGTTGGCAAGCTCCGCGAAATGACGGGCGTGGGCATGATGGAATGCAAAAAGGCGCTCGTCGAAGCGCAGGGCAACATCGAGGCCGCCGTGGACTTGCTCCGCAAATCCGGCGCCGCGAGCGCCGCCAAAAAAGCCACGCGCGAGGCGCGCGAAGGCGTCATCGCCCAGTTCATCGCGCCCGGCGGAAAATCCGGCGTGCTGGTGGAAGTGAATTGCGAAACCGACTTTGTCGCGCGCAATGAAGGTTTTCGTGCGTTCGCCGATGAAATGGCGAAGAAAGTCGCCGCCGATGCGAACGCCAATCTCGAAGCTGACCGCGAAGCCGCCGTTGGCAAGATGGGCGAGAACATCAAGATCACCCGCAACGCACGCCTGGAAGTTTCCGGCAACGGTGCGGTGGCCGCCTACATCCACACCGGCGCGAAAGTCGGTGTGCTCGTCGAAGTCGGCTGCACGAAGGCCGACACCACGGCCAAGGACGAATTCAAGCAGCTCGTGAAGGACATCACGCTGCAAATCGCCGCCGGTTTTCCGCAGGTCGTCTCGCGCGAGAACGTCGCGCCGGAAGTCATCGCCAAGGAACGCGAGATCGCCGCGAACTCCGACCGGCTCAAGGGCAAGCCTGCCGCCGCGATGGAAAAAATTCTCGCCGGCGTGCTGGACAAGTTTTTCCAGACCTATTGCCTCGTTGACCAGGGCTTCGTGAAGCGCAATTCCGAGGTCAGCGTGAAGGAGCACGTCGCGCAAATCAGCAAGCAGCTTGGCGACGAAATCACCATCCGACATTTCGTGCGCTTCCAGGTCGGCGAAGCCACGGCGTAAGCCGCGGCCAAAAAGTTTCCAAGGCGTCCGGCAACGGACGCCTTTTTTATTTGTCGGCAGTTGCAGTTGGGGTGAGTTTGGTTTGACCGGCGGCGGTTTGGTTGCTAAAAGATGCCAGTGATTTTTCGTGTCGCTTCAAACTTATGAGCAAAACCAAACGCCCCCAATTTTCCCGGATTCTTCTCAAGCTGAGCGGCGAGGCGCTGGGCGGGCCAACCGGCGTCGGCATCTCCGCCGAGGCGGTGCAAAACATGGCCGAACAGATTTGCGAAGTGCGCGAGCTGGGTGTGCAGGTGGTCGTGGTCGTCGGCGGCGGAAATATCTTTCGCGGCCTGACCGGCAGCAAGCGCGGCATCGAGCGCGCCACGGGCGACTACATGGGGATGCTGGCGACCATCATCAATTCACTCGCGCTTCAGGACGCGCTGGAAAAACTTGGCGCGCCGACGCGCGTGCAAAGCGCCATTGCCATGTCGCAGATCGCGGAATCGTTCATCCGCCGCCGCGCCGTGCGCCATTTGGAAAAGGGCAGGGTGGTCATCTTCGGCGGCGGCACGGGTAATCCGTATTTTTCCACCGACACCGCCGCCGCATTGCGCGCCAACGAAATCGGTGCGGAGGTGATTTTGAAGGCGACGAAGGTGGACGGCATCTACGACAGCGACCCCAAGAAAAATCCAAAGGCCAAGCGTTTCGCGCAGATCACCTACATTGACGCGCTGCAGCGGCGCTTGCAGGTGATGGATTCCACGGCGTTCTCGCTGTGCATGGACAACAAGATGCCCATCATCGTGTTCGACTTCTTCCGTCCGCACAACCTCAAGCGCGTCGTGCTCGGCGACAAGGTGGGCACGCTCGTCACCGGCTGATTTCGCGATGCCCGAACTGCCCGAAGTCGAGGTGCTCGCGCGGCATCTGCGCCCGCTGCTGATTGGCAATACGATTCGCTCTGTCGAAGTGCGACGCGAGAAAGTTTTGCGTCCGACCACAAATTCCCGCTTCAAAAAAGTTTTGCGTGGCGCAAAATTTACCGGCCTGCAACGGCGCGGGAAATATCTGTTGTTTGAATTGCGTCCGCCAGGTTCGCGTAAAAAAATACAGTTGCTCGGCCATCTCGGCATGACAGGCCGGATGTATCTAGCGCCAAAAACCGGGCCGCTGCCGAAGCACGCGGCGGTAGTCCTGAACTTGGGCGCGCGAAATTTCATCTACGAGGACACGCGCTATTTTGGCCGGCTGACGCTGGACGTCACATCGGCGGAAAAACTGGGGCCGGAGCCGTGGGACAAAAATTTCACGGCGGAATTGTTCCGTAAAAAACTAAAAACTTCCCGCCAGCCGGTAAAGGTGAAGCTGCTCGACCAATCATTGATTGCCGGCGTCGGCAACATTTACGCGAGCGAAGCCCTGTTTCGCGCCGGCATTTCCCCGCGCCGCGTTTCAAACAAGATTTCCGCCGCTGCTGCCTGGAAATTATTGGCCGCCATCCGGGACGTGCTACGGGAGGCGATTGACTGCGGCAGCACGCTGCCGCTGAACTTCGCCGCGCGCAAGAATGACGGGCTGTTTTATTATGGCCGCGCCGCCGGGGCGGCGGATTATTATGAGGAGCGGCTGCGGGTTTATGACCGTGCGGGGAAGCCGTGTGGAAACTGCGGTTTTCCCATCAAACGGATTATCCAGGCCGCCCGGAGCACTTTTTTCTGTCCGCATTGCCAAAAAGGCTGACGAAACGGTTTGACGAATGCGCGCGGGCTTGTAAATTATACGCCCTTCGAGTTCCAGAGTAGCTCAATGGTAGAGCGCGCGGCTGTTAACCGCGAAGTTGAAGGTTCGAGCCCTTCCTCTGGAGCCATTTTTCACCCCTGATTTTCAGGGGTTTTCTCCAAAAAGGGCTGGCCACTGTCAGTGAAACTGTCAGTAAAACGGCGTCCAAATCACTGTTCGCCGCTACGCTGCCACGATTCGCTGAAACTCGCCCGCTACGCCCTGACGCGCAGCGCCCGGACTGGTTCACCATCCTGAACCAGTCATGAAAACACGTTACACCTTGTTTCCCTGA
>Ga0316230_1002424_pt1 | contig 16207 bp, 12 predicted proteins | sample TBH18025metaG_FD_206004 | JGI IMG/M metagenome (GOLD analysis project Ga0316230, IMG submission 206004) | Freshwater microbial communities from Trout Bog Lake, Wisconsin, USA - TBH18025 | ecosystem: Environmental > Aquatic > Freshwater > Lake > Hypolimnion/Profundal zone | place: USA: Wisconsin...
TTTAGTAGACTATAACCTTTATATTGCTAACTATTATTTGAATTCTGACATGTATACAAACTCAAACCTAAGAGTTTTTGTATTAGATTTTTATTCTTATAATATTAACAATAATACGTATACAACAGATACTAATAGTGGTGAATTAACATTCACGTTTGACGGTAATTCAAAACTGGACTCATATACGGCTGTCATGTCATATAATAGTAAGTTTGATCTTTTTAACATTGCAATTAATATAAAAGACGGTGTGCAAGACTTCTTCTTACAGACTTTTCAGTGCAGATATGCAGCAAATCAGTTAACCATTGTTAATGATAAGGTATTCTACCCAACCAATACTTACTGCACTATTAATTTCTTTGACTATTCCAATGTATTAGATTTATTAACAAACCCAGTAGTTACAACACCTTACATTACACAAGCAAATGGCACCATCACTTTTTAATTACAACTCTTTATTAGTAACGTTATCAGCACCTCCAACGCTTTCAACATATACTATTAATTTGTCTACTTATATACAAGGTGCAACAAGGGTACAGTTAAATTATAACAACTTATTCCCGTTTAATATTAAAGCATATAAAGCACAGTTAGTATGGGATACATCAATTCCATCTTCCACCACAACTCTCAATAGCGTATATGTATATGATAGTTTATTAGATCCTTTATCAACATTTTCACCTTTAAATTCAGCTCTTTCTTATTATGTGTATGTTCCAACAAGTTCGTACTCTCAGTTAATAAATTCCACTTATACTTTATACTTTGAAAATGGAGCAGTTTTAAATTACATTAATAACGTTGTGGTTTCAAGCGATAATGCAATTGATTTAGGGTTAAATGTAATTGATATTCAGAACACATATACAAACGGGGTAAATGTATACAATATTGCAGCAGAAAAAGGTGCTGTATTGTTTAATAATACAGATTTAGGTCTACCTACTGCTGCTGAAGTGTTTATACCTCCTACCCCTACCCCTACTTTAACACCTACGCAGTCAGTAACACCTACTCAGACACCTACAATATCTCAGACAAGCACACCTACTCAGACGCCTACTTTAACAAATACTCCTACCTTAACTCCAACACAATCAGTTACACCTACACAAACAGTAACATCGACATCTACCCCTACACAAACACCAACTCAGTCCGTAACACAAACACCTACACCTACGACCAGTGTTACATCGACCCCAACCTCAACACCTACATTAACTCCGACACAGTCTGTAACTCAAACCCCTACACCTACAACTAGCGTCACATCAACTTCAACGTCAACTCCTACCCCGACGCCTACTCAGACTTCAACTCCAACCCATACACCTACCCAGACTCAAACCCCCACCCTCTCTTTAACTTCGTCACAAACCCCTACCCCAACACCAACACATTAATAAGTTAGGTGTAATTTAACGAAATATCTTGAACGTTAAATATAGTATCTCCTGAAAAACCTATACCAAATTTACCTGTTGCAGGTAACCTGCCTATATTAGGTAAAATACTAGAATCAAATGTAGTTATTTTGTTATAGCTACCGCTAGTATTAAGTTTATCAATAGTAATTGATCTAAAATTATTGCGTACAGATAATCTTACTGTGTTTACTAAATTATAAGGATACATTATAGTTCTGTCTAATGGTACTACACTACTTACAAAGGTAAAATCAGGTGTTACTCTTAAACCAAGACTGTAGGGGACTGCTGTCGCATTACCGGTAGTGAAAGGTGAACTATTTCTGCACCAAGTACCTTGTATATCAAATCCGATACCTGCAAAAAAACCGTTTACAGAAGAAAGTGGAGAAGTATCAGTGCTGCTAATAATACCTAACCCTGCACCGCTTCCACCACCTGCTAACATTTGATATGAACCGTCAATAAAGAAGATTGAAAATCCGTTATTCTGTACTGGTGTTGAACTACCAGCTGACATAGTGTAAGTAAAACTTACCGTAAAATCGTAATTTGTGTTAAACGGTCTATTAAAAAGAATATTACTACTATTAAGTGCTGGCATAAAGTTTTATTTTAATAATGAGTTAAAGAGAGTCTGTTCGTTGTAATTTAAAAATTGATCATACCCATAAACCATTAAGTTATCAAAGTTATTATCATCTTCAAACGTGTCCATATCATAGAAATAAGTAAATGGATCTTGACCTACGTTATATGATGTAGAATTAGTGCCTGTAATTGAAGATGTAAATGAGAAATTACCAATATTGTTATAACAATTTGAAATAAACTTTTTATACACACCTCTATTTGTTAAAAGGTAGAATATGTCGGAGTTTGTATTTGAAAATACTATTTTTAATGGATTTTCGTTATAAGCGTAACTATAATAGTTAAAAGAATAGAAAGTTGAGTTAGCCTGAGAATCCAATACAACTAAATTATAATCACTTGTTAGCACATAAAGTGAATCTGTCAATCTATAGTAAGCCATATACACTGGAGGGTGTTGTGAGAAGTATTGGCTATTTCCGTAATTATTAACAATATTAAAGTTCTTATCAAAGTATGTTATAATGCCAGTAGATGAATCATATACATATACTGTGGTATTTGAGGCAGCCACTAAAGTAGGTGTTACAAATTGACCTTGTGATTGATTAATAGAATTGGTTAAACTAAAGGTATAGCCTAAAGCTCTATCTTCATTTAACACTGATGTAATATCATAACTATAAATTGAGTTATTACCTGCATCACATACATAGAACGTGTTTTTTGATTTGGCTATGGAAGATATGTTACTAAACGTTAATTGATTATAGCCCTGTGCATTATTAGTCTCTACTCTAGATGAAGAGAACACAAAATTAAAGGTAGTATTGCCTGCACTACTGTTTACCAAGAAAGTAAATAAGGTAGATAAGGTGGCAACTATCAATGTACAGTCACCAGTAGATGCAGGGTTCACATTTGTATAATAAGCTATTTTACTATTGCGCGTTATATTAGGATCAAACGAAGATAGAGGTGTTATACTAGATCTTGTATTAGACCCGTACCAAACTATTGAGTTCCCTGCAGATGTAGCAGAAGCAGTGGCATTATTAACAAATTTATAAGGTAATTGGGATGTAGCAAAGAAACAAGCCCTGTACGTATCTAAAAAGTTATCAAATGCCTTTTCCAACTTTAAATTAATGGAATTAGTATTGATATACTCATTAGGTTGGAATATAAAGTCAGATAAAGTGTAAGTGAGTGTAATGTTTTCTGTTACTATTCTATTAAAAAACTTATCTGATAGAATAACTGCATTTTGTATATTGCTACTTGATTGTAAAGGAGTGTTTTGATGATACTTGCCTACATATGCAGTACCAGCACTTACATTATAAAAGCCTGTGAAGTAGCTACCTGTCAAAGCAAAGACATTGCCAGTTGTGTATGCAAATTTTAATGTATCACTCATTGTCTAAATATATAATATCAAAATTGTTAGTGTTAGCTGGCGAGATGGCGTATAATTTTTGTAATACTATTTGGGTCATTTGTTGCTGTTGTGCAGCATTTAAGTTTAAGTTCTTAATATATATCTTGACACTGTTGTTTTTTCTACCAGGTATTGAGAACCTATTATATGAGGTAACCGTGTCAGTATTGTTTCTAGTACCGCAAGGCACATCAAATGTAACGGCATCTATTTTACCACCTGAAAGATAAGCAAACTTTATTTCATCTTCATTTAAGTTGTTAGCATATACGACAAAATTGCTTATTAAAAGATTTGTTGGGTAATCAAACAATGCTATATCAACTGCTGAGTTATTATCAATGTAAGGGGTTCCAATACCGAAGTTATTATTAAGATAATGACTGGTACCAAAACCTTGCAAATTACCAGATGATAATAAAGCAGTGTTTAAAAGTACCCCATTATTGTATAAACTTATAATACCATTAGGACTGTCAAATACTAATGAAACGTTTTGTTTAATGTTTTGTAATAAATTAGCAGAGAAGTTAGCAACTGTTTTTCTTTGATAGTCGTTACCAGAGAATAGATCAGCTCTCACCACCACATCTCCAGTACTAAATCCGTTTACTTGATTAATTGCACTAAAGTTGGTCGGGGTAACAAAAGGCGCTGACGTGTAAGTCTGAGGTGAAAACGGGTATAGTAGTTCCTGATAAAATGAGGTATAAGCAGATAATGAAGTAGCACTACTACTTTCAAACTGCATTGAATTAATATCATACTTTGCAATACCAATAGTGTTGTTTGCAGTCTGGAAGAAGCTTAATAATTTCGGTTGATAGTTATCGTTAATAATATCAAGCTTAAACCCTGAAATAGCACTTGTATTAACACTAAATGTTCCTAATGAACGTTTATACTGATCAAACACGCTAATGGTGTTTAACGTCTGTATATAAAGGTTATTATTATAAGATAAGATATCAAAGAAGTAATCATTATTAGCAGATAGTGAAATATACTCACTATTAGTGCTTAGGTTCTTATAGTATATAAAGTTTGAATTCTTAGATACACCGTAATTGCCTACCACCACGCCTTTGAATCCAGAAAGATTTATAATGTTGTTGTTATAATTTACTTGACTACCCCAACCGTTAGGACCAACATACGTATCCACTACACTTACAATAGTGTTGTTTATATAATCAAAGGTGACAGTACGTAAAGTGGCCGAAGGCACTAATGCATAAAACGTATAAGCAATTTGTGAATTACCTACATAAACTTTACCAATTGCACCGTTAGATAGCTTACCATTTAATGATGGGAACTCTACCACGCTATGAACTTTGCCGGTTAAGCTAATATCTAAGAACCCTGGATTGTTGGTTTGATAGTTAAAGTATAAAACTTTTATTAAATGGTCAAACCCATAATTGATTACATCAACTATATGGTAAGGAGCATTAATATAGCTGCTTAATGTTAAGCTAAACGTTTCATTAAAGTTCTTATCATAGAAGTTTAACGTATCTGGTGTAGTTAAGAAAAAGCCTGGTGTGTAAATGTTTGTTAATCCGCCTTTATAAAGTGTAATACCTTCATCAAAGTTATTGCCAAATAGTACATTACAGTTAATAGAGCTTAAGCTTTCAGCTTCTAAATTAAATGATGCAGTAAAGGAATTACTTACACCTGTATTAGGTATTACTAAACTGCCGTAGTTAGTTCCGTTAAATGCAATTGAATTGACTAGGTCAGTAGAATATGTACCGGAAATGTAATGTGTAAAAGTATTTGAATATATTGGTAATCCGTTTAATACTTTATTGATGTAATTTGTTCCAATACGAGAGTAATAATAATTGGCTGAAGGCTCCAACGTTAAGCTACTTCTTATATCGTAGTAGTAGAAATTATTTGCAATGTTCTTTCCACTCAAATACGAACTTAAAGCAGAAGTGTAATTGAAAATCTGATTTGGTGTGCCTGAATAAGCTATACTTAAAGAAGTTTTCTTCGGATAATAAAACCTATCTAACCAATATGAAGTAAGTTCTGAAGTACTAGTGTATAACCACGAATATAGATAACTACCATTTTGTTCGTTGTAATTAACTGCATTGGTATTACCATTTAACTGTTTATAAATCTTATCAGCAAATACAGGCGATTGGGCCCCGTAAGCACCGTTGTTAGCTAAACTACTATCATCAATGTTCATTACCGTGTACGGGTACAAGGTAGCTGGCATCGTAATCATTGTTACTTTGTCAGGCTTTAAAGTATAGTTTTGTGTAAAGTAGTTGTAACTAAATTGTAAATTGCCGTTATACTTTTCACTATTCTGTCTTGAAGTAATTGAAGAGTACTTACGCTGCGTGACAGGACTTGAAAACGGCATTTTATCGTTGATGGTGTAACCATCAGTTAAGAAATTTTTAGCCTTAAAGAAATCTACTTTTACATTCGCACTTGATAGCAGATTAATATTACTTTCGTAGTTATAATGTATAATGTGATTTTGAGCTAAATCTGCAATATCTCTACTTTGATCAACATTAAAGTCTGATGGATCTGGTTTAGTGTAGTATACAAAATTATTAACAAAATTGTTATTTGGTCTTTGTATAAAAGTGGTTGCAATAATATCTGCTGTTGTGGATGGGTACAGTGAAACGTTTACTGCACTCAACACGTTACCCACCATTCTTAATACGTATGTGTTACCATTATTATTAAAGAATAATTTTAAGTAACCGTTACGGTCTAAGCTATAATTAAATGTACTATTAGCAGTGATTGCTCCAACTGTTGTTGCAAAATAACAGCTTAAACTGTTTGTATCAACTGTTAAGTTTTTAGAACCACCCCCATCAATGTTGTTAATAAAGCATCTAATACCATCTATATCTGCAAAAGTAAAATACGTTATATCTTGATTAGAGACAGAAGTTGAAAACGTTAAAGGTGAGTAAGATGAATTGTAATTGGAACTTAAAGTAACGTAGCGTGTATAACCGTTATAAGAAGGATATGCACTTAATGCTAAATATGTTGGAAAGTTTAAAGAATAAGGCTGTAATAAATTAACAGTTGCAAAATCGTTAGCCTTTATTAGATTAGTAAGAAATACGTTAGAGTAATTGAGCATTACTGCATCATTACATGCACTTAATGCATTGACCAGGTTTAACTGTAATCCCTGTTGTGTAGCAAATGTACTCTGATTGATATTTAAATCAGTGTCATGCTCATAGGAAAATGTTATAGGTTGTAGATAGTTTAGACCCGGCGATGGCATCTAAAATATTTAATCACTGGAACTATAATCATCAAATATGAAATCCTTTACCGCACTAACGTTATTAGTAAAATAATCATTGTATTGCGGCAAAACTAAGTAAGCATGAACTTTATGCGTCTCTTTCACGTACTCAGACTCAACTCTCGTAAAGTACTCATATATCATATCAGCCTCATCTGGTTTTAACTGTATCATTAATTTCTTCTTATACTGTTCGTAATTATCAGATGTACAACCTGATAATAATGACTTAACTTTTGCTACTAAGAGTCTTTCCATAATGGTTTAATAAAGCTGTGGCTTCCCAATAAAGGTAAGGAACTGGATATCTATGAAACTGCTCTCCATCGTGATATAATATGCTTATTTGTCTAACCTTCTTGTTTGTTGAAGAGCTGTAAAGAAATGCGTAAAGAGATAACTGTAAACTATAATCATTGTATTGGCACTCTTGTAAATTATTTAAGGGAAACTTAAGGTATTTACCATACTTGCTATAGAATAAAAAGTTCTTATTTGTCTTAAAGTCTAATACATCAAAGTAATTTTCACCTACATCACCAATGATATCTGACGTACCCGCCACTTCATATATGTCATTTGACAGAATCATCTCACTGTTTATAGTCTTATACTCAGACTTCTTAAACACTTTCTTTAAATCATCAATATAAGGTTTGTTTTCTTTTTTAACCTTACCAGTGGTCAAGTATTCTTCAAATATGGTATGTATCTCAACTCCCTTATCACAAGCAACTTGCGTTTTTTCTTTCCATTCTTGCAAGACCTCTTCTTTTGTTTTTCCATCTCTTTTAGCAACCTTAGAAGCAAAAAAATCACTATCAAAAGGTTCTTTATACTTCTTTAAAAGCTGTGAAACAGAAATATACACCTTATTATTATCAGGGTTTGTATACTTGTGATTTACTTCGTCGAATATTACCATTTAACTATTATAGGCCATTAAACAAAATCTTCAACGTAATAAAATGAAGCAGTTCCACTTGAACCTGCAAAATAAGAAGTATTGGTGGCTGAAGAACCTAAAGTGAATGTAGTCATTCCAGATACTGGAGTAGCATACAATAAAGTGTTTGTTGTAGTAACTGAATCAACTACTGTTAGCCCGTAATCAGTATCAATAACAAATCTAGCAGTTGACTTTAAATGCGCAAACTTATCAGAGTTGTAAATCTCTGCATTATAATAAGGTGCCTGATTGCCAGATACTGATAATGTTATAATTGTGTTGTTCCCTGATATTGAATTAGAAGCTGAGTTATATCTGGTAACATAAACCGCACCGTTATTTTGTCCACTCTTTTGTATAAGTTTATTATCCGTTGTCAATACTATTGCATCTTCAACAGCATTGTATATATTAACGGAGGAAAGATATGTGCTTACTGAACCATTTCCACCGGAATCAAATACTGTTAAAGTGACAGGATACGTGCCCGGGTAACTATAAAAGTGCTTACCGCATAGTGTATTTGATAGAGTACCATCTCCAAAGTTCCAAATAACCTTTTTATTAGATATAAGACTGCTAACGTTAGCAAAATTTGGTACAAACGTAAAAGTATCAAAAGGTAAGCAATAACCGCTAGCAGGTAATACTTCTTGGTTAATTCTGTTAAAGATATGGTATTCTACGTAAGCCACACTAATATTTATATAAATTATTAAGGAAGTAAACTATAATAAAGTTGTGCAGACGTTTTTACCTTATCCAGATTTTCACGAATCAGCAAAAGTACTTGATATGAAACGCTTAGGAAAACAGCGTGTGGAAGTACTCCAGTTATTGAACTCATTCCATAAACCTAATTATAAAGGTTGGAAAAATCACCCAGCTAGAGAAATGTGGCGTGGTTATGAACAGGCTTTAGTAAGCTACGGGTTAACGGTATGCTTAGAATGGAAAAGTAGAGGTTATAAAGATACCTGCTATGAAAAGATATCTAACTTCACCGATTTATCTAAACCTCTCTCCTACCCTAAATGGATAGGTAATGAACAACTACACTTAAGTCACAAATCAAATCTAATCAGAAAAAATCCGGAACACTACAAGCCTTTATGGCCTGGTGTTCCGGATGATATTGAGTACGTTTGGCCTACTAATTAGTAATTCAAACCAAGCATTTCAATAACGCTTGTTGCATGTGATGAAGGTACTAAGTACCCTTTTTCAGCTGCGTTTTTAATTGCTTTTCTAATTGAGTCTAATTGAGAGTCAGAGATATTAGCTGTAACAGTTATAATGTCTAACTCTTCTCTTGACTTAACGGTAGCTGGAATGGTATTGAAAACTTCATCAATAAGTTTACCACCATTGTAAATTTCACTAACCGTTGTAGCCCATCCTGGAGTGGATAGAGACTCTCTCATTAAGATTGCTTCCCCTAATTTAAGATTATAAGTTTTGATTGCCATAACTTATTTTATTTCAAATTTGGTGTTAATCAACTATTAAGGTGAATGGCTTGGGCTGGAACCATCACTACCTGACCCACCCCATGGGAAGTTGCCTGGGTTTACCGTGGTTAAGGAAGTAATTTGCGTATTAATTTGCGTTTGAATCATATCATATATATGAGGTTGATATGCTGGTAATGTATAAATTTGATTTAATATCCAACTTGCAACTTGATCATGCGTTAAATCTTGATAATCAGTGAAAGCACTTAAGGCAATCATTGATGGGTCAAATGGCGTACCGCCAGTGAAAGTACCTGATAAAGCAGATACTGGTGAACTTGTAGTATCTGCGCCTATAAAATTCCAAGTAGTTTGGATAACTATGCCACTTAAACTAGACCCGTCAATAGTATAGTTGTTAAGTAACTTCATGCTTGTAATGTTTAAAGCACTTTGCGTCCATGTATATGTCATTGCCATAATATTATTTATATTTAATCAAAATAATTATCAACCTACATACCGGATTTAATGTTTTCTAAATTATCGACCCTATCTTTAAGTTCTTTAACTGCTTGAATCAATAACGGCACAATTTTTTCGTACTGAACAGTTTTATAGTTTTTACCAGATATTGATATACCATTTTCACCAAAGTCGAACGGAGCAGGTTTAACCGCTTCAGGTACCACTTCTTCAATTTCCTGTGCAATAACGCCTGTATCGTGAACCACACCTGGGTTAAATCCAAGGTCTCGTACTATATCTTTCCAATCAAAATAGACACCTCTAATCTTATCAATTTTACCTAATGCATCTGGAATTGTTTCAATGTTTTCCTTCAATCGTTCATCGGATGAATAAGCTGTAATATTACCGGCAGCATACATATTACCACTCATATCCAACTGCCAGCGGTTAGTTGAGGCAGACCAACCACCGATACGTATAACATTATCACTATCCAGTCCCATATTAACAGCGTAATAACCACCTCTATGGAAACTAAACATTGCACCGTTACCCCCGGTACTATATACTTGAACACCTCTTGCAGCACCGCTTGTATTACTATTACCGTATAGATATGCATTTACACCGCCATTATCATTTACAAACAATACGTTGTTAACGTTTAACGAATATAAAACACTATTAGAAGTTGGCTGTAAAAAGTACCCCGTATTACTATAAGCATATGCAACACCACCGAACAATATGTCCTGTCTATTAACTATTCTTCCAGTACCACTATCCATCCATATATTCACACTATTACCACCGTGAGACGAAACGTAAAAGCCCCAGCCCTGCACATAAGATATATTAGTACCGACGCCTGGACCGTAGCAGTAACCTACACCGTGCATACCACCAAATGATGTACTACTTGGTGCCCAGCTATCACCAATACAGTAAATAGGACCGGTGGTGCTACCGTTTTCAGCACCACTATACTGACCGTTTAAGAACCCAGTACCTGCACTATTTCTTCTATAAGAACCGTAAACGTAGAACTGATTAGCCTGGGCGCCATTGAAATTTGAAGTATTGCTAGGGTAACAATAATATCCTGTATTATTAACATCGTAGTAAATAGTAGATCTCATTTGACCTTGCGTAACTAGATTATTGTTAATATATACCCAAGCGTTACCATAACCATTAACAGTGCTACTCATGTCAATGTCCATTATAGTGGTGTTACTGCGCATACGAATACCCCCATAACCACCCAACTGCACTGCATTTTGTCCAGTAGCACCTGTAAGATTGCTTGTCTGACCAATACCGTACCAAGTTGAACCGTTTACTTGGTCACTTGGATTTGTTGAACCTAAAAGTACTTGGTTTGTGTATATACCAACGCCACCATCATTGTAAAAACCTTTACCGTTGTATGTTCTTACCCAAGTACTGTCTACCATGTATATACCACCGCCGTAACTCGAGTTGTACCACCCGGTATTATTAACTGAACGGAACCAATTACTACAGCTTACTGAATTTGTAACACCGGAATCATAACCTGTTGAAATTCTACCTGCAGCATACAAATAATTAACATTAGATGTACCGTTTGGATCTACATAGTAGCCTGTATCATTACCATCGTAGTAAATGGGAGCATACATATTACCCTGAACCCATAAACTACCTGCTATTTGTGCATTTGAACTTATACTTAACGCACCGTTTGAAGAACCGTTTATACCAAATGGATTCCAACTTGTTGCAGCATCACCTGCAAATAATGAACCGTCAACTTGGAAACTAACCTGGCCTGGCCCGGATGCTAAAGTATATAACTGTGAACCTGAACCACCTACGTATTGCCCGCCGGTAACTGAATCGACACCACCCACTGACCCACCCCAAGCAATACTACCAAATATCCATGAACCGCCACCAGAATTAGAAGCGGCACTTGGGTAATAATAACCGTTAATGTATAAGGTATTAAGAACTGAAGTACTACTTGGTTTTAAATAATAGCCTGTATTTGCGTAATCATATATTGTACTGTTTATATACGTTGCCCCCCAAAGATATATTGCACCAGCACGGAAATAATTTATATACGTACCGTAACTACCGTTTAATGATTCTATGTGTAAATTACCATTAGAAGCTGCAATCTGAGCATAAGAACCATCAATACTGTTACCACCAATTTGTAAGTACTGATTCCAAGATGTGTTAGGACCATAAGTTGTGCGACCGTTTCCAGTGCTGTAAGTATACCCCGACTCATCCCACTGCCAAATATTACCACCGTAATTGCCGCTATTATCAACCCAAGTTAAAGCACCCCATCTATTTGCAACACCTCCTAACCCGCTGTTAGGATGCAAGTTAATAGCAGGTCCGTTTGCATTGCCCGTAATATAGTTATTACCTGCATTGCTATAATTTAGTATTAGAGCTCTCTGATTGTTTAAGTAAAGCTGATTTAAAACAGAAGCACTACTTGCTTTTAAGTAATAACCTGTATTAGCATAGTCATATATAGTGCCAGCTGTATATGAATTACCACTACCATCATCCAAGTAATTTCTTACACCGTCGTTATAAGCTGAACCGTTACTACCTGTGGTGCCAGAAGTGTATACTGCACCGTTGTAATTCATACCAAGCATTGTCTTCTGGGTATTAGCCCCTATAGCACCAAATGTACTGCCTGTCGGGTTATACATACCAAACTTTAACTGTCCGTATGTGTTTTGTATGAACCCACCTGTCGTGTCGTTTGTATTATGTAAAGCAATTTGCGGATCAGCATATTCCACATCTATATATGAAGCTGATCTTGGAGAGGTTGTACCAAAACCTGCTCGTCCATCAGAAGCTAAAAAGAGAGCAGTGGTTACAAGACTGGAAACCGATCCTGTGTAAAATACTTGTCCTAAATATGATGTAGTAAAACTATGTTGTGCGCTGCTGTACTGAGATGGTATGGTTCCGGTAGCAGGTCCCGTTAATGATATACCGTTTATAAAACTTGTAGCAACACCATTGTAGTCTTGAACACTTACTTTAACTATAAAAGCATTGTCAACAGCAATATATGAATATATTGGAATATAATAAACACTGCTTCCGCTATCCCAGGTTAAATCCCCAACTGTAAACTGAGCAGCAATATTGCCCTCATTTTCTAATTTACTATTAAAGTTATACCATACAGTGTTACTGCCTGTAAACCCTGTAATGAATCGTTTTCTTATATACCCATCAACATTTGCATAATTATAAGTACCGGTTAATTCTACTTCTATACTGCCGTATATACCTGTATTACCTATAACAAGCTTCCATACCTGATTAGCAATACCGTTACCTGATGGAAATTGACCCTGAAATGTTCTTTCTGCGTAATAGTTACTCTGCGATACTGTTTTGTGAACAACAGTACTTAAATTAGAAGTGCCGCTCGGTTTTAGATAATAAGCTGTATTAGCTCCGTCATATAAAGTATTATCAATCCAAACATTACCATTAACTTCTAAAGCAGCACCAGGACTTGAAGTACCTATACCTACAGCACCGCCGTTAGGTTGTATATTAATGTTATAGTATGTAGCGCTTCCGTCCACTCTTTGATTTTGTATCCAAGTGCTACCATTACTGCCAGTACCAATTAATAGCCCGTATCCTGGATCTGAATTTGCTACAAATAAACCAGCACTAGTAGCTGCCCCAGCAGTAGGTGAATTGCTGTTTAAAGCGCCTGCTATATGAACAGTAGTTTTAGGTGAAGTAGTGCCAATACCAACATTACCAGAAGCATCTATACGGGCTCTTTCAGTACTACTTGTACCAAATCTTAAAGCACTAGAACTATTTTCAAATACAAAGCTTCCACCTGCAGTATTATTATTACCTAATGCTAGTGTTTCTGTACCGTTACGTATATATAAAACGTTAGCTGCAGCTGCAGAACTAAATATATCTAATAAAGAAGTCGGAGCATTTGTACCGATACCAACATAACCGTTTGTACCACCCACATACATCATGGTGCCTGTATTTGATGTTTGAGTGATAGTTGAACTACCAAAAGCTACAACACTTGAAACATAGGTTGCATCAACGTAAATAGGATTGCAATTGCTATATGAACCGTTAAACCAGACCCCGTCATCAGGATTACCACCACCAACAGAAGTTTCAATTGCGTGATAAACAACCCCACTATACGTGACTTTTACTGTTCTAGTAAAAAATGGGCCCCCATTAGATGTAACTCTTACATAAAGATCTTCACCAGCGTATGCAGTATCTGATGCAACTTCATAAGTGTCTGTTCTATTACCAGAAGATGTGCTTCCGCGTTTTAAAGTGAACGTACCGTTAACCCAAGAAGCATTTACTAAACCTGATGTATAGGCCTGAGCAAGTAATAAGTAGCCGCCGTATGTACCTTCATCTGGATTTCCATACTTTGTAATTTGTTTACTGATTAAAGTTGTAACACCTGAATCATAAACATGTAACTTACCTAATGGGTTTGTTGTACCTAAACCTAAACTACCATTTACATTTAAATTGCCGGTTATAGTACCGCCGGATAAAGGTAAATAATTGCTTAAACTACCACCTGTACCACTATTAGCAGTTAGATAAGTTAAGTACGTATAGGCCTGGTTCCATTGATTGGAACTACCACCCGGTGTTACAAAAGCACCGGATGTTGAAACAGAAAAAGTGCTTGAATCCGTTATGTTTAATAACGTGCCTGCATTGCCGGCAAAGTTTAAATTACCGGCTGGTAAAACGTTTAACGATATAGTACCGGCACTCTGTCCGGTAAAACTAATCGTTGGGTTATTTGAAGTGCCTCTATTAGGCGTTATTACCAGGTCTTGCATTTAATATATTTATTTGCAAGAGGTATTATAGCTTAGTTAGCTGGGCCAGGAACTATTGTTGTAGCTGGTTCTGTCTGAGCTTCTACTGGCACTTTAGCTAGAGCTGCTAAAACCTGTTCTGCCATCTTACGAATAGCATCGTGCTGATCAGCATTTAAAGGAGCAAGTCTTGTTGCTGCGTAGATATTGTTTAAAGCTTGTTCGTTTGTGAGATTCATAAAAGTATTTATATATTAGGCATTAACTTCAACTATTAATTTTTCTATGTCTTTACGTTCACCTTGTATAAAGTAATAGAAATCTACGTTAGAGCTAAATAGGCTGCTATTATCTATAACAACCTGCTTATTATCGGCAGATACAACATATAATGATTGACCTTTACCTATAGGCGTTAATTGCACTGTAATAGAACTTTCATCTACTAAGTTCACCCAATAATCTGGTAATTGTATTACCTTTTGTTTTGACCTACCTCTAATAAAGACTGAGTGTTCAGGACCTTCAGTAACACCGTAAACTAACTTCTTACCAGCCTTTGTTGGGTGGTCAATAATAAATGACTTAGAAGAGGCAGCAAATGTACCGTTAACCTGTAATGTATAGGTAGGAGTAGTGGTGCCAATACCAACATTACCACCAACAGGATTTAATAATAGAGGTTCAGTGCCGTTAGCACCGCCTCCGTTATCATAACTTGCTTGTATCCATCCGCCGTAAGGACCTTCAGTGGTACTACCAACACCTAATTGCAATCTAACTAAATTGCCCGTACCCGCCACTACTATACCAGCTGTATTAGAACTATCTGCAGTGGATACGGTGTTTGTTGCAGGCACTGCAACGGTCAATTTACTAAAAGGTGTTGCAGTGTTAATACCGACTTGCGTATTAAAGATACCGGTTTGTAGGACTGATGTACCGCTTGGCTTTAAATAGAAGCTTGTATTAGCAGCATCATATATCGTACCGCTCACACCAACATCTCCGTTAACGTGTAATCTGAATGCAGGTGATGTATTATTAATACCTAAGTAACCGTTACTGTTAAATCGAGCATATTCGTTAAATACGGTAGAGGTTGTAGTAAATGAATTACCCCCGCTTGCAGAAAGTGTACCGAAGAAAATATTATTACTTGCTTGCGTGGTTAAATAAGTCTCTCCATAAGTATCTGCTAGAACGCCTGATGTCCCATTTACCACATACCCGGCAGTATAATTACCGTATGTGTTTACATTCCAACCAGAATTTATATACTTTAAGTTAGTTGCAGGAGCACTATAAAAGCTACCCATTACGTTATTATCGTAGCTGTTTGAAATTCTTATACGTTCATTTTTAGTCGTATCTGGGAACGAACCTGAACCGGCAATATACACTGAACTTGTTGCAGCTACTGATGTGAGGTTAGTGGTACCATTTACTGTTAAGTTACCTGTTACCGTGCCACCAGATAGAGGTAAGTATAACCCGCTACCACCACCAGTACCACTATTAGCAGTTAACCAAGTAAAATATGTATATGACTGATTCCAATTTGCACTATTTGCAGCTGTCACTGTATGATCTGCATTCCAAAGACCGCTTGTTGTAGCTAAATTGGTCAGGTCACCTAAAATTAATGCACTATTGG
>Ga0316230_1002426_pt1 | contig 16197 bp, 9 predicted proteins | sample TBH18025metaG_FD_206004 | JGI IMG/M metagenome (GOLD analysis project Ga0316230, IMG submission 206004) | Freshwater microbial communities from Trout Bog Lake, Wisconsin, USA - TBH18025 | ecosystem: Environmental > Aquatic > Freshwater > Lake > Hypolimnion/Profundal zone | place: USA: Wisconsin...
CTGAAGTCGGCCAACCGGTGGCGTTGCGCTATGCCTTTTTGAATTTTCCTGAATGCACGATTTACAACGGGGCCGGTCTGCCAGCGCTGCCGTTCCGCACGGATGACTGGCCGGTGAAGCCGGTCGTGCCGGAAAACGGTGGCGTTGCGAAATAATAAATTTATGAAGCGACTCACCGCCTGCTCCTTTTCCGTCCTTATCCTCAGCATCATTCTGGTATCCAGCGCGCGGGCTGCTGTGAAGCTGCCACCGGTGATTGGCAATAACATGGTTGTCCAGAGCGGCACGCCGCTGAACTTTTGGGGTTGGGCCGATGCCGGTGAGAAAGTCACCATCAAGCAAGGCGGCGTGGTCGTGGCAACCACCGTGGGGGAGGGTAATGGGCGAACCAGTAAACCTTGGCGGGTGCAGCTTCCCGCGCAAAAGCCGGGGCCGGTGGCCGATCTGGAAATAGTCGGCTCCACTACGGTTATCCTGACCAATGTGCTTGCCGGTGATGTCTGGCTCTGCTCGGGTCAATCCAACATGGTGAAGCCGCTCTCGAAAAAAGTCGGCTATGGCGGGGTGCTGAATGAAGCGCAGGAGCTCGCCGCCGCTCCGGACAACCAGCTCCGTTTCTATCAAAGCGGCGGCTGGGAAATTTGCACGGCGGAAAACGCCCCGCACTTTTCCGCGGTGGCGTTTTTCTTTGCGCAGAAGCTGCGTGCCGGGGCGAAAACACCGGTGGGTATTCTTTCGCTGGCGGCTGGCGGGATGCCGGCGGAATACTTTATTCCCGAAAAGATGATTGCGGGTGATGGTTATTTTGAAGCCGAGATAATCAAGGCTAAGGCGGTGCATGCCGAACTGGGTTCCAAAGGCGATGCGTATGGCAAGGCTTACAAGGAAATGAAAGTCCTGGCCGAGGCGGCCAAAAAACGCGGTGAAAAAGGACCGCCGCCACCGGTCAATCAACTAACCGCCGAAGAGTCCAAGCGGTATGAGGAGAGCAACGTCATGCTGAACTTCGGTTCAATTTACCAGCGGGTGATTTCTCCGGTCGTTCCCTATTCCATTAGGGGATTTGTCTGGTATCAAGGTGAGGCCAACGGCAAATGGGGCGACCAATATGTGCCGCTCCTGACCAAGCTGATTCAAGGCTGGCGTGGTGAATGGGGCAACCCGTCGCTACCGTTTATCATCGTGGCATTGGCTGGCTGGGGCAAACCGGAAGCTTGGACTCCGGGCAATCAAGGTTCCTTTCCTTTGGTTCGCGAAGCGGGTATCAAGGTTTCGGATACGCTGCCCAATGTCGGTGTGATTTCGGCGGTGGATGTGGGCGAGGCTGCTAACATTCATCCTCTGAACAAAAAGCCGGTTGGCGAGCGCGCGGCGCTCTGGGCGCTCAACCATGTCTATGGCCAGATGGTGGTGGCGGAAGGGCCGAAGTTTGGTCAGGTGGAATTTTTGGCGGGAAAAGCGGTGGTCTACTTTACGGCCAATGCGGATGGATTGGCGCTCAAGTCTCCCGGTGGCTTTGAACTGGCGGGGGCGGACCGGAAATTTTTCCCGGCAAAAGCGGCGCTGAAGGGCGGCGCATTGGAAGTCATTGCGGCCGAAGTCGGCAAACCGGTGGCATTGCGTTATGCCTTTTTGAATTTCCCCGAATGCACGATTTACAACGGGGCCGGTCTGCCAGCGCTGCCGTTCCGCACGGACGACTGGCCGGTGAAGCCCGCTGCTCCGTAAAAGAATAACTTGGCTGAAAAAAAATTTAGGTTTTCAACAAACTCAAACCCTATTTTTTCGCTGATATTATGGCGGCACAATTGGCCAGATCACGCTAGGTAGCCGTGTTTTTTCAAGAACGCCTGAAGCTGATCCACGTCAAAATCGCCCAGCATCAGGTCATCCACTTCAATCACCGGCACCAGCGTTTGGCCGCTGATTTCAATCGCCCGCTGCCGGGCAACGGCATCCGCGCCTACATTGACGGCGGTATACTTCAAACCTTGTTCGTCCAGCCAGAGCTTGGCGTCCATGCACCAACTGCACATGGGGCGGGAGTAAAGCGTGATCTGTTTTGGTTTTTTGACAAACTGCATGGGAATCAGCTTAACCTAGCGAATCGGTGGAGTCAGGTCATAATTGGAATCAAGGTGCAACTTAAATAATTCTCGGCCGGATTATTGTGCGCGGGGAACGTCTTTTCGAGGCTTACCAACAGTTGAAGGCCAAAGCTGGTGCCCAGAATAAAAATATCCCAGGTCGGCTCAATCGGAATTGCTTTGAGGAAATGTGACCGTTATTGTCATTAAAATTTCAGAAAAACTTAACCAGAAAACATTTCTGCGGTGTCTACTGAAAAGTTGAACGGTTTTTACCACGACCTATAAATCGCTTATTATGAAATTTAAGTTCGTCTGCCTCGCTCTTCTCGGATGCGCAGTTCTTAGTCCGACAGTTTGGGTTGCCAACGCGCAAGAGGATGAAGTGGCCCCCGCTGTGGTCACGCCCGCCAAAGTTGACCGCGTTAGCCAGTCGCACGAATATCTCACAATGGCTGATCGGGAAAAGGCGGCGGTGGAGGCGGCCTTGACGGATTTGGATTCGGTAAAAAAGAGCAGTTCTCCCATGGTCTGCTGGACGGCTCAGCTCCTCTACAAATCCGGGCGAGTTCAGGAAGCGAATGATTTGGTGCGTTCTTATGTCGAGAGGCTCATCCAAGTAGCCAAGGGGCGCATCGCGGGCATGGAGAAGGCTAAGAAAGCCGGGACTTGGAAAAGCCTGCCCGTCGGCAATGGCCAATTGTGGGGCGAGCCGCACGTCAATGGCTTTGGTCTTTGGGGTGTGCTCAACGTCTACGTTCGCTATCAGGACAAAATGGACAAGCAATTGCAGGAAGATATCCGATGGATTTGCACCAAGAACACGAGTTGGGCTGGCTCCACGGGGAATCTTAGTTTCCTCATTCCCTTCAATCTTTACCTTACCGACAAGCTGTGGGGTCCCGACGCGTTGCCCAAGGATGGTCGCTACGGAGCCCGTGGAGAGGGTGCCGTGAAGATGTTCTACAAGCGCATGGATTACACGGTTTCGCGCGGATCACCAGAGTTCGCTTCCCGCCCTTACATGATGTATAATGTCGGAACCTTACTCAGCTTAGATAAACCGTTCATTGATCCCGAGATCGCCAAGCGGGCGCGCATGGCCTATGAAATGTCTCTTGCCCACGCCGCTGGCTCTTGGCTCAAGGGCAACTGGGTGACGCCGGCGGGTCGCAGTTATCCGGCTTATGTGACGCAGGCTCCGGGTGGCAGTGCTGGTATGTTGTGGACTTACTTTGGCGGTTGCGCTCCGCGTTTGAATGGGATGAGTCCAGTCTTATTTACTGCCGCCGAATCTTGGCGGCCACCGGCACTCATCATCAACGCCGCCACAAATCGTAGTAAGCCTTACGTCCACCGTTCCCGCTTCGATGGCATCCATCATTTCCAGACCGCCTACATCAACCGCACCTACGGCGTGTTTAGCACGGCGCTGACCCACCCGCCGACCGGTCGTAAATCTTCCATTTGGGGCCAGTGCTATCCTTACGGAGTGATGTTCGATCAGCCTGACACGACCAAGGCCAGCATCTGTTGGATGACCGTGCCGTGCTTTGATGACAAGCCATTGACCGACTGGACTCAAGGTGTCAACAGCGGCTTCTGCGAATACTTGCAGCGCGAGGGCACGTTGCTGCTGGTAGCCAACGACCTGTGCAATCCGGCGAACCTGCCGAAGATTCGCCAAGACATCAAGGGCCACCAGCAGTTCTCCTTGACGACACGTTCAATCCTCGGTTACGTCCCCGACGGTTATCAGGCTCTCATTGATGACGCCGCCAAGGATGGCCGCATCTTTTTGGACTACGGCAGCGTGCTCATCGCCTTCAGTGCCAGCCAGCCGTTCACTTGGAAGCCGCGGAGCGGCACTTTTTCCGGCGGATCGCCGTCGAAGGAAGACAGTGAATTTCGCATCCCTGCGGAAAACGCGGTGCTGGCTATGGAAACCGCCTCGCCCGATGAATTTCCAGGTTTGACGCTCGAAAAGCGGCTGGCTGTTTTCAAGGCCACCATCATCAACAAGTCAAAAATTACCCTCGGCAGCGACCTGCTCCCGCCTCCATCACCTGAAAAACCCGCCAAAAATCGTGCCGCTAAACCCGAAGGGCCTCGTCTGGTCGCCAAAGGCACCTATGTGGATCGCTTCGGACATATTCTCGAAAAAACTTTCCAAGGTTCAGCCAAAATTGACGGCAAAGAAGTTGACTATGAATCTTGGCCGCTGGTGGACAATCCGTGGGTGCATCAGGATTGGGATGGCAATATGCGCGTCACCGATGGCGTTATCGAGCGGCTTTACGATGTGAAAAATTGGATCATCACCGAACATCCCGTGGTGCATTGAGTGGCTTGCGTCTCGGGCCTTTCCGTGTTTTTTGTGGAGGCGCACGCTTGGAAAACGTCAAGGTTAGATTGTAACTTCATGAACAAACCATCCTCCTGCCCGTTGGGTTTTGCGCCGTTTAGGGAACGTCAACTGCAATCACATCCACGCCAGCCAATTTTAATGTCGTCCGGTTTGTGGGGATGGCGAGGAGGCGGAGCGGTCTGGTCGCTGTTGAAAATATTATTAAGCGGTTAAAATCTCAGATTCAAAAGCGATCTTGAAAAAAAACTTATTAGTTCAACACCGTCAAACATCAAAAATTCCCTCAAATATCCTCGTGTGTGGTAATTTATTGTCGTAACTGGTGGTTCGACTTTTACAAGTCGTTGAAAAACGAAATGGAGCGAGCGAAGGGATTTGAAGCCTTTTATGGCCGTCACCAACTGGCGGAAGCTGTCGGACATCAACCGCTTATGACAACCGTCATTTTTGGCATTTTCGCCATATTTCGCCGCTTTCCGACAATTTCTTTGTCATAAATTGTCATAAAAAATTACGCCCCAAAACAACCGCTTTAATTTCTCCCGCGTCATTAGTTCCCTTTGGCCGGCTCGGCAATTCACTAGAATCGGTAAAGCTTGAGCCATTGCCGTTCGTTATTTTACCGGTTGGCGATGTATTTCCAGAGTGACGATACTGTTTTATACTTCACATGATAATGTTCATACCCAACCGTCGATCAATTACGCTTCAATGAACGCAACCGCCAGCAGGGCTTAAACAAATGGGAGCAGCAGCACCATCTGCCGCCTCCATATTTATGGATACTCTAATTATGAAAATTGACCTAAATTACGATCCACCGACCTTCCGGTTGCCCAATTTTTTGTACCATTCTCAACTGGCTTTTAGTTTTTGACCGTATGATCTGGTTCAAACCACGGATAAAGAAGCGGCAAAATAAATAGTGTGACCAGAGTCGCCGTGACCAATCCGCCGATGATGACAACCGCGAACGGGCGCGATGTTTCCGCACCGACGGAGGTGGACAATGCCATCGGCAGCAACCCCAGCGCCGCCATCAGTGCCGTCATCACTACCGGTCGCACGCGAGTCAGCGCGCCATCACGAATCGCTTCGGTTGTCGACAGGCCGCGCCCGCGCAACTCGCGGATGCGTTCCACCAGAATGACGCCGTTCAGCATCGCGATACCAAACAAGGCCATGAAACCGACCAGCGCGGAGACGGACAAATTTAATCCGGCCAACGGCAGCGCGAAAAGACCGCCGACGGCTGCAAACGGCACCACCAGCAAAATCAAGAACGCAAGCTGGGCCGAATCGAACGCGACAAAGAGCAGAAAGAAAATCGCTATCAGCGTGATTGGCACGATGACTTCTAACCGCCTCACGGCACGCTGCTGATTTTCAAAAGCGCCGGTCCATTCCGTATGGTAGCCGGCAGGTAGTTTGACTTCAGCACCGACCTTTTGCTTCGCCTCGCCGATTAGCGAGCCAAGGTCGCGTCCGCGCACGGAAAATTTCACCGCCGTGCGCCGCGCGTTTTCTTCGCGCCAAATCTGCGAGAAGCCCTGCCGAACTTCGACCGAGGCCAGCGAGCCTAGCGTTAAACGCTGACCGGTCGAGCCAAACACTGGAATCTGGCGAATGGCCTCCAAGTCCGAAACCGCTTTTGGTGTGACCTTCACCACCAAATCAAACGTGCGTTCGCCTTCAAGCACCTGCGTTGCCGTCGCGCCGCCTAGTGCAGTCGCAATCACCTGTTGCACATCGGTCACAGCCAAGCCGATGCGGGCGATGGCATTGCGATCCACCGCGATTTGCACTTGCGGCTGACCGAGTAACTCTTCGGCACTGACATCTGCCGCGCCGGGAATTTTTTTTAGGATATCCACGATTTGATCCGACAATGCCTGCAATTTATTCGGGTCTTCACCGTAAATTTTAATGCTTAATTCACTCTTTACGCCGGATACGGCTTCGTTGACGTTGTCCTCGATGTATTGACTGAATTGAAATTGCACGCCGGGAATCTGCGAAAGTTTTTGATTTAGCGCCTTGACGAGGCCTTCCCGCGTCCGGGCAGTTCTCCATTGGGAATGATCTGGTTTCAATTCCACCGCGCATTCAATGATGTCCCATCCGTTGATATCCGTGCCATCGTCAGGTCGCCCCAGTTGGGTAACGACGGTGGTCACTTCCGGAAACGAAACCAAAATGCGCCGCACCTCGCGCGCCAACTTGTCGGATTCGCTTGGCGAAATCGTCTGCGGCATAAAGCCGCGCACCCACAGCGAACCCTCATCCAGTTTGGGCAAAAATTCCGTGCCAGTGTTAGCCAGCATGATTCCAGCAATCGCCAGGACCAGCACCGCGCTGCCCAACAGCAGGGTGCGGGTTTGCATCGCGCGAGTCAGTATCCGGCGATACACTGCAAGCAGGCGGTGGACAATCCAAGATTCGTGCGTGGCGAATTTCATTTTCACTGCGAAACTCGCCAGCACCGGCACGAGCGTCAGAGCGAGTATCGTGCCGGTAATGAGCGCAAACGTCAGCGTCAGCGCCATCGGGCGGAAAATTTTCCCCTCGACGCGTTGTAGTGTGAAGAGCGGAATGAACGCCGTCAGCAGAATGGCTTTCGAGAACAGAATCGGCCGGCCCATCTGTTTCACGGCGTCAACAATCGTATCTCGCAGGCGATGCATCCGCTCACGATCCTGTTCCAACTTGTGCAGCACGTCTTCGATGATGATTACGGCGGAATCCACGATGATGCCGAAATCAATCGCGCCCAGCGAAATCAGGTTTGCGGGGATACCGCGCAAATCCAGCAGCAGAAACGCACCGAGCAGCGACAGCGGCACGACCGCCGCCACAATTAGTGCGGAGCGGTAATTGCCAAAGCCGAGAAATAAAATCAGCACCATCAAGACAAGGCTAATGCCTTCGATCATGTTTTTGCGCGCCGTATGCAGGGTGCGTTCGGTCAGATCGGTGCGGTCGTAATGCGTCACAAGCTGCACGCCGGCGGGCAGGTAGTTTTTGTTAATGTCCTCGACTTTTGCGCGGACGCGCTTCAGGACTTCCAGCGCGTTTTCGCCGCGCCGCATGATGACAATGCCCATCACCACGTCGTCTTGGTCAGCCTGGCCCGGCACGATTTTTCCGACGCGGCCGAGTCGCAGTTGATGGCCGATTTGCACTTCGCCGAGATTGCTGATTTTAATGGGCGTCCCGTTGCGCGTGTCCACGGCGATGTTGCGGATGTCGTCCAAGCTTTGCACAAAACCCAAACCGCGCACGATGTAAAGTTCCGAGCCGTGTTCGATGTAAGAGCCGCCGGCGTTTTGATTACCATTGGCCAGTGCGGTGAAAACCTGGCTCAACGTGATGCCATAGGAACGCAGTTTGGCGGGATCAATCAACACCTGATACTGCTTGGTCGGACCACCGAAACCGTTTACATCCACCACGCCGGGCACAGTGCGAAATTGCCGTTCTACCACCCAGTCTTCCAGCGCCTTCAACTCGACATCGGGGAAACCTTTCGGAGCTTTCAAGGTGTAGCGGTAAATTTCCCCGATGGCCGTGGCGTTCGGCGAAAGGCCAGCCTGTGCGCCGGGCGGCAGAGTTACATTGGCGAGATTTTGGGCGGCCTGGTTACGGACAAAATCCACGTCAGCATCGTCTTCAAACGTAATGGTAACCTGGGACAAACCGAAAAGTGAAATCGAGCGGATGGAAGTCCGCTTCGGAATCCCGTTCATCTGGTTTTCAATCGGAATCGTCACCAACCGCTCGACCTCCTCAGCAGCGTGACCCGGAAACAGCGTTATGATTTGCAGCGAAACATTGGTGACATCAGGATACGCTTCAACGGGCAGATGCTTAAAAGCATTGACACCCGCAATCGCAAACAGCAACGTCAGCGCGAGAACAATCGCGCGATGCCGCAACGCATAATTGGCCACTGCGTCGGTCACTCGATATCTCCTTCGAGGATGGCTTCCAATAATAGGCAGCCTTCAGCGACCACGCGCTCGCCGGGAGAAATTCCGTCCGTGACTGCGGTTCGATTGTCGTTCTCCACACCAATTTTCACCTTGCGCCGCGTGAATTGTCCTGGCCCAGACTCAACGAAAACGCAGTGCTGCTCGCCTTTAAGAAACAGCGCCTTGGTTGGGATATTCACGCCCGCCGGGCCACTGGAGGCGACGTCCACTGTTACATACATTTCGGCGCGCAATAGATTGCCGCTATTATCCACCAGACAACGCACCTTAATGGTGCGCGTGGTCGGGTCTAGTTCCCGGCCGATGATTTCCAGCCGGCCGTGAAAAATCTGGTTGGGATACGCCGGCGTGTGTATGAAGATTTCCCGTCCGGGCGTTAAGCCAGTCACATCCAATTCGCTCACGTCCAGAAAAAGCCACAGCCGCGTCGGATCAGTCACCACAAACTGCGGGTTGATGAACTGCTGCGCGTTGGCCAGCATCAGATCAGATCGGATTTCCTGTCCCGGCGAAATGTTTTTTTCTACTAGCACGCCTGCCAACGGAGAACGCAGGAAATTAATCTCATTCGTGCTGTCCGAGCTGCCACCGTAATTGACCAGTGTCGCGGCTGCGCGATCCCGTTCAGCACTGGCAGCCACAAAAGCGGCTTCGGCGGCCTCGACGTCTTTTTGCGCGGCGGCACCGTGTGCGAACAATTCTTTTTCGCGGGCCCAAGATTTTTTCGCGGCAGCAAAGTTACCGGTAGCCGTGCGCGCATTGGCCAGCGCCTGCCCAAAATCCGGCGAGTCGAGCGTCGCCAGTGTTTCCCCTGCCGCCACGCGCTGATTAACTTCCACGGGAACGGCGGTGACACGGCCCGCCACCGGTGAATAAACCCGCACAGTCAAATCATCATCCCAAGCCAACCGGCCATACAAACCAACCGCTGCCGCCTTGCGTTCCTGTGCCGGTTCAACCGTAAGAAAGCTAAGCTGTGGCGCGTTGGTGGCGAAAGTTATTATTTCACCTTCAATTTTAGGGCCGGACAGTTGGTCTGATGTTGTTTCGCGATGGCAACCGACTACCACGGTCGCAAAAATCAGGCTGCTGAGGATTCGGTAAATATTCATGGGTGAAAATTCGAGAGATTCATTACTTCCGTGGCGGCTTTCAAATCGGCGATGGCACTGGCGGTGTCGGACATGGCCTGGGCGGTGGCAAGCCGGGCGTCGTTGTCGGCGCGCTCGGCTTCGAGCAAATCCACGAGCGAAGTGCCGCCTTTTTCGTAGGCAAACGCCACCGAATCACGCACCTTTTGCGATTTGGGAAGAATCTGGTTTTGATAACGCGCCAATCGTTCCGAGGCTTCCTGAAATTCGGCCTTGGCATTGGCAACGTCGGCGGCGGCCTGCGCTTTAGCCTTGGCCAACGCAAGCACATTCTTATCCACAATTGCTTGCGCGGATTTTATTTCGCCGCAGTTCCGATTCCACAGCGGCAATGGAAACGAAACGCCAATGCCAACCGTGTCTTCCGGTGGGCCACCACCGGGCGGGTTATGCTCGACCAAAAATGAAAAAGTCGGATCAGGAATCCGCATCGCCTTCTGCAGCTTGAGATCAGATTTCGATTGTTTCAAATCAGCTTCGGCTGCCAACACGTCCGGGCGCACTGCGTTTGTTATTGATTCATATGCTGGCGAATTGCCCACGGCCATTTGCGCCAGCGATTCCGTCGGCATCCAGTTTCCTTTCGGCTGATCAACGCCGAGCAGAATTTCGACGGCAATCCGCGCCTGCGCGGCCGCCGCCTCGGCAGATTTGGCCTGAAGCGCAAAGACGTCTGCGTTGTTTTCAATCTGTTTTTCGTCCGAATCCGAAATATCGCCAGCCTTCAATCTGACCTGTGCAATTTCAACTTCATGGTGCAGCATTCCGGCGGAATCTTTGAGGATGCGGGCATTTTCTCCGGCGAGCAAAGCCGCAGCATAAGCTTTGGTCACTCCTTGGTCGAGCAGGCGGCGCGCATCGTAAAACCGGGCGCGGGCACCGGTGATTCCGGCTTCGGCAGAAACCTGGCGGGCGTGTCGTTTGCCGCCGATTTCAATGAGTTGGTTGACGGCAAAAATCGTGTCGTAGCTGCGACTCCAAAGGCCATTGCCAGTCGAAGTGCTATTTTCGTGTGAACCGATTTTCGCGGTGGAATAGGAGAAAGTAGGATTCGGAAATTCCTTGGCCACGAGCAACTGCGCGGTCGCCGCATCCACGCCGCTTTTCGCTGCGAGCAAATCCCAGTTACGCTCGTAGGCAAGACGTTCGGCGTCCGCGAGGGAAAGCGTGTTCGTCGCCGCCAAATTGCTTTGCGCCAATCCGGGCGTCGGAAAAACGCCGAATCCAGCTGCAAGTAGCAGTCGGGCAAAGCAGGCGCGCTGGAATAGCCGTCGAATCAGCACGCTCTATTGGAGCATAGGCGTAGAGCCACCGCTATCAGGTGCGGGATAAATCTCGTATAGGGCATTGCCCTATGCCGACGAAAATTAGTTTGTCGGATTGTTTTCCTGCCACCGGACGGCTTCGCGCAGCAACTCGGCAGCGTTGGTCAGTTTGAGCTTTTCCTTAATGTGGGCACAGTGAGCTTGGACAGTTTTCATGCTCACCTTCATTGTTTCGGCAACGGTGCGAGTTTCAATGCCTTTGCCTAACAGTTGAAAAACTTCCAGTTCACGGTCACTCAACTGATCAACCAGTAAACCGCTAGCGGGCAATCGTCCGTCCACGAAATTTTCCGCAAACTGCACCGTCAGGCTCTCGCTCAAGTAAATTTTCCCGGTCAGCACTTGGCGGATTACTGTGATTACCTTTTTGGCGGTCTCGGATTTCATGATGTAGCCGCGTGCCCCGGCCCGCAGCGCCCGTTCTGCATACAGCCGTTCGTCGTGCATCGAGAGAACGATGATGGCGACGCTGGGCTGCATGGCTTTGAGGTTTTTGATCAACTCGATACCGGAACCTTGTTTGAGCGAAATATCCACAATTGCCACATCTGGCTGGGTCGCGGTAATTTCCTGTAACGCACGGGGCGCGTCTTCGGACTCACCACAAACGACGAGGTCGGACTGCTGATGAATCAGGTTAGTCAGCCATTCACGCACGAGCGGATGGTCGTCCACGAGAAAAATTTTAGCTTTATTCACGATCTGGTATTGGGGGTTCAACCTGCAGTTCACAAGTGACTAGCGTGCCTCCGATGGCGTCCCGGCACGCGGTGAACCGGCCACCAATCATGGTGGAGCGATGCGCCATGATCTGCAGTCCCATGCCGCGTTTCTTCGGCAACGGTTTGGGCAGACCGAGGCCGTCGTCCTTTATAGACAAGACGGTGTTTTCCTCATTGGCTTCGAGACGAATTAGGATGTTTTTGGCCTTGCCGTGCTTGATGGCATTGCGGACGGCCTCTTGGACAATTCGGTAAAGGTGTCCGGCGGTGGCAGCCTCGTGGATGAGCACCGGCAGGTCGCATTCAAAGCGGCAGTCGACCTTGAAAAGTTTGCTGGTGGTTTCAGCGTATTCCTCCAACGCCAGCATAAGTCCATCGGCTTCAATTTCGACCGGATATAAACCTTTGGCCAACCGCCGGGAAAGATTGATGCCCTCTTCAACCAACTCGACCACTTTGTTGGCATCGGCGGCTTCAGGCAAATTGAGCGCGGCCAGTTTGCCTTCCAACACCTGTCCCGCCAGCATTGCACCAGTGAGGTGTTGGCACAAACCATCGTGCAAATCCTGACCGATGCGACGCTGTTCACGCTCACTAATTTCGAGGAGTTCGCGTTCTAGTCTTTCACGCTCGGCCATTTCGTCTGTGAGCGCCACCGTGCGCTGCCGCACCTGCGCTTCTAATTCCTGATGAAACACCCTCAACCGGGCCAACAGCCAGACGACCACGAGATAAAACGCCAGCAGAATGAGCGCATTCCAAACCGGAATCAGCGGGCTTGTAAAGTGTGCGCCTTTTTCTAGGTCACCGGCCACCGACACCACCACGCTTAATATTGAAACAATAACGGCAAAGCCACGACCCACAAACCAAGCCGCCAACCCGATAGCCAGCAGATAAAAAACCGAAAAAGAAGTCTCGTAACCCGTAAGATAATCCGCCGCCCCGATGACCACAATAATCAGGAACGCCAGGACAATTAAAACGAGGCGCGAACGGTTTTCCAGTTGTTTGAAAAATCGCAGCATTAATTTATATGCGCTTTCCCGCGTGCGTTTCATAAACACCAGACATCCAGCAATGTGTCAAACGCAATATTGGTAGCCATCAATTTGAAGATTTAGAAAATTCCCAATGCACCCGCGCACGAAAACCACACAAAATACTCTCAAACTTAATAACCTCATCGAAACATCCCAACCATGAACACCACATCCGCCACCATCACCATCAATCTCACTGGCAAGCTCGATCTCGATAATCAAAAGCTCGAACAAGTAATCCGGCTATTCCAAAATCAGCCGGCCACGACAACACCACAACCACTCGCCAAACTCGTTTACACGGTTCACGGTCATCAACCGGATGCGCCGCAAAGGAATGAAGCCTGAGATTGTGATGCGGCTGGTCAATCACGCCAGCAAGCTCATTCACAGAATCTACAAACGGGAGCAGCCCCAGCGAATCCGCGCCGCCGGAGACGGCGACGAGAATTTTTTGACCGCGCGCCAGCCCGCTGCCATTTTTAAATGGTGGCCGCAAGGCACTGAAGGAATTCGCTCACGCGGCCATGTTGCGTTTTTTCAGGCGGCGGACCAGCGGTCGCAGCGGCGGCTGGAAATCATTGCTGCACAAGTTTGAGCCGGTAGAAGCAGTTGGGCGTATTGGTGGCCGGCGGGTTGTTGAATTGCCATTGACCGCTGTTGTCGAGCGTATTCGTCGCCACCGGCTGCCAATTGGCAGAGAAAAGATTGGTTGTCACCTCCAAAACATAGGTCTGAGCGGCCGCGCCGGTGAGTTGGAGCTTCAAGCCACCACCGGCACTGGTGGCGATACTGGTAATGCTTGGTTGTAATGAAACAATCTGCGTGGTTACTAAGGTCGCGGCATTGTTGGTGAGGGTGATTTCGGGGGTAACAGTGCCGATACTGACAAAATTGGTAAAGATATTCCCGGTGGCCGGGGCCAGCGTGATTGTGAAATTGGTGGCCGTCGCCGCCGCCAACATTCCCACCGGCCAGACCATCTGCCCGGCCGAATAACTGCCACCGGTGGCGGCAACAAACGTCGCATTGGCCGGCACGGCGTCGGTGAGCATCACGTTCGCGGCGGCCTGCGGGCCGAGGTTGGTGACGGTGAGCGTATAAACTAAATTTTGTCCCACCGGCTGCGAATTGGTGGCGAGCGTCTGGCTGATGGCAAGGTCGGTGAACACAGAAAGGCAATTATCAACGCCATCTGTAATCGAAATGGAATCCACATACCAGCCAACCGCGCCAGTGCCAGAATTGCCAGTGTCGGTCGCATAATTCCAGCGCAACTGGATGTTTTGCCCAGCGGCAGCGGCGGGCAGGTTGACGGCAACGGTCTGCCAGCCACTGGAACTGCCGACCCAAGCAGCGCGACCACCCAGCGGATTGTCCGATGTGGTCGTGATGGAAGCATTGTAGCCGCCGGTGACAAAACTGCCACCGGCAGAAACGATGTCGGTAAAAGCACCACTGCCAATTTGAATTTCCAACACGCCGCCGTCGTAGTAGGTGGTATTGGTAGTGGGATGTCTATGACCAGAAACTAAATTGGTATATTCAAGGCTGTAATTATGCCGGAAGGAAAGTCGGGTGTTGGTGGCGGCAATGGAAATCACCGGAGAAACCAAGGCGTTTTCACTGATTAAAGCAACATCCGCCACAAAAACCGAATTAGGCGACGTGTCTGATGCCGACGTGGTGGTTGCCCATTTGTTAGTCGTGCCGGTGATGTTTGTCGTCGTCCAACCCGCTGGCAGCACCGGCGCGGTGACGCCATCGAAATTTTGCGCGAAGGTTTGGACGCGATTGGTGGAAATACTGCCCAGCGGCAAGGTGAAGCTGACGGTGCCGAGATTGTTGGTGCCGTCCTGAAGTTGCAACGCGGCTACAAGACTGGAACCACAGGTGCCGGCGGCGGTGAAGGTGAACGGTTGGTTGGTGGAACCACCAGCAGCCGCCAGCGCGCCATAAGTCTGCGGGCCGCTGGGAGCAAGAAGGTTTGTGCTCGCCAGCAGCGTGGCGACGAGATTGCTCGTAGCGAGATTCCCTTGATTTTGCAGCGATAAATTCACCGTCACCGTTTCACCTGGATCAATCGCGCCATTCGTCGGCGTAGCACTTTCAAACGCGAGCGTCCAGCCAGCACCGGCGATCACGGCGGAGAAAGTCAGCGGCATGAGCGCGTTGATGAGATTGGTGCCGTTGGGCGTGCCGAGACCGGTGCAAAGATCGTAACCGGCGACGGCATAAAAGGCTGAAGGACTGCTGCTGGAGGTATTGTTACCCGAAGTGACGTCGTGGAAAACCGAATTGTAATTCGTGCCAGCGGCCAGCGCATAAAGGGCCGGATTGACGAAGCCCACCGGTGATTTGCCGGCGAGCACCGCCTGCTGGTTGATGAGGGCGCAATAGCCCGCCCACAACGGCGCGGCGCAACTGGTGCCGCCAAAAGCCGCGCTGGTGCCATTACCGTATGTCACATAGACATTGTCTGCCGTCAGTGCCACGTCTGGGATGTTCCGGTAAGTTGTCGAACCACCATTGGCTGCCATGCTGATATTGGTCTGCCAGCTGGGAATTGAGTAGTAGCTGCTGATGCCACCGCTGCTGCCCTTGCCATTGTAACTGGAACCATATTCGTTGCCCCAGTTCCAAACGGCTTCGGAAGAATAAGCCGCTCCGGAACCGCTGGTCAGCGTAGTGCCGCCAACCTGTGTGATGTAGGGGCTGCTCGATGGGGTTGTTGAATTAGCGGAATTATCCACATAGCCGGTGGGAAAAGCATCGCTGTCGCCGGCGGCGTTGAAAAACGATTGCCCCTGCGCCGCCATGTTTTTGAAAATGTTGTCAATGGTGGTGTTCGGCCCGCCGCCCCAAGCCCAGGAGGAACTTAAATTTTTCACCGTGTTGCTGGCGGCCATGGCGTTCAAAACGTCAGTGGGAATCACGTTGTTGGGGTTGCCCTCAAAAACAATAATTTTCGTCAAGCCTGGAGCCATGGACATCGCCATCTCAATGTCCAGTGAGACTTCTCCGTTGCCGCTGTTGGCACCGGTGGTTGGCACGCCGGTGAAGCCGTCCAGCAAAACCGTTTGAATGGCGATGTTCGTCCGCCCATTACCGGCTGCCGTGGCATAAGCGGCAATGTCGCTGGCATAAAAACCATCGAACTGCAACAGGCCAACCGTTTGCCCCGCCCCCGTCAACAAAGTGCCGGGCACATAGGCATTGCGGAAATCGTTGCCGAAATAGGCACCGGAACCGCTCGGGGCAGAACCCGTTTGAGGCGCGACATTCGCCATGTCTCGCTTGATCAGATTTGGATGCGGCCGGCCAAAATCGCTCAAGCCCCACATATCCGCCACCGGCAAATTCGTCGGCACAGATGGCTCGGTATCCGGCGCAAAGAAATCGCGGTTCTCCGTCGGATGCCGGTAGGTCCGCAATGTCACGCCCAGCGCGCTTTCGACATCTGCCGCCGCCGCCGTCACATCCAGCACCACGCGGTTTGCGTGCGTGCC
>Ga0316230_1002428_pt1 | contig 16194 bp, 21 predicted proteins | sample TBH18025metaG_FD_206004 | JGI IMG/M metagenome (GOLD analysis project Ga0316230, IMG submission 206004) | Freshwater microbial communities from Trout Bog Lake, Wisconsin, USA - TBH18025 | ecosystem: Environmental > Aquatic > Freshwater > Lake > Hypolimnion/Profundal zone | place: USA: Wisconsin...
GTCCACCAATTCCGTTACCGTCTTGATGGAAGGCACCATAGTTTATGGCATTTGAGTAGTCTGCCGGTGCTCGGTTTGAAGGGTCAATAATTAAGTTCAAACCCTTGGAACCAAAAGGTTCAAATTGAGGGTCAACAGCAGCAGCAGCAAGATAACCGTGATTAACAAGCGGTTGATTCTTTTTGTTTCCGCCCTTGTTGGAACGCTCGGCAACAGTACTGGCAAAGTTATCGCCAACATCATTTTGGTATCCGGCGCTAAGGGGCTTCCATTTGTCCGTAATTCCCCAGGCTGGAGCACTACCACCGTTTTTAAAACGGCTGGCTTCCATGAGGCTGAACTCTTCTGCAATCGTGTACAGTGCTGGCTCAGGGTCTTCAAGTCTTGCGGATATTAATTCAAGTTTGAATTTAATCTCATCCACACCGTCTTTTACACGTTTAATGTTGGCGCGTGGATTAGCGGCCATTAGCCTCGTACCCAGGGAGCGATAATGCTGTCAATCTGTTGGTCAATCTGGTCAAGGTTCATTTCACGGCGAGTCTGAGGCTCGAACTCAAGAATGATGAACTTTGCGGCCTGGAAAAGACAGGCACGGCGAAGAGAAGCGGGGATACCGTTTGTGTATCCACCGTCGTAAACAACCTGAATACGTGAGCCTTCAGGTGCGAATGTACCTAGGCGAATCCAAACGTGACCGTCAGTGACATCTGGACCACGGATTCCACCGTGTTCAAAGTCAATAGGTTGTTCGTCGCCGTAGGTGCGAAATAGTGTCATAGACTGAATGTTGTAAGTCCAGAGTTCCGGGTAAACCGGAGCGAATTGGTCAAGCCAGAAGTGGCGCACAAGTGTCGAAGCACCCAGCGCAATGGCTTGTGACATACCAAGTGAACCATAAATGTCCATAGGCATGTCTGCGTTATTCCCGTATTCAGCGGGGTCGATACCGAACAAACGCTCTTGAAAGATGTGGCCCGTAAACGGAGCCAGGCGACGACCTGTTCGGTCCTCTAAGTGCGTAGTTGCTTCAACCAAGATGTCTGCAAGCAGGGTTGGTTCGAGGTCAACTACTAACTCAGGGTAACGACGTTGAAGGTCGGCAACACTGGCAAGTGAAACGGGGTCGCTGTATTGTGACCCGTTATTTGCCATGTTGGTTATTCCTTCGTTGAACGGCGCTTAGTTGGAGAAGCCACTTCAAGGGCTTCTGCTACGTCAGCAGATACAGTCGTCTCTTCTTTAGGTTCCTTTGAAACGGTCTTCTTAGCGACCTTTTCAACCTTCTTGACTTCTGCTTCTATTTCAGTTTCAATCTTTTTTACTTCTTTAGTAACAACGTAGAAAAGTTCGCCAGGGATTGAAAGCAATTCATGTGCCAAACGAGGGTTTACCTCAATGGCGCCTTCGTCTCCGGCCTTTTCCCAGACCAGTCCGGCTGCGCCACCTGGTTCAGTCTTTGCTAGTAATACCATGGTTAAAACCTTTCAAATAAGAAATCCAGCGCGGCGGGCGGGGGAGGAACGAGGGAACCCGCCCGCCACACTGAAACTTGACTACCTATTAGTCAACTACAAACGATGGAGTGTAAGACGTGTTGGTTGGGAGGATTCCGCTACCAGCAGTCTTGTCCAAAGCAGAAGCAACGTTAGCCAGACGGCCAATGTACTTAGGCGCACGAACAGCAAGCGTGGTGTCCGCAACGAATGCGAATGGCAGGCTGTCAGGCGATGCAGTGGTTGGGAACACGTTGACTGCCTGCATCTCACGAACGTAAGGACGTACGATGTAGTTGGGGTCACGTGACATGAGGTAGATGCTCTGCTCACCGTTTGAGGTAAGTGGGTTCAGGCCAGAGTTGCTGTAGGCGTAAGCAGCCGTTGGCGAAGCCTGTGCGTTTGAACCGTTGTAAGCAATAAGCGTAGTACCGTTGTCGACAATCTTCGTCGTAGCCCAAACGTTTCCGGTTGAGTCGAGGAAGTTGGCGTCAACAATTCCGAGCAAGGTGTATGAGGTGTTGCCTGATGGCGAAGCACCGTTAGCACGGTATACCTTGTAGTGGGTTGGCTGTGCGCCTTCTGGACCGGTTGGGGTCGAGAATGACAGTGTAATTGCTGAAGTTGAAGCAGTTGCGTTGCAAGTAGCCGAAGCCTGGATTTCACCGTAACGAGCAATAACTGGAGCAACCTTGTATGAGTAGGCAGCGTTCAAAGTACCGGTACCAGTTGCGGAAGCAGTAACTGCGCCCATGGCGTTGGTGCGAGGTGACAAGAACGAAGTCTTGACGACTGGCACACCACGGTAGGTAGGAACAATAAGACCGGCAGCAATTTCAACCTGGTCAACAAAACGCTGTTGGTTGACGAGCAACTGTGACAGACGGCTGTTGGCGTTAGGTGACATGAGGAACATCCACTCAGAGTTCTCAACAGGCTCAGCAACGTTCGATTCAACGAGGTCGATGAGAAGGTCAAGTCCACCAAGGGTGAGGCTGTTGCCACCGAAGTTAATTGCGTTCTGGTCTACGCCGTCAACCCATGGGTTGAAAGCAGGACCGCCCCAAGTAGAAGCACCGCCGTAGTTGTCGATAGCACCGCCACCGATACCTGCCGAAGGGCCACCTGAGTTTGCTGAGGTGAATGACGCGCAAATTACGTCAAGACCGTCGAACTGAGGGTAAGGACCAGCAGCCGTAGGTGCACCAGCACCCCAGAGCAGCGAGTTCTCAATGTCCCAGTAAAGACCGCGAGCAGCGCCTTCAATTTCGCGAGCACGAAGGTCGCCAATGAGGTCTGCGGTTACAGCCTGTGAGTAACCAGTTACAGCACCGACGCTTTGCAGCAAGCGAATTTGGAAGTTCTCTTGTGCGTAGTTAGATGTTGATACTGGACGTGCACCGCCGTCAGTGACGAATCCGCCCTGAGGAAGCGTTGTACGCTTGTTGAAGTAGTAAACTGTTGAGCCCCACTTGACCGTAGGAAGCGAGCGAACCAGTGGCGCGTAGCGGCGCTGGTACTCAAGCAATACTGGGTCAATCTGCTTCTGAACTAGGGCAGCAGCCCCAGCAGCAGTTAAGGCCTCTTCCAAATCGTTAGCCATGGCTAATTCTCCTTATATATTTTTGGATAGGGGTTTGTTTGTTAATTGCTTAGAAGCCACGGTCGGCTTGAGCAAACTTGTGTGCGAAGAATGGAGTTGAACCCCATACTTCATTCTGAACCTTACGGAATGCCTGAGAGTTCATCTCAGCAAGCATGCGTGGGTCCAGTTCCTCCGACTCTGACAAGTCAGAGGCGTCGTTTCCTACAGAAGTGCTGGTGAGGCCCTTACGGAAAGTTGAGTTTCCGCTACGGTAGTTCTCTACAGCACTCTTCTTGGCTTCAGCAACAGCAGCAGCGGCGGCTGTAGCAGCAGCCTCTGCAACCATGGCTTGAACTTGCTCCATAGTAAATGTGTTTTCACTCACGATAATCTCCTTAGATTCGTGTGATTCTTCGGCAGCAACTTCCTCAGCGGCAACTTCTTCGGCAGCAGCAGGCTCTTCAGCCGCTACTTCCTCTTCGGCTGCAACTTCAGCGTCGGCTACGTCAGGTGTTGATTCGACTGGCGTCTTCGCAGCAACAATCATTGCGGCGAGGGCCTGAAGGTCTGCGTCACTCAGCGTACGAGCAGCGGTTTCAAGCGTTGCCTCTTCAGCCGGAGTTTCAGCAGTCGTGTTTTCGTCGGACACTTCTGTCTCCTTTTCTTCAGTTGGGGCATTGTCGCTTGACTCTGCCTGTGGTACGGGGTCCCCACAAGTGGGGCAATACATGGCGTCCTGTGGAGCAGAAGTTCCACAGTTGCCACAGGTTCCAGCATCTGCCGGGCTGCTTGGAACAATCGTTCCGCAGTTGTGACAGAAATTGGCATCCTCGCCCATTGGTGTTCCGCATTCGGAGCACTCAATCGGTCCTGAGGTGTTAGAAATCTTGGAAAGAACACCGCCACATGCTGGGCAGAAAGAAGAACTCTCTGGGCAGTCTGGGTTTCCGCAGTGTTCGCATTCCATGTTGTTGTCGTCTGGTTGCATGTGCTCATCCTCTGGCCCCATGCCACCGGCATCGCCAGTTGCATCTACCTGTGACCAGTCAGGCTTAGAAAGGTAAATGTCGCCGTCGTCATCTGGGTCGATAGCGTGCATTGCGGCGATGGCACCGAATGCGATGCGGTTAGCAACAACCTTCAACAGGTGAGGGTCTTGCGTGTAACCGGTAATGTTGATTGAGTCAGCATCGTTGTTCAGGGAAATAGAAGCGTAAGCCTCAAGGATTTCCTGGAAGTCTGCAACGAGTGATTCGTGCTCGCTAACAATGTTGATACCAAACTTCTTAGCGGCTGACTTGATGCGCGACTTAATGCGTGCAAGTTGGGCAGCCGTGTAAAGATTTGCGTTGTCGCCCTGGTTTATGTATGACCAAGCGGCACGAACGTGAGAAGCGGTGTTAATTGGGTAACGCTTCTTCTTGTCCTTCTGGTAGCCGGGGTCGGCGTAAGTAACGTCACCGTAAGGTTTTGAAGAGTCCTTTTCAAAGATTGCATTTACTGCATCTTCAACTGCGTTTTCTACAGCGTCACGAATTGCGTCAGCGGCTTCGATAGCAACCAACTCTTCGTCGCGAGAAACAACTTCGACTGGCTCGACAGATTCAAAGATTGCCAAAGCATTCCCCTTGGTGTATGACTCAGCAAGTGCGGCATACTGAATCTCTGCACCTTCAACGCCTGGGCTGTTGGTGAAGTCAATGCCGTGAATGGCAAGGTCGTCTGCAGTGGTGGCTTCCATGCCGTCATCGTGAGTAATAGAACGTGGGTTGCCACGCCATTCTCCACGGATAGAAACACCCTTAATAAACTTTCCTGCGGCAAGGTTTGCAACGTCACGGCCAGCGGCGGTGTTTGCAATCTCTGCTTCAAATTGAGCAGAGCCATCAGGAAGAAGTTTTACGTCCGTAATGCGACCAACAGTAGAAGTTGCGTCGTCTTGGAAGGCCGCAGCGTGGCTAGTAGCCATGTTAAGAGGCATTCCTTCACCAGAAGCAATTGCGTTCTTCATTCGCTCGACAGCCTTAGCAATGTTTCCGCGTGTGTAAAGACGGCGGTTCTTGGAAAGACCTGGCTTTAGAAATACACCACGAATAGTGGCTGCCTTGGTTGAGGCCATTTGATTCTCCTGAGACTCTTGAGCATCCAGTTTCTTCATAATGCCATTGACCCAAGAACGACCGGCGTCTCCACCCCAGCCAAGCCAAGCAATGTAGCCAGCGGAAGGGTTCGACGCATTTGCCCAGTCCTTACCCTTTTTGTCAACTTCGTGACGGGCAAAGTATGAGTGCATTCTTTTGATAGTGTCAACAGAGATGTTCTTTCCGTTGGAAAGGTCTCTAGCACGGGCGACACCCACCGCAGTCATGCCGCGATTAAATTTCTTGCGCAGTTCAAGAGAGCGTTTTGCGTTGCTTCTTACCTGTTGTGGTGGGGAAAAACTGTCTGCCATATTTAATTTTAAAAGTTTAAAGTTTCCTCTAAACAACGTAATTTGAACTACCGCTGTCTTTAATAACAATTAAAACACACGTGTCAATGTTTTGAAAAAATAACTATCTCGGAGTGTAATAACGACCGTGATGTTTCCAGTGTTTAACGTGTGTAAAGCGTTTTGCACGAATTCGCAAGCGCTTTTGGTATCTTGGTCTGGTGGCTGTTCCCCACGCAGTTCTTTGGTTGAAACGACCGGGGGAAATTTCGCCCCTAAACTTCTTAAATTTACCGCTAATGCTTGGCTTCTTAAGCGTTACCTTCTTGTGGTAAGCAAGCCAGCGACTACCTCTAACGTGAGGTTTGATACTCGCAATGTACGTCATTCTGTACAAGCGGTTTCTAGCGGCGTCTCCACGAGATTTAATTGTGGATTTAGTCAATGCGTGGTAAGTAGCAGACGATGTGTGTCTGAAGTTACCTTTCGCCATTCGAGCCTTAGCAAGGTTCGCTCTTTCCGCCGCTAACTGAGCAGCGGTTTGCGAACCTGCCGGGTGCTTGGAGTGCATTGCATAGGCACCCGCCTGTCCAAGCCAGTTGCCCGCCATGTTAACCTACTTCTTTTGGAACCAATGCTGCGGCTTTTTCCGCCGTTAGGCCAAGGAAAGGGTAAACCGGCTGTCCTTCGCTTTCAAATTCTTTGCCGTTAATTTCAATCGGCTGTTGATTCGTTGTCATCTGACTCCGATACAGATTCTGTTCCAGATGGTGCCTTTGCGGACCCCATTGGAGTTGGTACCTGACCAGGCTTTTTAACGCCGGTAGATTTTTTGCTTGACTTGTCCTTGGGGGAGCGAGTCGTCCTTCCGCTGACGTTTGAGCCAGGGTTGGTTGTGGGAGCAACGGGGGCGTTCTTTGTCTTTGCAGACGGCGGCTTTACCGCATCGTCACCAGAATTAACTGATTCCATGCTGTCACCTTGAGCCTGAACAACCTTGAGGTTGGCAGAGGAAAGTGCAGCAAGGTCTGACCAGAGAACCATGTTCTGACGGTCAACAAGGATTGGGTCGTCTCCACCAGGAATAGGTGGTTCGCCAATGTCTGCGCGGGCGCGGTTAACAGTCCATGTGCCGTTGCGAATGCGCTGGTCACGAATGGTTTCAATAACTTCGTCGTCTCGCCAGTCAACAACACCGAACTTAAGAACCCAGTCGGTAATACCGTAGGCTTGGTACATAAGTGCGAAAGACAACTTCTCAAGAACAAGTTCCTGAATAGGTCCTACTGTGTTGACGCGGAACGTCTTGTCCTGAGCGGTTCCAGTTCCACCGCCAAGGTTACCGGCTTCAATGACGCCTACCTTTGATGGTGGCACACCGTAACCGGAGAGAATTTCATCTCGGCGCTGTTGAAGGGTGTTGAGCCAGTTGTTAATCTGGTTCGTTCCCATTTCGTGAACAATGGCGCCACCCTTCGTCTCGAAGAGGTTACCGATGTTACGAGCACCGAGGTTACGAATTGCGTACTGTTGCTGAAGGCGCTTCATTTCCGATTCAGGAAGAGCAAGGGGCCAGTCAACGTGAGCACGAAGTGGGTCACCGCGCTTCATCGTTTCTTTGATGAGTGCAGCAGTGAACAGCCAAGAAGTAATGGGCAGAATGTTCTTCTGCGTTGGGCTTACACCGTAAAGGGTGTCGCCAGGTGCGTCAAACTTAATGTGAATGACTTCGTTTGGCTTGAAACGAGCCTCACGGTTGGTAGGAGTTTTTTGGTAGTAACCCTTTACTACACCGTGTTCGTCGGCAAGTACAGCCATTGATGTGGGGTCAAGCGGGTAAAGAGCCGCTGGTTCCCCCATAACCCAAACTACTTCGATAAAAGCGTCACCAAAAATCATAAGGTCTGTTACAACCTTGCGCATTAGTTGGCGAATGTCGTCGTTGGGGTTAACGTACTTAAGAAGGTCTTGGACTTTCTTAACGTCTTCTGGGGCTTCAGGAGTTTTTTGCGGACCCGTTGAACCACCTTCAAAAGCAATTTCAAGGCCACCAGCAGTGGCCGTACGAGCAATAGTGTCAACAGCGGCGGAAGACCATGGGCAAGCCAGGTAAGCCTGCAACAACTGTTGCATAAACGTAGGGCGGTCAAGAGTACCAGCCGTTACGTTTTCTCCGGGGTTGATTTCAGTTGAACCACCGATAGGTACGCCAGTTGCGTAACCGGTGCGACGGGGGCCACTCTTAGGGCGTGCCTCAAGAATTTCTTCGTTGAATGCACCAGCCTCTTCAAGTCCCCTTCTAAAAGAATTAATAGCCATTGGTTATCTTTCGTTAAAAGGGACTAAGCCCAAGGTCGCCTACAAACATATTACCAAAATTTGGTTGCTGGAGTGCGGGCGCATCCTCTTCTTCAACAATGACCATTGTGTCGGGTACACCAGTTTTAAAGGTAGGTTCCCTATCGTAAATGATAGGACGTGCGTATGTTCCAGCAGCCATGATTACGTAACGTAATGCGTCGGCAATGTGGTCTTCTACGTTTCGAGTTTCCGCGTCATCAGGTTTTGCCTGGCTTCTAGGAAGGGCGGGAATTGTCTCAATGAACTGAGGGCACTTGTCCTCAAAGACATGGAGCATTGGGCAACGTTCCTTACCCTCTGCACGGTGGATGTCACAAGAAGGACCGTCGTTAAGGAATTGGTGAACGCGTGACCAACCGTTGATACGGTCGTTGTCTGCCTTTGTGATTCCGCAACCCTCAATACCGTAAATGTCAGCAATTGACATTGGTGTTCCGCGTGAGCCCCACATTGAAGGGTCGGCTACTCGGATTACCTCTAGTTCACCGTGTGAACGCTCGGCTTCGAGAATAAGTTTTGCTTGACCGTCTGCTTGGATTCCGGAGACACAAATCTCCCTGTAGACCCAAACTCGACCGTCGTTGTCAACAGCAATCCACACACAAGCAAATGGTGCGGCGTAGCCATAGTCGATTCCAGCATAACGAGGCCATTCTTTTGGAATGTTAAAAGAAAGGACAACATGTTTTGCGTATTGCCATTGTTCAAAGAACTGGCCAACCATTGCGTCCCAGTCACCGTCACGCATTGCGGCACGGCGGCGAGGGTCTGGAATGGCATCAAGAACCGCTTGGTATCCCTCGTTAACGTGAGGGTTGTCGGTGACTTTTGCCTGAATAAAGGCAACTGTTCGTCCACGACTACTTTCCCCAACTTTTTCCGTATAGCGAATTTTTCCGCGTTTGGTTGGGTTAATGAAGCGGTCTTTAAGATATTTGTGTCCGACTCCACCAGGGTTGGTGGCAAGTCGAAGGCCGATAACAGGAACTAACTTGTTACCGGAACGAAGACGCTCTTCAATGTGCTGGATAACAGCGGGGAGCATTTGAGAGGCTTCGTCAATGTAGAAGGCCTGGTATTCACCACCGAGGATTCGGGATGCGTCAACCAGGTTTTCTGCGTATGTAAAGTTGATAATGGAACCGTTGTTGAACTTCAACACCTTATTGGTGGAGTTCCACTTAGCGCCGAGGTCACGGCCATAATTCCATTTTGCCAACTGAGAAAGAAATGATTCTTCCAACTCAGGGTATGAGCGACGGAAACAACCGATTCGCATACCAGGGAAGTTGGCGGCGTTCCAGAGCGCGTCCATCAAGAACGCAGCGGTGTTGTGCGTAGGAATAAGGTTTTCAGTTACCAGGAAAAGGTGGTCTGGTGAAGAAACCTTAAGACACTTCATGTCTCGCTTTCCAACACGCTCCGCAGAAACAATGTAACGGAAGTTTGTGGTACGGCGTTCTTTGTCCAAAAATGGCTCAAGACGTTCTGCTTTGCGGGTCAGGCTAAAAACCTGAACCTTTGCACGGAACTTAACGCGCCATGCAGGGCCACAGTCTTTACCGTCCAGTTTCGTACGAAATTCACGAACACTAACCTTGTGCCCAAAAGAACGTGCCAAAAATGCTACGGCTTCGGTAATGTCTTTGTTGGTGTTAGCAAACTCAACGGTGCCATTCTTAAGGCAGTTTCCGTCAGTGTCCATCAAACCACGAAGCAATTCAAGACGTTGTTCAGCGGATGTGAAAAGGTATTTAGCCGGAACGTGCTTATTTGCAAGAAGGTTAAGTTCCTTTAGTTGCTTTGAAAGCCCATCAAAGGTAACGACACGAAGATTACGTTCAAATCGGTTGGACTTTACGGGAATGCTCTTTGAGCACTTTTCGAAAATCTCATCGTCAATTCCGCAGATTCTTCCGCTTCCTGAATAACCATCACCAAGCCATGCACCAAGAACGTAAGGGTCGATTGGAAGAATGCGTTCTGGCATCTCCAACGTCCCACAAACTGGTACAGCGTGGTTGTTGCGACCGTCTGGGGTCTTAAGAGTGGCTACAATTTCAGCAGTGGTACGAACGGTCCCAGTCGGAACGTCCTTGTATTCGTAATCACGTTCGGAATTGCGCTTTTTTAACGCTTCTGAGAACTTAATCGACTTGATGTTACCGGCACGTGAAGAACGCTTTGCCTGACGGCGTTCCCGCCACTCTGGGTCGAGACGTGTCAGTTGAGCGAGTTCCTTGGCATCAAAAGTGAGCCAAAGGTGTTCATCGTTTACAATTACGGCTGAGCCGTCGTCAAAAGTAAGTTCATAACCTTCATGGTAGTGAACGGGTGACTCTTTTAGAACTTCGTAAGGCTTTCCGTCACGTCCGAAGATGGTATCACCAGCGTGAATATCCTTCAAAAGTTTGAAGCCATCGGGCGTGGGGATGGAAGTGGAGTTAATATCCAGTTCCTTTCCACCACCAGCGGCACCACCGTAAAGAATTGCGTCAATTCGTTCGGCTGATGCGTCGTGAAATGCCCTCTGTCGTTCAGTTGGTTCGTAGTTGAGAATACCGAAGACATCTACAGTCTCCGGAACAACCGAATTGGATACAAACTTACCGAATGAGGACATTACTTAGACCAAAAGTACAATGACCAGGAAATCGCAAGCAATGAAGAAACTACAAAGAAGAAACCAATGCTTTTTTGCATTGAGGCGATAGCCCTGAAGTACTTGACCTGGGCAGCATCCTTTTGGAGCCCCAGAACACTATTTGCTTCCATGAGGGCAACAGTCTTTTCGTACTGTTCGTCACCCATGATTTTGCGTGCTTCGATTTCGCCAATACCGACAATATTGCCGAGGTTGGCAAAAATCTCTTGCTCGTCTTCGTTGTAATTGTTTTCGTTGTTCATAACGTGTTCCTTAAAACTTCAGGTAATCTACGTCTTCGTCAGACATCAACCTTCGGATGAACTCGTCATGTGCTTCCCATTGAAGGTCAACTGGTAGTTTCCTAACAATTGAAACCTGCCAAGGTTCAAATCCAAGGTGATAAAGTTCTTCATCACTAGGTGTGCAGTCGCATTCCTTTTCGGGCATACAACTGTGGCGATTCTTATTCATAGATTACACTACTTTTTGAGTTTGTCAAGTATTTCGGGGAAGGTGCCTTGGAGCGGGTTGCTCCGTCACCAGCGGGATACCATCTGAAGATTTCAATTCCCTCTTAAAAGCCTTCCAGCGAAAGCGGTCTGGTGCTCCCTCTCCAACCCATTCGGCGTGGCAGGTAGCGCACATTGCGGTCTTTACTGCTGGCAACACCATGCAGATTTCGCAAGGTTCGGTTGTTGCTCGATTGCGCTTCTTTTCGACGCCTTCCTTGAGGAAGTTAATGCTTTCAATAATTCGCCTAAGATTTTCCTCAGATTGAAGAATCTTTTGCTCGATGTTTTTGATTTCGCGACGAACTGGGTCGTTGGTCTTCCTGCCAAAGGCAGAGGCTTCGACCGCACGTTCAACCGGGGTCAATTCGGAGGAAGAGCCACGGCTAGAAAGAACTACGCTAGAACCAGTGTTAGAAGCGGCATAAGTGTCAACGCCAACAGCGTCCCTGCGTACCAACTCTTCAAGGTCATCAATTTTGATTTTGTTGGAGAACTTGCTAATGTTTTCTAGGCTGTCTACCATTCGCTTCAGCCGTTGCTGGGAGCGTCGGTTTAACTTGTTCGCCACAAAATCCTCCAATAAAAGTAAAAGGACGCCCGCAAAGGACGCCCACTCTACAAATATATTGCCACAGAGAATTTACTGTGTCAAGGATTTCTCATAAGCCTTCATCAAAACAACAAATTGTTCAAGTGAAGTTGTAACGTATGCTTGAGAAGTACCTTTGCGAATCCTTTTGTGCACAACTGCCCAAAGTTTCCCAGACTTCTTTCCAGCAACGCTTGCTTGCTCGCACCATTCAGAAAGAGCCATAGCCTTGTGATTCTTCGCTTCAAGAACCATTGGAACATCACGAATGTCGCCAAGGGCCATCTCAGCACTTCCCCAACGTTCGCAACCTGGAAAGCCGTTCTCTTTTAGGTATGCAACAATTGCAGACTCAAAGGAAGTTCCCTTTTGACGTGCCTTACTCATTCTCTGTAATCACTCTGTCAATCTTGCTTGAGTTGGTGTTCAGGTATCCTTCGACAGTTTCCGTTGACCAATAGAAACCACAGACATAGCACTTCTTGTGAAGGTGCTCTTCCGTCCTACTGCACAGGCACTTTGAGCCTTGTTGCAACTTAACGTAGGTGGTTGAAATTGTTGCACGGATAGTGCGTCGCACCTCTGACCACCTTTTTTCCTTTGGTTCATAAACTTGCTCTGAGGAAACTGAGATTGAATCGTCCTCGCAAACGGTTCCGCACTTTGGGCATTCAGTGATTACTGGATTTGAGAATCCAGGTATCTTCATTTCGGGATTCCATTTAATGGACATTACTTCAGTTCCTTAATGAATTCCTTAAGACCAAACCAAATAACGTACACGGGCCATGCAACAGCGTCGCCAATCATTCGGCTTACATACTCGGAAATTTTAAAGTCCAGGTCCTGTTCTTTCCAGGAGTCTCGGATTCTCAAGGCGATGGAAAGGTAGCGAAAGAACAAAAGAATTGCCACTCCAATGTAAATACCACCAATAAGGTTAGTCCAGTTCATTTACAGAAACCTCTTCCTTGCCGTAGACTTCTTCCCAGATTTCATTGCTTACAACTGAAGCAGTGGTTACAACGCCGCCCCGCAAGTAGCAGATTCCGTCTTCGATAACTCGCTCTGCTTCATCAACGCCAAGCACAACTGCTGGCATCTTTCCAAATTCGGGAACGTTAAAGTTCAGTTCAAGAATTGCGTAGATTCGTCCTTCTTTCTGATTGAGTCGCGCCGAACCAATGTGGCGTGATTCATCAAAATCAACAAAAAGTGGCACGATGTTTGGAACTACTACGTCTTGGTAAGTTAGTTCCGGCTCATCAATATGAGCAAGTGCAATGTAACGCTTCTTCTTTTCTGCTTTCATAACATTCCTTATTTATCGTTCGTTCTGGTAATAATAACGCAATTCTTCTTGGTAAGCATAGACAGTTGACCACGCAATTTCCAGGCGTTCAATCAGCCAATCTATGTCGCTGACAATTGTGTCCAGAATTTCTTCCAGTAAGGGATTGACATTTTCAAGACCGTAAACAATGTCGGTCCGGGCAAGAATTTCCCTAATGTAGGTTAGTTCGTCATCGCTTATCATCGTGAACCCATTGTTTGTTATCAGACATTACAATTTCTTTATTACAAATTGTGCAGAAATTGCGATAGTGCTTCTCCGTAAGGAGAGGATGGGCTTCGTGCCCCATGGATTCAATTTCAACAAACTGCATAACAAAAGAGTACATCACCGTCTAAAAAAATCAAGCATTAGTACTTGACATACGTTTGAATAAGTGGTACCTTTATTGCAACCGCAATAGCGGGGACCTATAGGAGAAAAAATGTCAGCAACCACATCGGTTATTTCCTCAGTTGCTGCTTCTTGGGCCGGTACCGCAGGTGCAGTTATCACTGTAATCCTGAAGAAGGCTAAGAAGTACGAAGCAGAGGCAACGGAATACATCACTCACGTTGAGAACACCTTCAACACAATTCTTGACGAGGTAGAGAAGGTACAGGAACAGATTGCCGCTTTGACGCCTGCGCCCGCACCGACACCGGCTCCAAAGCCAGCCGCTTCAAAGGCTCCTGTCAAGAAGGCAGCAGCACCTAAGAAGCGTTTGCGCTAAGTGGTTCTTGGTCTGTAGCACAATTGGCAGTTGCGGGGGATTGTTAATCCTCAGGTTGTACGTTCGAGTCGTACCAGACCAGCGATGGCATATAAGAATAAGAAAAAACAAAACAACTTTCAAAACGAGTGGATTCAAGCACGTCGTTTTGAGTGGATTGCTTCACAAGGCGGTAAATGCGTTCAGTGTGGTTCTGCGGAAAACTTGGAAGTTGACCATATAAATCGCCAAGAAAAGACTTTAAAACCTAGTCAAATTTGGAGTAGGCGCAAGGAAGTCAGAGAAGTAGAATTGCTTAAGTGTCAGGTTTTGTGTTATCATTGTCACAAAATCAAAACAATTAATGAGTTTACAAAACCTCTTGTTCATGGCACCCTAAACGGTTACAGAAAGCATAAGTGCAAATGTTTTGATTGCATGGAATGGATGCGCGAAGATTCACGACGCAAGAGAGCGGCGCAGAGGTTGAGGAAACTCGAAGCATTAAATAATTAAAAATTGAGGGATGGCGGAATTGGCAGACGCACCAGACTTTGAATCTGGCCATTGGGGGTTCGAAACCCTCTCCCTCAGCCACTTCAAGTGAAAGGAAAAAATGGGCAAGAAACTAGACGAGGCGTATTACGCAATTCGTGCTCAAGCAGAACACCACACCAAATTGGCGCAGGTTCGCGGCGGTGAGTACGATACTGGTTTTGCTCAAGCGTTTTACGAGGCGCTTGTAATCATTAGCAAAATTCGAGGATAATTGAAAGGTACAAAGTGAAGAAGATTTATTTAGCAGGCCCTATGAGGGGCTACGACAAATGGAACTTTCCAGCGTTCGACAAGAACACTGCTTACTTGCGTGATGCAGGTTGGGAAGTTTTTTCTCCGGCAGAGATTGACCGAGAGATTGGCTTTGATGAAAATGACCCCGACGTTGTTTTCACCGAGCAAGACTTCCACCTTGCTATGAAGCGTGACTACGAAGCAATTCTTAAGAGCGACGCTATTGCGTTTATGCCTGGTTGGGAAAACTCAACTGGTGCAAAACTAGAGCGAGACTTTGCAGGGAAACTTGGTCTTACTATGTACCGAGTAGATGCGGATAAGGAATACCTTGAGCAGGAACTTATCATCGGTCTTTGCGAAGGGTGCGGTCTTCCCGTCAGTTCATTTTTAAATGGTTGACTTATTTGTTTTTTGTGGTATCCTTACAATATGAGTAAAATATTGAAGGACAGAAGGTGCATTTCCTGCCACTCTGTAAAACAACTTGAAGAATACGAGCAAGGCGAAAGACGTTGCATTTCTTGCGTTAAAAGGATTTATTCCCAAATTAAAACAGAGACAAAAATCTGTTCAAGATGCAAAATAGAAAAAAACAAAGAAAGGTTTCCGCTTTCAAAGTCAACAAAAAGTGGTCTTTACCTTTATTGTGCCGAATGTTCAAAATTGGCAAAAAGGGAAAGCAACAAAAGAACGCAAACTCAAAAGACAAAGAAAAGTCAATATTTTTCTAATTACAAGTCAAAGAACCCAGAAATATTCAAGGAAACAAACAAGAGGACAAAACTTGCTATTTTTGGGTTAACCGTTTCTGAATACGAGGAAATTTTAAAAACTCAAAACGGTCTTTGCGCAATTTGCAAAAAAAAACAAAACGCTGAAAAATCATTAGCCGTTGACCACAATCACAAAACGGGAAATGTGCGTGGTCTTCTTTGTAGTAACTGCAACACCGCTTTAGGTTTGTTTAAAGATTCGATTGTCAATTTGGAATCTGCTATTATTTACTTAAAAGAAAGGAATTAAAATGAAGTTAGTGGGTTTATGCGGTGTAGCCGGGAGCGGTAAAAATACCCTTGCGGATGAAATGACTAAAAACCTTGGTTACGAACAGCGTGCATTGGCTGAGCCAATCAGACGCTCTTTGTATGCTTTGAATCCAGATGTCGTTAAGTCAGATGGTACGATTGAAAGAGTTCAAGAAATAGTTGACTCAATTGGGTGGGACGAAGCAAAACGCAAACACACGGAGATAAGGGAACTTTTACAAAAGTTCGGAACAGAAGCGGGTCGAGACGTTCACGGAGAAAATGTTTGGGTTGATGCCTTGTTTAACAATTTCCATGGTGAAAAATTGGTCGTTACGGACGTTCGCTTTCCAAACGAAGCCAAGGCAATTCAAGACCGTGGCGGAATTATCGTTCGTATCACCCGTGAGGGCTACACGCCAATCAACGCACACGTCTCAGAGATTGCCTACACCGACCAAGATTACATTCTTGTCAATGAAGGCACTCCTGAAGATTTGTACAAGAAGTTCTTGGAAAAAGTAATAGTACCTTTGGAGTTTAACTAATGTCATCGTCAGCAAAAATGTGGGCAACTTTAAACGCCTCTTCTAAGTCGCCTTGGTATCGTCCTTGGCACAGGGGATACATTCAGGCCTGCAAAGACATTCTTTTGCTTCTTGATGAGAACAGCCCCGTTGAAGTGATTTCTTTTGAAGAGTACAGGGC
>Ga0316230_1002445_pt1 | contig 16111 bp, 8 predicted proteins | sample TBH18025metaG_FD_206004 | JGI IMG/M metagenome (GOLD analysis project Ga0316230, IMG submission 206004) | Freshwater microbial communities from Trout Bog Lake, Wisconsin, USA - TBH18025 | ecosystem: Environmental > Aquatic > Freshwater > Lake > Hypolimnion/Profundal zone | place: USA: Wisconsin...
CGTCCACGACCACCAGGAAAATGTGGCTCTTGTTCCAGCCCAACGCCGAGTGTGGGTGGCGGATGAGCACCCAGCCGCCCCATTCCGCCGGTTTGGCGTCCCGCACCAAAGTCGGGCCGCCGCCGATCGCGAACTCCGCGCCCGCTACGTCGGGAATAGTCTCGGTGGTTAATTTTAGCGCTGCCCCGGGTGACAGGACGGGCAGGCTTTCCGCCAGGCTTGGGCTCAAGGATAAAACGATGGCGTCGCGGTCGATCGCCGTATTGCCGGTGGTGCGAACGGCGCGCACTCGGGCCTCGTACGACCGTCCTGCTCGCAAGGGCAGCCAACCGCCGTCGCCTCCTCGCTCCAACACATACTCGGTGCCGCCGGTAGTCCGAGTGGACTTGCCGATCACCGCCGTGTAGAGCATCGCTTCGTGGTTGGTTCGCTCGCGGTTCAACCCCATCGGCGTCTCGGTGCCGTTGGGCCAGACCACCCGAAATCGCGACCAGACGTTCGTCATCCGTGGGTTCCCTTGGGCGTCGATCCAAAAGCAATTATGGCCTGTGGGGTTGCTCACCACTTCTCCCTGGCAGATCTGCAGGTCCCGGGGGCACCCGGCGTAGTCTTTGCTCTTTTCGTAATAATCGCCATTGATCGCCGCCAAGGGCTGCCCCAAGCCCGGCGGCAAGCTCTTAAGTTGTTCGCTGACCGTGCTCATCCCCAGGATCTGCCCATCGCCCAGGGTGGTGCAGAAGCGCAACTCGGGATGGGCTCGGTCGATCTTCACAACATGGATAGACCAGGGGACCTTCGGATCCACATCATTGAAGTAGGCCAAGGGGCGGTCGGGGCGACTGCCGTTCTCGGCCGCGCAGGCGGGCAACGCGAGCACCGAGCACAACGCCGCCAAGGCAAACCGGGAGCCCGGAACGAGGTTTCTTAAGTCACCGCGCCGACGGGGCGCGTCGGGTCCGGAATAGGCTCGATGGAGGTGCATGGGTTACTTTCGGTTCAGGGCGTGCCTGCGGGTTGATCGCGCGTTTGGGCTGGTTTGCGGACCACCACCAGCGAATTGGCGATGGGCCTTTCGTAGCCGTCGCAGGGGTTGTTGCGTACCTGGCCGGCAAACCACAAGGTCGAGGAGCCGCCGCCATCGAGGTTCATCGCCTCGTCGCAGCCGAGTTTGAGGAGAAACCCGGACAACTCCTCCAGCGTCATGCCCTCGGACAAGTCCCTTTGCCGCCCGTCCACCTCCACCAGAAAGAACCACTCCCGGTTCCACCCCACAGCGCTTCGTGGGTGCCGCTCCAACATCGAACTTGATTCGTAAGCGTCGGCGACCGAGGCGACGATCTTCTGGGTCTTCCCGTTGCGCAGCAGCACCGGGCCACCGCTCAACGCAGTGAGCGCCCCACGGACGGCGGGTGAGGTCTCCGTGGCGATACGCAGCACCGAACCGGGTTTGACGTCGGGAAATCTGTCCGCCACGGCCGGCGACAGTGAGAGGATCATGATGTCGGGCGCCAGGGGCGAATCTCCGCCTGGGTGTGACTCGCGCACCCGGGCAAGGCACGTCCGCCCTGCCCGCAAGGGCAGCCACGGCCCACTCCCGGCGCGCTCGAGAACTAGCTCGCGTCCGCCCGTGGTGTGCGTGCTCGGACCGACCGCCGGCGTGTAAAGCTCGACCCCGTTGGTGGCGCGATCCGCGTTTAGGCCGAAGGGAACGGTCCGGCCATCAGGCCAAGTGATCTGGAACTGCGAACTCACCTTGCCCATTTGCGCTTCGCGCAGCAGGTCAATCCAGAGTGTCGATCCGCCGCGGGCCGCGCTCAGCAGTTCACTATTCACCACCTGCAGACCGCGAGGCCCGCCGGCATAAACCTTGTCTCTCAGGTAGAAATCTCCGTTGATAGCCGCCACCGGCCGGCCCAGTTTAGGGTCCATCGCCGCCACCTGATCGCTCAACGTGCTCATGCCGAGGGCGCGCGCGCCCGCGTGCGCTGAGTGGATTTCGTAGAGGCGATTCGCCCTCGCCAGCTTTACCACATGAATTGACCAGGGAACCTCCGGCACCCGGTAGTTCGTATAGGTCAGTCCTGGTGTGGCGTCGGTCTCTGCGGTGGAACGGGCCAGGGCGGAACCGGGGATCGAAAGAGCGGCGAGCCACCAGCACGGGATCAGCCACGCGTTCGCCGCGCGCAAAAGCCGTTCGGTCAGCTGACGCCAAGGATCGTGCCGACGGTGTATGACAGCATCCATTGAAAGCAAGGGTAGCAAAGGTCCAGCCAGGGTCAATAGCTGGACGGCACCGGTCGGCAGGGGCGGCAAAAGCAGGTGAAAACATAGTTTGACTCATGGCCAAAAATCCCCTTGCGCCCACCGGGTTGTGGAGTAGTAATAAACATGATGTCTGTGCATAATGCTAATGTGCCAGGATCCAATGTCGGGACACAAACCGTGCGGACAAAAACAGTTCCGGGTGTCGCCGTGGCGAGGCAAGAGTTCACGGCCTCAGCCAAAGGGGGGAGGCGTGAGCCTGAAACCGGCGGGGCTTGGGTGACTTCTATTTCCTTCCGTTAACACAGCTAAACATCAACTAAACAACCATAGTCCATATTATGAACGAACGCAGTAAACCACACAGCGATGCCCGGGCGGCATTGCAAACTCAATCACCCCTCCGCGGTTTCGCGGCCAGGGCGTTGGCCACCGCCGGCTTGATTGTGGCCGGCGCGCAGGTGGGACAGGCGGCGATGTATACCGTTGACGAAACGACCACGGCGGCTTTCGGCACCGTCAACCAAGCCAACGTGCCGCCTGGAAATGGCGTCAATAGTTGCGCCCCCACGGCCACCATGAACTCGTTCACCTGGCTCGCGAACGCCTATCCGGGAGTGTATGGTAACACTTTGATGGGGGGACAGGCGAATTGGCAGGCCGCGGCGGGTTTATTGGCGGGCCCCGCCTATATGAACACGAGTGCCATCAATGGAACGTCGTTGGCCGATTGGGCCACTGGGAAGGCGGCTTACCTCAACAACTTTGCACCCGGTAAAACGACTTTTGCCGGGATGTCGGCGTTGGGCGGCGTGGGCGGCCAAGGCTGGTTGCAGGGCGCAAACCCGACCGCTAACTTCCTGCTCCAGCAGTTGCAGGAGGGTGAGGATATCGAGATTGGCATCACCAAACCTGCCAGTATCGGGCATGTGCTGACAGTGACGGGGATCAACTGGAATGACGCGAACAACAACCTGGTGTTCGATGCGGGCGACACCTTGACGCTCAACACGATCGACCCGGCTAATCCGGGAGTGAACACCCCGCTGACCCTCACCGCAGGCGGTCTTTTGGGCCTCGGCGGGGCCAATTATAATGGTTACAGCTTGAGTGTTGCCATGGCCGAAAGTCCCGTGCCCGAGGCTTCCACGACCATTGGCGGGGCCCTCATGCTGGGCTTCACTGTCATCAGCGCTCTCCGCAAGCATCTCAAGGCGGGCGTCCCAGCGACCACCGTGTAGCAACCACGGAGTTGGGGGAAGGGCGCCATCAACACCGACAAAAACCTCAGTCTCGGTGTTGGTTCTGGTGATGGTTGCCCTCTCCCAGCCCGGTGGCAGTTTGGCCCTTTGCGGACTTTCTCTCGTTTCCTTCACTGAGCCTTTAGCTTTCGCGGTTTTCCAGCGCGTAGGACGCGTAGCGTGTGGCCGCACCCGTTTTCGAATGGTTCGACGGTGGCCGAGACTTCCAGCACCCGGTAGCGGATGGTGTTGAGTCCGTAGGATTGATACGTGCGGGCGAACAATTCGGTCTCCACGATTCCCGTCCAGTCGGCCAACGTGAGGAATTTCATCGGTTCGCCGGTGGCTTGATGGTAGAGACGTTGTTCGATCACCAGGCCGCAGGTGACCACTTGTTGGCCAAGGTGGTTTTCTAATTGGTTGACGGGACAGTAGGTGTTCCAGGCGGTGTCGGGGAACAACTCAAGGGGATGGCCGCTGACCGGGTAACCGAGCAGTTCTTCTTCCCAACGCAATCGCTGCAGGCGGCTTGGCTCGTCCAAGGGAACGTCCGGCAGATGTTCGAGATCGCCCGGCGGCAGGAGCCAGAGTTGGCGCGGACGCAAATCCCGTTGCGTCAAGAGCGACCGGGACTCCCAGTATTGCGCGGCGCGGGTTTTGGCGAAAGGATCAAAAGCGCCGACCCGGATGAGGCTCTCCATCTCTTCCGGCAGGGGCTGGGTGCGGAAGAAGAAATCGGGCAGCGAGGCAAACTCGCCGTGTTCGCGTTCCCGGAGGATGGCAGCGCGCGTGCGCTCCGTGAGCCCCTTGACACGCAAGACCGGCACGCGGATTTTCCCCTGTGTGACCATGAATCCGGGGCCGGGTTCATTGACGAATGGGGGCAAGAGAGGGATGCCGAGCCGGTGGCATTCCAGCACATAGACCAGCGGTTGATAAAAGCCCTTGCCGTTCGTGAGCACGGCGGCCATGAAGGCTGCCGGGTAATGGAGTTTGATCCAGGCGGACTGGTAGGCCTCGACCCCGTAGGCCGTGCTGTGGGCCTTGCAAAAGGCGTAGCCTTGAAAGCCGGCGACCAGGCCCCAGACCTGGGTGATTTCGGTTTCCGTGCGGCCGCGCCGGCGGGCAGACTCCGCAAACTCGACCTGAATTTCCCGGATGATCTCGATCCGGTTCTTTCCCAGGGCGCGGCGCAAAACGTCCGCCCGTCCCGGTGCCAGGCTGGCGAAAGCCTCGCAGATCTGAAGGATGTGCTCTTCATAGACGACCAGTCCGTAGGTGCTGCGCAGACAGGATTCGAGTGAAGGATGCGGGTAATGAACTGGGCTCAGGCCCTGGTAGCGGCGGGCAAACTCCAGTTTCTTGTTTTCGTTGGCTGCGCCGGGGCGGATCACGGAGACGATCGCGATCAGCGTATCAATATCATGCACACAGCAGCTCCGGCAGAGGGAGATCATCGCGGGGCTTTCGATATGATGCACCGCCCGCGCGTTGCCGCCGGCGATCAACTCCCAAACCCCCGGGTCTGTCCACGGTTCCAGGGTGTCGAGGTCAAAAGGCGCCTGCTCTCGCACCATCTCCTTCACATCGCGCATTACCGCCAGGCCCCCTTGGGCCAGAATATCCATCTTCACCAGTCCCAGGGCTTCAACTGAGTCCATGTCGAAGTGCGTGGTCGGATAGCCCTTGGCGGAGCGGAAGCACGGTGTGAGTTCAGGCATGGGTTGGCGGGACAGGACCAGGCCGCAGGGGTGCATCTTGGGATAGCGGGGGAAGCCGTCGAGAAATTGGGCCATGCGGAGGGCCGTCGCGTACGGTTCCTGGTCCAGCGGCAGGTCGCGGCATTCCAGGGTGTTGACTGCCGCCTCGGCCAGGTCGGACGGGCGGGAGAAATGCGGCAGCCGTTCGGTAATGCGGCGGACCTGGAATTCGGACACGCCCAGGACCTTGGCCACCTCGGCGAAAGCGCTGCGCGACTGAAACGTGGAAAAACCACCGACTACGGCCGTGTGTTCCGTACCGTATTTTTCAAAGATCAGATCGACGACGTCGTCTTTCCGGTCGTGGGGAAAATCGACGTCGATGTCGGGCAGCTTGTTGAGGGCCATGCGGTCTTGGTTGAGAAACCGGCGGAAATAGAGATCGAAACGGATGGGGCAGACCCCGCTGATTCCCAGGCAATAACAGGCCAGCGAATCGGCCGCGCTGCCGCGAGTGATCCATTCGATGCCCCGCCGCCGGCATTCCTGAAGAATATCCCACATTACCAGGAAATATTCCTCGTAGCCGACTTGCAGGATGATGACCAATTCCTCTTCGAGTTGGGTTTTGAGGCGTGCCGGATCTTTCGGGTAACGCCGGTGGAGTCCCTCGAAGGCGAGGTGTCGCAGAAACATGGCCGGCGTCGAGCCATCGGGCGGGCTGAACCTAGGGAATTGGGGTTTGCCCAGCGAGAAACGGAAGGCGCAACGCTCCGTGAGTTCGCGGCTATTAGCCAGCAGTTCCGGCCATTCCGCGAAGGTGCGGTGCATTTCCATCGGGGCGCGAAAATGGTATTCGCCCGCGAGTCGTTTGTCCGGATGCTGCTGGTGGAGCAGGGTAAGGGTCCGGATGCTTTGCACCACGTCATATTTCCAGCGATCCGAAGGTTGTGCATAGTGAATCGGGAACGCGGCCAGACCCGGCAGTGAACCCGGTTTGAAAGCGTCGGGCTGTGTGACCTCCAGGTAAAACCGTCCCGGAAAGTACTCGGCCAATTCCGCGAACGGGCTGGCGGCGATCAAGCCCTCCGTCGGGTAGGGCAGGCTTTCCAGCCGGCCGGTGGTGGCGGCTTTCATGCCGCCACCTTCAGCCTCGGGCGCGAGGATGCGGCAGAGATGGTGATAGCCCGTCTGGTCCTGGACGTAGAGGCGGAGCGGGCGGCCTTGCCATTGGATCTCGGCGCCGATGATGGGCTTGATTCCCGCCTTGGCGGCGGCCAGCGCGAACTCGACCGCGCCATGGAGGTTGTTTTTGTCCGTCAGGGCAATGGCTGGCAGTTCGTGGCGCCGCGCCAGACCTACGATCGCGTCAATCGAGAGCGTTGAGTCCAGAAAGGAATAGTAACTATGGACGTTCAGCGGGATGGCAAGGCCGTTGGCGCCTCGAGACCCCGATAAAGTGTGGCTGCCGACGTAAGGAGGCGGATAGGGTTTCGGAAGGGAAATTTGCTTCCTGACACCCGCAGTTGCCGGGGCGGGTGGAACCGTTCGCGCTCCCAACACAAAATCGTGCCCCCGCAGGAGGACCTCGCGTCCGAATTTCTGGCGCAATTGATCCACGGCTCCTGCCAGGCGCTGTTGGGCCGCGTGCTGGCGGGTCGAGAGATCCAGCGCCAACCCGCTCCGAAAAGGACCGTCATAGACATTGCTCAGTTTCAAGGAGACCAGGCGGAGGCTGACACGGCGTTTCCAGGCATCTTGCAGCAATCGACTCACGCGCGAATAGAGGTCGGTTTCGAGGTCGGTCGGTTCCGCCAGGCTTTCACCGGCTTGATCTTCGTCCATGTCGTTGTAGCGGACTTTGACGGTGAGGGTGCGGATGCTTTTGGTATCGGCCCGCACCTTGGCCATCAACTGGTCCGCCATCCGGTGCAGGGTGGCGTCGATGAAAGCCTCGTCGGTGGTGTCGGCGGGAAAGGTTTCCTGTTCGCTGTACGATTTGGCGGGCGCGCGCGCGGGGATGACCGGGCGTTCATCCAACCCCAGGGCGAAGCGGCGCAATTGAAGGGCGGTGTTGCCCACGAGCAACCCGAGCAGATCGGGCGGGGTCTGTGCGATCTGGCCAATGCGCGCCAGGCCTGCGGCCTTCAATCGTGTAGCAACCTTCGGGCCGATGCCGGGCAGCCATTGATTGTCCAGTGGGGCCAGGAATTCCGCCTCGTGGCCGTGCGGCACATACTCAAAGGCCGCGGGCTTGTGGAGTTTCGAAGCGATCTGACTGACCAGTTTGTTGGTGGCAATGCCTTCGCTGACGGAAAGCTTGAGCCCCTGGCCAATGGCGCGGCGAATGGTCTCGGCAATCCCTACGGCTGGCTTGCGCGTCCCGCTGAGATCGAAATACCCCTCGTCAATCGAGCCGATCTCCACGTCCGGCGTGAAATCGTAGGCATAGGAAAACATGAGCCGGGAAAAAAGCTCGTATTTTTCGAAATCCCCCGGCAAAAGAACCAGTTTGGGACAAAGGCGTCGGGCCAGGGCGGTCGGCATTGGCGTGTAGATGCCGAATTTGCGCGCCTCGTAGGAAGCCGAGGCGATCACGCCCCGTTTTTCCCCGCCCACCGCCACCGGCTTGCCTCGCAAACGCGCATCCGCCGACTGCTCCACCGACGCGAAAAAGGCGTCGGCGTCCAGGTGGACAATCGAGCGTAGCAGCGGATGTGCCATAGGGGAAAGGAGGAGGCATCCTATTTGTGGCTGTCTGACCTGTCCGACTCGTCAGACCAACCAAATCTCCCACCGTCTCATTGGCGTTTGCGAATCAGGGCGACCATGACGCCCTGGATTTGCAACTCTTCCCGGGGGATAAGGTTGGGATAGTGGGGGTTTTCAGCGCGGAGGAACGGTTTGCCCTGTTGGACGAAGAACGTCTTGAGCGTGACCTGGCCGTCGATCAGCGCTGCCACCACGTCGCCGGATCGCGGTTCGAGTCCGTGCTCGAGAATCGCAATATCCCCGCTCATAATGAATTTGCCCAGCATCGAATTCCCCTGGACCTTGAGTCCGAACGTGCGCGCGGTCGGCTTAATGCCGAGCGTATCGATGTCGATCAACACGCAACCTTCGTCCTCTTGGTCCGTATCCATAGGATAACCGGCAGGGATGGTGCCATAGATCGGAATGGACGCAATCCGCGGACGAACCCGCAGCTTTGGCGCATGTGGGTCCAGCACCTGCAAGGATCGCGCGCGCCCGGGTTGGTTTTGGAGATAACCTTTGCTGCGAAGTGCTTTGATGTGGATCAGCACCGCGTTAGGGCTACTAAAGCCGAAGTGGTCCGCCATCTCCCGGTAAGTGGGGATCAGGCTTCCAGAGTCCAGTTTATCCAGGATAAACTCCAGCACCTGTCGCTGTCTTCTCGTTAGGCCCTTCATACTGGACAAATGTCCAGCAGTTAGGACAAACTGTCAACAGGATTATGTCGAGCTACCCCTCAAAACACCTTGTTCCAGATGGCAGGGTCCTTGAGCATGATCTGCCGCAAGAGCGGCAAGGGTGGCGCGCCATGCCGGAGCAGTTCATCATGGAACTGTTGCAACGAGAATTTCGCCCCTTCCTGCCGGCGATAGTCTTCTCGCAGTTTGAAGATTTCCAGCTTGCCCAAAGTATAATAGAGGTACTCGGGGTCGAAAGTTCCGCGAATGGCCTCTTGCCGGGCCGGTTTTGGCTCGTAATAACAATTCTCCTCAAAAAAGCGAGCGGCTTGATCGATGTTCATTCCCTGGCAATGCATCTGGATCGATACGCATAACCGGCAGAGCCGCAGCAGGGCTTCGTCGGTCTGCGCCAACCGGTATTTGGCGGCCCGGATGTGGTCGGCAGCGCTGGCTGTCGGGCTATCGCCGAACCCCTCATCCACCATCATCTGCTCCGCGTAATGAGCCCAGCCTTCGATGAAGGCGTAGCTGCCGAAGGTCTTTTCCACTTTCGTGGCCGGCGACGCCTTTAGACACAGAAATTGGACGTAATGGCCTGGATAAACCTCATGCACGGACACGATGTCCGTGGTGTAATAGTTGAAAGCCGTGAGCCATTCTTCCTTCTGCTGCGCCGGCCAGTCGGGTTCGGTTGGAGTGACATAATAATACGCTTCCGTGGCCTTGGTCTCGAACGGTCCGGGCGAGTCCATCGAAGCGAAACTCGTGGCGCGCAAGAACTGCGGCGTTTCAGCCACCTGCGCCCGGACCGGAGAGGGCAGGGTGACCAGACGGTGGCTTAGGACAAACTCGCGAATCATCTCCAGGTTTCGCGCCGTGTCGGCAATCAGGCCCTTCTCGGTGGGATGATCCCGCTGAATGGCCTTGAACACCGCGATGGGTTTCTGCGAGGAATCAATCTGCCGGGCGTTTGCGGCGAAAACCTCTTGTTTCCGATGCAGTTCCCGCAAGCCGATCTCCAGGAGTTGTTCCGGAGACACAGTGACGCGCTCCCCGTATTCAATGAGTTTGCGGTACTTCTCCCGGCCCAAGGCGTAGTTCTGGTTGGCGCGCGCGAGCTTTTCCGTTTTGAGCCACGCCGCATAACCATGCAGCTCATTGGTGGCCGTTTGGTTCACCCGGTTGAACTCGGCGACGACCGCCCCGTTCGTCAGAGGTTTCAACGCGGTAACGAGATCTTTCGCCAGAAAATCCGCCGTGCCCTCGGCCTGCTCGATCGCGGTCTCGATGTACGGTTGCGCGAGCGCCTGGTCGAGGTTTGCCCGCGCGGCGGCAAAGACGCTGGGTGCCTGCCGGAGGATCGCGATGATCGAAGCCGCCCGCTGTTCCAGTGGAGCGAAGTCGCGCTTAATGTAAACACTGACGTCCAGCGCCCCGGCGTAGGTCATCGGGTTCTCCGCAAAGCTCCGCATCTGCTCGAACCCGAAGATCTCCCGGTTGATGGCCCCCTCCAGAATTCGGTAATCATAGGAATTCCCCGGGCTGAGCTGGCGCACGTCAACACCCGCCAACCACCCAGCAAACGACTTCAGGCGGGCTAGTTCGGCCGCGATCGAGGCTCGGCCGAAATCGGTCAGTTTGCCGTCGTATTCATGGAATCCGAGACCGGTGCCCGTTTGGGGACGCCATGCCAGGTAACCCGCCAGGTAATCCTCCGCTAGCCGATTGAACGCCGCATCGGCGCCGCCTGGAGTCGGACCCGCCGTCTCCGGGGTCCGGCAGCCGCCGCCCGCCAAGCCCGCGAGCAAGCATAAAAGAAAGACGATTCGCATGGTCGAAGGTTAATCCGCAGATCGGCATCTGAAAAGCCCGGAACGCGAATATGTCCGCCTGGCCTGGTGGCGGCTTTCCGGTCCATTCTGGCCGGCCGCTCCTCTTAATAGTGTTGAAATCGACTTCCGTCGGTGGCAGGGTAAAACAGAAGTGTGGCCTGATTTTGTACAAATCCAATCGGTAACGAAAACTGCCGCGCGTTCGTTGGTCGAAGACGACGAGCCTCAGACAGCGCCTGCGTCGGGCGTGGGGCCTAGGAACTCCGAGCTCTTGGTGCCGGTTGCCTCCCCCACTGTTGGAGAATACGGCTGGCCGATTCCCTCGGCGCTCTCTACGGACCCTGAGGAGGCGCGCGCGCGCATCCTCCTGCCGGAATTCGACGCCCTCCTCATCGAGAAGGCTCGCGTCATTTCGGGTCACTTCCCCGCCGCCCAAGCGGAGTGCCGGCACCAGTGGACTGCCGAGGCTGATTCTCAGCGTTTGGATGTTCCGCACTTTGAACGGGTTTTCCACATCGCCTGCCGGTTCGCTGAAGTTGAGACGGCCCCGGATTACGACTCGCTGCTGATCCTCACTGCTTGGCATTGTGTCCGGCCGGGGGAACCGGGCTTTTTAGGTTCTTACCCCAAAGCCCTCCTATGCCCCTTGTCCCATTGCGCCCCGCCTGCCGCCTTGGCGGCGCTTTCGAGCCGGCAGCAGGCGGTCTTCGATCGGCGTGCGCCCGCCTATTTGCGTTATCTCCTGTGCGTCAAAGCTGGGTTGCGATCCTGTGCGGAAATCGAAAGCACCGACCTGCGGCACCTGCTCCGAAACGCTGGCTTTCGGCTGATCCGTTCCAGCGCGGTGCCGGCGGTGGCCTTTCCGGGCATTACGCAGGGTGACGACCCACCCGTGCGGCCTTGGAAGCTGACCCTCCGGCAGGAACTGAGTGACGAGCGGGCCGTCGGGATGCTGGTGAACGCGGCGATCTGGAAGATCCAATACGAGTTGCGCCTGGTGACTTTCCAACAGGGAGTGGCGCGTTGGAATATCGGTGCCTTTAGCCGTACGGATTGGGAAGATGCCTTTCTCTCGCTAGGTGTGCGCGTCGCCCCGTCACTCTTGCGCGAGAGCGGTTTGATCGATTGGCGTGCGGTGCTGGCGCAGTGCCTCGCCCGGATCGGTGTGGGTAACCTGCCGGCCGAGGTTTTGGGTAAGATTTCCGCCTGGCCCCAACGGGTCAGTCACGATAGTGGCCAAGCCATTTGGGAGGCGCTGGACCAGGTGGCGGCGGCCGTCCTCGAACGAGCCCACGAGGCCGAACCGCAGAATTTCCTCGAAGATGGCCGACTCAATTATGAGGCCGCCCGTTCCTTCCGGTGTTGGGCCCGGCTCTTCGACGAGGTGTCGCCTCAAATCCTCTCCCGTTTCGGAGTCTCGGCTTTCACCGCTTTGCGGCGAGTCGCACCCGCCTCTTTCGGTTGGGGTGTCGATCAACTCAAACCTTGGGAGGTGGAGCAGGACTTTGGGAAGTGGAAGGGTTCCCGGGGACGGGGGTTGCTTCGGAGCGCCTATGCCTACGCCCTCTTCGAATCCGGCCTCGGCCGGATCTGCGTTCAGGGTGAGCAGGTCCTCTGGCAATGCACGTTGCAGGAGTTTTCCGATTGGTACGCGACCGTGACGGTCGAACGGAACCTCACCCCCTATGATTTTCTCTACGGGCTGGCCAGCCGTCACGGACTCACCCCCCTGCTGAATCGGGAGGTCAGCCATACGGCCACCCTTTCGTTGCTTGCTGGCATGAACCTGCATGAGGCCCTCCCACAAATCGAGGGCTGCTGGGAGCTTTGCCTGCGTAACGCCCTGGAGCAGCATGGTGGTACGTTGGAGGTCCGGTTGGTGCTTCCCGACCTGGTGCCACTTCCGCTCCGTTTGCGCAAGGCGGTGCTCACCCCGGTTTGCTATGGCTACCTCCATAAGGAACTCCGCTGGGTGCGTGACTTCGATCTGCGTATGGCCCGTGAGAGCCGCTGTACCCTCGAGGAGTTGCCGGGTTGGTGGGAAGACGAGCGGATTATGGGTACTCCCCTGGCCGAGCGCCTCCACGAACCAAGGGATTCCGTGCGTCCCGTTCTCGCCGCCCTGAACCCCGATCCCTGGATCGAGCCGCCCACGCGGAGAATCCGCTTCCGCGCCCTCTGCCTCCTTCTGTCTCCGCGCGCTACCAACCGAACCCCGCCGGGCTCCTCCAGCCTGGCTTCCGAGGAGATGCGCGATCTCCTTCGCCTCGCGCTGGACGTGGCGTTGGAGCAGACCAATCTCGCCCAGGTCTCCGTTCCGGCGGTGCGCAGTGGTTTCGAGCGCCTGCTGGCCCGCGAGGACACTCGCGAGATGCTCGACTCGCTCCTCCTCCATATCGGCACCGCCTACGAGACTGAAATCTGGGGGCGTGTCCGCAAGTTCATCGTCCTTGACGTCATCAACGACCTGCTGGCTCTCACTATCCGGAGTTCACTCCTGCATTTGATGAGCGCGGATTCCAGCGGATAAGGTCCGGTTTCGACCGTGGCGACCAGCCTGTGGAGGCGGATTCGGGGGCCTTGGTGGAGCTCCGGACGGAGGCCGGTTTATGGCGTTAGACCCGCTTCCGGGGAGTGACCTCAGTGCGTGGTAGCGGGGGCGGCGGCCCGATCGACGGTGGCCGGTTTTCGGATCTGGCGGGAGAGCCCCAGGAAGAGGCCCGCGATGATGGTGAGACTGCCAAAGAGGTGGCCCCAATGGAGTTCCTCACGGAGCCAAACCGCAGCCACACCGGCTCCAAACACGGATTGTGCGAAGATGGTGAGGCCGGCAATGTTGACCGGACACTCCCGGATAACGATGAACCAGACCGTGTAGCCGACCGAGGTGCAGACGATTGCCAGGTAAAGCAAGAGCAGCCAGGCCTTGAGGGGAAGTTCACGCGCCACCACCAACGTTTGCGGCCCGTCAATAACCAGGTTGGCCACCGTTCCCGCCAACAACGAGAGGGCGAGCATTTTCATCACGCTGGCACGGGCAATGATCGGCTTGGCGATGATGGAATACGCCGCCTCCAGCACGAACGACGAGACGAAGATCGCGCTGCCCGCCAGCCCGGTCCAATGAAAATCGGGGCGCCAGACTCGATTCAGGATGGCGACACCGACCAATCCCAGCAAGAAACCGGCTATGCGGCGCGGTCCCAGGTGTTCCTTGAGGAACAGAGCCGCGCCGAGCGAGGTGATCAGCGGCTCGATGGCCATCAGCACCGACGAATTGGTGGCCGTGCCGAGGTTATTGCCGTACACCTGCAACCGCTGGCCAATCACATAAAGCATGAGCCCCATCCCGCAAGTTTTGACCAGGTCCCGGCCGCGTGGGGCCGGTCCCGGCAGCCACGGCCATAGCGCCAGCAGGCTGAGCGCAGCCAAGCCGAATCGGAGGGTGACAATGGCCCCCGTCGGCAGGCTGTCTTGCCCCATGACTTTGTAGGCGGAGTAAACCGACCCCCAAAAAAAGTTCATGAGCAGCAGAATGATTAAATACGCTGGCTTCATTTACGTCTAATGTGCCGCGCAGAACAAATCGTTTTGTCGCCCAACTGGCAAGCACCGAATTCGCGGGCCGGCGGTTAAACCGTGGCACGGGCTCTCGTGGCTGCGGGTTTTGGCGGCATCCCGCAGCCCGGAACCGGGCAGGAGTTCCGCGTTGTCGGGTTAGTGGCCCGCCCGCCGGATAAGAGTTCAGAGTTGGCAATTGACGTTTACACAGACTTGGCTCAGGGGCTATCCTGAACCCTCTCGACACGAATGAAAAAGTGGATTGTTGCGATAGTGCTCATCGGTGCCGCCGTGGGTGGCTATTCCTTTTGGAATAACTGGCAGAAGACCCGCCTTGCGGCGGCGGTCCCCCTGCGACCGACTACGGCCGCCGTCGAATTGCGCAACATCAACTTTTGCGTGAACGCCGCCGGTGAGATTGGTCCCGCGGAGCAGGTTTCCGTGCGCCCTGAGATCAACGGCAAAATTGAGCTGCTGCCGGTGGATGTGGGGGATAGCGTGAAGAAGGGAGCGTTGCTATTCAAACTGGACGACAAGGAACTCCAGCAGGAGAAGGCGTCTAATGAAACCGATATCGACAAAGCGCGATTGGGGCTGGAGAAGGGGGAACGAGACTTTAAACGGGCGCAGCAGCTCTTGGCTGATAAGTTGATCTCCCAGGAGCTTTACGACGATACCAAAACGGCCTTCGACTTGGCCAAGAACGCGCTGGAGAGTTCCCATCGGGCCTTGGCGATCACCGAAGAGCATCTGGCCTACACGGTGGTGCATGCCCCCTTCGACTGCACGATCTTGACGCGGCCGGTCTCGATGGGGCAGGCCGTCTCCGGCTCTGGCGGTTTCAACAGCGGCACCGAAGTGCTGACGATTGCGGACCTGAACAACATGATCATCAACGCTCAGGTCAACCAGGCTGACGTCCCGAGGCTCAAGCCCGACCAGGCCGTCGAGGTCACCGTCGAGGCCGTTGCGGGTCTGATCGTGACCGGTGTCGTCGAGCGCGTCTATCCTCAGGCGACCATTAAGAATAACATCAAGGGCTATCCGGCTCGCATCGCGCTCAAGCACGTCGACCCCCGGGTGCGGCCGGGCATGACCGCCAACGTTAAGATTCCGGTGGCGTCCGCGGCGAATGTGACCTCCGTCCCGCTTGCCGCCGTATTCACCGAGAAGAACGTGGATTCGGGACAGATGGAGCGATTCGTCTATGTCCAGCAAGGGGACATGTTCGAGAAACGGATCGTGAAGGTTGGTATCTCGGATTACTTCAACGCCGAAATTCAGGAAGGATTGACTGCGGGAGAAATCGTATCGACCGAAATGGTGAAAGAGGAGAAGGAGAGGAAGGCCAGCCAGATCGCCATTCGTCCAATGGGGACGAATACCGCGCCGGCCGCCCGCTCTCAAGTGGGTGGCATGACCAACCCGACCACCACCGCCAGCGCCAAGCCCTAACTCCACCCGCACTCGTAACCCCTTTCTCCTCGAATGGCCCTCGTCGAACTCCGCAACGTCAGCAAAATTTATCGTCTGGGTGAAGAGGAGATCCGCGCCCTGGACGATGTTTCCCTGGACATCGAGGTGGGCGAGTTCATCTCGATTATCGGGCCGTCGGGCAGCGGCAAATCCACCTTGATGCACATCCTGGGCTGCTTGGATTCCCCGACCCACGGCACCATCCGGCTCGACGGCATCATGATTGAGAAGGCCACCTCCCGGCAATTGGCCGCCATCCGCAACCGGAAGATCGGGTTTGTTTTCCAGTTCTTCAACCTGCTGCCGAAACTCAACGTCCTGCAAAATGTGGAATTGCCCATGATCTACAGCGGTGTCTCGGGCAAGGAGCGGCGCGAGCGGGCCATGGCGGCTTTGACTCAGGTGGACTTGGCCAACCGTGCCCGGCATCGTCCCAGTCAACTCTCAGGCGGCCAGCAACAACGCGTGGCCATCGCCCGCGCTCTGGTCAATAATCCCCGCATCGTGTTTGCCGACGAGCCGACGGGCAACCTCGATTCGCACACGGGCGACGCCATCTTGCGCCTTTTTCGCAAGCTCAGCGAAGAGGGTCGCACGATCGTACT
>Ga0316230_1002446_pt1 | contig 16111 bp, 23 predicted proteins | sample TBH18025metaG_FD_206004 | JGI IMG/M metagenome (GOLD analysis project Ga0316230, IMG submission 206004) | Freshwater microbial communities from Trout Bog Lake, Wisconsin, USA - TBH18025 | ecosystem: Environmental > Aquatic > Freshwater > Lake > Hypolimnion/Profundal zone | place: USA: Wisconsin...
TAGGGGTTTCTATGTTTAAAGCCTTACCTACGCTTGGATTCATATTCAAGCCATTTTCAACCGTAAGATTGAAAATGTTTTTGGCTGCGTTAATGTCGGCATTAGCTTTATGATTACAGTAACAACACATGAAATCAGATTGCGTTTGCCTATTGGTTTTATCCTTCTGACCACAAGAGTTACAAGTTTGACTCGTATATTTTGGGTCAACACTAACGACTTTCAGACCAGCATTCTCAGCTTTATAGACTATTTTGGATATTAAGTCTTTAAATGCCCAAGTATACTTTCTGAATTTCTTGTTACTTAGATGATTGCCCTTTAAATTCTCAAGACCTAAGACGCTTATATCTTGAGAAAGGCAATAATCAACTAATTCACGAGAAAGCTTATGGTTAACATCATCTGTCCACCTAAATTGTTTTTGAGTTATTTGGTCTTTGAGCTTTTGATGCTTTGCTCTTTTCTTGCCAAATTCTAATTTCTTATGTTTAATATAACCACCAGAACCAATCATGTGTCCATCAGAACATACTATTGGTTTAACAATGCCTAAGTCAATACCAAGAGTTTTATTTCCGTTTGCCTTTGATGGTTTGGTTTTAAAGCATAGTCTAAGACATAGATTTCCTTGTTTATCTTTAACTATGCTTGAATCACTAATTGAGTCAAAGTCCCTAAGTGCTTCTTTATGATAATCACATAAATTTAAAGGATAGTACGTCTTAAGAAATTTCAACCAAGCATTAAAGGTTTTAGTTTCTTTATTGTATTCAAAGTGGAACATGTCATTTCTTAATGGAATACTTACTTTGGGTTCTTCGGGAAATGAAACAATTTTATGTTTCTTTTTACACCAAGAGATGAATGACTTAATCATTGAATCTTGTTGTCTTAGGTGACTTTGAAGAATGCCTGAGTTGATATTAGGATACTTTGCTCTGAAATAAGCATAATGTTCTTTAAAAGGCTTGAATTCTTTGGTTTCAAGTTCTTTTTGTCTTAATGGAAGATATTCTTTAGATACAGAAGAAAGAATATTAAATATATCAAGTAGCTTTGCTGTTTTACTTAAATTAGAATTATTAAGTTTTATTTTTATTGATTTCATATGTTGTTACTGTTATTATACCACAAAATCATGTGAAAGTCCTCTTTATATTTTAAAATATTTTCAAGTAGTTCGCTTACATCCCCGAACCTAAAGGTCAAGCAAAATTGTCTAAAAGCCAATTTTGTCGGGGTTTTACGCTCACAGTATAAAGTCTACACATATTATTCTCCTTATAAATAAAGTCTCATAAAAGAGTTATTAAGAGTTGTTGTTCTATAACTATTTTTATTTATTCGTCTTAACCAAACCATATTGTTATCAATACAGAGAATAGCATAAAAAACTAAAGGATTTTGTGTAAAATAAACTTTATCGCCTATTCTAAACTTAATAGTCTTTTCTTTTGTTTCTAATCTTTCTTTTGTTTCATTTTTAACAATAAAAAGACTAGCCCTTGGACATCCTTTTCCGTACTGATATCCTGTTTCTATTTCGTACTGATATCCTCTTTCTATAATTTTTTTACTAACTTCTGGATTAGTTAAGAAACTGTATAATTCCATATCATTAAATTTATATTCAGGATCAATAGTACCATTTCCATTAACTGTAAAGCTTCCATCAGAAAGTTCTTTATCATAATCCTTTAGAAACATATTTACTTGTTCCTGTTGTTCTTGAATAGGATATCCACGAAGAATTATATTTTCATCATCGCCTATAAAAAGCTTCCATGAATATTTTTTATTCATCATATTAGGAGAAGAATGTCCTCCAATAAATCCATTATCATAACATGCATAAACAGAATCATAAACAGAATCCCCAGATTTATAAATAACTGCATCAATAACTTTTAAACTTTCAGTCCTATCAACAGTCTGAATAAAATCAACAATCATTCCTGTTCTCAATTGAGATTTATCTTTTACAATATCACCAATTTTGATTTCAGTATCAATCTTTTCAACTTCTTTTTTAGCGAATCTACCATTTTTATCTCTCTTTATCATTTTTACTCCTTAATCATTTCAGTCATTTCAGCTATTTGTTTTTGTTTTCATTACCTCAATAGTAGAATCAATAGCTCCTTTATATTCCTCTTTTAATTCAACTGTTCTTCTTGCTAGTTTTGTTAATTTGTCATTATATCTAAGATTTTTTCTTATCTCTTTGTATAAATCTATCCTGTCTTTGTAAGACTTATATAATTCTTTGTCCTCTATGTCCCAATTTTCTATTTCTGTTCTTCTTTCTGTTTGCATCTCCTTCATCATAAATAAACAATAATTTATAGCGTCTTTAAATATTTCATGTGCTGTTTCAGATGCATATGTATGTTCTGGAAAATCACTATTATAAGATTCTTTACTGCCATAATCCTGTTCACAAGTATATGGATTATATGCTCTGCCTGTAACCTTAAAACTAAATGTGAATTCTTTATCTGGAATTTTAGATTTCATTTTGTTTCTCCTATGACTTCATTTTTACAGACTTGATTTCTTTGCCATCTATATAATGAACAGATCCGCTATAAGAGTAAAGCTTTGTAGTAGAATTAAAAGGAGGACTATCAATAACTTTTACATTAGCCCCTTTAAATATCTCTGCATTTCCATTATTAACCATTACAGCAATACCATTTGGCAACACAGTAAGATTAATTTCAGAATATGGAACATCTTTAGTTACTCTAATTGTATAAGAACTGTAATTGGCATCAAAAGTAAACACAAAGTTGTCGTAAATGCCACCTTTTTCAGCCATTACCCCACAAACATTTCTTTCACAACGAGCATCTAATATTCTATATCCATCTAATTCTTTTGTATGAATAATGGAACATTTGCCTTTCTCAAAAGGTAATGTTATATGTTTCTTTCCTAATAAATCTTGAAATATTACGCCATCAAAAAATTGAGTAGCTAAATCAAGAACATTACCTGCAACTCTTGTAGAATGAACTACTTTATTGCCAAATGACATAAATGAATTTTCTATTAGTTTACCACTATAAGCAGTATAAATACAACCATTCCTATACATCATTCCATTAGTAGATATGTTTCCAATTAAATTACCACTCACTTCTTCAATATACATAGTCCCACTATTCAACTTGCAAATAATTGGATATGTACCATTAGTTTCACATAAAAGAACCTTGTCGGAACCAACAATATCATTAGGTAATTGAGAATTTCCTTTATAAATATGACTAGAACCAATTAAATAATTAATCCCCATGTAATTAAATACGTCCAAAATCATTTCAGGACATGTTTCAACCACATTAACCATAAATACTCCATTAACATTAACAATATTAAACGCTTGAGGAATTGCAAGAGTAATAGAAGAAATATCTCCAATTTTAGGAGGACAAGAACGTTTATTTTCTAAGAATAAAGAACGAAACCATTTTAGATGACTTGGAGGTATGACAGAAAAATCATTACATACTGCTGGTAATTTAGCTCCTTTATCAAATACAGAAGCTCCCTTTTCCATTCTTAATTGCCAATCATTAGGGCCATAATCAGGATGAAAACCTCTATAGGGATGGCATCCACAAAATAATTGAAATGCGATAATAGCAAAAGAATACCAATCGCTCTCTTCTGTCCATTTATTGCCTTTAACTAAATGATCTTTTATGGATTCCATTATCGCTGTTGCCTTGAAAGATGGAGTTTGATAAGAATCTGTATCAATAAAATACCAATTATCAAACTTCTTACTAATTAACCATTCATTTCATTAAAGTCAACAATAAGACAATTAGCCCTATGAACATCTTCCATTGTATCTTGACCAATTGACACTAAGTTAGTAATATCTTCATTAGATAAACCATTTCTCATTTTAAATGCTTTTGTGAAAAGTTTGCATAAAGAATGTGTATTTTTTATAAATGTCATGGTATAGCCAACAGGAGTAGAACCTTCATATATTACTCTCTCTGGCTTAAGAACATTTTGCGCTTTTATTTTCTCTAATTCCTTAATCTTATCAAGGGGAATCATGTCCTTTGTGTCATGATATATTTTAAGAACTTGATTATCTTTTATATAAATCTGCCCCTCTCCCCCACTACATAAATAGTCTGTATCTGTAACAGAAACAGTTCCTAATCCTTCTATTTTAAAAGTTCTTTTCATGGCATTATTGAGGCTACAGATATATCATCATAATGACTAATTTTCTTTATTGTATTTTCCTTCTTAACCATTAACATTCTTCTCTTTAAGAAGACAGGATTTTTCGATTTAAAATCTACAAACTTAGGAACCATTTCTATTGTCCTAATATCCTTATTCTCCTCCTCTAAGGCTTGAAAACTCTTAATTCCATCAGAAGTTACAGAAACAGAAGAAAAATTATCATAAATGAAAGATGAAAAAGTATAAATATCATGATTAATCTCTTTCGCTTGTTTATGAGTTATCTTGACATCTTCTATTCCCCCATCAAAAGGGAAAATATGATTAGTATGTATAACTGGACTTGCACCAAATTCTTTTAAATATTGTTTTTCTCTTTCTTTATCAATACTATAAGAGATATAATATGGGGCAGAACTTAAATATGAAATTTCATCATAAATAATTGTTCCATCCTTTTTTTTAACAATTACTCCGCCATCTCCAAATACATAAACATAGGCTAAATCGCCATTAGAAATAGCAATTACCAAAGTACTGTCTGAAAATAGTTTATTAAGATTAAGAGAATTCCCAATTTCGATGATTTTTATTTGTACTTGAAAAATAATTGATTGGAGTATATCTTGAAAATCTACTTTAAACATACTAGGAGATTCGCTATGTTCTAATATTCCTTTTAGGGATTCTCTAGCAGCATATGCAACTATTCTTGCACCTAAGTCAACTTCTCCACATTCTTTATGAGATTGGGAACAACCATCTGTAATAATTGCATAGGACAAATTATCATTTATTTTGCCAGAAAGTGCATAATCTTGGCAAACATCATGAGTTGAGCCAATTTCAAAATAGTTATCAGTTACCATTATTTTCTTTCTTTGATCTTGAAACAGGCTTTAATCCTAACTTAGTTTTTAACCTTTTTGTAGTAAAGTAAGGATGATTGTGTAATTCGGACGGAACATTTTTAGTTTTATCCAATTCTTTTCTTGTTATTGTTAACAATTTTGAATTCATAACATTTATCTACCATTATTTTCTTTCTTTGATCTCTTTAATTTTCTTTTCAAGAAATGATTCTGCCTTAAGCCCATTTCTTTTACAAAATTCTTTCAAGAGATTATAAGAATGTTCACAATGAGCCTTAATAGCTTTTTGAAGGTCTTCATCTGATAATTCAACTATTTTTGTTTCAGGTCCTGGTAATCCTTGAGCATTATTATCTGTAGGAGATTCACTTTTCGGAGTTTCTATTTTAACAGATTTAACAACGTATTTTCTTTTTTGTGTTTTTTTCATTTTTTACTCCTTTATTGCTTTAATTCATTTCCCATTTTGTCACACTGAAAAAGAATTTTTCCTTTTCTAAATGCTATTTTATGAGGAAATCTAGCATTTTCCCATACATATAAATCTTTCTTATCCACTTTTATTGCAATATATTTATCATCTTTTTCATCCATAAATTGATCACAAAAATAAGCTCTAGAACATCCATGAAACTTTCCTTCACCACATTCTTCTTGTGTGGGATTCCAATTTTTATGCTCAATTTCTTTTCCAATTTCCCATAAAGTTTCATTCTTTGTATTCTCTTGAGTCTTAAAATCTTTCGATACTCTTTTATAAATAATAATAGATTCATCATCCTCTATTCCATTGTTTTCTAACCATCCTAAAATACCCGGTTTAATCTTAGGAATAATCCCTGTTTTAAATTTAGAATTATTCTTGATGTTATTATTTTCTACTAATTTATGAAAACTTGAAAATCCATATAATTCTGTTTTTGAATTTAAAGAGAATATTGTAACATTAGCATTTCCATATGCCTTAACATTAGAATTTCCACATGCTTGAACAGTAGAATTTTCCCATGCTTGAACATTAGAATTTCCACATGCTTGAACAGTAGAATTTTCCCATGCTTGAACAGTAGAATTTCCACATGCTTGAACAGTAGAATTTCCATATGCTTGAACAGTAGAATTTCCATATGCTTGAACAGTAGAATTTTCATCTGCTTTAACAGTAGAATTTCCCCATGCTTTAACAGTAGAATTTCCCCATGCTTTAACAGTAGAATTTTCATATGCTTGAACAGTAGAATTTCCATATGCTTGAACATATCCTACATACCAATCACAAGCTAGAGGCTTTTCTATTATTAATTTTCCATATACTTTTAAGACATGCTTAAGGATTAATGAAGAAGATATGCATATTTCTTCACCTTTCTTAATTTCAATAATTTCATCTAGCTCTTTTTGAGTTGTAATTGTCTTTTGCATTATTCGCCTCTTTGTCAAGAATCTACTCCGAGTTCTATTACATTTCCTTTTTTAATATAGGCGGTATGTAATACAAGATCTCCTAAAGCATGTCCCCATATACCATATCTTCCTTCTGATGTTTGACGATTATACATTCCTTTAATATTTCCTGTTTTATGCCCTACGTCTTTATCTTCCGTATCATAAACATATTTGTATGATTTTACAGCAAGATTTATAAACTGCCTTCTTGTCATGCCTTTCACACCTGTTTTAAATTTCTTTCTAAATTCGTTTGATAAAGGATAATCAATAACTAATTCAAATGATGTCTTGGCAGGTAAAATAACATCATTTTCTTTTGTTTCTTTTATTTCCCTTTTATAATGACTATCTTCTATCATCCAATCAGGATACAAAGGGGTTTTCTCATTATATCCTTCTATCTGAATATCCCCAAGTTTAATTGACTTCATTTTTATTCTCCTTTTATTTTTTCTTTTAATTCCTCTATGATTTTCAAATACTTTTCAAAAATCTCTTCTTCTGTTTTAACTTTTTTTAACCAATCGAGATATTTCCTATTCCCCTTTTCATCAAAAGGATGCATTTCATAATCACTATTAGTCCATCCAGAAGGAAAAGAAATATATTCTTCTATAAAATCTAATGGAGATAACCTATTTCTGAGACAAAGAAGAGCTTCTTCTCTAGACAGTTTTGGACTTTTATATCCATTAATACTATAATGGAGAATATACTTTCCTTCTTTCGTTTTGTTAACGGCTAAACCCATATATTTTTCTCCCACATTCTATTCGCTTTTTTAATAAATCTTTTAAGACAGCTTCTTCTGTTAGATGGATTATCAAAATCCCTTGCATGATCGCCCATGAGATAGATTGTGGCCTCTATTCCATTATCAAGAATAGTTTGAGTAGGCTTTACCTTGTTATCAAGACATAAAGCTAAGAGCATTTGCCATTCTATTGCCTTATCTTCATCAAAATAACGTGTTTTTGGCATCTTCTTAACAATTTTATCAAGTCCATTTTTAAATGTCTGAATATAAGGTTTTGGAATCTTAGTTTTACTTCCCATCCATTCTGCCATAATATCATCTTCACGAACATAACCTTTTAATTGATATTTTGGAATTTTTATTCCAGACCATTTAATAAAGTCATAATGACAAACTTGAGTACCATCTCCACCATATACGCCGTAACTCCCCCAGCCCATAATTACCTCCTTTTTAGATAACAAGCTTGGAACTTGCTGCTGTAGAACTTCCAGAAGCAAGAGCCTTAGAAGTAGAGCTAACACTCTTACTAATAAATCCAGCCAATTTAGCCAAAGCCTTTGCAGGATTAGTTTTTGTGAATAAGTCTGTTATATCAACGAATTGAGTAATTCCAGCCTTTGTCTTAAAATCATCCAATTCTGCTTTAACATTATAATCAGCATAACCAACCATAATCAAGATAACAGCAACAGATTCAAGAGACTTTTCGCTCTTAGTAATAGCTTCAATAGCTTTCTTTACAGAGTTTGCTGTTGATCTACCGCTATTATTACAACCATCAGTAATGACATAAATTACTGCATTAGCCATAATATCTTGGGCAACCAATTGTTTACCATAAACTTCCGAGGCCTCAACAGCATTCATAACTGCATCAAACAATGCTGTACTTCCGTCAGGATTAAGACAATTATCATATCCGCTTACATCAATATCTGCAAGAGGACGAAAACCATGAATTTCATTCAAATTGTGATTAAAAGAAAGCACTCTCATTAAGAGATTATCACAACGTGGAGAATCTTGACAAGATGTAACTGTTGTCTTAATACTCTTTTCAAGTTCTGTTTTAAAAGAAGCAACAGAACCAGACACATCAACAACAACTGTGGCCAATGTATATTCTGCTGCTCCTAATTGATCGAAATTTGCTCCACTAAACTGGAAATTAGATGGAGTCAACAATTGCTGCATTGAATCATCTGCTTTGATACTCATACTGGTACTTACTTTCTTACTATTCATTTTCTTATTCCTTTCTTTGTTTTTTACCTTTTTTGAATCAATTTATTAATCCTTAAACATAACGAATTTAAGTTCTTGTTTTGACAACTTTCCTTTTATACTTTCAATCATTATTGTCTGAATAAAGAGAGTCAAACTCTTCTTTAGAAATTTTAGAATCTTTTTCGATTTTAGTTTCCATTGTGTCCCTTTCTTATGACTATACCAAATCCAGCCAGCAAGTCAATAGATTTTTTTAGTGTTTTTTATTAGAAATTATTAAAATAGCATTATCACAAGCATTTAAATAACCTTCTCTATATTGTTCCGAAAAATTGTCAGTAAGAAGGTTGTGTTCGCTATTACGAATCTCATTTATTATTTCAATATTAGATGAAAGTGGCAATATGGGTGGATTTTTTAATTCTATAAGAAGATCATTGTAATTAAAGAAAATATCAGTAGCAAACTGCACCATGACATCATATCTTTCGGGCACTTCATTAAAGAGTATATAACCACGCTTACCTCTTCCAATACTTACTCCTAATTCTAAATGACCAGATTTTCCTGCTGGCATTATCATTACTACATCTGTTGCTCTTTGTAAATGAAAATCATCAAATTCAAATATATGTCTTGCAGCCCAATCATTAAGAGCTTCTTTGTAATTTAAACCCTTTGCTTTTTCATAATCTCGCCAATACGAGTCTGCTTTCGGCCCTGGAGATTTCCATGAATCGAAAATCTCTACTTCTGTACCCATATCTCTTCTTAATTGGTTAGCAATAATTTCTACATTAGGATTCTCTAAACTGCCAATTATGTAAATTACTCTCTTATATTCTTTTGGCTCAAACTTCATTTCTATTATACTCCTTTTATTTTAATTACTGTTACTTTTTTACCATCTAAGCTATCTAATTTAGGCCAATCATTATAATTTATAGGATAAATATTCACATGATCACTCTGTGAATCAATAATACAATCAACGCCCTCTTGTTCTATTTTTGATTTAGAAAAGAATTTTATTAATTTTTTAAAAAACATTGTTTTACTTTCTATTCTATGCTATCTTCGTTTCTTGAACTGAAATAAGCCCTAATATCATCTCTAAGTTGAGTCTTTTTATCAGTAAGTTGCCATAATCCTTGATGATCTCTTTTTAAGTCTGTTTCTGGATTAAAACCATGTTTAACTAAAATTTTCCAACGAGTACCATATCCTCTATTTTGTAGAGAACCATGCCAATGATGTAAAACAACTCCTTTTACCATTCCAACATCTTTTTTAATATGTTCTAATGCCTTTTCTTGCCAATCAAAAAGCATTTTCTTATATCCTTCACTATAATCTTTTGCTAAAGTTATATCCATAGCACCCATTAATCCTGCTGCCATATGATAATCTGCTGAACCTAATATAGCATAATCAATTAATCCTCCAACTTCATCTAAAGCTTCTTTTCTTGCTGCCCAAGCTAAACCAGGTCCTCCAGCGATTCCTCCATTAGGATAATCCATATAAGGACATGGATATGAACAATCTAGTTTCCTTAATTCATTATTCCATTTTTCCCATCCAGCCATAAATGAAGGTCTTGTTGTTAAAACTTCGGATGAATGATTAAGTTGAACTAAAGAACTAAATAATTGAACAAATTTATTATGTTGTAATTGATGTAATGTCTCTTGTACCCAATCAGGACGAGAAAATGTTATATCGGCATCAACCCAAGCAATATATTTGGCTTCTGGAGGAAGTCTTGCAATAGCGGCATTTATTAAATTTTCTTTAAACCAAATTTCATGTTTTGTCCTAAATTGAAAATGACTAGGATTATTTCTTTCAGTAACTTCAAATTCTCTATCTCCAAAGGCTAATTCTGCTGTATAAAGCTCTGCGCCAGAATCTTTTATATGTTTTTCAAATGCTCTATATAACTCATATCTTCTAGCATATCTTTGAGAGTTTATAATAGGGGTTACGACATATAATGTATCTGGAAATGGCAATAATCCTGCTTTTGATTGAGAATGATGACTAAGAAATAGGGATGAATGTCTAATATCATTGTACATTTGTTTCTCCTGTTAAAATTAAATCTATTAATGCAAAAAACTAATCTCATTATACAATAATATTATCTAAAACCTGTTAGAATTGGGTTAAATTTATTCCACTATTTTGATAATTTTATTATCGTTATTTCTTTTGATTCTTCCCTTCTCTGATTCCCACAAATTTTTCTTTAATTCTCTTGCTTGAGCTAATGTATCACAATATCCCTCATTCCACCATTGACTATTATGCCAAGAATATTGAACAATATATTTATCTCCACTATTTAAAACAATTCTAACTTTAAAAGATTCTGGATTTAATACTGGATCTACTGGTATAGTAAACACATTAGTTTCTGAATTTATTAGCTTGATTAGAGCAGTATCCAAAATAGGTGATGTTACTATAGTATCTATTTTTTCTAAATTAACCTGAGCGATTTCTATTTTAGAATGAGAATAATCATATATTGTTGTAAGGAAAACTAAAATAAGCAAAATGGCTATATAATCAGATATTTTCATCATTCAATATCCTTTTTAGGTTCAACTATAACAACAGGAATAGAAGTAATTGCAGGTGTAATAATTTCTTCGACTTTAATAGGTTCCTTATCTAAATATTCTATTTTATATATAGAATTAGATGTTTCAATTATATCTCCTTCTATTTTCACGACAGGAGAAGAAGTGAATATACCTAGCATCTTAATTCCGTTTCTTTCTTCTCTTATAACTTTAATACAAGAACCTTCTTTTATTTCTCTTTGAAGTTCCCCGATAATCCAATAATCAATAGGAAGAGATACTCCTTCATTTTCTTGTCCATCTTTATAATCTTTCTTATCTGGAGTAGGAAATATTGCTCTATCAGATTTAGCAAATTTTGTAAGTTTAATCTTCATTGTTAATTTCCTTTCTAATTATTTCATCAATTTCATTATTGCTTATTTTATTACATTTAGTTTTTCTAATTACAAATTTGGTAAAAGCATTAGCATTCTTTTTACCAATTAACCATATAATAGGACAAACTAACCAGAATGCTCCATATTCAATAGCTTTATTAGATTTATATAAATTTACACAGTCGTTAAAATCACATCTAATATCATCTGCCGCAAAGATACAAAATTCTTTAGTTCTTTTAAAGACTGTTGCTATAATAGAACAAATCATCCCTATAAGACATAGAAAAACAAAAGAACATAATGCAATAACTTTTAGAATATATTTCATATTATCAATTTTTTATGCCAAATTATTTTCCATAACTACTTCATACGCTTTTGCAATTATAGCATAAACATCTTCTTTTTTCCAAGGTTGATTATTATGCTGTTCCATAGAAGATATCATTTTCTTAATAATTGGAGAAGTTAATGCTCCAGAATTATTAAGTTCATTGATAAACATTTTCTTAATAATTGGATGAGTTAATGCTCCAGAATTATTAAGTTCATTGATAAAATAAGCAAAGTTTAAAAATGTTTTATTATCTTTAGCCACAAGCTTTCCAGAATCTTTTCCAGAATAGATACGCCATAACACTATATCGCATAGAACTTCCTCTATGTATTCTTCAAAAGAAGCATCTTTCAGATAAGTTATTACCGCTTCTAGTCCATCCTTATAGGAATTTGCAATGTTTGTTGCAAAGTCCTTGCTATATTCTTTCCCTATTAGAAATTTCTTAAGACTAGTTTTCATTATTAATCCTTTCTTGGAAAAACAGGAATGTAAACAATATGTTTTTTCGTTTACATTCCTGTTTTATATATTATTCCTCTCTTATATTAAGCAAGATATTCAGTTGATTTAGCAACCTTCATACCTCTCTTTGTCATCTGAGAAACAAAGTCTTGACCAAGTTTCTCAAATCCAGTAACATTAGAGCAACAATCTTCAAGAAGAACAAACTTCTTAATATTATCATCTCCAAATGTGTCAGCAATTTGACAAACCGTTTTTCTCACGCAATGTGACAATGCTTCTCCTGCAATAAGAATAACGTCAGCAGATTGAAGCGAATTAATGACATTAGTATTAAGCTGCGTAGATGGCTCTTCTGGATATTCGACCTCTGCTCTTAATGCTCCATAATGTTCACTCATATAGAAGTCGCCTTTTACTGTCCAATTAACCTTGCTTAATTTATTTCTAGACCATTTATTCATTGCATTAAGCAAATCAGGATCAAGCCCATGTCCACTTGACGAAATTAAACAATGTTCGGGCCAGCAAATCAAAGGATCACTTCCTTGCGCCTCTAATTTTTGAACATATTCAAGAGCTTTCTTTTGTAATCCAACAACAGATGCTCTCCATGTTCCATTTTTAACATCACTTACTGAAATCATAGTAAATGGATTTGGATGATTGCCTTCTGAATTTACCCAAAACATAGGATGGAATACCTGCATTGGATAATGAGAGTCAAGAGTTGCAGTAATTTTTGTAATTTTGTTTCCAACTCTATTAATAAACGCAGTCAAGTTTTTCATATCTTTGTCTGCCCCAACAACAAATAAAGATCCTCCATTTCTAATAAAAGTACTGTCTTGGGTTTGACCACTTATAGATTCTATAACATCAGCAAGTTTCTTATTTGCTGGCTGTGTAAAATCTCGTTGACAGTCAATTGCAAGTAGATGAATATTGTAGCTCATTGTTTTTATCCTTTCTTTTGTTTTTCGTTTTTCGAAACCTAATCGGCCTTGATTTATTAATACTATAGCATACCTAATCAAAATTTCAAGATAAATTTTTAATAATTTTTATGTGTTTTTTTTGTATTCTTTTTCACATATTCTTTCTCTTCTTTTGTAATTATATGTGATATGAATTCAAACTTTCCACCTAACTGCTTTTCAACATATTGTTTTTTCATTATTACTCCTTTGGAATCTTTGCAATAAATCTATTTTTAAACATTGTCACTGTTTTTTGGCTTATTGCTTTTCTTGTCTCTTTATTTTCTAAAATTTCCCCTTTAGCTTCACGTTCTACATCTTCTATCATTGCTTTAATAACAATAGGAACATCTTTCATTTCTAAGTTTTTGGGCAATTTATCAAGAACATGTTCAAGCCTCATTTCTGTTACAAATTCTTCTGCTGCTTCTTGAGTATCAGCATATAACTTTAATTTAGCAGGATCATCAACATTAGGGGTATTTTTCCTTTCTCCTCCGCCCTTAAACTTATCACTCTTATGTTTAGCACATATTCTAGAGCCTCTATAATACATTTCAATTAATGGTCTAAGAACAACTCCTTCACGCAATGCAGTTATTTTAGTACCATCTGGAAGAGTTGGTAAACTATTTATATCTACACCATTACGAACAGATTGAATAGAATCAGCATCACGTTCTGCATCAATTGCTTCTAATGTTGCTTGAATTTTCTTATAGGGTACAAAATCTAATCCTAATTTAATGGCAATAGCTTCTGCTTCTGGAACAGTAAGAAAGTAACCCTCTTCATCATCTCCAATTTTTACATCAAATACAATAAATTTAGGCTGTTTACCATACAAATAAGACATTCCTTGCTCTTTTCCACCATAAGATTCTCCATATACAGTTACTTTAGGATGCCCTATTTCTGTAAAAATAGTTGCTAATTTGACAATATCAAAAAGTGTCGCAAAAGTAACAGGATTAGTGCCTCCTGAGAATAAAGAAACTTGCGGATTAGAAGAAATATTGTTGAAAGATATGTTAGCAGAAGAATTATGAACTAAAATATCATTCGCAAAAAAACAATGAGTGTGTTCTACGCCTATATCATATCTTTTCTTATTCGTTGGGATTATTTTCTTTATTGAAATTACTTTTGCGTTCATTTTGTTACTCCTTTAATCTTGTCATATAGTATTTTTTTTATATCTTCATTATTTTTAAAAGATAATTTTTTAACCCCTGTTGTCTCTATAATCATTTCACTTTCCCAAATAACAATAACTTCAAATCCATTTTTCTTAGCAAAATCTAATTTTTTCTTATCTTTTTCCCATATATCTAACGCTGTAATCTCCTTATGTCCTGTCTTTAAAACATCTGAATATTTATATTTTGATGGGTTTGCGTGCCAATAATCTCCATTAATCTCTACAATCACCCCTATTTCATTTAAATAAAAATCATAAAAATATCTTTTTTTGTTACTTACATCAATACGAAATTGATATTCATAAGAAATTTTTAATTCAATAAGAATATTTGCTATAATTTTTTCTGGTTTAGTTTCCTTTGAACCATGAGTTCTACTAGATTTTGAAAGAATACTTTTGTTTAACCATTCTTCTTTTTCTTGAGGTGTTTTATTAGCCCAAAGACTTTTTGATTCGACTGATCTTTTCTGTTTTCTAGTCATTCCGAAATAATTTATCCAATTAGTATCGTCATTTATTCTTTTTATAACTTCTGGAATTTGAAATGAATTTTCAACATTATATTTTTGCTTTAAAATAATAGTTCTTTTATTATAGCTTATTCCTCCTTTTGAAAACGAACTTTCAACCCCATATCTTTCCAAACATGTCTTTTTAGATTTAACTAGCATTATAGTTCTTGCACTCTCTGAGCTACTTCTTTTAGGTATTGAATAATAATCCAGCAAAAAAATAATAGATTTATAATCAATTCCATATTTCTTTTTTAAATCAGGTAACGATCTGTTTTCATTGACATATTCTTTCGTTAAAGTTTCCTTGTTTAATGATGGGAAATTATGTATTATATAGAGATATTTCGTTTCCTTTTTAGGCGTATTACAATTTAACTCGCAATTATGTATATGAAAGTTATTGGTTATAATATTGTTACAAAATGGGCATTTTTTTATCATTTATTCTATTTCTAGAATAAATTCATAAAATCCTTTATTTTTTCTAAGAATTAGATTTATAGTATCTCAACAACATCTCCTTCTTTTATTTCATCTGCTCTTCGCCAACATTTTAAATCTGGCAACCAGAACATATGATTTACAGTAGCTTTTATTTTTTTATTATTTTCTATACAAATTTCAAGCCAGTCTTCCGTTTCCTCACCTATTGAATATGCCTTTATTTTTTTCCAAACTGATTTATTCTTTCTTAAATCAAAACTTTTAATTTTCCCACTATATTTAGACTCACAAATATCTTTTATGGTCTTGTCACCATCTTTTGTTTTAATTATCGTTTCTGATTCTAAGCACCCATGAATTTTCTCCAGAGCATAACATTCTTTAAACAAAAGAATAGTTTGTGCTTCTGGACGATATAAGTTTACTATATGCGCGTATCCCATTGTTTTTCTCCTTTACTTTTTTGGATTCATAACACACCAATGAAACGGTTTTGATAATATCTTTTGCGCAGCATCATTGCAATCTCCTATTCTAACTTGTTTAAGATCTCTAATCTTCTTTTCAATTGATGCCTTTTCTGCACTCTTATTCAATAAGAAATTTCTCGTTATATATGCAGATTTTCCTTCGGATGTTTCTGTCTTTCTCAAAAAACTTGCT
>Ga0316230_1002448_pt1 | contig 16105 bp, 9 predicted proteins | sample TBH18025metaG_FD_206004 | JGI IMG/M metagenome (GOLD analysis project Ga0316230, IMG submission 206004) | Freshwater microbial communities from Trout Bog Lake, Wisconsin, USA - TBH18025 | ecosystem: Environmental > Aquatic > Freshwater > Lake > Hypolimnion/Profundal zone | place: USA: Wisconsin...
CTGCCTGTTCATTACCGCTCGGTGATTACCTTGTTTCACCTGGAAGAGTTTTCTTACCAGGAAATTGAACAGATTACTGGTATGCCGGAGGGGACTGTGAAAAGCTATCTTTTCAGGGCAAAGGCTATTTTAAAGGAAAAACTTAAATTTGTGGTTGACGAAAACAGTTTAAAAATTGTGAAGGAGATAAGTAATGAATAATAGTGAACTGGACAGGATTATTGCGGAATCTTTCGGTGTTGAACCGGACTTTAAATTGAGAGATGATTTTGCCCTGAGGATTACATCTGAATTGGTCAAACGTTCCCAATGGAAAGCAGATCTGTATGAATATCTGTATATTACTGCGTTTTTATTGGTGATTATGTCGGCCCTTACCCTTATCTACTACTTTATCGACAAAAATCTGCTGATTCAGATCTTTACCTTTATTTCAAACAATATCGTGCAGGTGGCTTTTGGTTTCTTACTGCTTAATTTTATCCTGTTTGCAGACCGGGTTTTGCTGCGGTTTCTCTTTAACAGATCGAAAATCAATGATTAATGACATGGTTTAATTGTAGAGACGCACAGCTGTGCGTCTCTACATGATTGTGCGTCTCTACACACCTTGCAATGGTTTGATATTCAGTTCCTTTAGCTCCTTCCAATGATCCGTAATGACAAAACTCCGGTCGATATCATTATTGATTTCAGTCAGCAATTCATAGGGCATGGTGATTGTCATCAGCTCTTTAGGGAGTCTTCTGCGGACTGAAATATCGTGTAATCCCCACACAGCCTGCCGTTTTCCTTCTCTTAATTGGCATTTAAAACCGGGGTTTTATCCTTTTCTGCATGAATATTAGGAATGTACACAAGGGTGTAATCCGAATTATACTCCTGATGTCCTTCAACTTCAACGATTAATTTAAATTGACGTTGTTCCAGGTGAGGAAGTTTTAACCGACCGGTTGGTCCGGCAATATTGGTGTTGTCCTTAATCTTACCCGGATGCCAGGTAAGCAGATCGAACGTGTCATCACCCGATACGATTTTCATAGTGACCGTCTGAACACTCTTCGGTTCAAAACTGTCGTTTAGCAGCCATAGCCCGGCAAAGAAGTCCTCACCCTCTTTCCAGCGGAATTTGCTGATACTTGCACTGGCAAGAAAAGGTCGGCATGAGTTTTTAACTGCAAAATAAGCGGGTTTACATATTGCTGGATAAACGACCAGCGAATTATTGACGGCAGCAGGCCATGGTTCATCGTAGCACCAGTTCAGGGCCATAGCGCAATAGGGTTTTTGCCTCCTTGCCTCCTCGAAAATGGCCTTATAGCCTTCACATTGCATCAGTTGGCTTTGTTGCATTAACTCTTCAAGCGAAGAGGCTTTTCCAAAATAATCTTCCAGAATTTCTGGACATAACCACGTACTTCCCATCCAGGCACCGAAGGCATGATGAGTTTCCCAGGCGGTCTTTGGTTTGGGAGGAAATAAATCCTTCTCCGGAATAATCTGTTTCAGGACTTCAACGGGAGACATTCCGGGCATTCCAAACTCGGTATAGGCCGTATAATGAGCCCGTTTCATCTCCTGGAAGACCTCTTCACCCTGAGGGGTTTTAAAGATGTAATTTCCATGAGCCATCCCCATCATTGGTGAAGTTGGATTAAACGGAATAAGCGGAGTATATTCAAGACATAGACTATTCAGCAACCTTAAGGGCAATGACTGATCGGTCATTCCGGACCAGTTATTGAATAATTCATTGCCTCCACACCAAAGCGCCAGACTGGCATGTTTTCGCAGTCTTTTAATAATGGAGGTTGCCTCCTGTTTTAAAATGGATAAATAATGGGGTTCATCGGGATATTCATTACAAGCCAGGGGGAACTCTTCCCAGACAAGCATCCCCTTTTCATCACACTGTTCAAAAAAAGATTCCTTATTGATAATTCCGCCGCCCCAGATTCTGAAAATATTCAGGTTGGCATTTACTGCCAGATCTATTAATTCGGTATAACGCTCTTTGGTGATGATGCCAGGAAAAATTTCAGGATTGACCCAGTTAGAACCTTTGGCAAAGATCTTTCGCCCGTTGATCTCAAACTGTGCGGGTGGCACGCTCCTGGTTTTGGGAAAATCTTCAGGTTCTGCCCAGGCACCTTCATTCATGACTAACCGGACCCTTTTGAAACCTATTTTCTGAGTTATGGTTTGTATTACCTCCCCCGAAGTATTCAGGAGTGAAAATGTGGATAAATAGAGATAGGGTGTTCCCTGGTCATGAGGCCACCATAATCTGGGATTCTCCACTGAAATTCCGGAAACGGAAAGCTGATCCTGCATCTCACCTTCACTATTCAGAACACCGTTCCCGTTGGCATCGGCCAATTTCCAACGATATCTGAAACCTGCAGTCTCTTTTCCCGCAGCTACAATTGTGATCGATGATTTTTTAAAATCGGAAGACAATTCGTAATTAAGATAAACATCGTCGACATACGAATGATTCCGGACTTCAAGTCCTGTTTCGTCCCAAATTCCCAATGGAATTAACCGTGGGTGCCAGTCCCACTCATAACTTACAGCCGGTTTCACTACATTTGAGGCCTGAGTCCGGTCTACCGGAAAGGGAAATCGCTTCGGAGCAGGGAATACCAGGATCTTTAGCATGTTGTAATCCTTCAGATTATCGGTCAGATCAACATTCACATAGGTAAACATCCCTTCCTGGGCAAATACCTTAGTACCATTAATATAGATTTCAAACTGATAATCAATTCCTTTGGAAGTAAAGAACAACCTTTCATTTGATTTGAGAGATGGTTTCTTAAAAGAAGTTTCATAGGTATAGAACATATCCTCCATCCAGCTAAATTTCTTAAAATTATCATCAAAAATATACGGAGGATACTTTTCATTTCGTGCAATGTCCAGCTGGACTGCACCCGGTACTGTTGCAGGTATAAATTTTCCTGGTTCCTCACTTTTTGTTTTGGAATAACCCAATTTCCAGGTTAAATCAAAATGATTTTCAGCAAAGGAAATTGATCCGAAACAGCTGAAAATCATGATAATCAAAAATGAAATCCTAATCATATGACTTATAAATTAATGGTGTAAAGTATTTTTGCTAAAGATATTTATTTCTGTCTGTTTAAATCCATTTTCGGAAACTGATCATGGTGTGTTTTCAACCAATAAATGAACAACTCCATATTCAGGAACAGTAACTTTAATATTGCCGCTTAGAACTGACGATTTCGGTCTTATGGATTCGTAATTTTCTGGCCCTCCGGCTACAGTGGTGGAGGTATTTCCGTTAACGTAAACTTTTCGGGAAAAACTTCCGTTATCGTTGCCTCCGGTCAGGGTAAAAGTAAAATATCGCTTGCCAGGATTGAAATTTTTAAGAGACAGTTCGACAATATGTTCTGTATTGCTTTTATTTACAAGAACGATACCCCCTTGTCCCGAAGTGAATTGCGAGGCATAAACTGAAACATCGTTCATTGTGGAAGTGGCATCCACCATCGTATCCCCAAAATATTTTTGAAAGTAGTAGAGATAATAAAACGCGGGTCGTGCGGCATACTGGGCTACTCCCGGCTCATTGCCATACGAAAACAATCCCATGTCATCACCGCTGTTCCATCCGTTCGCCAAATCCCAGCGGGAAGCCATTTCGTATTTGTTTCTAATCAATTCTCCCAAAACCAGAGAAGCATGCATTCCGCTGACAAAAGATACCTCTTGCTGGGATCCCTGAGAAAATATGTTCCACTCGGTAAGAAAAACGGGTGCAACAGTTTTACCCTGGGCTGCAAGTTCATTGAGAATATAGGTTTTGTAACCTCCAATCTTGGAGGGTGAATCAAGAATAACCGAAGCAGTGGAGTTCTCCTGGTAATTCGTGAAATATGAGTGGACAATATAAAAATCAACTTTGCCACCAGCCTTGGCAATCAGATCTTTGTTCCAGTTGGCCATTCCGGAGCCGGCAGCTTCGAGACAAACAGCTCCAATAAAAATTTCTTTCCCGATTTCTCTGGCTGCCTGTCGCATTGAATCTATAAAAACCAGGGCATGTCTTCCATAAAGATCACCTGTAATTATTTTAGGCTGACCATCCTGATTAAGTGTCTGATCGATTTCATAGCCAGCTTCCCAGGAACCATATACTTCGTTTCCAATTTCCCAGAACTTACTCCGGCCATTATCGAGCCGAACCCAGTTGGCAGCCAAATGGGCAGCTTCAGCTACCGGATCAGCACTTGTGCCATAACGGGCATATCCATAATTTACCGTTACAATACCGGTGGTTAAGGTTGACTGCATCATCTGATAGTACTGATCGATCCCCATAGACCAACTTTCAAAATTCTGGATCCGTCTTCCCACCCATGGTGTGATTGTTGAAGGGATATCGGTAATTGGCGGATCATACGAAGTAACCGCATAATTATTATCATAAACTGCCTTCCTGTCCCAAAAGAAAATATCAGAGATACTCCCGCCAGGAATACGCATTACCCCCATATTCAGTTTATTCATATTTTGCATCAACACTGAATTATCCTGCATCCAGCCTGTAAAACAGTTGGTATTATTCCCATAAACATATTTCGAAACCTTGGTGATATGATTTGAAAAATTGATGGCAACATCCACTGTTTTCAATCCTGTCGTCTGAGGTACATCATCGTAACTGACAGGAATTGAAATACTTTTCGAATTCCAGGAGCCGAAAGGCAAATCCGGAACTTCATTGGGTGTTTCAATGGTCACATTTGCAGGAGGCGCAATTGGAATAACTGCCGATTTTTTCTTGCAGCCTGGTGCAGTCAGGATCAGGACAAAGCTAAGAATAACGACTAATAACTGTTCAGAGAGATTCATCGGCTTATTTATAATATTCCAGTTTCCTCGAAATAATGTCCTCGACCTGGTCATTTAAATACTCATACCTGAAAATCCAGTTATGCTGATCATCGTATTTATAGGAATAGGTACGTTTCTCAGTTAATTCACCCGGCAAATTGAAGGTTTGTTTAAGGGTCAGGTTGCCCTGATCATCATATTTGTAATCAATCTTTGAACTTAGGTCATTGTGTTCGTTAAACAAACTGGTCTGACCAACTTGTCTGTTGGAAAGGTAGGTGTACCTGGTACTTTTGACTACACTATCCTGAGGGGAAAATGTAGTCATTTCAATATTTAAGCCATCTTTATTGTAACAATACCTGTTTTTCCCGATTTGGTGAGCCATAGAATCGAGTTGGATTTCTTCAATTAATTTATGGTCGGCAAACTTATTTCTAACCATTACAATAATTTTACCCTTTGCATCCCTGAATCGTTTTTCAATCTCATTCTGGTTTTTATCGTATTGATATTCGACGTAGGAAATTGGAAATCCGGCCGGAGTAACGAGTTTCTCATCAGTAATTTTACCATTCTGATTATAGGTATAGTGTAAAATTCCTGACAGACTGTCCTTTAAAACATAACAATTGCGAGTAAGTTTTTGATTTTGTGGATTATAGGTATATTTCCATTTTCGGATCAAAGATCCATCTGGATTGTAGGTAGTCTGTTCCTGAATAAAACCAGCCGGATTAAACAGCAACCGGGCCTTATATTTTCCGTTTTTTGAATAATCAGTTTCTGATATAGACTTGACTGATCCATTTAATTTCCAGACATTCCGTTCATTGGTTACATCACGGGAATTCTCCTGACATGAGCAAATCAGTTGTGCAAATGCAACGATTATCAGGATGAAAGACTTATTCATTTTATATAAAACATTGATTCTAAATACAATAAATTCAATTAGGCTATATAAGAAACCGCCTCCTAAATTAAGAGACGGTTTCCAAACATTTGCTATTATTCAATTAAAATAAACCTTAATAATTAAATCCTTTCCGTTTAAACATCCCGATATTGTACTGGCCATAATCGTGGACGCTTAACTTATCGGCTGTCATTACGGTAAAATGGTATCTGACACCACTGTAACCACCAGTACCAGTAGGCCATGGGAACGATGGACCATTCAGTACCTGGATTGCACTATAACTAACTCCTCCGTTGACGTAGGGAGCAATTACGGTAAAGAATCCCTTTTTAACGCTTCCATCACCTGCAATATGCGAGAAATTTGCTGCTCCGTTCAGATCCATATAAACTGCATCGTTGAAGTTGAGCCAGGAATTACCTGAAGAAGCGTCCATGGTCCACCATGCAGGGGAAGGACAGTTTTCGGGACCGTTACCTCCGATAATTCCACCGGGAATATCCAATGCCCATACCCATGTCTGGCCGGCACCTCCAGCTGTTAACCCTTTCCATGCAGGATCGGTATCAAAATAGGCGTCGTCATTTTGGGCAATGGTGAAAGTTGTGGAGTCTGTAACAGTACCACCAGCACAAAAAGCAGTAAATCTTAAGGTATAAGTTCCTTTAAAAGGTAGATATGCAGCTACTGTATCTTTTGAACTGGCACTATGTCCAGTACCCGAACCCCAATCCCAGAACATAATGATATCCTTGGTTGTGTTTACCAGTTTTACACTGTTTGAACCTGCAGGGTTTTGGACAACCGATACGGTTAGTTGGCTTGCTGATAAAATTGCCCCATCCGAAGGTCTGTCCTCGAGCGTGTTGCATGCTGCCAAAAATATCAGCAGCCCCATCAGACTATATATAATACTCTTCATATTAATCAGTTTTAAGAATTTAATATTAATACATTGTTTCGGACGAGTTGGTCCAACCCGGGTTCTGAACCAATTTACCATTCGACAACTGGATCTGGTCATCCGGTATCATGAGGAAACCTCCGGTATCATTGACCCGTTTTTCGATATCACCAAAGACACCCCCTGGAGTAGCCTCGAGCGAAGAGAGAACAGTCATATTGTAGATTGTTGCATTTGCCTCATTATTCTTAATCTGAGTACCGGCTGCCTTACCATACCAGCGCAATAAATCAAAATAACGGAGTCCCTCAAAGGCAAGTTCCCAATGACGTTCATTCTTAATGTTGTCGAGAGTCACAGGAACAGAAGGTAATTTTACCCGTGCTCTAACCTGATCCATATAAGACTGGGCATTAGGACTTCCAAGCTCAGCACCCATCAAAAGGACATCTGCCAGGCGAAGCAAAACGATATTCTGAGTGTTCCAAAGCTGCATATCATTTTTAGCTCCATAATATTTCATTCCATAACCTTCGATAACCGGGCTAGTGGCTGTACCTACATTAATATTGATCGGAATATATTTCTTGCCCATCAGTTTAGTTTCCTGCCATTGCATGTCTGCACCAAAAACATAGCTGTCCGTACCTTCAGAGGTATCATCCTCATTCCAGACGGAACCTTGTTTTCTCAGGTCTCCTGAAGGCCATGAATTATAAAAGTTTGGATTAACTGGTGCAAATCCCCAGCCATGACCGAAGGGAAGTTTTTGGGCTGTAGGATCTCTATGTCCGCAAAATAAATCAACGGTATTGTTGTAGACATTATCCGTTCCCCAATTGGCACCACTCAAACCGCAAAAAACGATTTCAAAGATGCTTTCTGTATTTCCTGCATCCATAACCCATTGTAATCCGTTTGCTTTGGCATAACCATAATGAGTTGAATCTTTAAGAGCATAAGGCCACATATTCCTGAAATCCGGTACCAGGCTTGCACCGCTGTTTGCAATACAATCATCAACATAAGCTATAACCTTATCTTTGGTTAAACTTCCACCACCTGCCAAAGGCATCTCTGTTTTCTGATAATACCCTGTATAAAAAAGGAATGCCCTGGCCAAAATCCCTTCAGCAGCCCACTTAGTAGCTCTTCCCATATTCGCGGCTTTCCATCCGGTACTGATAGGTGTAGCAGGCAGTGAATCAATTGCATTTTTCAAATCCTGTCCAATTTGTGCAAAAAGGGAATCGGCAGATGCTTTTGGATTATTAGCAGGTGTTGGGTCAATCACTAACGGGACCCGGCCAAATAACCGTGCTAAATCGAAATAGTAATAAGCCCTTAGAAAACTTGCTTCCCCAAAGATCTTTTCACGTTGGGCCGCATTATCCCATTTGGGTTTATTTATTGAAGCGATAAGGGTGTTTGCACGAAATATCCCTTTGTAGCAGGATGCCCAGGTTGTTGCGAATTCATTCGGAACTTTTACGCGAAAGAATTCAATAGCCTGAGGATCACGGTCATTCTGTCCGCCCCCGCCAAAACGGTCATCAGACAAAATTTCAGAAATAAGCAACGGGCTGGCCAATCCGCTAAAACCTGTTGGAAGAATTGCATATATTCCGGTAACTGCCTGATCGGCCTCTACATATGAACCCGGAAAATTGTCACTGCTTTTCTGGGTGAGATTCTGAGTATCCAGAAAGCTCTGTTTACACCCGGCAAACAGTAGTATTGTAGCTATTAATAAAAATATCTTGTTCATGATTTATCGGGTATTAAAATTTTAAACTTAGACCAATCAAACATGTCCTCGGACTTGGGTAGAATCCCAGATCGATACCTTTGGTCCATCCAAAATTTGTATCATCAGTACTTGTACCAATTTCAGGATCCATTCCTGAATATTTGGTAAATGTGTAGAGGTTCTGAATGGCAAAATAGAGGCGCATTTGTTCGAGCGGAGATGATTTAAACAGTTTTTTGAAATCATAGCCGATTGTAACATTGCTAATTCTCAGATAATCACCATTTTCAATCTGAAGATCAGAAGTATATTGCTGATTGATGCTTGATCCGTCAGTAACACGTGGAAGTCTGTTGGATGTACCTTCACCATGCCATCTTCCCAATACTTCAGTAGTATAGTTATTTTGAGGACTGCCAGCATCATGCCAGTCGCGGGCAATCTGGTTCCCTGCAACGCCATAAGTTGCTATCAGCAGGTCGAAACCTTTATACTCGGCGTTTAAGTTTAAAGAGAAAATAAAATGCGGGTTAGGATCACCAATCTTCACTTTGTCGTTATCGTCGATAACACCATCGTGGTTCGTATCTACAAACTTCACATCACCTGGAACAGCATTCGGCATAATAACTACACCTGCCGGATTTTTATAGTTTGAAACTTCGGCCTGGTTCTGGAAAATTCCCGCAGTTTTGTAACCCCAGAAATATCCGACAGGATAACCTACCTGAGCCCGTGCAATATAAGGACCATTCCCCCATAACTTCACATTTGTTGCAGCGATTAATTTCTGACTATTCTGGATATCGGTAACTTCATTCTTGTTAAAGCTGAAATTGCCAGTAATACCATATTTAAATCCATGAACATTATCTTTCCAGTTTAAACCAAGTTCAACTCCTTTATTCACAATTGCACCCCCATTAATATATGGTGCAGCATCAACTCCCCAACTTGCCAGAATCGGCGCTGCAACTAACCAACCTTTGGTTGTCTTTTTGTAATAATCGAAGGCAACATTAAGTCTTGAACCCAGGAAACGGGCATCAAAGCCAAGATCCAACTGTTCTGAAGTTTCCCATTTCAAATTCGGTGTAGGAATATTCAATGGATAAGCTCCAAGTGTTGGAACGGTTTTACTTGATCCAAAATAATAATTTGCGAGCGTATTATCGGTGTTATAAGCAATCTGTGAGGTATACTGGAATCCGGGAATACTCTGATTCCCATTTTGTCCCCAGCTACCCCTGACCTTGAGGAAATCCAAAAATGCTTTGGTTGATTCCAGAAACTTTTCGTTTGTTGCAACCCAACCAGCCGAAACAGAAGGGAAAGAACCCCAACGATGTCCCTGAGCAAAATTTGAAGATCCGTCAGCACGCATAACCAGAGTCATTAAATAAGTCTCCTTGTAGTCGTAATTAATACGGCCAAAATAGGATAATATTCCACCTTTGGTCCAGGGACTACCCCCGATACTTGCAGTGGCTGCAACATTTGCATTATCGATGTATGCGTGTTGAAAGTCTTTGAAAACGCTGTTTAAATTGGTAATTGATTCCCCTTCACCAAGTCCGGAACGTTCTGCGCTCATACCTGCCAAAATGTTAAAGTGATGAAGACTCTTATAAGTAAAGTCATAATTCAGCGTATTTTCAAACATCCATCCGCCAATACCAAAGCTTGAATTTTGGCTAACTGTGTTGGAGGTTTGCACATTTACCGGGCCTAAATTATAGGTCGGAGTCCAGCTCCTCCAGGTAGATGCACTCGGATTTACAGAAAACATACTCTTGTATTTTAACCCTTTAATCGGTTGGATTTCAACATAGGCATTCATGTTCATGTTGAAGCTTTTGGAGATATTAGATCCTCTGTAAATCATCGAAGCCGTTGGATTTGAGGTATTTGAATTCCAGGGAATCGCATAATGATAGGGGAATGCCGGATCAGTTTTATCAGCTGCCCACATTGGAAGAACCGGCATGGTTTGTGCAGATGATGCGATATCATTCCACCACATATTCCCGGTGGCAATACCGTGGTTATTATTGTTTGTAAATGATAAATTCTCTCCGACTTTGATAATATCGAAATTCTTGTGAAGAATCACATGATCAGAGTTTATCCGAAGTGTATACCGCTCGTAGGTTGATTGAACCGGAGCTCCAAATATTCCCTGCTGGTCAGTATAGGATGAACCAATCGAGAATGTCGAGGTTTTATTTCCACCGGTGATGTTAACGGCATGGCTTTGGATAGGGGCACTCTTATTTTGCATTTGTTTGAGCCAATTGGTACCATTCCATTGGCCATTTATTATTTTTTCATAATCACCTGGTGCCAATAATTTGTCGTAATCGGCTTTGGTATAGAGCGGCAGTGATGAGTTCATTCGTTGCTCATTCTCAATCATCAGATATTCTTTTGCATTCAAAAGAGGTAACATTCTGAACACATTTTGCACTCCGTAAGAACCATCATAGGTTACGGAAACCTTTCCGTCTTTTCCCTTTTTGGTAGTTACCATAATTACCCCATTGGCAGCCCTTGCTCCATAAATAGCCGCAGATGCCGCATCCTTTAAAATATCAATTGATTCGATATCACTTGTGGTTAAATAATCGATATTCCCTCTTGGAACCCCATCTACAATGTACAATGGCTGGGCGTTTCCAATGGTTCCAATACCGCGGATGGCTACCTTAAAACCTGCTCCGGGCTCACCTGAAACTTTCGTAATATTTACTCCGGGTGATTGGCTTTGTAAGGCCGTTAATGGCGAAACAGTATTCATCTTTTGAATATCCTCGCCTTTAACCTGAACAGTAGCGCCAGTGACCAATTTTTTCCGTTGGACACCATAGCCTACTGCTACAACCTCATCAAGTCCGATGGTTAGTGGCACCATTTTGACGGTAAAAGTAGTCTGCTTGCCAACTGCAATCTCTTGTGATGTCATTCCTATAAAAGAAATTACAATAGCTTTAGCATTAGCGGGTAAACTGATGGCAAATTTACCATCCATATCACTGACAGTACCAGTAGTGGTCCCTTTGACAACTATGGTTGCCCCTGGAACCGGAGAACCTGATTCATCGGTTACTTTCCCACTGACAGTTTTTTGCTGGGCATAGGCCATCCCTGCAAACAATACCATTAAAAGAATCATGGATAAGAATCGTCCTGTCCACTTCCCTCCTGGCGAAAAACAAAGTTTAATTGGTTTCATAAATACATAGACTTAAGATTAAAAATTAAAGAATTAAGAACGAGTTTGATTTTTGGTTGTTATATTTAAATGAATGAAATTCATAAATTATTAATTAGTAGCAGGATACTGATAATAATGATCATATAGATGAGCACTTCAATGATCAGGTACATGTACTTTGGATTTTTCATAAAAAGGGTGATTATTTTAACGAGCCGTTTAGTTAAGTCTTGTTAAAAAATGTAATCAAATGTACCCTGAACCTCAATCAAAAGGGTATATCATTTGTTTTTAAAAGCATGACAATTGTTTCAATGACAGGTGCAATTTGTTTCAGAAAGGGGGGTCATATGTAAACTTTGATATTTTAGTAGTATATTTCACCATTGATTTTATATTTTTGACAAGGTGATTTGATCCAAATATTCAATCATTTTTGCCTAACTAACTATAATCTTTTAATTACTTGAAAAAGAGAAAATCATTGATTTTTCATCCGGTCTATAGTTTCTTTTCAGTTGCAACCATTCGTATCATAAGAAATGCAGTTGCAGCAATGCTGATGATATCGTTTTTGAATACCCCATTGTCCGGGCAGGAAAACCGATTTGTATTTTCTCATCTGAGTGTCAATAACGGATTATCACAGAATCAGATCAATTGTATTTACAGGGATTCAAAGGGATTTGTTTGGTTTGGAACAAATGCCGGTCTAAACCGGTTTGACGGATCCAGCTGTGAAATTTTTACCAGCGAAAATCCGGTAAACGGATCAATTACCAATAATAACATTAATGGAATCGCTGAAGATAAAAACGGGAACCTCTGGATAGGAACAGGAAATGGAGTTAGTATCCTAAATGGCAATACCTATGAAATTAAAAACCTGAATTATGCCTCCTCTGCACGTAATAATTGTGGTGATATCCTTTATATCAACACTATGGCTTCTGATAAGAACGGGAATATCTGGATTGGTACCAACAACGGTTGTTTTTTTAATGATATTCAAAAAAATTCAGTTCATCATATTTTAATCGACAGTACCAATTGTAATTCACCATTGAACAGTATTTCGTCGATTGTTCAGGATCGGATAGGGAATATGTGGATTAGTTCAAAAAACGGATATATCATTAAATATAGAGAATCGTCGAAAGGTTTTGAAAAATTCAAAATTCCGGAAAATGCTGACAGATCCCAGGATAGTCATACAAGATTGTATATTGATCAACAAAATGATCTTTGGGTAGGAAATTTGTATGGGCTTTATCTTTTTGATGTCAATAACGAAGTCTGGAACAACCGTTTTAACGATCAATTTAAAGAAACTGAGGGATTAAAAAGAGTTGACGCAATATCGCAAAATACCGATGGTCTTATTTGGGCCGCTGCTGACGGAGGAGGAGCCTTTATTATCGATAAAAAACTCAGGCGAATAACCAATTTAAAACACCAGCCCTTTGATGATCAGAAACTCTCTTCCAATGGGCTTTCATACGTCTTTTGCGATTCAGATGGAATTGTCTGGTTAGGAACAACAAAGAAAGGGGTTAATTATTACAAGAAAAATCTCTTTCAATTCCGGATTTACAGACATTTGGCCGGAGATCCTAACAGCCTCAGCCATAATGATGTAAATTCATTAGCTGAAGATTGGAAAGGAAATATCTGGATTGGGACCGATGGAGGTGGACTAAATTACCTGGACCGAAAAACCCAAAACATTACCACCATCAAATCAAATCAACTGTCTAACAACACATTAAGTAGTAATATTATAGTTTCCTTATTCAATGACCATTCCAACAATTTATGGATTGGCACCTATTTTGGAGGTCTCGACAAGCTGGATCCTTCTACCGGGAAATTTACGGTTTATAAAAATAAACAGGACGACTCCACCTCCATCTCTGACGACAGAATTTACGGAATTTGTGAGGATGAAATGAATAATCTTTGGGTAGGCACACTGGGTAGCGGAATTGACCTGCTGGATCAAAAAACAGGTAAGTTCAGCCGATTTAATGCACTTAATACCTCTATTTGCAGTGACTATATTACATCGCTCTACTGTGACAAAACTAAAAGGGTTTGGATATCAACATCAAATGGTCTCTCTTTCTTTGATAAGTATGTCAAAACTTTTCAGTGCCTTCAAAAACGACAGGGCGATATAAAATCCATCACCGATAATAATGTGACCAGTTGTTTTGAGGATAGCCGGGGATTTTTCTGGGTCTGTACTAAAAATGGATTGAACCTGCTGAATCGTACTAATAATTCATTTAAACAATTTACCATCGCTGACGGGTTACCCTCCAACACTATTCAACGTATCGTCGAAGACAAAAATAAGAACTTATGGATTAGTTCAAGAAATGGGATATCAGAGCTGGTACTTAAAAATGTTCAGAGTCCGGATAAATTTGATTTTACGTTCACAAATTATAATATCACAGATGGACTTCAGGGAAAAGAGTTTAATGAACCATCCGCCCTCTGTGCCTCTGACGGAGAGATTTTTTTTGGAGGCCCGGATGGATTGAATGCTTTTTATCCTAATGAAGTAAAAAATGACACAATTTTTGCAAAGCTTATTTTCAGGGATTTTAGGGTTTTTAATAAAAGTATTCCCTACGGGCAAAAATATGACAACAGGATACTCCTGGAAAAACCCGTTTTCAATACTGAAGAGATAGAATTAAAATACCGCGAAAATTCATTTACCATTGAATTTATTGCACTTAATTACTTCTCACCTGATAAAAATAGCTATGCCTATAAACTTGATGGATTTAATAATCAATGGATTACTACTGACGGGAAAAAGAACTCAGCCACCTATACTAACCTAAATAACGGAACCTATATTTTCCATGTAAAAGAGTTGAAAGGGAATTCAGAAGGTAAGGAAATCTCACTGAAAATTGTTGTTCTTCCCCCATTCTGGAAAAGCTGGATTGCCTATATCATTTACGCCATACTTATCTTTTTGTTACTCATTCTTCTTCGGCAGCTCATTTTGGTAAGGGAGAGAATTAATATGCGAATTGAACATGAAAGACTTGAAAATCAGCATATTCACGAAATTGATTCTTTGAAAATCAAGTTTTTCACCAATATTTCTCATGAGTTCCGGACTCCACTAACACTAATTATGGCACCTGTAGAAAAATTATTGTTGCAATTAAAGGAAAAGCCGGAGGAGAAATACCTGAAACTGATTGACCAAAATGCCAAAAGATTGTTACAAATGGTCAACCAATTGCTTGATTTTAGAAAATTAGAGGTCCAGGGATTCAATTATAATCCATCGTTTGGTGATATCATAGCATTTCTCCAGGAGACCGTTTCTTCTTTTAATAACCTAAGCGAACAAAAGCATGTTCAACTGGTTTTCAACACCCGAATCAAAGAACTGAATACTTACTTTGACAAAGATAAGCTGGAGAAAATTATATTTAATCTGCTTTCGAATGCTTTCAAATTTACCCCGGGAAATGGCAAGGTATCAGTCACAGTATTTGCCAAAACTGGCCATAATGATTTGTTTAACAATAACATAAGCGGTCATCTTGTGATAGATGTCGAAGATACCGGAATTGGTATTGCTTCAGACAAGATTGAGAAAATATTCACCCGGTTTTTTCAAATCGATTCGTCCGGACAGGTTGAAAAAGGGACAGGAATCGGTCTCTCTCTGGTATCCGAATTTGTTAAGCTTCATGAAGGTGAGATTTCAGTAACCAGTGAAATTGGAAGGGGAAGTTGTTTTACCATTTTATTACCGATAAATAATTCAGAATTACCTGACACACCAACGGTTGTTGAAACTGAGGTTAAAATCAGCCAATACACTGCCATTACTCCTGAACAAGATGAAATTCAGCAATCTTCCGAAAAACCGGTAATCCTTATTGTGGAAGACAATGACGATTTACGCTTTTATCTCAAAGACAATTTGTTTCAAAAATACCATATCCATGAGGCTTCGAATGGAGAAGATGCATTAAAACTTATTCTTAAAATTACTCCGGATCTGATTATCAGTGATATAATGATGCCTGGAATGGATGGAATCGAATTGTGCAGGCGGATTAAATCGGACAGGACCATCTGTCATATCCCATTGATTTTGTTAACCGCCAGAACATCTGAACAGCAACAACTGGAGGGATTAGAGACAGGTGCAGATGACTATGTTACAAAACCATTTAATTTTCAGATCCTTGAAGCTAAAATTAACAATATCATCAACCTAAGACGAAATTCACGACACGTTTTCAGAACTAAGATTAATATCGAACCTCATGATATAGCGATTACCTCCCTTGATGAACAGTTTATGCGAAAGGCACTTGAGCTTGTTGAGAAAAATATGTCGGTAACCGACTATTCTGTTGAAACAATGAGTCATGATCTGGGAATGAGCAGAACGTTACT